>ODAJ011893639.1_pt1 | contig 11456 bp, 8 predicted proteins | sample 1539241 | NCBI WGS metagenome assembly ODAJ01 (sample SAMN02144231, study PRJEB22623) | gut metagenome | biome: sheep rumen | host: Ovis aries | place: New Zealand | reverse complement strand
AACGCTCTCTTTTTGCATAGTTTAATCCCCAATTCAAATACGGAACTGTCGTTCCCACAAGACCATCCGCGTGCATCAGGGCATTACCGAGCATTTGCTTTAATGGGATGATCCCCACGGACACCACCTTTTTCATTATTCCTCTAAACGGCGACACAAACACATCCGGGTTCAGATCTCTCAGATCGACAATAACCGGTACCTTATACTTTCGGCCGTATTTTACTGAAAAATGAGCCTGTGCTACAGTAGGCATCGCAGATACGACAATATCGGGCGGATTTTCAAATCGAGCCGCTTCATAAAACCTTTTCGCTGTTTTCCATTCATGGAGCAGACGTTTTACACAGACATTTTTCTTGTAACCGCATGAGTGGATCAGTTTCATTGTCAAATTATCGGTAAGTTTTATCTCCTTATCTTCGTGATATCTGAATTTTTTTTGGTAATGGTTAAAGGTGGACTGCCACCATGTTACTTTAACTCCAAGTTTGTCAAGTTGATATGCCAATAGTCCCATTCTTTGAAGTCTGGGATTATTATCATCCCCCGGGAGATTTTCGCCTTCATTTACTAACCATATTGAAATGCGGTCTTTACTCATAGGTTTACTCCTTTATCCAAGAGTTCAAAATCTTATTATAATAAATACCTATCCAAAATATTGTTAGAGATCTCTATTTTATCAGCTTTGACTTTTCTTTGCAGCAGATCCCAGTTAGGCTTACGCTCGGTCAGACCGTGCGCATCGGAACCGAATACAAAGTTTGTATACTCGGACATAATTTTTTTGACGAAGCATTTTTCTTTCCAATTTGAAAAAGCTTCATTATTGATTTGCAAAATATATTTATCGGATAGTATCTCTTCAATTTCGTTACTGCTGTAATATGGCAGATAGCGATGAACGTGGGCTAACATAACTTTCAGATTGTGTTCTGCCGATATATTGTATATCTCCTCGGACATCCACTTTTCATAGTGTCGATATGGAAGTTCCAACAATATTATGCGCGTACCGGTAATTGCAAGTTTTTCAATTCCTGCAATTTCGGATATGCCGTATTCAATGGCAACCTCTGCACCTAAATATACATCCTGTATTTCCATACTGTCCTTTATTGATTCAAAAGCCTCCTGCCGTTTTTTCAGATAATCTTCTACAGATTTCTCACGGTGTGCATAAAAGTGCGGAGTCGCTACGATCCTGCCTACACCTTGTGCTTTCATCATCTTTATCATTTTTAATGAAGTATCTACATTTTTTGAGCCATCATCAATTCCCGGAAGAATGTGACAGTGATATTCAGTTAACATATTCATCTCTCCTCGGATTTTTGTTCGTTGTCCCCTGCCATATCAACCGAAATATACAAACAATCACTTTACCAGCTGCTTATTTCCGGGTATTATCTTTTTTCGAATTATTCCCATAATACCCATAACCGTAGCCTTTCTCATAATAGCCATTGCCTGCATATTTTGACTTGCTGTATTTGCCGTGTACCTTACTTTCGATACCATTAAGAATGAAACCAAAAAGATTCATCTGTGCAAATTCAATTTTCTTGATTGCCGCAGTCAAATTCTCATAAGTTGTAACTGCGTAACGAACGACCATAATAATTCCTGAAATATTTTTTGCAAGCCCCATGGCATCGGTTACGATATTGACCGGAGGTGTATCAATTATAATTACATCATATTTTTCACTAAGTTCATTCAAGATTGTTGTCATCTGCGCAGACGCTAACAATTCAGAAGGGTTTGGTGGAACGGGACCGGCAGTCAGAATATCCAGTTTATCCATAACATTTTTTTGAATGCAATTTTCAAGAACACTCATCTTGCTGACCGCCGAAGAAAGACCTTTCTTATTTTTAATGCCGAATATTTTGTGCTGTACAGATTTGCGCATATCTGCATCGATTAGAAGCACTTTACTGCCGCTTTGTGCAATTGCAATGGCAATATTGGCAGATGTGATGGATTTGCCGTCACCGGGATTTGCAGACGAAACCGCAAAAATTTTTCTGTCAGATGTAGATAAGGAGAAATTTATATTCGTGCGGATTGATTTATAGCTCTCAACTATATTGAACGGCAGTTCCTTTTCTGTCAGTTTGATATAGTCATCCTCATTCGATTTTTTCTTCTTTTCATCTCCAAACTGCTGAATTTCCCCGATAATAGCCTTTTTATACTCATTTGTCAAAGTTTCGGAGTCCTTTACCGTGTTATCAAAGAAATCTTTTAGGATGATAATAGTCATAATTAGCATAAACGCTGCCGCAAAACCTGCCATCGTATTTTTGCGTATATTTGGGGCAACAGGAGTATTGAAAACCTGTGCAGTATCAATGGTAGTGATAGAGCCGACACCGACTGCTTTTTTCACATATTCCGGAGCGACTTTTGTCAAGTCATTGCAAACAGCAGCCGAAACCTCGGCGTTTTTGGTGGTTGCAGTTACTTTGACAGCAGAGGTATCAATTACAGATGTGATCGTAAGACACTTTCTGATTGATTCAGGCGTAATGTCACCACTGTCGTTAATTTTAAAATTATTTGAAAGTGTATTTTCATCAAACTGAACCAATAGTTGTTTGCCTACACCATTCATTATTGCATCGGTTTTCAGAACTTCCACATAAGTGTTGACAAGTTGCTTTGAGTTGCTGATGTTATTCACATTATTTACATTTTCCGAAACTCCCGTATAGCTCTGTATAAACATCTCGGTATGCGATGAATACTGCGGCGGCAGTATGAATTTTGACACACTAAACCCAATAACAGCACCGATAACAGAAATGATTATGATCTGCCAGCAATTAGACAGCATAAGCTGAAATATATTTTTGACAGAATAATTCTTGTTCATATATATAATGTCCTTTCGTCTTTCTGGTCTATACAGTTATCATTTGCATGATAACTCGAACATTCAATGTAGTTCTTTCATTTAGATATTTTCTTTTTTCATGACATCTTTTAATACTTCGCAAACATACTCTACATCCTCGTCAGTCAGTTTAGTATTAAGCGGAAGTGTGATAAGATTACTGTAGTAATCAATACTGTTCCTAAAATTCTCTATATTCAGGTTCATTTTATACGCTGTCATCATTGGGAGCGGCTTATAATGCACATTGGTAGCCACTCCTGCTTCTGCAAATTTTGCGATCAATTTGTTCCTCACCGCCTCCGTTATTCCCGGAATTCTGGTCAAATATAGATGATTACTGCTATCCATCATGTCGGTGTGATGAATGAGATGAGAAATACCTAAATCATCACAAGTCTTATCATACTTTTTAATAATCTCAATGCGTCGTTCAAGCAACGATTTATATCTATCCAGCTGCTTTAATCCAATAGCAGCTGTTACATCTGTCATATTATATTTATACCAAGGTCCAATAATATCATATTCAACCAGACCCGATTGTGTTTTTGCCAAAGCATCCTTACTTTGACCATGCAGACTAAGAAGCTGATACATTTTATATATTTCTTCATCGGTTACGCCGATGTCATACACTGATTGCGGCAGACACCAAGTGCTTGCACCGCCTTCCGCAGTCGTGAAATTTTTTACAGCGTGGAACGAGAACGATGAAAAATCGGCAATAGAACCACAATATCTGCGTGTTGGCTTTTCAAGTTTTCCAGAACCTACATAGGTAACCCTTCTGCTTGCCCCGAGACTATGCGCACAATCAGACACAATAGCAACTCTTCCTAGTCCTTTCTGAATGCGGCTGCCCAAATCTGCTAATGGATTGCTTTGATCATCAAGCGGCTTGTAAAGAGAACGTTTAGATTCAACGATTTCAAAAAGCTTGTCATAATCGCAGACAATACCGCCAAGATCGACCGGGATTATAGCTTTCGTCTTTTCCGTTATTGCTGCCGCAACATTTTCGTAATCCATTTCGGGAGCGTGTGTAGTCTTATCTCCATCCTTTTGAATGTCTACAAACACTACTTTTGCACCACAGTGGATTGCTGCACTTGCTGTTGAAGTATATGTATAAGCCGGAACGATGACCTCATCACCGGGCTGAATCCCAAGTATACGAAGATTTAATTCTTCGGAAGCTGTTGCGGAATTAAGGCATACGACACGATTAGAGTATATAGATTTAGCCATATCAGTATTACAGTCTATATCTGTTCTGCCTGTCTCAATATACGCTGCCAATCTTCTCTCCAATAGTTTTACCCGCGGGCCTGTTGTTATCCAACCGGAACGCAGCGCATCTATGACCTCGGCAATTTCCATGTCCGTAATATCAGGTGGACTAAAACTAATCCTCCTCTTATCACATTTTTCCATAATTACTACAACATTCCTTCCTGTACCAAATTTTCTATCTTAAACTATCAATTATATTCTTTGCCCAAAACTGCTGCCACAGTTCTAAACATCGTCAAAATCTCTCTTAAAAATCTGAATCTTTCAACGCTTTCTAAATTCCATTTCATTTTTGCGGGCAACACCTGTTCAATATAGACTTTATCAATATCATCGGCCACATCAAGCAGTTTATTTTCATCCTTATACCTTATACTGGCTTCAGAGGTGAGTCCTGCCGGCAACAATAGTGTTGCGTAATACTCCGGCTTATACTTGTCCACATATTTTACAACTTCAGGTCTTGTTCCGACAAAAGACATCGTTCCCTCTAATATATCTATCAACTGAGGAAACTCATCAATTCTGTAATATCTAAGCACTTTGCCGACTTTTGTAATTCTGCTGTCATTACTTACAGTAACTGCAGAACCGATTTTATCCGCATTACTGACCATAGTGCGAAACTTATGTATTTTAAATCGTTTACCGTAAGTTGTCACTCGTTCCTGCCTGTAAAAGGCACTGCCTTCCGAATCAAGTTTGATAATTATTGCAATTATCAGCATAGGAATTGCCAAAGCAATCAACATTATCAATGCGATACTGAAGTCAAAAATGCGTTTAAGTACAATATGCCAACGCTTTTTATATAAAATATCATAATATGGCCTGACCTCGGGGGTTCGCATATACTCCGGTAATTCATCCCACCTCTTCAACATTTTTTTGATCCTCATTTATAGTATTCTTTGTACCACTCACTGAATTTCCTGAGGCCCTCGCGAATGCCGATTTTAGGCGTGAAACCGTAATCTTTTTCAAGCCCAGTCAAATCCGCATAAGTCACCGGAACGTCGCCCGGCTGCATACCGACTAATTCTCTGTGTGCCTCAAAGTCATAATCTTTCGGCAAAACTTCTGCTCTTACAAGTTCTTCCTGCAAGATGCTTATAAAGTCCAAAAGATTTTCGGGCTGTCCTCCGCCTATGTTGTACAACGCATACGGCGGTATCGGAAGTCCGTCCTCTCCGGCGGCTTTTTTAGGAGCGCCCTGCATAACGCGGTAAATGCCCTCAACTATATCATCAATATAAGTGAAATCCCTCTTCATATCGCCAAAGTTGAAGATTTTTATGTTTTCGCCTTTAACAAGCCTGTTTGTTGCCGAAAAATAGAACATATCAGGTCGGCCTGCAGGTCCGTAGACAGTAAAAAATCTCAGTCCCGTTGACGGAATATTGTAAAGCTTTGAATAGCTGTGTGCCAACAACTCATTGCTTTTCTTTGTTGCCGCGTACAGACTGACGGGATTGTCCACCTTATCGTCCGTACCGAACGGCACCTTTTTGTTGCCGCCGTAAACACTGCTGCTGCTCGCGTATACAAGGTGCTCAACGGGATGATTGCGACAAGCTTCCAAAATGTTATAAAAGCCTATAAGATTGCTTTCGATATAAACATCCGGGTGGTCGATGCTGTATCTTACACCCGCCTGCGCCGCAAGGTTGACAACAACATCAAATTTGTATTCATTAAAAAGATTTTCGACCAAGGCCTTGTCAGCAATGTTTCCATTGACAAATATATGCTTTGATTTAGCATCCCTCGCCGCATCTTCTATCAAACACAGGCGGTATTCTTTAAGTGATGGCTCGTAGTAATCATTCATGTTGTCAAGTGACACTATCGTCCCGCCGCTTAATTCTTTTAACAGTCTTAAAACAAGGTTTGCACCGATAAATCCGGGCGAACCCGTAACCAATATTGACTTGTTATTCAAATCGACTTTGGCTTTCATAAAACCGTTTCCTTTCAATCTTGCATTTTTACTTTCCTTTTTGGGATTCAGGCTGTTTAACATAGCTGTGCAGTGAAAAAGGGGCTCATCAAACGCATATATTAGCAATAGACTGCCTGCTTTTAAAAACAACAAAAGCACACTCTAAAGAATTTAAGCTAAATTCATTAAAGTGTGCTTTTATGATTTAAATTATTTTATAAAAATAAGCGCAGTTATGCTTGCTTGCTTGCTTGCTTGCTTGCTTGCTTGCTTGCTAAAGAATACACGATTTTGCATAACTTGTCAACCCCTTTTTTAAATTTTTTACAGCTGTGTAAAAAAATTATTATCGAAATATTAACTGTTACGCAATTATAATACATCTGCCGCAAAAAGTCAATATTCCCATTAAAATTTTTCACTTCTCTTCAGCTATTTTTTACTTATTATTATTGTTGTTTATCTGTCGATACTATAATATATCAAATTTTTTTATATATTATAAAAGCTAAATAGAGCACTAATAGTTATATCGTTTTCACCTTGACTAATATTAATATTATAAAATTTCCATTTTTTCTCAATTTTCTTTCAATTTTCTCAACATTCTATAAAAAGTATGTTCCTTGCAGACGATAAGCTGAATAGCAACATAAAAATAGACCTTCTACGTAATACTACGTAAAAGGCCTATTCTCTATTTTATTATTATAATTTCTTCTATCCCCTAACACTTAGCCTTCCCAAAACTAAATGCCCTTCTTAATACAAATTAAAGCTTACTGCCCCACCTTATTATATAAACTGCAAAATCTTGATTAATACAAGATTTACTTAAAAGCTGGAAGCTCGTCAAGAGTGATGAAGTAATCACTGTTGTAAACTTCGTTAAGTAATTCCTTTGTATTATTCTTCTCGTCTGTGATGTAATCTGTATGCCATACCATGAAATAGAGCCAATTTGCATTATCCGCTACCATCTGCTCCTCTGTAGGAATTGTACCGCACTCATGGAATACGATAGGCATTCCCTCTGCTGAAACCTCAGTAACATTCTTGAAAAGATTTCCGTTTGCACCGTATGTATAACTATCTGCACCGATGAGATCTACAAAATCATCACCTGGGTACCAAGGAGCAAGATCTCCTCCGTTTCCAGAATAACCGAATACCCAGATAAGGTTGTCAAGCTGCCAATAATCTGTATATCTTGAATACATCATCTGCCAGAGCTTGGTAAAGTTCTCGCTGCCGCCTCTTGTCCACCAGAACCAGCCGCCGTCAAGTTCGTGGAATGGTCTCCAAAGAACAGGAACACCTGCATCCTTAAGCTTCTGAAGAGCTGGAACTGCTCTATCCATTGCTGCAAGAAGATCCTCATACTCCTTAGTACCTGGTGTAAGAGCATTCTCCCAATCAAGATCTACATCCTTTGACTCATTATAGCCTGAAGCGAAATCAGGACCTGTATGCCAGCAGATTGTTGGAATTCCGCCCTGCTCCCACCAAGCGATTGCTCTATCAGCAACGCCGTCGAAGTCGTTATGCATGAAATCAAGACCGCGGATTGCAGGAAGCTTTCCTGTAACGCTCTTAACATAATCCATCTCATAATCAGGAGAACCCATCCAAGTAGATTCCATCTGACCTGTAATGCACTTTCCGCCTGCTGCGTATGTATCACATAAATACTTGTAAAGATTTACTGCATTTTCTGAAGCATTTTCATTTGAAAGAGTTCCATCATAGCTATGCTGAATAGCTTCTGCAGCTGCTGTATCAGCAAGGTACTTATCAAGCTCTGCTGCAACCTCAGGTGTTAAAAGATATAAACCATGGATATGACCACCATTCCAAGCACCAAGGCAGAAGCTCTTGATTTCTGAAGGATCGCTTACCTTATCAATTTCGCAGAGCTCTTCTACTGAATAAACAAGAAGACGCTGCTTAGCTGGCTCATTTGACTCAGCTTTAATATCGATCTGATCTGTATCCATCTTAAGGCCAAGAACACCCCAGCCGGCATGAGTTTCATCATCACAGCCATAAACAGCTACAAGCTTGCTATCCTTAGTTGCGCCGGTAAGCCATGAAATATCTCCTGGATAATAACCCTCATCAACCTTTCCTTCAAAAAGAACTGTACCCTTAGAAAGAATATCCATCTCACTCTGAAGCTTTTCTTCGTCTGAAATAACGTTTCTAACTGCTGGTGCCTGCTGCATTACCCAGCCAGTATATTCTGGATTTTCTGCTACTACAACTGCCTTTGTTGTGGCTTCTGTAGCTGAAGTTGTGGCTTCCGTGCCCTCATCTGAAGTTGCTGCCTCTGATGAGCTTGCTGCTGTTGCGTCTACCGTCGCTTCTGTTGTCTTCTCATCTGAACCCGTCTTTCCGCAAGCAGCTAGTGAAGCACACATAACTGTTGCAAGTGTAAGACATAAAAATCTCTTTTTCATCTTTTCTCCTTTAAAATACCATTTCATATTTCTGCGCAATGCAGAACCGTCAGATATACCAATTAAGCAATCTCTCCTCACATTCCGCTCAATTGTAGAAACGATTATAACATCTGTCAGCGCCAAAGGATATAATAAATCTCCACAAAATTATAAAATTTCTATTCTATATCGTTTTCGTGAAAATAATTTTCATAATTTTACAGGCATGATTCTTTCCTAGACAGTCTATTGGCTATTATGAGAAAAGCAAATTATTAAATTCAAAAAGCCTTTATTATTACCTAGCAACAAAAATGTGCATTTAAATACGCATTCTTCTAAAAAATCCACATATAGCAAGTAGAACTGCTCCAATTACTGCTAAAGCGATATTCTCAATCAAATAGTACTTTCCTAAGCCATAAATTAACTTCTCTATCACAAGAAGGGCTTCACTATAATAGATTTTTCCTATTATAATTATAATAAAACCAAAAATACCTGCCACCAAAAAGTTCTTTCCAATAGTATGTAGTGCCATATACAATCTATCTCTCCATACAAAGAAAATAAGAGCAATGCACAATATGATAGCACCGATAAGGTAAATTCTTATATTCTTTAGATTAAGTGAAGATGACATTTTATTACTATTTATCTGTGTATTAAACTTATCAAATTCACTTTCACCAAAAGCATCACTTATAATATCAGCAAATCCTTCAGAGGCACCTCTTACGACCTCAATTGTTTCATCCCTGTCGATCTTTACAGGGTCACCTCCAAACATATAATAATTTTTTAGACCAGTTACCTTCTCAGCAACATATCCCTTAAAATTATCATTATTTAAAACCTTATCAATGATCTCAAGTCTTTCGTTTCTTGATAGCGGCATTAAGTAAATTGACAGACTGTCTTCATCTGCTATGTATTCATCCAGCCTATAGCTTTCATCCTCATCAACAAATTCACTTACATCAAAGGCGGCAAGATCCGAATTTTTAAAAAACCTACTTACCGACTCATCTGAAAGACCTCTAATGACTGGATTTAATATCATAAGTAAAATAAGTGCAAACATATTAATTAAAACTGCCAAAAATAATATTATACTGCCTACAAAGCCTCTTTTTCCTTCTGCCATTATCTTCCTACTCATTGTTTTTCCTTTCATTACACACTTCCTGTATTTTTTTTGCTTTACATACTACCTATATTTTTTGAGGTACATACTACCTACTTTTTTGAGGTACATATTTTCTGTATGCTACTTACTAAAAAAACTCTCTGTTCTTTGCTTCACATTGTTTTGAAGATTTCTATAGAAGAAAGCCAAATCGTACAGATGATAATCACCTGTCTTAAAAATACCTTCTGCACTATATAAAGCATCCTGTCCATCGATATCTGTAACTATCATCTTACCGCTTGTCTCATCAATATAGCCTCCGCAGTAAGAAGCAATTTCCTCTGTAATATTACCTTTAACGTCTGTTACTACATAGCCAAGGTTCAGATTTCTGCTAGCCTTCTCAGAGTCTGTTCTCCAGTTCAAAGGATTAATTGAATATTCCTTTCCTTCTGGCATTTTTGCCCTTGCATCCATTGCATTAAAGCTAACTAGAACCCCGGTATCCTTTTCCTCTGTAGCCACCTTAATTGATGGATTCTTAGCTATAAAATCCTCAGAAACCGAAGTACCTATTGCATAGGCTGCAATCATATTAGAAGAAAACAATTCATCATCAGAATGCTCCGCCATAAGCCTTAAAAGCATTTCGGCTCCCTGGGAATATCCAAAATAAACTACAGGGTCTCCATCATAATAATTATCCTTATAATACTGCCAGGCACTTTCAACATCAGAATAAGCAAGATCAAAATATTCCGATACAGCCTCACTTGTATAAAGACTCTCATCTACCTTTCCATCAGCTCCGTAATAACAGCCCATTGAAGCCTGTCTGTAAAAAGGTGCATAAATATCACTATCCTCGCCTACAATTCCCTTTTCCATTGCAAAGGTCTTAATGAACCTGTCCCTGTTCTTTTTAACAGTAAGATCCTCATTGCAAGGCTCTTTAAGCTCTAAGTTTACAGTTGGAAGAATGAAAAATACATCAAATTTTTTTTCAGCCTCATCCGATGCGTTCTCTGACGCAGCCGGAAGCGATACCCAGCTTTCTGCCACACTATAATCCGGCGCCTTCCCCTTTTCAAACGCCTTCGAACTACTTCCGCAGCCAGCTAGAGTCAATGAAAAAACAATAGCTGCTGATAATCCGATTTTCTTTTTATGACCCTTTTTTCCCCTCATAAAAATCACCACCTAACGTATTTATAGATATAATCTCTTAAAAAAAGGATAGCACATAAAACCATTATTTGTCAAAGGTTTTATGTGCATTTTTTCCTTATTTTTCTTTACTTTTCTAGTATTTTAAGTACCATTCGTTGTTATAATCATATTTAATATAAACCAAAATCCCCCTGCACAATGCTGCCCTCTATGTCTTTCAAGCAAGGGCATCCACAAAAATTTTACATAGCAGCGGTGTTATAAATCTAGTTTTTACTCGGTTATCAGTTCCCTGACTTCTATCTGCTTTATCTTATTTGAAGATAGATAAGCCGCTGCAAATATTCCGAAACTTACAATAACAGAGGGAAGTATCAGCATTGACACATCAAATCCGGTCGCAAAATCAGTCAGGCCCACTGCTCTGAGCATAAATTCAAGCATAGGCTGTGTAAGAAGAACGGATAATATTCCGCCCAGAACAGAGCCTGTTACCGACAGGACAAAGAATCTCAATGCAAATTGTGTTCTAAGTACAGACGAAGTCATACCCATAGCTTTGTATATGCC
>ODAJ012176124.1_pt1 | contig 11457 bp, 10 predicted proteins | sample 1539241 | NCBI WGS metagenome assembly ODAJ01 (sample SAMN02144231, study PRJEB22623) | gut metagenome | biome: sheep rumen | host: Ovis aries | place: New Zealand | reverse complement strand
CAGGTTGGGCTGCATGGCGCGGACGCCTGCCATGTTGGCCATCTGATGGCCGACCTTCATCTTGCCGTCGCCGTGGGAACGCTTGCCGTTGCCTGCCCAGAAGTCAACTGTGATGTTGGCGCCGCCGGGGGTCTTGAACCACATACCGACGCAGCCGAGCCACCACATGGCTACAGAACCGGGCTTAACATCCCATCCCTCGATCTCCTCAGTGAGCCATGTGCCCCACTCCGGGAATGTGCTGTTGATCCATTTTTCTCTGGTCATTTCAGAAATTTTACTCATTCGCTCTCCTCCTGACTTATGTTGGCGTATGAATTAAATGTTACATGGGTTGCTTCCGTTTACAGTTACGTGCGTTCGCGTTTAATGTTGCTTTTATGTTCTTTATGTTGATTTGATTATAAACTATTCGTTCTACACATTTCAATTTTATTTTTGAGCGTTTTATACGTTCGAAAAGTGGTTAGACTTATCTAACTGTAAAATGTGCACAACACATTTTTTTCCGGTTTTCCCTTGTTTTATGCCCATTCCGCTATATAATTCCGTTCTTTTCTATTTATATGTTCGATTTATATAGTAAAAATTCACAATCTTTTTTTGTTCGCACCGCTGCCAAAAAAGTGGCGTTATGGCTATATTTCCCTTGAAAAGAACAGTTTTTCTCATTATAATGAATACATACAGACATATATGAGCTTATTGTTCTGTTTATGTTCGTTTTTAGAAGCTTCTACTTTATGTTCGCTTTTATGTTCTTTTTATCCAACGCGCATATACATATATGCAAGCCTGCTGATTCCCGCATTTTTCAGTTCCATTCTTATGAAAATGAAATCTGCGTAAGACAAGACACAGAGCAGCTGTATGATCACCTGTAAAGAATGAGGTATAATAATGAAGGTTGAAAAAAAAGTAATCGCTACCCTGCCCAAATGCTACGCCATGTCGGAAGTCACCGTTGAGGGGAAGCACTGCTTCGTCGCGGCGGCCGAAAAGGACGATCCCTGCTACCTGTTCGCTGAGGATGGTACAAAGCTGGAGACCATCTGGACCGAGATGGGCGGCGTCATGACTATTACTCCCGTTCCCGGCGCGGACGGCCAGTTCCTTTCCACCCGTCAGTTCTATTCACCTAACGATGGTTTCAAGGCCAGAATCGAGATCGTGACCCGGATCGCCAAAGACAAATGGGAAACACGCACCCTCTGCAAGGCTCCTTTCGTACACCGTTTCGGCATCCTGCGCCGGGGCGGCACCAACTATCTGATCGTCTGCTGCATCAAAGGCGGCATGGAATATAAAAATGACTGGAACTGGCCGGGCGCGACCTACGGCGCAGTCCTTCCGGATGATCTTACCCCTTATAATGACAGCAACCCCCTTGAGCTCACCCTGCTGATGGATGACATGCTCAAGAATCATGGATACTGCAAGATGAGCTACGGCGGCTATGACGCTGCCCTGATCGGTTCCGAAGAAGGCGCTTTCCTCTTCTCCCCTCCGGCAGTGCCCGGCGGAGACTGGGAAATCGAAGAGATCCTGAACAGCCCCACCAGCGACGCTGTCCTGGCCGACTTTGACGGCGACGGCAAACCGGAGCTGGGCGTGATCGCTCCCTTCCACGGCAATTCCCTGACCATCTATCACCTGGATGAACATGACAACTATGTTCCCCAGTGGAAGTACAGCGCTCCCGAGAAAGAGACCGAGATGATCCACGCCACATGGGTAGATGAGATCCTGGGCAAGCTCACCTGGGTCGTAGGCTGGAGAAAGGGAACCAAGGATACCATCCTGATCACCTGGGACGCGGAAGCCGGCAATTACAAGACCGAATTCCTTGACAGGAATACCGGAGCGGCCAACGCCCTTCATTTTATTGACAAGGACGGCAAGGATATCATCGTCTGCACCAACCGCGAGATCGATGAACTGGCTTATTACACCGTGACTGAATAATCGGATCACCCCGCGCAGACGTGAGGCTCTGGCCTCCGGAACGCGAAACAGGACCGTGAAATAAATCCACTGGGTTTATTTCGCGGTCCTTCTTCTTTGCAGGCGGGTCCGGCGGTCGTATACTGTTTATATATAGTCCTGCTCCGGTATATTGTTTCCTGTGATCCGGCGCAGATATGGCAGCCTCCATAAACGTGTTCCCAAAGAGTTACAAACGGAGTATACAAAATATGGAAAATACGTATCTGTATATTGGTGAATCCCTGGATATTATGGCTTTGCTGATCCTGATGATCATCTTTGTGGGCCATGTATATGGTTATTCCGGTTCTCCTCTTCTCCGTGTCTATACAGGGCTCACTCTGGCTTCCGCCGTATATGTCGGCGCAGGCTGTATGCTCTATCACCTTCTGCGGCTTGGCGTGGACAACAGCAGTCCTCTTTTCAGGTTCACCGTATGCATGATTTCCACCTCCTATTACACAATCCTGGTCATGTATGTCCGCTATATAATGGAATATATATCAAATCACAGGACCCCCATTTCCAGGAGACCTTTCTATCTGTCTCTGGCAATCGCCATACCGGCCGGTATTTTCTGGATTTCCATGTATCTGAGCGGCAGGTTTCTGGCAGTTTCCACTCTCAATCTGGACGGCATCCGGGTACTGTCCTTTACCAGCGGGTATGCAGTTTCAGCCATATCGGTCTATCTGCTGATCCGTTACCGCCGCGATCTGCCTGTCAAGAACACGCTGCTCCTGCTGTGCCTGCTGTTGTTTCCCCTGCCGGCTTCCCTGCTGCGCGCCCTGAATCCGCATCTGCCCTACCTGCAGATGCTGGTGACCTTTTCCGCCCTGATTCTGAACAATTACATCAACCGGGACCTGTATTACCGGCTGCAGGAACAGGAAAAGCGGCTTCAGGAAGCCCGGGTCCAGCTGATGATCAGCCAGATCCAGCCCCATTTCATGTTCAACGTCCTGAATACGATCTATTCCCTCTGCGATGTGTCTGTCAGCCGGGCGCAGCATGCCATTGACGAATTCTCCCAGTACCTGCGAGTCAATCTGGAGGTACTGGATGCTCCCGGCCTCGTTCCCATCGACCGGGAGCTGGAATGTCTGGAGCATTATCTGATCCTGGAAAAGATGCGTTATGGGGAAGATCTGAAAATCATGTATGATATCAGCCCCTGCCATTTCTTTCTGCCGCCCCTGACGCTGCAGCCCATCGTGGAAAACGCAGTCCGCCATGGAATCGGGAAAAAGCCGGAAGGCGGGACGGTCACGATCCGGGTCCGGGAACATCCGTCCGACTACCGGATCACAATCAGGGATGATGGCGTCGGTTTTGACGTAAATGCCAAAAATCTCTTCACGGAAGAACCGGATCCGGATATCCAGAGCCGCAGACATATCGGCCTTCCCAATACCCGGGAGCGGCTCCGGCTCCTGTGCCAGGGAGACCTGAAAGTCCGCAGCAGGCCCGGCAAAGGGACCAAGGTTACAATCAGCATCCCGAAATCCTGAACCGGAGAGGACATGTCCACGGCAGAGCGCTGTCCGGGTTCAGCATCTCACTGGATACGGATTTCCGGATTAACCGTTCTGTGTATATTAATTGTGTTATATATATTATCAGTATTGTATGCGTTGTGTGTATTAATATATATAATACACTTATCCTGAATATGATGACTATAATGGCAGTCCGGCCGTATACAAAGCCTCAGCAGGATTCCCACGGATTGCCGGCCTGTAATGATCTTTTCCGACAGAAAAAAAATGATCCCCACTGCTTTCCGTCATTGAAATTCCGCAAATTCCGAAGATTCGACGGGATGTACAGGCATGTGGGGGCGGTTCATAGTATAATGGAGAAAACAATATCCCGGGAAGGGATGGAAGGGAAATCTCTTATGAAAGCAGAAAAAAAGCGCCGCTTTGCCGGCTTACCGGGCTTTACACTGCGGGTAATGGGCAAATGCAGCCATGACGGGATTGGCGCCTACGCGGCCCAGTCCGCCTTTTTTGAACTGATGTCTGTGTTCCCTTTCCTCATGCTGCTCCTGCAGCTTATGCGCTTTGCCCCCGTCAGCCAGGAAAGCCTGCTTTTTATGGTAGACAATATCTTCCCGGATTATCTGCTTCCTGCCATGCATGAAATACTGCAGGAGCTCTATTCCAGCTCCTTCGGCCTGGTTTCCGTATCTGTCATCACCACCCTCTGGGCCGCATCCAAAGCTATGCACGCTGTTACAACAGGACTGGACCGGATCTGCCGGGCCCAAGAAGTCCGCAACTGGATCGTGATCCGCCTCTGGGCCCTCCTGTATACCTGCCTGCTGGCCATCATCATCATCATAGCTGTCACTTCCGCCGTTTTCTGGCAGGAACTGCGGGATTTCCTGGTCCATTACAGACCCAAAGGCGTTCCCCTGCATATGTATAACATGGTCCTTCGCAGCATCTATCTGATCTTTCTGCTGACTCTGGTCGTGGCCATCATGTACAAAGCCTTTCCCCATAAACGGCTGTCCTTCATGGCCCAGCTGCCCGGCGCTTTCTTCTGTGCTGTCAGCCTCTATGTGTTTTCAAATATCATCACCGTCTACCTCAACAGCTTTAACGGTTTTTCCATGTACGGCAGTCTGACCACCCTGATCCTGGTCATGTTCTGGCTCTATTTCTGCAATTACTTTATCATGCTCGGCGCCGAGATCAACGAAGTCCGGCGTCAGGAGCTGCTCCGGGAAGAGGAGGAATTCAACGACGGAGAGGAGGAGGAAGTCAACGACGGGAAGGAGGAAGAAGCGGAAGTCCTCTGAACATATCAAATATATCAGAGCAAAAATTAAGAGACGGCTCACGCCAGCCGTCTCCTGCATCCGGTCATTCCGGAACATATTCTTCATAGGGGATATAGAGCTTGCTGTTCAGGCCATGCTCTGTATCCCTTTCGTATTCTTCCATTCCTTCAAGCAAATCCAGCCCCTGTTCATGATTGGTGGTCAGGCGGCAGATACACTCTGCCATCCCTTCGGCATCCTGTACCACAGTCCCTGTCATTTTGCCTTCAGCGATCAGCCGCCGGGCCGCGTCCGTTGCGTCAACGCCGAAAACAGGTATGGTCACACATGTGCCGGACCCCAGGTTATAACCGACCGCCTGCAGGGCTTTGACAGCGCCTTCCGCCATATTGTCATTGTTGCAGATGATCAGCTCGATCATATTCCCGTTTTCTTCGTTATAACCGGCAAAGTTGGACATCATATATTCATGGGCCGCAGACGCGGACCATTTGCCGGTCAGATCCAGCTGGAACTTATCAACACTTTTCTCATTAAAATACTTCAGCGGCGGATGGCCCGCCTCCTCCAGTATCGCGTCAGCGTCCTCCACAGAATATTTGGTCCTGTAGATCGCTTCCGCATTGGCTGCCTGACCCTTGAACAGGGTATAGGAAATCACTCCGTCCCCGTTCAGATCGACCTCAGAATAATGGTCCTTCAGATAATTCCCGATCATGGCGCCCTGGATATGCCCCCCTTCGGCCGGGTCGGTCCCGACAAAGGCCACATCTTTATAATAATCCAGGACGACCCCCTCATCTCCATCCGCTTCGACCGGACGGTTGAAAAAGATGACAGGAATATCCTGGTGATAGGCCTTGAGGCAGATGGCGTCTGCCGCGTCTGTACTGCCGGACTGGACTATATTGACGATCAGAATATCCGCTCCCTTTGAGATGGCGTCATCGATCTGGCCGTTCTGGAGAGACTGGCCGGAAGCCGCGTCATATTCCATATAAGGAATCCCCGCGTTTACCAGATCCCTGGTCAGTTTGCTCCTGACCGAAGCGATATATTCGTCCGTGTAGTCATAATAAAAGACAGCGGCCGTATAATGATCCGTTTTTACCGCCGGCGTATTCTGGTCGTCCGTCTGCGGCTGCGGCTGCGACTGGCTGCAGGCAGCCGTTCCGATAACGGCCAGACAGGACAGTAAGCAGATGCACAGTCTCTTGCTCCTTACTTTTTTCATAATAAAAATCCCATATTCAACAGATTGCGGCGCTGCGTTCCCCATCCTCGGAGGCGGCGGGCGCATGTTTTGACAGCGCATGCATATATCCCTGCATATATCTCTGCATACATCCCTGCATATATCTCTGCATACATCCCTGCCATAATCCGATCCGCCGGCAGCACCGGACATTTTTATTATCTTTAGTATACCATGCCGGAGCCGGGACTGTGACGGGAAAAGACGGTTAACTATTTCCGTTCTTGACCGCTTCTGCGGGGCAGAGTAGGATATAGATACGGCAGATCCGGCGTATATTTCCGCCGGAACCGGCTCTCTATTTTATCTGTCAATGAGACATCGGAAAGCACGGAGCTTTCTAAATGCCGGGAACAACAGGAGTATTTATATGAAGGAAGATATCCGCCGTTTACTGGAGGAATATGGCGAAGAGATACTGGAGTCCGAAGAGTTCCAGAAAGCCTACCAGCAGAAGCATCACAAGATCATGACGGTCGCCGACCACAGTCTGGGGGTTGCCATCATCAGCCTGAAGATCTGCCGGCTTCTGGAAAAGCTGCACATCGATATCCATGAACGGGAACTGATCATTTCCGCCCTCTGCCATGATCTGGGCATTCTGGGCCGGGACGAAAAATATAAGAACAATCTGGAGTGCTGCAACCAGCATCCCAGGGACTCCATCGATATCGTAAGGTCTCTGACCGGGGAGGAGAACCGCAGGGTCGAAGACAGTATCCGGCGCCATATGTGGCCTCTGACGCTGCATCCCCCCAAATACAGGGAAGGCTTTATTCTGACAGCCGCCGACAAGATCAGCTCCGCCATGGAACGCATGGGGAAATCTCCCGCGGCCGGCGTCAGCTATAAGAAGAAAAAAAGACCGGTAAAGACACCTGAAAGGAAGTTACCGTTACCCGGAGGAGGAAAACCAAGTGAAAAAGAATAAGACAAACTTTACCATGTCCCTGATCCTGCTGGCAGTATCCCTTATTTTCACCCTGCTGGTCGCTTTTGTGGGGAAGGCCCCTGTCGGCCCTGAAAATTCAGAGGTGGGTTTTGCCGCCCTGAACGCGGCCCTGCATGACCGGTTCGGCTACAACACCGCCTTTTACGGGGTTTCCAGCGTACTCGGCTATCTGACCATCCTGACAGCGGTGATCAACTGTGTGGGTTTTCTGGTCAATCTGGTCAAAAAAAAGGATCTCCGCATGGTCCGGGCGGACCTGACAGCGACCCTTGGTATCTATATTCTGCTGGCGGTCCTCTACCTGGTCTTTGAGTTCGTGGTCATCAATTACAGGCCTGTGATTCTGGAGGAAGGTCTGGAAGCCTCCTTCCCCTCGACCCATTCCATGCTGGCGATCGCCGTCATGTTCTCGGCCGCCCGGCAGATCCGTACCGGTATGAAGGAGAGCGGTATCCGCAGCACCCTGATCGTCCTCTGCATCCTGACCGGCGTCCTGACGCCCGTGACCCGTTTCTTCTCCGGCGTCCACTGGTTCACCGACATCCTGGGCGGTATTTTATACGGCCTCTTCCTGGCTTCTCTCTTTACGCCCCTGCGGGAAATGATCCGGGCCGGCCAGCGCAGGATCATTGGGGAAAGGAGGCAGCATGCAGACAGCAAAACCGGAACCCCTTTACTATGATATCGGGCTGAATCTTTTCTGCAGGCAGTTCAAAGATCCTGAGAAAGTCCTCGCGGACGCGGCGGCGGCAGGCGTAGCCTGTATCCTGACCGGCTCCGACCGGGAAGAAAATCTGCGGATCCATCAATTTGTAAAGAACCATGATACATGGGGCACCGCCGGAATCCATCCCCACAGCGCTGATCAGGCCGGTGAAGAGGATTTCCGGATCATCCGGCAGATCATACAGACGAACCCGCGGATCGTTGCCGTTGGTGAATGCGGCCTGGATTTTGACCGTATGTATTCGACCCGGGCCAATCAGATTGCCTGTCTGGAACGCCACATCGCCCTGGCAGAAGAGCTGGATATGCCCCTGTTTCTCCATGAGCGGGATGCTTCAGAAACATTTCTGGATATTTTCCGTTCACATCCGGATATCTGCCGGAAGTCTGTCGTCCACTGCTTTACCGGCGACAGGGAGACCGTGGAAAAATATCTGGAAATGGGCTTTTGTATCGGCGTGACCGGTTGGATCTGCGACGACCGCAGGGCCGAACCCCTTCGAAAGGCGGTGCCTTCCATTCCCGCGGACCGGATCCTGCTGGAAACGGACGCCCCCTACCTGATTCCCCGGGGAATCAAAGGCCTGGGCCGCGTCAATGTTCCCGGCAACATCATCTATGTCGCGGACGCCCTGGCTTCCTATATGGGCATCGACCGGGAGATCCTGGTCCGGGCCGCCCGCGCCAACACCCTGCGCCTGTTTTCCAGGATGAAACCGTAAGCATCTGTTAAAACAGCATTTTCCATAAAAGATTTACGACCGCCTGTGACAGAATCACGGCGGTCGTTTTACGCGTTTTATGCTGTGGCGGCAGCGGCTGTACTTGTACCGCAGGCAGTCGCTGCGCGGAATGAGGATACGGCAGCTATTCCTGAGGAATCAGCTGCAGATTCAGATCCACCGGCCCTGCGATTCCGGGCACCGTGCCCGAATCGGTATATTGCCAGACGGTAAAGAAATAGGGCGTCTGGGGTACGGGCTCATAATCCGCGTACCAGATGGGGATATCGCGGATCCTGGCAAGATCGAACTCAAACGCCTCCCAGACCAGGTTGGCGTAGATCATGGGCGCATAGCCCCTCTCTCGGATCCTTCCACAGAAAGCCAGAGCGTTCCGGGTGAACTGATCCCCTGATATATCATCTGTCCTGGCCACGTCGTTCAGAATGGATTCCGGATCATATACGACAGGCATCTGCAGGGCCTGCCCATCCAGCATCCGCAGGACCAGATCCGCTTCCTCCAGGGCTTCCGCTTCGTTGACCGCCTGGGAAAAGAAGTAGACCCCGACGTCCAGCCCCGCCTCCCGGGCTTCCCGCAGATTCTTCTCGAAATAAGCGTCCTGCTGCAGGCTGCCTGCACTGTAGCCCCGGTAGCCGGCCCGGATAAACACAAAATCTATGCCTGCGTCTTTGACCTGCTGCCAGTCAATGTCTTCATCGTGTTCTGAGACATCAATGCCTGTTCTCCAGGTATACCTGTCATCTCCCGCGTACGTCATCCGGTCTTCTTCCCACACAAAACTGTCCTGAAAGTAGATATTCCTGGGAAAATTCTCGTCTATGACCGCTTCATACTCATTCTGGAAAACGTCGACAAAATGATAGTCTTCATAGGCTTTCTGATCCACCTCATCATAGTTCATATCGGCTTCGGTGGAATCCGCGGGTTCTTCCGGCCTGCCATAATCCTCCGGGGACGTATGCTGGCCGGTCCCATTACCGGCCTGCGCGGCAGTCTGCCCGTTTTCTGTGCTGTCAGATGGCGCGGCGGCCGGTTTCATTTCTGTTTTACCGGAAGATGCAGCGGCCGGCTCAGTTTCCGTGCTGCCGGACTCTGCGCTTTCCTCTTCTTTCACCGTATTTCCGACATCTGCCGCGGCTTCCAGGGCGCTCTGATCCGCCGGTTCCTGTGTTCCGCTCTCCTCTGCCGGCGCGGAATCCGCTCCGGCGCATCCGCTGGCAGCAAGCACAGCAGTCAAAAGCAGGGCCAGGATCTTTGTATTGCTTTTATTCATACAACTTACCTGAATTGTCTCTTACTCTGTTCTTTTCCTGCCCGCCTGCCCGGGACAGCGCTCCGCCCTGGCATTGGCAGACAGGGATCTGTGCCGTCAGCCGGTCAGAGAATCTTCTCCATACCGGTCTTCTGGGGCACCATGCCCATGGCCTCATAGAATTTACGGGCCCCGGGATTGCACTCCCATACATTCAGCGTTACGTTGTAACAGCCGATTTCCCTCGCATAGGCGGTCACATAGTCATATAAGGCCTTGCCCACGTGCTGCCCCCGGGCCGACGCGTCCACACAGATATCATCAATATACAGGGTCAGGACCGGTGCCATAAAGCTGTCCTGCCGGTGATCCTGCAGGACGCAGAAGGCATATCCCAGAACATGGCCGGCGGAATCCGTATTGACAAAAACGGGCCTGCTGTCATCAGGGATGATCCCGGCCAGTTCCCTGTCTGTATACTTCTTCAGTCCTCCGACAAACAGATCCGGCCGTCCATCCGCATGGACCTGATTGACCTGATATAACAGCCTGTTAATGTCGGGAATATCTGTTACAATGGCTCTTCTGATCATATTTCTTTTTTCACTCCTTATCTCCGTTTCTCTCCTGTCAGATGACCATCTAATGATACCATCATTTACCGCGAAAAACAGGCCGGATTTTCCGGCCTGTTTTTATCACAATAGAGTTTGTTTGAACCGGGAAGTCTGACGCCTGGTTCATTTTTGAACCGGGAAGTCTGACGCCCGGTTCATTTTTGAACCGGGAAGTCTGACGCCCGGTTCATTTGACGCCCGGTTCATTAGTGCCTGTAGCCCTTCAGGATCGGTGACAGGGGCTTGTAGATCAGCATGGTGACCAGCACGTCCAGCATGCCTTTGATAAATGTAAACGGCACGTTGAAAATAATCAGGGCCTGCAGGATGCTCTTCACAGAAGGCAGGATGGCCTGATAGGCGGCCAGGACAGTCTCCTCCGGCATGAAGTTATAGTAAAAGGGATAGACAATGAAATAGTTGGAGGGGACTGAAATCACGGCCATGGCCAGAGCGCCCAGGACAGAACCCAGAATCGCACCCTTTTTGGTCTTATTCTTTTTGTAGACCAGACCGGCTGTAGCCGTAAAGACCGCTCCCAGCATGAAATTGGAAATCTCGCCGACGCCGAAGCTCTGGGAGACCAGCGAATGCAGGATATTCTTGACCAGTTCGATCAGGACACCGCAGAGCGGTCCCATGGCAAAAGCGCCCAGCAAAGCCGGCAGGTCCGAAAAATCAAATTTAATAAAGGCCGGAATCAGGACCGGTACCGGGAATTCGATCAGCTGCAGGACCCAGGCGACCGCGGCCAGAATACCTGTGACGGCGATATACCTTGCGCTCGATGTTTTTGATGTTTTTGTTTCCATTTTCCTCCTCGCCTCGGGAGCTTGCTGTCCCGACAAATGTTTTTGTTTCGAAGCGCCTGCCTGCTTTTAAGTCCGGCCCTGAGAAAGCTCTTTTACGCAGCGCTTCCGGTCAGTACGGCCATAAAAAAAGGCGCCCCGGCACAGAAATCAGGACACCAGAAAATACACATCTGACAATATACACATCTGTATCTTATCTTCTTCCATCCAGACTGTAACTGTTGGTACCGGAATCGAACCGGTTCGGCTGCCGTAGGCAGATCGCGGACTATACCGCCAGTGGAGAATTTCACTCCGCCCTGAAGATCTATGTTTGTTTA
>ODAJ012000593.1_pt1 | contig 11459 bp, 13 predicted proteins | sample 1539241 | NCBI WGS metagenome assembly ODAJ01 (sample SAMN02144231, study PRJEB22623) | gut metagenome | biome: sheep rumen | host: Ovis aries | place: New Zealand | reverse complement strand
TGTATATCTTCTCGGTTTTGCAGTACTGCTTCATCAAGGATTTCAATTGCCTCCATTACAGAAGAACTACCAGAGGTAAGACCACTTTCGGGGGCAATGTAGTAACCATCATTGTCAAGACCGACTGATTCTTCTACTCTGTCAAGTTCTTCCTGGAGGTTTTCAATTTCGGTGAATGCACTTGTGAAACCACTCTGCATTTCGTCGTACATGTCACCAACGAAGCCACTGAGGTTGTTAAGTCCTTCCGTGAGACCAGAAATGTGCTCCCAGATTTCCTTGAACTCTTTCCTCATCTCCCTCTTAAGTGCCTCAACAGTGTCAATAAGTTCGTCAAGTCCGGTCTGTGGATTTACGAACACTCTCCACTCGTGATTTGTGTTGGCGCTTGTAACATAAGGGGTTGCGGCGGTATCACACTCGGTTTCGGCATCTTCGTAAAGGAGAACGACCGATTCACCCTCGCGCATCATCTTCTTGTGCCACCTGTTTCCATCCCAAGCATTGTAATAGAACTTGTATTCGCTCGTCAGGTCAAGGTGAATGATATACGGAACAGCGATATATGGCTCAAGTTCTTCCTGTTCAAGCGCTTCCTCAACAGATTCAAACTCTACCGGTGTAGCTGTTGAAGGCATGTCATACTCATCAATTTCAGCATAGCCATAAGTATCACCGCTTTCAAACAGCTCATAAAACATTATTGCTGGGATTTCGGTGTCAATATCATTCCAAGCCTCCGGTACAGTGACTTCTTCCGGCTTATACCCTTCGTAATTGGTAAAGTTAATGTTCAATTGTGTCCACTGCTGTTTTCCGTCGGTTGTAAGGATTACCGGCGCATAATTTCCGAGAATTTCTGCATATTCTTGTACGTCATAATCCTCTGCAATATCCCTGACAAGACGTATGCTTAATCTTCTAACCGGTGATTCCGTAAATTGAGCAACGTCGTCGTGTCCATAAGAGAAAGTACGTACATAAGGTTCTCCGGTATGCCCAGTACTTGATGTCCAGAATGATGCGACTTTGTAAAGACCGGTAAATCCGTATTGGCTAGGTTCCTTCGTGTTGTAATCCTCGGGGCATATACCGACAGGATAGATAGCAAAACCGAAGTCATCCGTATTGCGCTCCTTGTTCTCCCATAGTGTCGTAGTCTTAAGTCTGGCGCCAGCGTTACATCCAAAGTTGCCTGATTTGTCGGTGTTGTGGTCGTAATTTGCCGGTACGTCTCCGCAATCAATACAAGGAGACGGTTTTGACTCAGCCCAGTTAAGCAGTTTGGCCCAGTCTTCCTTTGTAGGCACTCTCCATCCGCGTCCCTCTCTTGTAAGGGCAGAATTGATTGCCATTGCTTGTCTCCACGTATAAAGGGCACCGAAACGGCTCATGTTTTCCTTTGTAACAACCGCATGTCCGTGACCGATATTTTCAAACTGATTGATTGTTTCTTCCGGGCAGGTAAGGTCAGCGAAAAAGTCAGCCGGTGCATATGTTCCCGTACGGTATGCAAGGTCAATTCCAATAGGATTTTTAAAGGAACCATCACCATCTATTGAAGCATCAGTAACGACTCTTACGTTGTCACCCTCTACAAGAAATCTAACCGGGTTTCCCTCTCCGTCCCTAATCGGGTCTTCGTGGCCATCCGGATATTTTACGAAGATATAACCATCATCCACTCTAAATCCGTGGTCATAAACATCTTCGTCGGTGATATCAATTTTTATGTTACGGTCGCAGTGGATTCTTTCAAGTATGAGGTATTTTCTGTCGTTTTCAACAATAGTATAACCGGTCTTGATATCCATGCTGCGGAGGAAATAGAAGTTCTCATCTATTTCGTTGCCGAGCAGACCGCAATTTTTCGTATAATCACCAGGAATATCGCTTTGCAGTTTGAAATATTTAACACCAGTAAGGTCGCATAACGTAACTGGAATTGGCTCCGGTTTTGGTGCCGGAGGTGTCGGTTTCTTGCCGCAAGGCACTCTATTAGGTACTATTTCAGCCATTTGTTATAGTAATTTCTCAATATTATTTTTAGATAAATAGTATCTTATTGTGGAATAGTTAAGGGGACAGTCGTACATTTTAAAAGATTTAATATCTCCGTTGAAAGACCCGCCGAAATCCCGCTCAAGAGGTAGTATATATTTTGGTGGATTCATGTAGTCCGGCCCGATTGTCTCCATAAGCCCCTGTGTTCCACCACCAAGGGAAATACTGTACGGAACACCCTCCTGTTTCTGGTAATCATCGTTCAACTCTCTGAAAGCGAACTCAGGTAATTCCTTTGATACAAGTTTGAGGTATCCGTTTACATAAACATATATTTTAATTCTATGAGACCCAGTTATTCCGGTATTTTCGCAGAATGTCATTCCACTGAAAAGACCCCTGAGCTGATACGACCTCTGAATCTGTGAATAGTACGGGTTAAGAACTGCAATCTTGACGGTGATGTCGCTCCACTCGTTGCACTTGACCATTCCACTCTTGCTGTATTCCTCAACCATAGTGTAGTGGTTTGCAGCAGAGGTTTCACAATCAAGTATTCCGTAACGGTAACCGATTGCGCCGTCTTTGGTAATCCTGAGTCCGAATGCATTGTTCTTGATATCTTTGTAGACGTCGTAAGGCTTCTCGTGCGCCTCATTGTATTTCTGTATCGTGCTTGTTGTGTAGCCCGTGCAAGTACGGTTCATCAACAAGAAGTAGTTGGCATTGCTCCAATTGGTTCTGCCGGTGAATGTTACGACCGCACCCTCTGTCCAGTTGCAGGTGGTGAATCCGGTCTTTGTCCTGTTAAAGAACAAGAACTTATTATCAGTTGTGATTTCAAAATAGCCGGTTCTGTTGAAAAGGTGTCCGATTGAATCCGCAATGCCGTTCCCTGTTTTGTCAATGATTATGTCGTCCATAAAATAGTCAAGTTCAATGGCTTTAGGGGAATCAACACACTGGTCGTTGTAATAAGCATCAGCGAAATAATCCTCACAAACTTTACAAACCTCGGCATAGTTGTTCTCCTCAATAGGAAGACACCCACATTTAGATACTTTCGGTACCGTATAAGTCTTTGTGATTGTTTTCTTTACGACACTTCTTGGTGAACATCCACAACCGCTTTTCTTTACCTCCTGTACGACCTCCTGATATGTTACGGTCTGCTTGACATAATTCCCTTCATACTTATATGGACTGGGAACTATCGCGTCACTGAAATAGAAGTAGTCGTCTTGGAAGTATTCAAGCGGGAAATAACGACAATCTTTCTCCATAAGTTCCTGAATACAAGGACAATCCGGAGTTATAGCACTAGCAGCATAACCGTCAAGGAAATATCCTGGTTCTGGTTTTTCCGGTGGTTCGTCTTGCATATATTCACTATCAGCAACATGGTTCGTGTACATATCGTAGATTTCCCCGTCATCACAATCGTTGCCCATATACCCTTCTGTATCAGCATTTTTCACAATGAACTCTTCTACCGACGCGGAACTGTTAGGGTAGTATTCCCAGAATTTATTTTCAGCCCTCGTACCCATATAGAAGAACATACCTTCGTTCTCCGGGTGCTTGTGGTTGATGGTTCCCGTTAGTGTTTCGTAATCGCACCTAGGTCTAAGTTTGAAATTGAGCGTCCATCCGTAATTAAGTTTGGATGGAAGTGTTTGATAATCAAAGCCGTGCAATTTATAGAACCCCTGGTAGAACCCGCCGTTGAACGAAAGATACTCCACATTGCCCTCATCGTCAGTTACTGCACTCATCGGGTATATGTATTCAAGCGTATTACCAGTAACCGGTGAAAGGAAAAATCTTGTGTCAGCTGAGCCTATGTGGTATGTTGAGCCCGTCAGTATGTTGAGGAAGTCGTAATTTGATATCATGTCCTTCCGGAACTTGATGAAGCCGTTGTCAATACCCGTAAAACCGATGTCATCAAGGTCAATCTCGTCACAAGTGGCTCCGGTCCAGGAACTTAGGGAATATATCTTACCATTTTCGTCAATGTTGAACTTGCTGAAATCCGCCGCAAGACACTCATCGCCCGTACCTGCACCATAGGTTTCCCCCTTGTAGAGCATAAAGTCATAATACTCATCAAGGTAAACTTTTGCATCCAGGCTACGGACATTGTTTATCTTAATATTCTGAGGCATCTATCTATAATACATTATTCCGTGTATAAATAGTATGATGACCGAGAAATACGGTTTGTTTTAATTCAAAGATTTTTGTATCATTATATTAAGTGTATAAAATTACACCTTTGAAATTATGCAGTTTTTCAAGTTTGGCACGGTATTTGCAGTATAGACAGATAAACATGGAAAAAACAATGATAACAACGAATGGTTTGAAAGAAAGCGCCAGAAAGATGAACGAATGTAGTTATATCATTTCTGTTAAAAAGTCTGAAAAAGAGGTTGGAGTACTGCCTTTTGTAAAAAATATAAAGAAAGACAATGGATGTTAAGGGATATTATAAAACATTAGGTATCGCCGAGAACGCAAGCCAGGAAGAAATAAAATCCGCATATAGAAAATTAGCGCTCAAGTGGCACCCGGACAGATGGGTTAATGGAACCGAGGAAGAGAAGAAGAAAGCCGAAGACGAATTCAAAAAGGTTGCCGAGGCTTATGACGTTCTCAGTGATGAGGACAAGCGCAAGCAGTATGATTCTGGAATGGACGGACAATGGCAGGATATGGGTGGTGGAGGATTTGACCCGTTTGCCGAGATGTTCCGTAGAGCTGCTCAAGGTGGGGGATTTGGTGATTTCTTTGGTGGGTTCGGCGGACGTCAACAAAGACAGAATGGACATCCGGGAGAAGATATAAATGCTTATGTTACAATTAGTTTTGCTGAATCATTGAAGGAGTGTGAAAAGGAAGTTACCATAAAGAAAAAGGTTGCTTGTCCAGATTGTAATGGCACCGGAAGCGAAGACGGAAAAGACCATACATGTCCACACTGCAATGGAACCGGAATGGAAACCAGAACCGAGCAACATGGAAACGCATTTACAATGTTTCAAACCCCATGTTCTCATTGTCATGGTACAGGAAAACAGATTGACCAGCCTTGCAAGAAGTGTGGTGGAACCGGTACAACATTTAATGAGAGCACGATGAAACTAACAATTCCTGCTGGCGTGAGGAATGGTATGACAATTTCATATCCAGGTCTTGGTGATACTGGGGTTGGTCCGTATCCACCTGGTAATCTGAATCTTACGGTAACAGTAAAAGCCGATATTCCTGGATATTTCAAGGTAAGTCCGTCAGCAAACGATATCATACATGAAGAGGATATTGATTTTGTGGATGCTATTCTTGGCACGAAGATAACAGTAAAGTGTCCAGATAATAGCGACTGGCAGATTAAATTACATGAATGCACCCAGCCAGGAGAAAAATACAAGAAAAGCGGCGCAGGATATAAACCAAACGGACAATGGGGCGGAACTAATAAGGGTGACTATGTTGTAAAAATAAACTATAAGGTACCGTCAAGTCTCACAAAGGACCAAAGAAAAGCATTGGAAGAATACAAAAAGGAGAAGTAATAATATGGAATGGATTAAATGTAATGAACGGATGCCGGAAGAACATAAGTACGAATCCGACAACCTGCAGGGGCACCACGAATGGACTGAAAGTGACCGTGTTCTGGTCTGGGATTCAATATACGGTCCGGGTGTTGATTGGACAAAAAACGGAAAGTGGAGGTCCGAGCAGACTGGTGGTTATAAGCCCCAGGTTGTACACGGAATAGTCGCCTGGATGCCGATACCCGAATTTAAGGAGGATTAAGACATGACGGTAAGAGAGCTGATTGAGGAACTGAAGAAGTGCCCACAGGATATGCCGGTCACCGTTGACATGAATATTATGTGGCCCCCGGAAGCTGATTACAACAAACTTGAGATATCACAGAGAACATGGGTGGACAGTAATTATCCGTGGAACAGGCCGGACTTTGAATACATTAATATTGAGTAAGTTATGACAAGAGAAGAAGCAATTAACGAGATTAAATCCTGGTCTCTTAACCAAGATGATATGGAGGTCCTTTCTGTTGCTATTCCAGAACTCAAGGAATCGGAGGATGAGAGGACAAGAAAGGCAATTATTACATATCTATCAAATGAGTTGCACAATGTAAAACAACTGACACCTCGCACCAATGAGTTTGAAGATTGGATTGCCTACCTTGAAAAGCAGAAAGAGCAGAAGACACTTTCCACTGAAGAAACAAAACTGAACTCCATTCCTTCCCTGGAACAGCTTGGGTACACTTGCGTTTCCCTTGGAGCAAAGCAGAAGCCAATATTGGAAGTTTTTGGTTTCAAGGTTGGTGATGCTGTGAGATTGAAAGATGGGGACGGAAGAAAACACATCATCAAGTCTTTTGAAGAGGTTGAAGGGTTACATGGACCTAACTTTTATCATGTGGAATTTGAAGATGACTCAGCGAGAGATAGCATCTATCCAGGTGAAGAATATCCAAACGGCTATTACACTCAAATGGAGAAATTTGAAGAAGAGCAGAAATCAGCAGAGTGGAATGATACGGATATGAAGGAAGCAAGAAATAACCTTATTTCGGTATGCAGAGATTGGGAGTGTGGCAAGCAAACTACCCTTCTCCCTATTGCTGCTGTACGAGCGAGATATTTTCTTGAACACATTACTGAACCACAGCCAAAACAAGAGTGGAGCGAGGAGGATAAAAAACAATTCAATATTGTCTTAGACTCATTAAGATATGCTTATGAGGATTTAAATAATAATAAATCTTTTGACACAGCAAATGTTGTCAAGAAAGCATTTGATTGGATGCAATACTGTTTCAAATCCCTTCATCCACAGAAACTTGATGCTTCAAAACTTGAGAACTTTGACCCTGTTGATGTACTTAATAGGATAAAGACGGAGTGGCCAATGGCATGGGATAAGGTTGTTCCAAAGCAAGAGTGGAGCGAGGAGGATAGGGATAATCTTGAAAGGGTTGATAACTATCTATGGATGCTTGATGACTACGTAGGCGATGATTGTGCAATGCCCCAAGGAAAGACCGATAAAATTAGAGGAAACATACAGGGAATTCTATCATCGTGGCTCAAATCCCTTCCTGACAGATTCAACCTTCAACCAAAGCAAGAGTGGAGTGAGGAAGATAAGAGGAACATAGACAGGGCAGTCTTCTATGTTCGTTATTATCAACGAACTAACGGTAATACGGATGGTTCGAAAGAATGTATTGACTGGCTCAAATCCCTCCGTCCTATTTGGAAACCCAGCGAGGAGCAGATGCACTACTTGAAAAAAGTATATGATTCTTATGACTTCTGTGACGGAGAAAGAAGCGCACTTGAATCACTCTACGAACAACTCGAGAAACTGATGTAAAACCAATAGGGTGCGATATTGAAAAATGGGTTATAGTAATGCCCTTGCGTGAACCCATGAGCCTAAGTCGGAATAATTTGATAATGCGATATTTTACTGCGGACAATGAGAATGCCTAATCATGGCGGCATAGGGACGCTCACCCTATAAGCATTAGAGAATTAACTTGCAAGATTTCAACTGGCGACAGACCACGGCGTAATTGCCCAGGAGTGCACTAACAAGGGACGCACCCTTTTATTTAGTTTAGACATGGAAGTGATTGGAGGCTATCGTTATTATACAAGCGAAGAACAGGATAAGTGGTGTAAAGAGCACGGAATTCCACCTGTTCATTGGACTCTTAAACAATGGAGGAATCAACGAACTGAAAGTGGTTATCCTATATTGGGACCAGATTATAACAAAAACTTTTAGATTATGACAGATGTAAAGACACCCGTAAATATTGCTGAGGAATATGCCTCACGATATTTTGACAAGGAAAAGGAAGGGGATAAATGGTTGGTTATCCGCAATGCCTGGCTTAATGGATGGGACCAGCATAGACTTGTGTATCCAGAAATGTAATAGAATATGGTAACAGAAGATTACGTTTCCTTTGAAACAGCAAAACTCCTTAAAGAAAAGGGGTTTGATGAAAGCACTAATTGCCAATACCCTGTTTGTGGCATTTACATTGGAGAAGTTGGTGAATATAACATAACTGATAGGTCCAGAAATCCAGAAAGTTATATACCAGCCCCAACTCTTCAAATGGCAATGAAGTGGTTGAGAGAAGAAAAGAGGTTAAATTGTATTACAGATGTTTCTTTTAATCAGAATAGAAATGGAGAAACTGAATATTACTTTTCTGTGTGGGAGAATAAACCACCTTATGAATTATTAAGAGAAAGTTCACAAACATTTACTACCTATGAAGAAGCTTGTGAATCGGCAATAAGATATACAATTGAAAATTTGATTTAGTTATGACAAGAGAAGAAGCAATAGAAACTATTAAGAAAGTACTTCCAATGAGCAAGACTCTTGAAGATGCTTTTTATACACTCCATCCAGAACTTTGTGAGAGTGAGGATGAAAGGATAAGGAAAGAGATTGTTGATTTTATTCAATGGGCAGAAGATAGGGGAATGACTCGACACGACTATCATCAGGCTAAAAGACCTGCGGTATGGATTGCTTACCTTGAAAAGCAGAAAGAAGACTATTCTGATATGACACAACTTGAAAGATATATCTCCGAAGCAAGGGCCAAGAAGGGATTCTATTGGAATAATAAGGAGGTTTCTTGGGAAGAGATACCACTTGAAGAAAGGAAACATGATTATCCTTATTATTTCAAGAATGGACTTGACTGCTATCCGTTTGTTGTAGAACCTAAGCAAAGTGAATGCTAGAGAATAAGCATAAAAATTGATTAGATATGGAAGAAAAAACAATAATCTCGCCGTTGGCTCAAAACTCGTCTTATAACGCCCTAAAACAGTTAAGGCACGAAATTCTATCGAAAGCAACAAGTATTGATGAAATTATGAGAATACTTCGGTTGTATTATCCAACAGAGACGCAAGTAGTAATCACTAAAGATTTTTGGAGAGTAGATTAATTATGACACAGGAAGATAAACAACTATTACTGAAAGACCTTTGCGCAAGGTTGCCTTATGGTTTGAAAGTATCTGTTTCAGGAGATGATTTTGATAGTTATCAGTACCCTTATTTACTCACAGCTATTAGTAAATTTGGACAAGATATACTTTGTAGAGTATATTATTATATTTACACTCCGTTAGGGTGTCCTAGTATTGAAAATGTCAAACCTTATCTTCGTCCAATGTCCAGCATGACTGAGGAAGAGAAGGAAGAGGCAAGGAACTTGGTTTATGCAACTGTTGAATTTACGGATTGGTGCAATGAACATCACCTTGACTATAGACACCTTATTGAAAAGGGTCTTGCTGTTGATGCACCTAAAGGAATGTATAAAACTGAATAGATTATGAATAAGATTTTACTTAACGGATATGACGGTTTTGTCTCTTTTGTAGATGCTCATACTGGAATAATTCCTGGACATGGAAATGTTGAATCTGATTTTTGGACAAGCCCTGAAAAATACCCTTGTGTGGTTGTCTGGGGTATTAGGTATGATGGAAATGGTCCAGATGAGTTATATGGAGAGTTTGTCTATTTAGATGATTTTGAAACAGAATAATATGATTATGAGTATTGGAATTTTTTTATTTCTTGGTATAATAATCATAGGAGCGCCAATGGGTATTTTAATTGACTGGCTTGCAAATAAATGTGGACTACCAACAGAGGATGGCCTTAATCCGGTACCTTGGGCACTTCTTGGATTAGTTTGGCCAGCAACATTACTGCCTTTTCTTGCATATTGTTTATTGCATAAGAAGAAAACCGGATAGATTATGATTACAGAAGATTACATTTCTTTTGAGACAGCCAAACTCCTGAAAGAGAAGGGGTTTGATGAGTACTGTGGATATTATAGTAGTGATGGTGAATATTGTGGGTATTGTGTATATAACCATAGGGGTAAGGATTATATATCTGCCCCAACTCTTCAGATGACAATGAAATGGCTGAGGGAAGTACATAATATTCATATAAATATTGATATTCATTGGCTGCATTTCGCAAATCAAAATGGATGGATGTACACTATCACTAAAATACTTGAAAATGGTACTGATTACATAGATTCTAAGGGTGACGAAAACGATAAAACCTTCTATTCTTCTTATGAAGAATCCTGTGAAGAGGCTATTAGATATTGTTTAGAAAACTTGATTTAGATTATTTTCTGGCACAGTTTTTTGATATTAAAAAGCAAATAAAAAAATAAGTATTATGACAAGAGAAGAAGCAATTAAAGAAATAAAGTCTTGGGATTTTCTTGAAGGAAAGGAACTTGAGGCTATAGGAACACTTATTCCAGAACTTAAAGAGAGTGCAGAGGATGAAAGGATATACAAAGAGATTATGGAGTTCTTTAAGATGAACGAAAAAAAATGTTCTATAACCAACCCTTATCCAAAGTGGATTGCTTGGCTTGAAAAACAGAAAGATGCAAGTAAAGCAATAGAGGCTGTAGATAGGATTGACAAGTACATTGATGAGCATGTCGCTAACGCTCATGATATGAAGGATTCTAATCCAGATAAAAAATATTATCGTGGATGGGACGATGCTCTTGGCAAAATGTCCGGAATATTGCAAGATGTTTATTCGGGGGAAAAGCAGAAAGAGCAGAAGCCAGAACACTTTGAACTGAAAGCTGGAAAATGGTATATCTGCCATCGTGCTTTCTGTTGTAGAGCAGACCACCTCACTGTTAAAGAAGGAGAGCGATTTATGTGTGAAAAAGATGGGGTTGTCAAGGGCTTTGTGATTAAAGAACCCGAAAAGTATTTCAAAGAATGTAGTGTTCCTGCTCCTATGGAAGATGAACAGAAAGGGCAGAAACCCGCAGAGTGGAGCGAAGAGGACAATGAAGTCTTACAACAGGTAATTGCCGATATTGAAGATTTAATCGCAGCCGAAACAAGTCCTGGATTCCTTGCTAAGTACAACAAACACCTTGACTGGCTCAAACTTCTCCCCGAAAGATTCTATCTTACGCCTAAGCAAGAGTGGAGCGAGGAGGATGAGAAGACAATCAATGATGCTTGTTGTTGGATTGCGGAATACGCAGGTTATCTTATGAACAAGAATTACGGCAAGGCATCTATGCTTATGGGACTTACGGAGAAACTCAAATCTCTACGTCCTTCTTGGAAGCCCAGCGAGGAGCAGTTAAAAAACCCTTAAAAACGCCGTGGTCCTTACAGATTGTGATAAAAAATTGACAAGACTTTATAATCAACCCAAAAAGCTATAGTTATGAGCAAATACATTGATGCAGAAAAACTGAAAGCCGAGATAGAAAGGTTAGAATTTGAAATCAAATCACAGATTGCAGAATTGGGCAATTTTGAATCCAATGAGATAGGATTGTTCAATTAC
>ODAJ011546029.1_pt1 | contig 11465 bp, 9 predicted proteins | sample 1539241 | NCBI WGS metagenome assembly ODAJ01 (sample SAMN02144231, study PRJEB22623) | gut metagenome | biome: sheep rumen | host: Ovis aries | place: New Zealand | reverse complement strand
GTAGACGCCAGATGACGGCTTGCGACAGGCCATGCGATGCAATGAGGCGCAGCTGACAGCCACGCTTTGCCCCGTAGACACATGACCTCTAGCACATGAGTGCATGCGACATGCATCCCATTCGATGGATGGAATCCGCGCACGGCCATGCACAAACCATCCAAGCAATGTGCTCAGTTGACGCAGTAGGGGAATGTCGTCAAGTAGTCCTATCATAGAAGCGTGTCGTTGCGGGCATAATGGGGACCAAACGGTCTCAGCAGAATCGGAAGGCAATGAAATGGCTCTCTGCCAATACTGTGGAGCACGTATCGAAGATACTGATTCCTTCTGCACCATGTGCGGCAAGCCTACTTCTGCCCGGAGTAAGGCGCCAGGCCAGGGTACTCCGCAGGGCGCCGTGGGCGTCATGCCGGTGCGGCCTCAGGCATCAAGTCAGAGCGCAACACGAAGTGCCACAGGCGTCAAGCCCGTGCAGACCAAGCCCGCGAGTCAGATGGCTCCGGAGCGCACCGTGAGCATCCCGCCTGTCCAGACCCAGACGCCTGTCCCGAGCGATTCGGGACAGGCGCGTTCGAAGCTTCTGTTACCTGCGATCTTGCTAGTGATTGCCCTCTGCGGTGCAGGCGCAGCGTTCTTCCTCAGAGGCAATGGCGCCGGAGCAGGTGGTACAGCACCGGCCTTATCGGAAGGGGCCGCTGCGGGCACGGCTTCGACGGTCACCGTCACGTTCCTCGGCGGAGGCGCGCAGGAAGGCTCGACGAATCCGTTCACGTGCAACGACGGAGATACCATCACGCTGCCTATCTGCGGGTTTGTCCGCGAGGGGTATGTGTTCGACTGCTGGGAGGACAACTCCGGGCATCTGTACGCACCGGGGACCCAGATTGTGGTCGAAAGCGACATGAGCTTCTCGGCCGTGTGGGCGACCGCCGACGCACATGCTGCGGAAGAGCCTGTCACAGACGATGCCGACGACGAGACCGAGACAGACGCCGACGATGATGCCGCCAATGAGCAGACCAAGTCCTTCCCGAGGTACTGGTCGGGTACGTTTGAGGGTTACTCCCAGCACGTCGAAGGCGGCACCTACGATACCAGCGTCAAGTTCACCCTCTCTACGATAGAGAGCGGCGGCCGTCTGGCGGGGACCTGCTACATCGGCCAGGACGACTCGCAGGGCCGGGTGGGCAGCTACCGCGTGGAGGGCCAGATCGACTGGGAGACCGGCAAGATCTCGCTCACGGGCACCACGTGGGAGGACCAGGGCAACCTCGAGTACATGCGGTCCTTCTCGGGCACCGTGAATTCCAGCTACACGTCAATCACCGGGACGAGTCAGCGGACCGACGGCACGCATCAGGGCGACTGGAGCATGAGCTCGTACTGATGGGGTGGGCTTGGGAAGCCATCCTGCCTGCAGATGATCGCAAGGCGTACCTTAAACCTTGTCGCTGCAATAGGAGCTACCCCGCGTCCACGGGCATTCGCCTGGGATGTCTACTCCCTTGTACAGGGAGATGGGGATAGAGACGTCAGTAATCGAAGCCCGTTCTCCAACCGCTATGCGATCAAGGGCAAGGCCGGTAGGCAGGAAAGAACAACCATATCATGGTGCGGTTGTAGGGTCACAGCCTGTTGCGGTGTCGCTGCTTCAGTCACATCGCGATGCGGCGGACGCTCGGCATCCATCAGCCGCAAGAACCAGTCATGGAGCGGATGGGCTCCTCAATTGCCTGCCGGTTCCGCATGTTGCAGCGGAATCATAATCGTTGTGCGAGCAAGGCCGCCTTCTTCAACGGACTCAACCAATCCCCTGTGTTCCTTGACGAGATTGCCAACGACCTTCGAATTCCAGTCATACTCATCTCGGGATTGGGACCTGGTTCCCTTTGCCTTGCGGCGCACAGCGCTATCGCTTGCTTGTTGAGTGTGTTCGACCTCTATTACCAGCTCGTCCTTTTCGGTGATGGCCCGCGCCGTGATGGTTGGCTTAGACAATGGATTCTCGGCAAGCTGCGCCTTGCACTCTTCAAGCGCTCCGTCAATCATGCTGAAGAGTATGGCTGCCACGTCGATATCCGGCAATCCGATAGTGGCGGGGATATCTGCCATGGTTATCAGCTTCACGCCTTCGTTTGCGCACTGTCTGCTTTCCGCCTCAAATACCGCCGCAGCGGTCACGTTATGACAGCGCTCGGGCAGCGCGTCCGTTGTTATGTCTAGGCAGTGCTGCAGGTGGCTATCGGTCTGCTCAATCCTGCCGTCGGCGAGGTCGTCGCGTGCCTGACCGAGCTCGGATTCTATCGCTTGGCATACCCTGCGAGTGAGGTGCTCTTCACGCTGCGCCCTAGTACGGTACAGCTCGAACATGCGCTCGAGCTCAGCGTTGCCTCTGGCTGCGTGCGCTTGGGCCGAACGCCTGATGGCCGCAAAGTAGAAGTGAGTGCCGGCTATGTAGATGATGATTGTTGCCGCGAGTGCGAAAGAGCTAGTGGCGACATCAGTGGTAGTCAAAGGGCTGTTCAAGCTGATGAGCCGACCCGTAAGCATTGCCGCTTGGAGCGCAACTAGCAATCCAAGCAAAACGATGATGAGCCTTCTTCTATCCATTACGCCTCCCGTTCAACACGCGTGCCTTCTCTTGAAGGTTCATCAAGTGCCGGTCGGCTTCTTCTATGTCTCCCATCCCAGCGAGCCGATGGACTGTTCTGACGTCGTTGGCGAGTGCGTGGCGTAGCGAGTTCATTCCCTCCGCGCGGATGGCCAGTGCCTTGACCTCATCGAGTGTGTGCTTTGTCTTGCGCGCGACGAGTGCAGCCTCTGCCGCTTCGCGCCGGGACGCGGCTTCGCGTCCTGCGATAGCGAGAATGACGCAGGATCCGATGAATACTAGCCAACAGTACGCAACGACAAACACATACTGTCGGGGGTCGTTGCCGCTGTAACTCAGGAAACGCCCATATATGATCATATGGGGTAAAAACGTGCTCAACAGGAGACCCACGGTCGGCAGGCTGGAGCTTGTATCCAAGCCGTCGAAGCGTCTGAAGGCGGTAATGATCAATCCGTTGATGCCTATAGCGACGAATAGCAGTATGAGGTAGATGAGAACTTGGTTGGCAAAATTGTCGGGTCCGATTGCCGTGGGAGACTCAGCGCCACCTGTGATGACGCCGTAGATGCTCGTTCCCACCAGCTCGGTGAAAATCACTCCAAGGTAGAGCACGACAGTCCTTGTCACTCGCATTCGAAAGCCACCCGAAGACATGAGGATGGGAAGGCAGAGATCGAATGGTATAACCAACGCTATCCGTCCAGCCGTGCCTATCATTCCAAGCATCATAAGGGGCTTCGTGATGGCTATCTCTGTAATTCTGATGGCGAAGAACAACGCTTTCGACCGTATCTCTAGCGACAGGATCAAAGCTGTGGTGATGATGACCTCCATCATGAGCGTTAGTATCGTGTGGATGATTATGTAGAAGTCCATAGTTGACTAACTCCAGTTGTAGGGGATGTTCAGTCTATCTCTTGTAGCCTCATCGCGTTTTTCCATCTTGCAATCCAAGCGGACACCTGCAACCTTCGTACAACGCGAGGTTCCGGCTCTGTATATCGAGAGGAGTCTGCCCGCTGCAGCAGCGTCTACTGTCCATTGCGAGCAAGCGGTCCGTACAAGTGTCGCTGTCCTGAGAGAGACGCGACAAGCCTATGCCTGTCGCCGTCGCCCCGTGATGTACGCGAGGAGCGCACGTTGGACATCCTTGACACGTCGCCTGCTGACGGGAACGTGCGTGCCGTCGTGTAGGAGTGCGTGGTCCTCTTGGAGCGAGGACACCTGGGCGAGGTTCACGACATAGCTGCGGTGGCACCGGACGAATTCACTCGGCAGCTGGGACGAGACCTCGTCGAGCCTCGCGTACGTCTCGATCTCGTCGTTTCTGCAAAAGATCGTGACCTTGCGTAGGTTGCTGCGCAGGTACCGGATGGAAGTGACATTGACGAGCTTTTCCTTGTGGCCGGACTTGACCCTCAGCATGGTCGGCTTGCTTCTCTCGATCGACGACAGCGCGAGATTCAGTGCCTCCTCGAGCTTGGCATTGTCGATGGGCTTGAGCAGGAAGAAGATGTGGTTGGAGGGATAGACCTCGAGCGCTTGATCGAGGTACCCGCTGACGTAGATTACCTGGGTGCCGCTAGATGCAGGGAAGTAGCGGCGCACGACCTCGATGCCGCTAGGCTGGCCTTCCGGCATGACGATGTCGGTGATGAAGATATCGACTTGCTCCCTAGATGCCAGGGTGTCGGCGAGCTCGTCGAACGTAGACACAACCGTGATGTGGTGGGGGCGGCCATCGCTGAGCGTGAGATCGACTCTCTCGCTCAGGTCACTTGCGTTTTCTCGGTCGTCGTCGAGTATGACGATATTGGTCATGCCGGCCTCCGGGCGCCATTTGTTGTCGGAAGCATCATAACGCGACAGCGGGCAGTATTGCGGCGAGTGGTCGGTTTTGTGCCGAAGCTTACGGAATTAGAGCCGCAGATTGCGTGTTCGAAGATATCGGCGGTTTGGGTGTGGTGGGGTTAATACCATGGCTAGGTGGAGCGTGGCCGCGCACGTCCGCGCGTGGTTCTGAGTCGAAGGGCTTCGATGCATCAATGCGTACCTTCTGCCTAATCCCAGGAGGTGCGTAGAGGAGCAGAAAGCGTGACTTCACTCGGAGATGCATATGGGCGACAACTCCCGGGAAGAGCGGATTCAGCTGGCTCTGATGGTCGAGCAAGCCTCCCTGGGCATAGGCGTGACGCCGGTTATGCTCTGCGCGGGTGGGTAGAGGAAGAGGCGGATCCCCTGGCTTCTGACAAGCGCAGGATGGCCGAGTCTCACGGGTGCCTACCGGATTGATTGCAGGAGCTGGATGAGCGGCGATGAGGTGGGCATGGACTTGGTTGCAACATGGTGCAGTCACTTTGCCTCTCTTTCGATAGGTGTTGGCATTAGCGGCTTACGGGGAGGTGCTGTATTGCGATGAACTACTCTCTCGCATGCCTAAGTGACACCGGTATCGTCAGAGCGCACAACGAGGATAACTTTTCCTTCTTTGGCAATGTGATGCCGATCAAGCACCAGTCGTCGGAAGTCTATGAGATGGAGGTGTCCGACGATAATGCCTTTGCCGTCGCCATCTTCGACGGCATGGGCGGCGGAGCAGCGGGAGAAGCCGCTTCATTTGCTGCCGCCACGTCCTTGGATGAATACATCGGGGACATGAGCGTCTGGGATCGGTCAGGCATCCTGTCCGCCTACGACCACATGAACAACGCCGTGTTGGAGGCAGCTGTTGCAGAGAAAGCTCCGTCCATGGGGGCCACAGCAGTCATGTTTACGTCGTCTTGCGGCAATGCCTGGGTTTCAAACTTGGGCGACAGCCCGGCATTGCTCTACGACGGTAGGAGGCTGGTCACGCTCACGGTCGCTCATACGGACGAAAGGCTCATGGATGCCCTTGGCATAACCGGACGCAAGCCGGGTCTGACGCAATACCTGGGAATTGATGCTCGTGAGATGACAATCGAACCATCTTTGACTCCCGTAACCTTCGAACCGGGATGTTGCCTGCTGCTGTGTAGCGATGGGCTCACAGATATGGTTTCCAATGCAAGCGTACAGCGCGTTCTCATGAAAGAGGAGACCGCGCGACAAAAGGCACTCGAGCTCAAAAATCTCGCAAGGGAGCATGGTGGCAAAGACAACATCACTGTCATCGTCTGCAATGTTACTGCCTGCGGAGGTGACATGCCATGATTAACTGCCTTATGATATTCGGCTCGCGTGCATCAAAACGAGTAGAGCTCCCTCCAGTGACAATGCAGAAATGGGAGTTCTTGCTCGAAAAGGATATGTTTGGACTCGATTCTGACCTGATTGTTGGCATGACTGTCCTCGACAATCGCTGGTGTTTTGCTCAGTCCACTGACTATGCCGTCAAGCGTGGCACGGATCCGTATCATGAGAGGCATCTATCAGAGGGGCAGCCGCTTACCATAGCAACCGCCAGTGGCGGCTTCGTGCTCGATGTCATTCCCGCGGAGCTTTCTAGTGGTATCCCCGTCATCGACAAGTATGTTCTTGACGCCCGCAAAGGCAGTGTGAGTGTGGGATCGTCCTCAGCATGCAGCATTAGTTTGCAAGGCGAGCCTCTTCTGAGGGATGTCCATGTCAGGCTGACGCCGGACCATACGGTTATCGGCAGGAAGGCGTGGCGCCTTGAGGTAGGTGGAGCATGCTATGTCAACGGCGTTGCCTCAATGGACCAGCAGCTGTTGTCGTACGGCGACATCATCGATATCTATGGAACGCGTATTGTGTTCCTCGGCGACTTGCTCGCCGTGGCATCAGCTCACCACGGAGGAGTGCGTGGCGACGTTGCTCTAGAGCGAGCGAGTCGGGATACCATAAAGTGGCTTTCAAACATTGCCGCCATGGTGAACAGCGAATCTGACGGGGGATACTACCGTCCTGCTCCGCGCGAGATGGCGGAATACGATACAGACGAAGTGGATATCGAAGCTCCCCCCTCGCCTCGCAATGCCAAGCAGCGATCACTGCTCTCGACAATCGGACCTTCACTCACGATGGTCCTCCCCATGGCACTAGGTGCCGGCCTCACGGGGATGGGGAGCTACGGGCCGGGCCTCATCATGATGGGTGGCTCGGCAGTCGGAATGGCATTTTGGAGCGCGAAGAGCTACCGCGACCAGAAGCGCGAAAGCAGGGAGGAGGAGCGGGAGCGGCAGGACAAGTATAGAGCCTATCTCGACGGGAAAGCGAAAGAGCTCAACCAGTCGCTCATGTACAACAGGTCAGAGCTGTTTCGGATGTATCCCTCTGCGAGCGAGTGTGCGGATTACTTGCCAGGGGGAGGAGCCATATGGAATCGTAACCCCCGCCAAGACGACTATGGTTTCGTCCGAGTCGGTGTGGGAGAGAGGGAGACCCTGCGCCCAATCAAAGTCCCGCAAGAGAGGTTCTCGCTCGTTGACGATGACTTGGTCGACGGTCCCAAAAAGGTAAAGGATAAGTATGGCACGATGCGAAATGTCCCCGTCGGCATCATGCTGGGGGAATGCCAAGCATACGGCTTAGTTGGCGGACCTGACAAAAACGGCTGCTACCCGGTCCTGCGTGCCATACTCGCGCAGATAGCTACATCATATGCTTACTCGGAGATGAAGATCGTCTTGCTGTGCGATGGCTCGCATCAACAGGATAGAGCCCTCCTCGAGAGTGTCAAGTGGATGCCACACGTCTGGTCCGATGACGGATCGATGCGCTTTGCGGGAGATACTCCTGAGACTCGTAGAGAGGTGCTAAATGCGCTCGTTCCCGAGCTGCAAGAACGTTGGGAGTTGGCTAGAGGCGGTTCTCGCATTTCCCTCGACCAGCGGTACGTTGTGGTCTGCACCGACCCATCTATGCTTGAGGGAACCATGGCCTCGGTCTACCTCCTCGAATCGAGCTCCGATATCGCGACAAGCACGTTTATTTGTGCTGAAGAGTTCAATGAGCTTCCCAACGCATGCACAATAATCCTTCGGAACAGCGCAGCCTTCTCCTGCTGGCATCACGTGACGGATGCGAAGAAGAACTGGCATCTTGTCGATTACGACCGAGTGAGCATCCAGCAGCTCACGACACTATCTCATCGGCTTGCATCCCTAAAAGTGAGGGTGCCCGAAAGCCAGCATGGGGTTCCGGATATGATTTCCTTCCTCGACATGTACGGAGTGGGTTCCGTAGAGGAGCTAGGTGTCGAGGGACGATGGCGCAGGAACAGCAGCCATGACGAGCTTGCTGCGCCTATAGGTATGGCGGCCGACGACATGCTTTGCGTGCTCGATCTGCACGAGAGGGCACATGGCCCGCATGGACTCGTGGCGGGAACGACGGGGTCGGGCAAGTCGGAGACGCTTATGACCTGGATTCTTTCCCTTGCAGTCAATTACAGTCCCGAGGACGTATGTTTCCTCCTCATCGACTACAAGGGAGGCGGACTGGTCAACCAATTTGAAGGTGCAGGTTATCGGCTCCCACATCTTGCCGGCTCCATCACCAACTTGGCTGGCAATCAGATTCAGCGGGCTCTTGTTTCTATCAATAGCGAGAACATCAGACGCCAGCAGCTGCTCACGGATGCGGGGGCCAATGACATCTATGATTATGCGAAGCTCTACCAGAATGGCGAGGTCTCGGAGCCACTTCCGCATCTCATCATTGTGGTCGACGAGTTTGCAGAGCTCAAGAAGCAAAACACTGAGTTCATGGACAAGCTTATCAGTGTCGCTACCATAGGACGAAGTCTTGGCGTGCATCTCGTGCTGGCAACGCAGAGGCCTGAGGGCGTAGTTGACGATAGAATTGCCAGCAACAGCCGCTTCAGGTTGTGCCTCAAGGTGCAAACGCCGCAGGACAGCAAGAGCATGCTCGATCGTACGGATGCCGCTTACGTGACCCAAAAGGGCAGGGGCTTCCTGCGTGTGGGCTCCGATGAGCTGTTCCAACTCTTCCAGAGCGCGTGGAGTAGGGCTCCGTATCCTGCTGATGCCCTAGCGGCTCAAGTTGACGTTGCTCGCATGCTCACCGTGACGGGTAGGACCGAGTTAGTTGGTACCCATCACATCGCGAAACGCCGGGAGGCAGAGCAGCGGGAGTGGGCAGAACTGCTGTTAAGGGTGGCCTCCGCTGTAGAGGGCGATAAGTCACTTGACGATAATGCCACTCTACAAGCCGCTGCGTACAAGCTTTTTGCCAAAGAGGGTAAGCGCGTGCCTCAAAGCAGTATGAACGACGAGCGCATAGGGAATCTCCTTCGTACATATGAGCTTTCTCTTGGGCAAAACGGCTCGGGGGAGGTAACCGCTGAGCGAATGGTGCAGGTTGCAAATAACATGGGCTTGAAACTTCCCGAAGAGGCGAAACTTACGCAGATAGATGCTGTCGTGCGTGAGTTGCAGCGCGTTGCCGATGCAAAAGACCTTGGCCTGAGGCGCATGCTTTGGCTGCCCGAGCTCGAGAAGCGCCTCGTTCCCGAACGGCTTACTCGATACCTGCCACCAAACTACTTCATGGCGAGAAACCATCCAGAAGAGCAGTGGAGCCTTGAAACCTGTATCGGCCTGTTCGACGACCCAGAGCACCAGTATCAAGCTCCCGTCAAAATCGACTTCAGAGCCAACGGCAACCAGCTTATCTTGGGCTCATCGCTTTCGGGTAAAAGCGCACTTCTGCAGACGCTGCTTTTCACCCTCATCGAGCGCTATACGCCAGAGGTCCTCGCAATCTACTGCATCGATTTTAGTGCCCACAAACTTGAGTGCCTTGAAGCGGCGCCGCATGTGGGAGGCGTCCTATTTGAGGAGGATGAGGAGGGCATTGCGAAGCTCTTTTTCCTTCTTGACGAGATGCTCATGGCAAGAAAGCGCGAGCTACACGGTAACAGCTTTGCCCAAATGAAGCAGACCGGCGAAATTGATATGCCGGCGGTCATTCTTGCTATCGACAACTACGGGCTCTTCAGCGAGCGTTCCAACAATACGTATGATGCCACGGTCCTGCGGTATGCAAAAGAGGGTCCCGGCTGTGGCATTTATGTCGTAGTCACTGGTGCAAGTGTGACGTCGGGTGAGGTGCCATCAAAGCTAGCGGACAGCATTAAAGGCCGTGCCTGTCTTGCGATGAATGATACCTATGACTACAAGACGGTTCTTGGCGTGCATCAGTGTTCGGTGTATCCGTGCGAAGGCGTACCCGGACGTGGCCTCATAGAGCGTGATGGCGCGGCGCTTGAGTTTCAGACGATGCTTGCTGTCAATGCTAAAACTGATATGGAGGTAAGCAGACGGGTTCGGCATGCGTGCGAACGACTGGCACGGACGTGGCAGGGACGTACGGCTCGTGCGATACCGCGCATTCCTTCCGATGCTACGCTCGATCAATTCTTGTCGTTGCAAGAGGTCAGAGATCTTCTAGAAGATGACCGCACATTGCCCATTGGCTACGACCGTGTGAGCGCACTACCTGTGGGAATCGACCTGAGTAAGGTCTTTTGCTTCCTCGTGTCGGGTAAGCCCAACCTCGGGCGCAGGAACTTCATGCCCTTACTCATCGACATGGCGCATAGGAAAGGTGGCGACCTCTATGTGTTTGGAACTGGCAAGGGCCTTGTCAAGACGGTTGCCTCCCAATGTTATGCAACGTACTACGCACAAGATAAGGACTTGGAGCCGTTCTTCAAGGTGTTCTCGGCTGATCTCAAGCGACGCAACGGTAGGAAGCTTGCGCTCGAGGAGCAGGGCTACTTAGAGGATGACCTGTATATTGCCATGCAAGATGAGCGGCGCGTATTCATCTTCATTGAGGACCTTGCGAGTTTCACGCAGTTCCTCTACAAACCATCGGAAGAATTCAATTCGGTGGCGCACTTTTTTGAGGTTCTAGCAGACAAGGCTTGGTATCACCAAGTGTTCCTCTTTGTGGGCATCGATGCGACGACATTCCCGGCAGAGCTGCGGGGAACGGCCTTTTACCGCAATGTGGTGCGCGACGGTACGGGCATACACTTTGGCGGCAATGTCGCTTCGAGCCAGATAATGCGCTTCGAATACCTCACGTTCAAAGAGCAAAACAAGACAGAGCCGAAAGAGGTCGGCCTCATTGCCTCGAGCGACACCTATCCAGATGGTGGGGCTGTCGTTGTTCCGGCCGTTAAGGTCAAGCCCACTCGGGCCTGTAAAGAAAGCGAGGCGTAGTCAGCCATGCTGAGAGTTGAGGTGTGCGTCCCGGCCATTAACAGGACCTATGAGTTCGTGCTCAATGATCGTATGCCCCTGCCGGTAGTCATCGAGGAGTGCGCAGAGGTCATTGCGTCGCGAGAACATCGCATGTGGGTTGGCAATACCGACGACCTTGTTCTATGCGATGTGAGTTCAGGTGTGACGCTACCGAGGGAAAAGACGCTTTATCAGTGCAAAGTGAGCCCTGGCAGCAGGCTCTTGTTGGTGTGAGGAGGGCATCCGTGAAACAGATAGTAGTGAACACTGATTCGATGCGTGCGGCGCACAAGACCTGCAAGGCACAGGTCGAAACGCTCAGGACGGCTCTCGGAGAAATGCAGGCGAGTGTGGAGGCCCTCAACGATACATGGGAGGGCGGGAATCATGACGACTTCGATGCGGCTTTCAAAACACGCTATGCAGCAATGGAAAAGCTTGTCGTATCGATAGATGAATACCTCAAAGCGTTTAATACGGCGAGTGATTCTTATGAGGCATGTGAGTCGGAAACGCTCAGTCTTGCCTCGTTTTAGGAGGTGTACGCATGGCAGATTACGGAACGTTGAAAGTCAATCCAGAGCAGCTTATGGCGTCTGCAGAGCTGGCATTCAAGAACATCGAGGCCTGTC
>ODAJ012116928.1_pt1 | contig 11469 bp, 8 predicted proteins | sample 1539241 | NCBI WGS metagenome assembly ODAJ01 (sample SAMN02144231, study PRJEB22623) | gut metagenome | biome: sheep rumen | host: Ovis aries | place: New Zealand | reverse complement strand
TCATTTAGTAATTCTTTTATTCTCTCATAAATATCTTTAGATATAGTTGATTGGAAATATTTAGAACCTTGGCACTTTTCAATTTGTTCTTTGTTATTAAACAAAATATGCTTTAGTTCGTTTTGATTATAGTCATAGCAAGCTGCACATACATATCCATCATTATCAATAGCCCAATTTGCCAAAGCATTAAACACTCCACCTGAAGAACTCTTGCCTAATACTTCTTTATTATTATTGTATAAAGCATACACTTCATCTTCATCTACTTTAGACTCTTTATTCTCAGTATCAATATTTAATAATTCTTTTTCGAAAGAATCAAATAGTGATTTTTGCTCTGCTATAACATCAGAAAAGTCAGTACTATCATCATTTGTTTCTTTTTTAATTCTTTCAGCCAGTTTATCCCAAAACTCATCTGATATATCTTCCGACATTCCATATCTGTCTTCCATATGTGAATAGGAAAGTAAATCGAAAAGTTTTGATGTTTCGATAGTCTTCTTATTTGCTCTTCTATCTATGGCCATAAAAGGTGTGTGTTGATTTAGGGCAAATAGCATTGGATGATAATATGCCGTAACAACAAAATCAGCTCCACCTATAACATCTGCCCATTCGAAAGGGTCAACCTCACACAAGTTCTTATTAGCGTTATACATTGGTCTAGTCAAACATACAAAATAGTAATCCTTTCCAAGCCTCTTTCTCAATTCTCTAATTAGACTTGGTCTATCATAGACCACTGCTACTATCTTCTTTTTTGGTAATTTGTATTTATCTCTTATTAACCGTTTTAATTCTTGTTTTCCTTTATAGCGGTCATAGAAAAAAGTAGGGTCACAGTTTCTATGAGAAATATTCTCTCCTACTGTTGAATTCACCATTTTTTCGGTACACACGTCTCTCACGCCTATATATTTATAATCAAGATATAGATTCTTTAATTCTCTTTTCATGCTACCTGGAATCTTATCAAGTAGCATTCTACCAGAAGCTGCATAACTCATCTTAACAAAAGAGTATTTCCCTGGCAGCCAGTATACATTTGGGAATCCTCTTGTCCCTTTTCTCCAGATTTCATCACTTCCTGTTACTAATACATCATATTCCCCCTCTATAGAATCAAGAAGTTTAATATAATCATTCTCCAATACTAAATCACTTGACAAGTTTTGTTCTTCTTGAATTTCAGTAAACATTTGGTCTTGTCTAATATATTTGATGGCGTAAAGTGGTCTTTTCCACCTTTTTTTCTTATAAACATATTCTTGAGTCTGTAAGTTATAATTAACGATTTCACAATCTATATTTTCATATTCATTTAGTTTGGCACACAAAGAATATGCTTGCAAAAAAGCACCATAATTGTGTGAGCGATGATATGTTAAGATCCCTACTCTCATTTTTACTCTCCTAAAACACTATCTATACTATTTCTTACGTTTAAATATCTTATTTACACTGTTCTTTACTATATTTAATCCCATAAAAGCAAATTCATCTCTGAATATTAATAGAATTACACAATAGCAAACTGCGCCAATAACTATTAAAGCTGCAAGTCCTATAAAGTTAGCAGGAAGAACTCTCTGTGCAAATAATGTGACCATCATCATAACTACGCCCGCAATAATATAATGCCAAGATGAAGAAAAAATCTTATAAACTTCAAATTCCTTGAGTTTATAAACATAAATAAGTTGAACTATCAATATTACAATTTCACCTACAACGGATCCTATTGCTGCCCCAACGGCTCCGAAGAACGGAATACAAGCAGCGTTAACCAACACGTTTATTATTCCACCAACAATAACAATATACATATATGCCTTTTGTCTGCCTGTTGATATCAAATACTGCCTTCCATTTGTATGGTTTAATCCCATTATAATAAACAAAGTACTCAGTATTGGAAGTATAATTTTAACCCTATCATAACCCGGCCCAAAGAACACCGGAACTAAAACAAAGTTGATTCCTATAACCCCAAACATCAGTGCGCAACCCAAAGCCCAAACAAATCTATACGAGCGATAAAGCAATTTTTTCATTCCTTCCATCTTTCCTTGTGCAAACAACCTAGATATTTTAGGAATAGTCACAGTTCCAAGTGCTAGTATAAGCATTATTGACATCTTTACTATTTTATCTGACTGTTCATAGCAACCATTCTCTGTTGCTTTTCCGGAAATCCATCCAATCATAGATTTATCCAGCATAGTGTATATTTGGCTCGCAATAGTAGGAACAAATAGTTGAATAATAATTGATATACTATTAAATGGTCTAATCCCTTTAATGTTTGGCTTTTTAATCAGTTTTCTCAATGGTATCCACATAGAGATATTAGCTAGCAACGACCATCCAGCTAAGCCTAAAACGTACCACCACAAATCACTTTCATCCTTAACCACAGTAAAGATGAAAATAACATTAACCAATTTTATTACATAGTTTCTGATTGCTATTATTTTGAAATTTTCCATTCCTTGGAAAAACCAAGTTATATCCATCATTATGTCTATCAAATAAATTCCTTGCAATGCTGCAATGAATTTATTTTCTGACAATACAATTACATAAGTAAAATATATGACAAGTGATATTGATGCTAATATTGCACGTAGAGAAAAAATATTCCAAAAGAACTTTGTTCTCTCAACAATATTATCTCGAATTATGCTTAAATTTCTATTAGAATATGTTGAAGTTCCAAGTGCAGAAAACAGCACAAAGTAAGAAACAATCGAGAATGTGTAACTGTATATTCCTATTCCGTGTGCCCCAAGTACTCTAGAAACATATGGAGTGGTAATTAAAGGTACAATTAATGAAAGTATTTGATAACTTGAGTTAAATAAATAATTTTTCTTTATGCTAGGCTCTTTCACCTTTCATCATCCTCCTTAGTATGTATCACATCATTGTTTTCCATAAACTATCTGGTTTACACAGAATCTTTTTTATGACATAATCTTTTTTCATAAACATCAATGAACTTATCAACCAGGGCATCCCATGTAAATTCATTTTCTATCTTTGTTTTTGCATTCTCTATTATTCTATCTTTCTTCGCGGAATCGTTTAGCAAACTCAAAATGTTATCTCTCCACTCTCCCACTTCAAAGTTATCAATAATAGTTCCATTTTCATTCTTGTCGATAAGCATATCCGAACCACCATTGTATGTTGTTACGACTGGTGCTCCAAAATACATTGCTTCTAACATAACCATTCCAAATATCTCATAGATAGTAGGCAACAAGAAAACATCTGCATATGAGTAACCCAAAGGCAAATATTTTTGGTCTATATACTCCTCATAAATAATCGCATCTTCTATGCCTATTTCTTTGGCATGTTCAAAACATTTTTCTTTATATTCTTTCTCGCCTCTTCCGACCATTAGAAGGTTAGTATTTTTATCTTTTTCATTTACTGCTTTGAAAACATCAAGCAAAAACAAAATGTTTCTTCTAGGTTCAATCCTACCAACATACATCAGTATTTTTTTGTTATCTTTTTTCAAAGATTGTAGTCTAGTTGATAGTGGCGATTCTAGCATTTCTCTCGCTTGTAATCTTTCAAGATCAATGCCTACTCCCACCGAATAAACATCTTTCAATCCTCTTTCTTTAAGAAATCCCGTAGATAGATTACTCTTTGTATCAAAAAATATTCCTTTTTTCTTATACCGAGGCAAAACAACTTTATCGATAATTTTGCACTTTTTGTTATAATCTTTGTTGAAATCTGAATAATATGTTCCGTGGTATACTACTAACTTTTCAGGAATAGTTTTTGCCAACAGCCAAGATTCTAATTGATCATATCCACCACAATGGACAATATCATAATTATTACTTAACTTTGTTAAACCCTTATATATTCCGTTTTTTAAGAAATCGTATGCTTTTAAGTAGAATACCTTAAACGTTTTTCCTTCATCATATTCTATTTCTATTACGTCTTCCTTTTTTCCTCCCCAAAAAACAACATCACATTGATGCCCTCTTTTATTAAAGGCTTTAGCCAATCCAGTTTCTTGAATATTATAATGGGCATTTTTTACATCAACATACCCTGGGGAAGATCTGACTAACAATATTTTCATTTATACTTAACCTTTCTTTATCTTTTTAAGTAGATATAAGAGTTTTGTTCTATATAAAAATGTTTTACTTCTTTCAACTAGATAATCTTTTTTAGATATGGGGATAAACCTTTGAATGTGTACATCTAACTCTTCGTTATCTAAATCCACATAGTACTCTTTTCTTTTTTGATGTGGTATGGCACTGTTTCTTACCATTTTTCCATCTAGTTTAATAGCTTGTTCTATATCTATCGGATAGAATTCATAGTGTTCTTCTATATTAGAAAAGATTTTTCTCCCCTTATCTGTATTTATGAATACATTTGTATATCCCATATCATCATCTTTTAATCCCGGTACTAATTCTGATGCATGCCAGGAATCAAATATAGTGAAATCACTTGGGTGCGTGTCTGTTTTGAAATTACACTCATAGCAACTTGGTCTTGAACTAATTTCTCTGAAGAAACTCTTCAACATATAATCAACACGAGCACTTCCATTGTACTTGTGTCCATTTTCAAAAGCTAACTCCATAGTCCCACTATGGTAGCCATATGTCTTTTTCCTAAAAGATACACTCTTAATAGTTGATTTATACTTTTTCTCTTGGTAGTCTACATATTTTTTCCACAATTTAGGGGAGGGAGTTCCGTGACATATAACATCAACAGTTATTAAACTATCATAGTCTTTTTCCAAATAATTTAGCAGTCCTTCTATCTGGCATGGGGTCCCACTAAAGCATACTAGTACTCCTGATTCCAATTCTTGTTTTACTTCAGAAAAAGTATTCTTCAAATCACTTTGAACATACTTTGAACCTCTTAGTTTTGATATGTCATTCTTGTTATTATTACAAACAACAATATGTTCTATTTTTTTATTATCAGAATATGTAGCTCCTACCACTTTGCCATTTTGCGCCAAAACATACTGTGCTAGTGGTGTAAAGAATCCACCTGATGTACTGTTTTTAACAATATCTATACTGCTTGAACGAGCACAGATAGCATCAACTTTTTGGGAATTATTATGTTTATTCTGTATTGGACATACTGACTCACATTTATGACATTCAATACAATTGCCTTTGTCAATATGTGGATACAAAAAGCCTTCATCATCTGGCTGCATTGAAATACAATTAGTCGGGCAAATATTAAAACAAGCGGTACATCCACAGCATTCTTTTTTCGTTTCTAAAAAGTACATAGTTATATACCTCAAATCTCTAGTTTGCCTAGTTTCATTTTCCTTCTACTTATTAGTCCCTCCTTATAAAAAGGGACTTCTTTTCTATAGTTAAAGTAAACTATCATCAAATAGATTATAATCCAATGCCCCACAGTTCCTGCGCCAATCGGATGATTAAAAATCATCTGAAGGAAAATAGTAACTAATAGCAAATAGGAAATTGAGTCTTTTTTAACTGATAGAAAATAACAAATATTATAAATGAATGTTCCAACAAAAGTACATTCTAGATATATTCTCAACAAATCACTATGTAAACTTCTGTTGGCAAAATCACCCTTTCCGTAATGATTAGTCAAAAAATAGGTAACAGAACCATAGCCGAACTTAATTTGATCTGAATTAGCAAACACGTATGCCGTTCTAGTAAATCTATCCATTGTAAAATCATTAAAATCTATTCCAAATGTGGCAAGGAATAAATTGGAAAATGAACTTGAATAAAAGAATTCTAACGCAAATGGTACTGCGCAGAAGAAAACAATAGTAAGCCAGAAAATCCATCTAGGAATTTTTTTATCTTTAATCATTGGTGCAAAAATAAAAAATAGAATTGCCATTATTACAGAAATACGTTTGAGTGTCAAAACTGTTAATATCAGACAAACCAATGATTTTCCATTTCTTTTACCGTAGCGAATTAAATAATATAGTTCAAATAAGACAAATAGCATCGAACTTCCGTTTTCAAACGGAGAAGTCGAACTTGAAAAACTAATCGACATAACAGAAGAAGGATTTAGCATAGCAATATTTCCTAAAAGGAAAATAGCAACTACAACATAGAAGCAATTATCAAGTATTCTAGTAATATTAAAATAATCCACACTAACCACAAGAATAACAAAACCGAGTGGTAGCAAAAGATACATGAATTCTGATATTGCAAAAGTTCTAAATCCATTCATTATTTGAAATATAGCAGTGATAACTATGAGCGAACCAATTGCTAATAAATATAATTTTGCTTCCTTTTTAAATACACCATTCTTGAATAATTTTTTTCTTCTTATAATGATTAAAAGTAAAAACAAAAAAGCAGAAGAAATCATTAAAATATATTTGACCTTTATTTGATCGACAAAGTCTGAAATTGGTTGAAAAGGACCAAAGAATATATTTTCAGAAAAAAGAAAACTAGCAATTGTTATAATCACTAAATAATATACAATTGTCTTTTTGTTAATATTTTGAATCTTATTCATTATTCTGTCTAACTAAACTCCTATTTGCCAATGGAACCAAATGCTTGTTCTAAATATTCTCTAGATTCTATACGTATATCTTCAAGCTTATTATCTATAATCGAATAATCAATGTCTCCTTTTGCATCTTTAATGATGTCTCCAGAGAATCTTCTATCTGACAATCCTAATTTGCCACATAAGTTATCAATTCGTGTGTTCTTTGATGAACTTGAATTATCTGAGTATCTATTAAAAATGACAAGTTTTCTATGACAAAGAATTGAGAAAACTGAACCATGGAAAGAATCTGTACATACATATTCTGCATTTCTAATCAAGTCCACAAACTCTGCTGGTCCTGCGTCTGTAACAGAAACATCTCCAAAGTCTAAATCTGCATCTACATACTGATGAATCGATACTATTGGAAGTCCAGTTTCTTTGCTTAATCTCAATACTTCTTCTCTATATTTCTTATCTGTTCCTAGTATGTAAGAGAAAATGTATTGTCCTTCTTGAACTCTCTTACTTGGCAGCATCTGTTCCCACTCATCTCCGGTAAAAAGAATTGTTGGGTCTGCAACCACTGGAACATCTCTATTAGTTAAATCCTTTACAATCTCACTCCCACTCTCTTCTCTACAACTAATAAACTGAATTCTATTTAAATAATTCTTTGTTCTTCTTCGCTGATACCAAGGAATCTTTTTCACTCCAAAGCTTGAAGCATATGAGATTCTAATTGCATCATCGTAAGTGAACATTAAATTATAGAAATTTGTTGGCAATCCACTTGGTGACCATAATTGATCACTTCCAGCAATAAACGCCGAATACTTTTTGCTTTGCTCCTGCAATTCATTATATCCATAATATGTTATTATTGGAGCTGAAAAAAAGTTTTCTCTAAACCGATTAAAAGCATTTGTTCTCTCGCTTACTTCCTTTTTTAATTCAGGATGTTTATTTAAGAACTTTTTCTTTCTTCTCTCGTTTAGTTTATCTTGCCAAATAACTCCATTGAGAAATCTTGGCAAACTCTTCAAAGCAAAAAGAGGTGTATATTTCTTTTTGTATGATAGAAGTTCGTAGTTTATACCGTAACCATCCAACATTTTCTGAGTAGCAAATGATTGGAGCATACTACCATAATTATTATTTTTTATTTCAAGGCAAGCACCTATTAAGCCCTTATCACTATAATCTTTCATCATTGTTAGTTCTAGTTATCTCCTTTTACTAACTTAGCCTTAATCAATATTGCTTTTATATTTTGCTTAATGCATTGCTTTGGTAATACTTTTTTTACTTGTTTATTAAAAGATTTTCCATTCTTTATTGCATCAAGTAAACTTTTGCGTTTCTCGGGTAGAACTGGTGGATAGTTTAACTGTTCATTGTTTGAAACGGCATTATCCAAATCCACTTCTCTCAGTTCGACATTAGCATCTCTAAGCAGCTCATCCCCCTTATCTGTCTGGCATAGAATCAAGGAAACTCCTTGTTTGCTATTTTCTTGATATAATTCACTTCCCCATGAATCACCTAATGTAATATCAGATACTCTTTCTAATTTTGAATAATTACATTCATAGCAGTTTTCTGTGTGAATATATCCATTTATATAAGCAATTGTAAATTTATCACTTACGCCTTTAGTAGCAAGTCCTTTGTTTTCACACCATATCTGTCTTTTGTCATTTGCTCTGAATGTTATTTCTTTTGTTGAACCAAGCGAAATATCATATTGATTTAAAAAAACATTTAATAGTTTAGGTGAAGGCGTTCCATGACATATCAAATCAGCTGTGTATAGTTTTTCTGTATTGTCAGTAACACTCTTTTTCAAACCTGCCACTTGGCAAGGAAGTCCAATAAACAAAACTGACTGATTGTTCTTTAGATCTTGTTTTATCTCATTGTATATTCCTTCAGGATTACTTTTTACATATTTAGAACCAGCAAACTTCACTAGATCATTTTCATTATCTGCTTTATGAAATCTGAACTGTCCATTCTCAAAATAGCAACTATACACTACTCCACCATTTCTAATAAATGATTTTGCAATCGAAGTTGCCATTCCACCTGAGGCACCTTTGGCGCGAACATCTTCATCTTTCGCCCAACCTTGGTACCACACTTTCGGTTTTACAAACTCTGGAGTATTATTCTGTGGACACACTTTATGGCAAAGTCCACACTCAATGCATTTATCATTTATTTCTGCATTGTAAAAAGACAATTCATCTTTAACTTCTATCGCCTGTTTAGGACAAATATCAACACAAGCCATACAACCTGCACATTTGTTTTTTTCACAAACTGTCTTCATTATTTCTTATATGATTCAATTATTATTAACAAAATGAATCTTATATTCCTTTCTGCAGTTTCTTAATAACAGTTATCCAAACTTTCTCAAGTTTCTCTACAAGTAACTGCTCTAATTTAAAGAATAGTCCTTTTCTAATTATGTCTATAAAAATACAGATCACTAATACCAGCATTGAGAATACTGTGACATAAAAAGGCAAATATGATTTATTCGAAAGAATACTCTTCACAAATGGCAATTGTTTTAAAACCGAGCGTACTGTTCCTTCAAACAAATATGCCGCAATAACACTACCTGCCACATAATTAATTATACGTGACTTAAAGTGTATTCTTTTGAATATTAAAAATATCAAAATGCTTCCAAAAAGAATAGTTATTGAACACTCTCTCCAAAATGGACCGAACATTCCCCCTGATTTTTTAACAATAAATGTTAGTAAAGAGTTAATAGCTGTTCCTGATCCTATAACAATTATTAACCACATTACTAGTTTTTTTAAAGAATAATCACAATCTCTATATTTTTTAATATATCTGCCAATAAGATATACTATGAACATATTTATTACACCTTTTCCTCTATCACCCACTATGTCAATATAAATGAATGTTGGCGCAATATAAAAGAAAAACAACAATATCATTAATAAACGTCTGAAGCTTTGTTCATCTAGTTTCTCAGATATTTGATTAATAAAAGGAGAAAGAATTAAGATAATCATATAGGCAGTCATATACCAATACTTACCAGTTAAAACAGGAAATACAGCCTTAACCGCCTCTTTTGCTCCCCCCACTGCCGAAAGACTAAAACTATGAGCCATAACACATTTTACAATTACACCAGCAATAGAATATGTCCATATGATTAGTTCAAATTTTACCACTTTTTTAAAATCATATTTTATGCCAAAATAACCAGATATCAACATAAAAATAGTTACTCCCATATTGAAAGCACTATTGATTGTTATCCCATAGATCCTATCTACTCCAGTGCAAGTCATATAATATGTTCCAAAAAAATGCATACAAATTATTCCATAAATGCATAGCAAGCGTAATAATTCAAAACTCGATTCTCTTTCTAATCTTTTCATAATTAACCTTTCTAGATTTACTATTTAAAGTTATATTATTAGCATTTCTTTTAATATGCTGATTGACTTTTGTCTTTGTTCCTCCATTACTGAATTTGCATACGAGAAATCTATTTCTTTCTCTGCAAGATTAGTATCATCAAAATCTTTTAAAACCCTATCTGTGAGTTTTGTAAGATTTAAAATGCTCATATTACGAGTGCCTGTTTTGTTATTCGGTAAAACCTCAACAAACGGTGTATTGAAGTTTATCGCAAATGCTGTCCCGTGGAATGAATCTGTTATTATGCATTCAGCATTCTTAACATATGATAAAAACTCACCTAGGCTTGGACATAAAACTAATTTTCCAGCCCTAGTTATTTGGTGATACGAAACCGATACACGAACCAGCGGGAGTCCTTTTTGTTTAGAAACCTTCTTTGCATACTCTTCTAGTCTTTTATTATTGTGTAACTGATATACCAATATATATTTTTTCTTTTTTATTGGCTTAGTATATTTTTCCCAAAACGATTTGTTTAACAATAATGTGGGATCTAATACCTGTTTGGCTTTGACACCAATTCCATCAAGAAGTTCTACTGCACTATCTTCTCTAACTGCAATATGACTATACTTTTGAAGCCATTTTTTATAATAGTTCCTCAGTTCCTCTGTCATATCTGTATGACCAAAACTAGATGCGTAAGCAATTTTTTTGCCTTCCGTAAATGAAAGGCAATAACTATCATCATATGTCCCATTTTCAATCGGTCCCCAAACTTGATCACTACCTGTCATATAGACATCTGCTTTTGGCGGGTTATCTTTAAGAACTTCTGGGGAAGTATATCTTTCGCTTAGATTCAGTAGTTCTTCTCTATCTTTCTCAAATCTCTTTCCAGACAAAATGCTTGCCGGCTGTCTAATAGCAAGATACAACGCTTTTTTAATTGGATTATTATTCCAACTATCTTTTCTTTTTAACAATGTTTTTTCATGCTGCTTATATGACTCATCTTCACGAATATAGTCAATAATCTCACAGTCATGTCCTAATGACTCAATCACCTTCTGCGTAGCAAATGCTTGAAGAAGGGATCCATAATTTGAAATTGCATGTCTTGTAATAACAGATACTTTCAAAACTAATAACTCCACTACCTATATACCTTTAAGCATAGTACTTAATAAGCTTATTACAGTATTGCTCAACTGAATCAAATTCTAATTCTTTGCAGTTGTTGCTGTATTTATCTAATAATTCTTTGTCTTCATAAAGAGTTCTGATTTTCTCTTTTAATTCATCAACATTGGCGCTTTCAAATAATTCGCCAGTCTCGCCCACTTTTATTAGTTCAGGAATTCCTCCAATATTTGCTCCTAGTACAGGAGTTCCATACATCTCGCTTTCCATAATAGAAAATGGACAGTTTTCATACCATTCAGAAGGATAAATTGAAAAACGTGCTTCTCTAATTAGTTTTTCTAAATCCTT
>ODAJ012036504.1_pt1 | contig 11471 bp, 13 predicted proteins | sample 1539241 | NCBI WGS metagenome assembly ODAJ01 (sample SAMN02144231, study PRJEB22623) | gut metagenome | biome: sheep rumen | host: Ovis aries | place: New Zealand | reverse complement strand
GTTGCTCGGGTCATGCCGCTTGCGACGCAATTATTATGGATAACGCAAGGGTTATCTCCATCCCGCGACTCGACGCAAACTGCGTTGACGCTGCGCTTATACACGAAGCAGCAGTAGGAAAAATCGCAGGTGATCAGCTTACAAAGCTTATGACCCTCGGTCTGACAGAAGAGGAAGCAGAGGAAAAAATTGTAAACGGCTTTCTTAAATAAATAAAAAAGTAAAACCGCTGTGCAGGTGATATCTGCACAGCGGTTTCTTTTAATATTGTCCGCGCTCTCTTTTTCTTTTTTCAATGAAATCTTTTGTCATATTACCTGTTGAAACCGGCTGTTGAGGCGGTGCCTGCGGCGCAGGATTAAACGGCATTGGCGGCTGTTGTGTCTGTTGTACGGGCGGTGCCTGTTGTGGCATCGGCGCCTGATTAACTGGCGCACCGCATTTCATACAGAAGGTTCCGCCTTCAAAAAGTTCTGCCCCGCAGTTATTACAAAAATTACTCATAAAATCTCTCCTTTTATTTATGATATTTTGAATTGTTTGATATTGAAAAAGCACGGTAAATCTGTTCAAGCAAAACCATTCTCGCAAGCTGGTGAGGAAGCGTCATCTTACCAAATGAAAGCTTATAAGAGCTCAACGCCTTAACCTCGTCACTCAACCCGTAGGAGCCGCCGATGATAAAACAGATATGCGAGCTTTTTTGTGAAATGTTTTCAATAAGACGTGAAAATGACGGGCTGTCATATTCCTTACCCTCGATGCAGAGAGTAATTACGCAGGCACCCTTCGGTACTTTCCCGATAAGGCGCTTACCCTCCTTTTCAAGCACATTATCAATCTGTGCAAGAGAGGGATTGTCGCCGCATTTTTCCTCATTTACCTCAATAACATTTACCTTTGAAAATGCTGAAAGTCTTTTTATATATTCGCTGCAGCCTTCACGAAGATAGCTTTCCTTAAGCGAGCCGACTGCAAGAACTGTTATATTCATCATAGCACTATTCCCCTTGACTCATTGACAGGCGGCGAAACGTAAAGCCTGTAATCATTTTCACTCATACCTGCTTCGGCAAGACTTGAAAGTGCACTTTGTTTAGCGATATCCGGCGTATTGTTTTCACGGCTGAGATGCGAGAGAACAAACCTTGTGGTACCGGACTTTGAAAGCTCTTTTATAAACTCACCGCAGGCAAAATTTGAAAGGTGTCCCCTGTCGCCGAGAATTCTCTTTTTAAGAGGATAAGGATATGGACCTATTTCCACCATGGATATTTCGTGATTCGACTCAAGGAAAATCATATCCGTTCCCAAAAGCACCTGACGTGCATTATCGGTGACATATCCTGTATCAGTGCATACGGAAATGCTTCTTGAATCAGGAAGCTCAAAACGGTAGCCTACGCAGTCCTCACTGTCGTGGCTTTGATGAAACGCTTTGATTTCAATGCCCGAAAGCTCCATAGCATAATCAAGCTTTTCAAAGCGCACCTTGTCGTTAATCAATCCGCTTTCAAGCATAGCCTCAAGGCAGAGCTCAGGCGCAAATAAAGGTGTTTTGTGCCTCGAGCAAAAAACGCGAAGTCCTTGGCTGTGATCGCTGTGCTCGTGTGTAACAAAGACAGCATCAATGCTATCCGGATCAACTCCGAGGTCACTCAGCGCCTGCTCGCATCTTTTTGCCGAAACTCCGATATCCACAAGAAAGTTATGCCTTTTTGATGAAATCAATATTGAATTGCCGCTGCTCCCGGAAAAGAGCTGACACGCTTTTGCCATATGTATCTCCAACAAAAACAGGAGAAGTCACGGAATAATAACCGAGCCTTCTCCCGAAATAGTTTAACCTGCGTCTGAAATAACGCCTTCCTCATCCTTGATAGTCACACGACTGATACGAGCGCCGAGAGATGAGAACTTTTCAACAACATCCTCATATCCTCTGTCAATATACTGAACATCTTCAACCGTTGTTTCACCCTTTGCAGAAAGACCTGCAATAATCATTGCAGCACCTGCACGAAGGTCGGTCGCCTTAACATTAACGCCTGTAAGCTCCTTAACGCCTTCGATAACAGCGGTCTTTCCGTCAACCTGGATGTTAGCGCCCATACGGAGAAGCTGACCTACATACTGGAAACGGCTGTCCCATACGCTTTCGGAAAGAATACTTGTTCCGTGGGCGAGGGAAAGAACAACACACATCTGAGGCTGCATATCAGTCGGGAAGCCGGGATGAGGCATAGTCTTAACATTACACTTTGAAAGCGGCTTGAACCTTGTAACACGAACAGCGTCGTCATATTCGATAATTTCCGCACCCGCCTCCTCAAGCTTTGCGCTGATTGACTCAAGGTGCTTGGGAATTACATTTTTAACAAGAACATCACCGCCGCAGGCAGCAGCCGCTGCCATATACGTTCCCGCTTCAATCTGGTCGGGAATTATAGAATATGTGCAGCCGTGAAGCTTTTCAACGCCACGGATTTTAATAACATCGGTACCTGCGCCTCTGACATCGGCACCCATCGAGTTAAGGAAGTTTGCAAGGTCAACTATATGTGGCTCTTTAGCCGCATTTTCGATAACGGTAAGTCCCCTTGCAAGAACTGCTGCAAGCATTACATTAATGGTTGCGCCTACGGAAACCTGGTCCATATATATTGATGTACCGATAAGCTTTGACGCTCTTGCCTGAACCATACCGTCAACGATGTTGACATCCGCTCCAAGCATATTAAATCCCTTAATATGAAGGTCAATCGGACGAACGCCGAAATCGCAACCGCCGGGTAGAGCAACATCAGCCGACTTAAATCTGCCGAGCATAATACCAATGAGATAATAGCTTGCTCTGAAATGAGATGCAAGGTCATAAGGAACACTCTGGTACTTTACAGACCTCGAATCAATCTCGATAGTATTTTTATTTATCATTTTAATTCCTGCACCCATACGGTCAAGAATTTGTATAATAAGACTTACGTCACTGATATTCGGAATATTTTCTATACGTACAATATCGTCGGCAAGAACTGCTGCGGGGATTATTGCAACGGCAGCATTTTTTGCTCCGCTGATATTAACCTCACCAAAGAGCTCATGTCCGCCCTGAATGATGAAATTTTCCAAGAAATGTTCACCTCTTTACATAGACTTCTGTATATACTATTTTAGGTTATAATCTTTTTAATATTATAATTATAGCAAATTAGTATGATAAAATAAATCATATCTTTAATATTTTATCCAAAATGTAATCACTTTAAGTTGTATAAAAAATAGCAAAAAGTGTCACTTTTCACACTATATGTTGTATTTACTATAGTTAATTTGAAATCCCGACAAAATCTTGTATGTCAAAATGGTAACAAAAGAGTAACACAATGTATGTGTTTTGTCAAGAGGCGGACATATAAAACTGACGGATGAATAAATAAATTCATCCGTCTTGCCGTATTCAGCGGATTTTTTGTTGTTTTAGAGTTAAAAAGACAAAGTCAAAACCTATCATTCGTTATTGCACCTCGCCTTTATGCTTAAGAATTAATTATTGAGAAAAGCTCTTTTATTCTGTCATTTTTTTCACAAAGATAAAGATAGCCGAAAAGTGCTTCAACACCTGTTGCACAGTGGTATTCACTCTCACTTGCGCTCTTGGGCAAATGTCCTGTTTTGGCATTTCTTCCGCGCTTATAAACCGACATTTCCTCTTCAGTAAGAATGTCCTTGATTTTATCAAATGCCTGCGTCTGCGCCTTTGCGCTTACATATTTCACACTTTCGCGGTGAAGGTCATTTACAGGTCTGTTTGCGTCTGTGACAAGTGTTTCACGCACAAGTATTTCATATATGCAGTCACCGATAAAAGCAAGGTTAAGCGGACTTAACTGCTTTGGATTTACTTCTTTGTCAATAAATCTCATACTGTTACGGTACATATTCAAACTCTATATCATAGAGCGAAACTATGTCGCCCTCCTGTATTCCTCTTTCACGAAGCGCATCAAAAACGCCGCTTTTTTCAAGCACCCTTTGCATATACTGCAGCGCCTCATAATCCTCTATATCAATTCCCTTAAGCACCTTGGGAAACCAACTTGCCTCAACAAGATAATAGCCATCCTCAACCTCGGTAATCTTAAAGCCCTTGTCGTCCTTTATTAATGCTTCAAGCGGAATTTCCTCACTCTCATACTCCTTTATCGGCGGGAGAGTCTGAAGCTTGTTCCACACGGCGTTCATAAGCTCTTTAGTGCCTTCGAGAATCGGCGCACAAATGGAATAGTATTCATATCCCTTTGACTCGACATACGACTTAAACTCTTCAATTTGTTCAGGCTCTGCCATATCAATCTTATTACCCGCAACAATCTGCGGTCTTTCGGCAAGCTCCGGATTAAAACGCACAAGCTCTTCGTTAATTTTTTCGAAATCCTCAATCGGATTTCTCCCCTCGTGCCCGCTCACGTCGACGATGTGAACAAGAAGCCTACACCTTTCAACATGGCGGAGAAATTCGTGCCCGAGTCCAATTCCCTCGCTTGCGCCTTCGATAAGCCCCGGGATATCGGCAATTACAAATGAATTGCCCTCGCCCATAGAAACCACACCGAGATTCGGCACAAGTGTTGTAAAATGATAATCTCCGATTTTCGGCTTAGCCTCACTCACCACTGAGATAAGACTTGATTTTCCGACAGAAGGATAGCCGAGGAGCCCAACGTCAGCAAGAAGCTTCAGCTCAAGCGAAACCTCCCATTCCTCGCCCGGCATACCGGGTTTTGCAAATCGGGGAACCTGCCTTGTCGGAGTGGCAAAATGAATATTACCCCAGCCGCCCTTACCGCCCTTTGCGGCAACAAAGCGGTCGGTTTTGCTCATATCTGCCATAACCGCTCCTGAATTTGCCTCTTTGATAATTGTTCCCCTCGGAACTCTTATTTCAAGGTCGGGAGCTTTTTTACCGTATTGGCGTGAGCCGCGTCCGTTTTCGCCGTTTTTTGCGGCATATTTTCTTTTGTATCTGAAATCGGCAAGCGTTGCAAGATTGTCGTCAACAACAAATACTATGTCGCCGCCCTTTCCGCCGTCACCGCCGTCAGGACCACCTGCTGCAACATACTTTTCACGGTGAAATGCAACTGCACCTGCACCTCCGTCGCCTGCCTTTATCTTGATTTTGGCTATATCAACAAACATATTTATGAGTCCTTGTTTTTGCTTTTTGTGAGCTTTTCATGAAGCTCTTTTCTGAATTTCTTTTCTTCTGCCTCATCTACTATTGAAAAATAATAGTGGTCGGTCTTTGTCTTGATATGATAAACGGCATAATTAATATCCTCAAAGCCATAATTTTCAAGCATCTCATTGCCCTTGTCAAAATTAAGAATTTCGCTAAAACTTATATGCCTTGAGTTGACAGAAACGAATCTGTCGCGGATAAATACCTTGCCCTTTCTTTTAAGTCTTGTTTCAGGGTCATAGTCTATTGTGTCATACACATTTTCAAGCTTAACTTCTTTTTCTTTTTTTTCTTCCTCATGCTCAAAGTCGCCGCCAAGCTCCTTGAGTATCTTGTGATTAGTTTCAATCAGCTCGCCGAGTCCGTGGAAGAGAAGGAGCGTCATATACGCCTTTGCAATGTAGATTAGCGAGCCTGCGACACAGCAAACTCCGGCAATAACAAAGCTCTTTTCCTCAGGTTTTATGATAAAGAAAACAATTGCTACGGCAAATGCACAGCAAGCCACCGCAATCTGAAAGAAGAAATAGTCCTTTGCAAAGGTTTTAAGGTTTTCCGAAATGTTTTTTATAATTCTTTTTCTCATAATAACACCCCTTGTTTAATATGTTATTATATCATCACATATATTTTTAGTCAACAAAAACCGCTGTGAAACCAATGCCCACAGCGGTTGAATTATTACAATATTTATTAATATGTGCTTCTTGTTGTGTAGTTGCAAGAGCCGTTTGCATATCTTCTGAGAGTAAAGGTATTGCCGCTCTGCGATACGTTAAGCGAAACGCTTGCAGGACTTACATGCTCCTCTGTATAGAATGTACATGTGATAGTGCCGCCGCTAACGGTCATGCCGATTTTTACGGGATAACGGGAGGTGTTTCTGAATCTGAGGTTATTAACACCCTGATAGATAGCAGCGTCCCTTCCGAACGGAACATAGTAAACTCTCTGTGAATGTTGATGTCTTTCAACAATCTCAAAGTTTGCATAAAGCGCAGCATTGAACATTGTTGAAGCAACCTGACAGATACCTCCGCCGATTTCGTCAGCGTGACCGGTTGCGCCTGTAAAAACAGGAGCAGGAAGATATCCTCTGCTTGCAGTTCTTGGTCCGACTACAGCGTTGAAATCAAAGATTTCGCCCGGTTCAAGAATAGTTCCGTTGATGATACTCGACGCAATTTCAAGGTTTCTTGTTCTGTTATAGTTATTTACATAGTTTGATGAATAGAACTCATAAACATTATTGAAACCTGTACGCCATACGCCCTGCGAGTCAAAATAATACCATTTGCCGTTGATATATCTCCAGCCAACCTGCATAATTCCTGCGTCGCTGAGATAATACCACTTTCCGCTGAGCTTGAGCCAGCCGGTCTGCATAACGCCCCATTTGTTCATATAAAACCACTTGCCTCCGGCTTTTGTCCAGCCGGTCTGCATAACGCCCCATTCGTTCATATAAAACCAGTTGCCTTTAATCTTCTGCCAACCGGTGAGCATTACACCGTATTCGTTCATATAAAACCAGTTGCCCTTAACACTTATCCATCTGTTTTTATAAGCAACGCCGTTATCGGCAAAATAATACCAATATTTGCCTGCTTTCTGCCAGCCGGTCTGCATAACGCCGTAGGAGTTGAAATAGTAGAGAAGCTCATCAATATGCTTAAGTCCGACAACCATTGTGCCTGACGGTCTTAAGTAAAACCAATTTCCTCTTACGTTTAACCAACCTGTCTGCATAACACCCGTTTCGGGGTCAAGGTAATACCAGTATTCGCCGTCCTTTGCCCAATCAGTTGCCATTGCACCGCTTGATTTGAAGAAATACCAATTTCCGTCAAGCTTTACCCAACCGGTCTGCATAGCGCCTGAATCCGGATCAAGATAATACTTTACGCCCTTAACTTCCTGCCAGCCGTAAAGCATATTCCCCTCATCGTCATAGAGATACCAGGTGTTGTCAATATACTGCCAGCCCTTACGAACAAGCATTTCAATCGGAGTTCCGTCACTTACCTTTTCGCCGCAGTCAAGGCAGTAAACATCGCCTGTATATCCTTCTTCAGTATAGGTTGCCTCTTTAGCGTCTCTAACTTCTGTGTTAGCATGATCACATGGCTCGGCGTAAACCGAAAGGTCGATTCCCGCAGTAACACTTAAAAGCATTACAACAGACAAAACAAAGCTTAAAGTCCTTTTCATCTCAAAGTCTCCTTAGTATGTAATATCGAAGTTAAACTTCGCCTGAATTCTGATTTCTATTATAGATAATTAAATATAATAAGTCAATAATTATAAACAGATAATTTTTAATAAAAAATGTTAATTTTTTTGGATTCTTTTGCTAGTGAATTTCTATTCGTGAAGCGGTATAAATATTACAAAAAAGCGGACAGGAATTATTCCCGCCCGCTTATTGATTACTTCGAGATAAATATTACTGATGCATAAATACAAGTGTAAATACCGTACGGTCGCCGCCGCCGAGACCCGTATTCTTAGCAACTGTTGTCGTCATCTGGGCGAGAACCCAGCCCTGCGCAGCCCATTTGTTGAGCTCTGAATCAAGGGCAGAAAGGTTTTTTGCATCGTGACCGATGAACTTTTCCTTAAGTACTACCTGTGTTGTTTTGTACTGCATAATAATTCTCCTTTCTTATATTAAGCAAGGCACTGCGCTATTAAAACGCAGTGCCTTTTGTTTATTATCCGAAATATCTTTTGAGTAAGCCTTCAAAAGCCTTACCGTGTCTTGCTTCGTCACGTGCCATCTCGTGAACTGTGTCGTGGATTGCGTCAAGGCCCTGTGCCTTAGCCTTCTTTGCAAGCTCTGTTTTGCCTGCAGTTGCGCCGTTTTCAGCAGCAACTCTCATCTCAAGATTCTTCTTTGTTGAGTCTGTAACTACTTCACCGAGCATTTCAGCAAATTTTGCTGCGTGCTCTGCCTCTTCATAAGCTGCCTTCTCCCAGTAAAGACCGATTTCCGGATATCCCTCTCTGAAAGCAACTCTTGCCATAGCAAGATACATACCAACCTCAGAGCATTCGCCGTTGAAGTTTTCGCGAAGACCCTGTACGATTTCCTCATCAACACCGTCGATGATGCCGACCTTGTGCTCTGCTGCCCAAGCAAGGTCACCCGTGTTTTCTCTTTCAGCCATTTTTGCGCCGCAGATAGGACAAACGTCGATAGGCTCGTCGCTTTCATATCCGCAGACAGGACAATAATATTTCTTTGCCATAATTGTTCTCCTTCCCAATGAAATATTTGCAACTTGATTATAACATAATGAGATAGTTTGTCAAGAAAATAACAAGGTTGTTTACCAAAATTTCTTATTTTCTTCGCTATATTCAAAACCGGCGTTTTTTAATGTATTGCACAACTCATCTTTGTCTATTTCAAGATCTTTGCAAAGCTCATCAAGACTATTATAATAATCACGAAGTTTCATATTGATAAAACTCATAAGCATAAACGGATCTTTTGGTATATCCATAACCATACCTCCAAGCAATATTTTTATTATTTTATATTAAATTTAATTCTTTTTCAATACGTAATATTATATAAATACACAAATAATATATTTATTATTGATTATTTTATCGACTTGTGCGATAATATGAAATAACTAAAATTAATTGAGGTAAATCTATGATTGATTACAAGGAGCTTGCAGGGCTTTTATTCCCTGATATTGACAAGACACCTGATTATTATGAATCGCTCTACCCCGAAAGAAATCTTAAGGAAGGTGCAAGGGTTTCGCGTTTTTCACCGAGCCCGACAGGATATCTTCACTTCGGCGGACTTTATGCGGCTTATGCGTCAATGCTTAATGCAAAAACGACCGACGGCGTGTTCTACCTCAGAATAGAGGACACCGATAAAAAGAGAGAGGTTGAAGGCGGTGTTGACGCTATCGTTGACGGGCTAAACTATTTCGGCCTTAAGGTTGACGAGGGAGTAACAGGAAGCGGCAGCGAAAAGGGAAATTACGGCCCGTATACCCAAAGCAAACGTGCTGAAATCTATCAAACGTTTGCAAAATCGCTAGTTGAACAGGGGCTTGCATATCCCTGCTTCTGCTCGGCTGAGGAGCTTGAGAAAATCAGAGAGGCTCAAGCTGAAGAGGATATTAAAGGCTACTGGGGAAAGTATGCAAAATGCCGTGACCTTTCACTTGATGAAATCAAGGCTAATATTGAATCGGGTAAGCCTTGGACGCTTCGTTTAAGGTCGACGGGCAATGTGCAAAACAGAATAAAGTTTGACGACATTATCAGAGGTAAAATTGAAATGGCTGAAAATGTCATTGATGTTGTAATACTTAAAACAGACGGTATTCCGACCTATCATTTTGCGCATGCAGTTGACGATCATTTAATGAGGACAACACACGTTGTAAGAGGCGATGAATGGATAGCGTCCGTACCGCTTCATCTTCAGCTTTTCAGAGCGCTCGGTTTTAAGCCGGTAAAGTATGCCCACATAGCTCCGATTATGAAGGAGGATGACGGCGGCAAACGCAAGCTTTCAAAAAGGAAGGACCCTGAAGCCGCTGTGTCATATTATGCTGAAGAGGGTTTCCCGAAGGAGAGCGTATGTGAATACATTCTCACAATACTCAACAGTAATTTTGAAGACTGGAGAAGGGCTAACAAGGATGCAGAGCTTTCCGCTTTTCCGTTCAACCTTAAAAAAATGTCTGTTTCGGGCGCTCTTTTTGATATGATGAAGCTTATTGACGTTTCAAAAAACGTTATAAGCAAAATGACAGCAGATAAGGTTTTTGACCTTTCATACGAATGGGCAAAGCAGTTTGACGAAAAGCTTGCTGCGCTTTATGAAAAGGACAACGAATACGCAAAAGCGGTCCTCAATATAGACAGAGGAAATAAAAAGCCGAGAAAGGATATCGCAAAATGGAGCGATATCCCTGACTACATAAGCTATATGTACGACGAAAGCTTTACGCCCTGCTTTGAGCTTACGGGAAATGCAGATGCGGCGCTTGCGGTTGATGTTCTTGAAAAATACAGGGACATAGTCGACCTTAGCGATGACAAGGACGAATGGTTTGAAAAAATTAAAAGCATTTGTGCTCCTTGCGGCTGCACACCGAACGTTAAGGAATTCAAGCAAAACCCCGACGCTTTCAAAGGTCACGTAGGCGACGTTTCAACCGTTATCAGAGTTGCTCTGACAGGCAGGCCAAACACTCCTGACCTTTATTCAATAACTGCACTTCTCGGAAGAGAAAGAGTTATTGAAAGAATTGATAATGCACTTAACTTTTACAGGGAGGAAGCATAATGGCAGAGGATATCAAAATGGAAAATGAAGTTAAGGAATCATCCAACTTCATTCATGATTTTATTGACGAGGACTTGGCTGAGGGCAAATATAAAAGCATTCAGACGAGATTTCCTCCTGAGCCCAACGGCTACCTTCATATCGGTCACGCTAAGGCAATATGTATAAATTTCGGAGTCAAGGAAAAGTATAAGGGTATTTGCAATCTCCGTCTTGACGACACAAATCCTATTAAAGAGGATACGGAATATGTCGACGCAATTATGGAGGATATTAAATGGCTCGGCTTTGACTGGGACAATGTTTACTACGCATCGGATTATTTCGACTTTCTCTATGAATGTGCAATAAAACTTATAAAGAAAGGAAAGGCTTTTGTCTGCGAGCTTACTCCGGAGGAAATGAGAGAATACCGTGGTACGCTCAAAGAGCCCGGCAAGAATTCACCCTATCGTGACAGAAGCGTTGAAGAAAACCTCGACCTATTCACTCGTATGACAAACGGTGAATTCCCCGAGGGCAAGATGGTTCTTCGTGCAAAGATTGATATGGCATCGCCTAACCTTAATATGCGCGACCCTATTATATACCGTATTATGTATGCTCATCACCACCGCACAGGTGACAAATGGTGCGTATATCCTATGTACGACTTTGCACACCCCCTTTCAGATGCCTATGAGAGAGTTACACACTCACTCTGCTCGCTTGAATTTGAAAATCACAGGCCGCTTTACGACTGGTTTGTAAACGAACTTATTGACTGGGAACGTCCAAGACAGATTGAGTTTGCAAGGCTCAATCTTAACTACACGCTCACCTCAAAGCGCAAGTGCCTTAAACTTGTTCAGGACAATATTGTCGACGGCTGGGATGATCCGAGAATGGCAACAATAA
>ODAJ012189070.1_pt1 | contig 11479 bp, 12 predicted proteins | sample 1539241 | NCBI WGS metagenome assembly ODAJ01 (sample SAMN02144231, study PRJEB22623) | gut metagenome | biome: sheep rumen | host: Ovis aries | place: New Zealand | reverse complement strand
TATCCTACGGAATTATTCAGCAGGGATCATGGGGACAGGTTGTTTGAAGTGAATTCAACGAATTCATTCAAAAACCTGTCCCCATGATCTACGCGTGACAGCATTGGACGATTGATGATACAGCAATCGAAGGATATTAGGAAAAGACTTTATTAATTCTGCAGAGTAGGAAAAGGAAGTGAGAAGGGCACGTCTATATGCGCCCTTCTCCTTCATTCTGATTTATCTGCGCCATCTATCATGCGACCATAACCAGAATTCTGGTTGTTCATGAATTTGTTGTTGCAATCGGTCATAATAAGCATCCGTAATAGGCCATTCTCCATCTTTTCTTTCAATAGGATCATCAATTCGTTCAGCCGTGCATATATAATAGCCCCTTTTGATGCGTTTTATAACACAATAATAGACAATCATATTGTATTTGTTTATCAACCCTTCTGTTCCAGTTAAGACTTTGGTCTTTATGCCCATAAAGCGGTGAAAATGCTTCACATACTGCTCCTTGGGAAGTTGATCTGATGCGGCATAAATGATTCTTTTTTGCTTATTTTCATATAAGGACTCTAACAAGGCAGATACGGAATACATCTCAATAGGGATGTCCCCAAATTTTGAACGGCTTTTTCTTAGCCATTTCTCAAAGGCTTTATTATGTAATGGGCTATAAATATAGGTGGTCATTTCAGGCATGTCAGAGACAAAATTGCATATTGACCATTCCCAGTTGGCATAATGGGCAAAAAAACAGAGCGTGAAAGGTCTTTCTTCTGTAGGAGAATTCACCACTTCGTCAATATTATCCCATATAAACCTTGTTCTCAGTTCCTCTTTCGACATTCTTTCCATTTTCATCGTTTCCACAAAGACATCGCTCAGGAAATGGTAGAACTTTCTTTCTATCCGCAATCTTTCTCTCTCTTCCTTTTGAGGAAATGCTAATGCCAAATTCTTCTCCACCACATTACGTCTATACCGAATTACAAACCTCACAACTGGATAGATTACGAAATCTGATAGCAGATATAAAACGGTGAGCGGCAAGTATGACAATATGTGGATGAGAAACACTGCAACTTTACTCATGCGCGATAGTTTTTTTGATGCAGACGAATATATAAAGTAGTCCAAAAAGGATACTCGTTAATCCCGAAATGAGGAGGTTCAAGGGATAGAAGATAATGATGCTTGTGGCGCATTTAATCCTGTAAATGTTGGTCAGCAATCCTTTTGATGGGAACAGTAAATGCAGCCAAGTTTTAAAGCGATGGCTTTTACTGGAAATAAAAGTGAATTCCAAATAGGCTGATACAAACCTATCGAATGCAGTTCGTGAAAATGGACGGTCAAAATGTTTAACAAACGAAAGAAAATGACGCTCTGACGAGGTCGGATTGAGCCGTCTCAACTCATGATGCATAGAATCCTGAGCATCTTTCATTGTCTGGTATAACCCTGCTATCACGACACGCCTAAAACCATACTCATTGGCTCTTTGCATTAAAGAAACTTTCTCTTCCTCGGAGAATCCATCATACAGTAGCTTTAAATCTTTAGTCCATTTTGAATCTGCAAAAACATGGAAAGCTGCATGTTGAGCAAGGAATAGCCAACGATCAATATCGTCCATATGGCCGTCCTTGCATCGTCTTAATGCATCACTGTTAAATGCCCCTATCGTCTGTGAAAAGAACTTTTTTGTTACAAATGCTGTATGGACATCAATATTTACTTTTGTCGTGCTACATGACAATAGTGACACTTTCTTTTTTGATGCAAGGGCTTCCGGTTGCATTGCAAAAGGAAATTCTATTCGGTATTCCTCTTGGCACAATTGGTTTACAAGGCTTCTGCATTCATCATCATTCTTGCAAAGGATATCTATATCATTTACATGGCGGTCAAGTCGTTCTGCATAAAGGTTTTGCAACAAATCAATTCCCTTAATTGGGATAATTTGAATACCGATTGCAGCCGCTTCAGACTTTAGCCACTCGTAATTGTTGAGAACCAACAATGTCCGTGCAAGTTCTGATGCCTGATTCATAACTTCACTTCTCATCATAGAATCTTCCATTCATTAGTTTTGTCACCTTTTTAGCTCTTTTTATAACATTCCAGTCATGACTTATGCAGATGACAATTTTTTCATTTGCAATACTTTCTATGTAGTCCAACATAACTGAACTGGTTTCCAAATCAATATTGCTTGTAAACTCATCTAATATAATAATATCAGGTGATTTCAATAGTGCCCTAATAAATGCGATACGCTGTTTTTCTCCAACAGACAGACTCTTGCCTGAAACTATACGTGACAAATCTTCTTCATTTCTAACGATATGGGTCATCCGTAGTCTCTTGCAATAATCCAGTATAATTGCTTTTTCAACAAAATTTCCTAACGTAAAGTTGTTGTAAAGCGTGTCTTCATAGACAAACGGCTCCTGTTCAACAAGGGCAATTCTTCTCAAAAGAGATTTGTAGGAGTAGTTGACAGTATCAATACCATTGAAACATATTTGCCCACTTGTAGGATTGCGAAGATTCGTTAGAAGTTCAAAACATGTAGTTTTACCGACTCCACTGTATCCTGTCAAGACATGTAAGCCATCAATACCAATATACCAAGAGGCATCATTTAATATAGGCTTTTGGGGGTTGTATGAAAAGGAGACTCCATTAAAGTGTATTTCTTTTATTGGCATATTCCATTCTTCACGTTCCTCGCTTTCACATTCCCATGTTATCAAGTCTGTAAGCCTTCTAACAGCACTTTCTGTACTTGTCAATTGAACATATCCTTGCGACATTTTTATAGCCTCATTACGAATAAAGAGGATAGCCGTTGGAAATGAAATGAAGGCTTGCCATTTCAGTTGTGTATGTTGCTCCGTAACGATAATAAGAAACGAGAGAACGACCCCATATGTTAGCATTTCTATAGCTATAGTTTGCAGACTATGAATACAAACCAGCCTCTTTGACATACTACAAGTGTCGTTAACGACTGTTGTAAGTTTCCCTTGCATTACTCCCAATGCATTATAGAACAAAACGACCTTATAACCTCTAAGCCAGTCGGCAAACAACTGATGCAGGTCACTGAACCGATTATATAGTCTGCGATTTATATCCTTAAGTGTCTTACGAAGCAGAAAACTACAAAAAACAACTATTGCGATAAGAATGACAATTGTCATTGTCAGTTTTACAGACACTATTATCATCAAAATCATAAACGCAATGATAGTTACAGGTGCCTGAATAAACGAACGGTACACCATAGGAATAAGAGCAGTCAGCATCTCTGATTCACGAGTAATTGCCAATACGTTTCTATTATCCATCCTATCGTGTACTTTGGCAAACGTAAGAGTTGAGAGATTTTTGATATAAGTACTTTCTGTATTCCTTTTCGTGTTGGCCATGGCAAAGCCCTGCATGACAGAACTGTATTGTTTTAAAAGTATTGTCAGGAAAGATACACCTAAAATCAAGATAAGGTTTTTAAGTGTAAGTAGTTCTGAAAGTGAAGTCCTACCATCTGCAAAAAGTTGTACATAATAAGTTATTCCTGCAGGGAATACGCTTATCAGTATTTGTAGAATCATTGCCATTAGAATAACGGCATGATTTCCTCTCGCCATTTTCCATACGACAGACAATAAGTCGTATTCGTTTTTCAATGTACTATGATTATTTGGCATAGTAGTTTTTGATCTTTTGAATGAAACCCTTATGTTCGTTTTGAGTCATTTTGCTATATCTGTTCCTATAGAGAATGTGACTAAAACTATCATACCGAGGTAATAAACAATTCCTACAAAGAGATTCTTTATCTTCATTCCCGGTTAGTAAAATTCTCCGAACACGTCTAGTTTTTCTACTATTAAATATTTTTCTAAAGTATTCATGATAGATGTTGCCGACAATCAGATTGCCAGAATAATCAAAACTGCAAAAACTAACATCACCATTCCATAAGACAGCAGGCAACTCTTTTATTCGTTTACACAAGCTGCGATTTGTTGAAATATGACCTGCTATATCGCCTGTTTGTGGGATGTCTGGCCAAGGCCACATCGACGAAAGAGATATCTTGTTCAAATTGGAATATTCTTCAAAAAGATGTTGACAAGCAGAATCAATCCCTGTAATAACTGCTTCGGATATGATAATATTCAAGCCATAGAAACGCTTTCGTCTTGAAAATATTTCATTAATCTTTTTCAGAGAATTCATGCCCGTTTCAAATTTCCCAGGAATGCGTATTTGTTCATATAACTCTTTGCTTAGCAAGTCCATGGAAAAAGCAATGTTTATTCCTTTTAAAGATAATAACTGGTCCAACAAGACATAATCTATATTATAGCCATTAGAAAAGACAACAGGAACGATACCGTGGGCTAAGAGTTGCTCTGCGAAGTAGTACAGGTTCTTATTCATAAAAGGTTCACCACACATGTGGAGAAAACATTGGTTTACAGGTATATCTAAATGTTTAAGAAACATGTCAAAAGTTTCGCGGCTCATCATCCCACGCGGCCTAAGTTTTTGAGGGGACAAAACACCATTCGGGCAACATGAGCATTTCAACGAACAAATATTGGTCGTTTCAAGAATAATGGTCTTAGACGGGCGAATACGCCAACCCCGCATGAGATATCCGTCAATCCATTTTCGTTTAACACGTTGGATTCTATTGATTGCCATTTTGTTCATTTTGTTTCTTTATATGATAGGCAAACACCTTGACAGAGTTTTCTGTCCCACAAGAAGCAAGACTTGCACTTGTCAAAAGTTGGGGCATTCAGAAGGGACGAAACGTGTTGCTTGTATTTTTTTGCTATAGCATCCCATGTTAGGGTAGGCGAAAAATGAATCTTAGGCGAATTTAGTCCCAAACAAGGTGTAAAATCCAATGATGGGGAAATACAGATATTATGCATATAGTTATCCATGTAGATGTCGCAATTCATAATGTCAAATCCTGTTCTCATCAGTTGGTTTGCTATTTCTTTGGGGAATAGACATATTGGTATTGGCTTGGCAAAACCTATGGAGATTTTCTGCTTAGAAGCTTTAACCACAAGGTCTGTAATAACAGGTATGTGAGTTACAAATTCCGCAGGGGCAATATATTCGTTAGTGGAAAAAGAAGAAGGTATTGTCAATGCCACGTGGAGGCGTTTAATTCCCATATTATGAAGAAAGGAAAGCCATTGGTCTATGTCATTAAGGTCGTGAGTGATGTTGGCACGTCCCACTAATTCGATTTCTCTTTCTTTTGCAGCATTGATGTTGTTGACGAGATTGCTCATCAATTGCTCATTTCTGAAGACCTCCCTTGTAAGGTGAACGTATAATCCTTTAATCGTGCGCTGAGTAAAATGATTGAGAGACGAAATGTCAATGGTGAAGTTTGTTGCAAAATAAGTTGTCATCCCATAATCTTCAATCAGATCCAGAAACATTTGGAAATGTTGATACAATAGTGGTTCACCTCCGCAGGGAGTAATAGATGTTACTCCTTGCTGTTTTGCCCAGCAAAAAATCTGTTTTAGCGATTCCCGCTCTATCTGACGATGCTCGATGTTTGCCGAAAAGCAGTATGAGCAATGTAAATTACAATACCCTGTAACGAAAAGCATCAATTGTCTATGAGCAGATTTCTCGTCAGCACAGATATCAAGAGTCCCATACCTTTCATTCAAATCGTCAGCTATGCCATCAAAAAGGGAAAGCAATAAGCTGATGAGTACCTCCTTTTCTTGCTTGTGAAATGCTATGTATTCATTTAGCTTCTGAAAGAAGAGCCTGTATAGAACATTCATATCTTGAAATAGGATATATTCTTTTTCTTGTAATACCGGCTTTTCGTATCCTTTGCATAGAAAAGGCATTAGGTTTTTGGCAATTGCACATAGTGGCTCATGACTCTTTTGTATGAGATAAAAGAATAAGGATGCCTGATTACTGAAATTTTTTACAATTTCAGTAGCAGCAATCTCTTGGAAATCACCTCCCGCTTGCCACAAATCCATAATGTCCCTCTTGCTAAGCATTTCTAAAGTCATTTAAATTGACGAGTTCTCTCTTGCCGTAATGAAAAGCAAAGTAGGGCACCTGATTGGCTATTCTTTGGCATAATTCTTGCCATACATCAGCGTCGTATTGCAATCTGATGTTATTGCTGGCTCTCATTAAGCGGATAATAGTGTCTATTGGTTCCAACCTTTCAAATCGTGATTGATTTTTTCTGGAACGACATATGTAAAATATCTTCTTGACAGGAGCTTTTAATATCACATTTCCTTTATCTCTCTTAATGACATCAACAAAGATCTTGTGGTTTTTTATTCCGTCAGGGAAAAGTTTTGCCTTAAACAAGAGGCTTCCCACAAACAACTGATCGGCCTCTGAATAGAGAAAGACGACATCATCACCAAGATATTCTGCTCCTCTGCTTGTCATGTCTGTACATAAAGTAGATTTGCCATGTCCGCTCTCACCTATCAAGATATAAGCATCTCCCATCCATTCTATTGCTGCAGCATGTATGCTATAACGATGATACATTGCCATTATAGTATGGAGTAGTATTATAAATGTGTCAGATATGTCAGGACGCTCAATGATATCACTATCTGTTTTCCTACAGTAAAGATAGCAGATTGTCGAATATTTCTTCCTGTTGTGAACAATCCAGACTTCGTCAGAAAGAATCAGTAAATCTTCTCCTGTTGATGGTGAATAAAGCCAATTTACATGGTTCTCTTTATGGAAACAACCAACATAGTACCCTTCCCATTTGGTCACCATATCTTGTTTTATTGACACAGGATTCCATATTGGCACATATTTGACATTATGCAGTATATTCTTCTCATCATGCTTATCAATATGATGATAGAAAAACAAATCCTTGAATTTCTCAATTTCTGATGGGCAGTCGCTTTCCCACAATATATCCACATCAGCAATTGTTGTAAGGAACGATTTCTCCATGTCATTATTTACTAATAGGGGGATATGCCAAGATTGCACGTCCCCCTAAAAGATTTAATAGCGATAGTACAAAGAAGTGTGGTACAGAGAAGTGTAGTGCAGCGAAACATAGTATAGGCTGCCCTGTACGATGTTTTTTGACTCATGCTTCGTTGTTGAAGGCTTTTCATAAATTCTGTTCATAATGCAACATTTTTGAGTTTAAACAATAACTAATTCTTCAGTTTCCCAATATTCTATTTGTTCTTGGTAGTCTTTGGCAATTGTTTCAGAATTAATGTCGGGGTAGTTTTCCCTTAACATTTTCAGAATATCTTCTTCTTTTTTGCCTTGGTCTATGGCTAACCATATCTCACTGGCAATAGCATTCATTGTGAAATAAACACCTGTAGTGACATTCACGGCAACGACTTTATCTTGCAAAGTCTTCCACGATATGTTTTCTGCTATTTTCATATGTTTTGAATTTTAAGATTTTTTACTCCGATTAGATTCTTAGCAAGACACGCTCCATTGCACTGTTCTGGATTCATCAGATTACAAGTGGCACAATCCGTAACACGTCCAAGTCTGCGATAAGGGGCAAATATTGTTTCAAACCAATTCTTAGCCTCATCATAATTTTCAAACTCATAATACTTCTTTGAAGCTATTGTTGCAAGAGAAAGACAATAAATAACTTCTCCAAATGGAGTAATATCAAGTCTTGAGCAACAGCCAGACCTCACGGCTGATCCGCAACGCCATAATATTCCTAACTGTTCATTGGTAAAAGCACATGTCGGAACACCGCATTCGTACTCAAGAGTAATGCCTTTCTTTTCAGCTTTTTGTGCTAATAAAACAACTCTCTCCGCTACAATTTTGTATTCATCATTATTAAGTGCATAGTTTGATTGGGTATAGGTTGGTAAGACGAAACCAACTTTCATGCTGCGACTTAGACTATACTTCTCTATTAAATCAATAGCCCAATCGTTATCATCCTCATTAGGCATTACGTTAAAAGTTAGTGATGCCGCCCTTCCAAGATGATGAAGCGATTGTTCTATTTTTTCTTTTTGCTCTGGTGTCCATTTGTATGGAGGATTGACATTAACAACCCATGCAATAGGCAGCATGGATAGCTTTTCTGCATAAAGTGGCGCTTTTTCTGTTGCTAGATTGGAAAAAATTGTAATTGGGAAATCACGCTCCAGAAGTGTTTCAACAATCCATTCGAATTTGGGATGAAGTGTCGGCTCACCACCCATTAGGTGGATAGGCCGATTATAACGGGTTTTCTCAAGCCAACGCAATATTCCAAGAAATACATCGTCGCTCATAGCATGAGCCTTCACTTTTGGAACCATTCTATCCATGCCAAAACAATATGGACATTTATAGTTGCACCAGTTTGTTAACATTAAATTTGGCATATACTTTTACTTTATTGATTTGAAACTAAGGCATCCTCCTTCGCATAGACCTTTTTGCATAAGACGACATTCGGTACATTCTGGAAGAACTCCGCACGATGAACCTAGATATTTCGCAGTCGACGACTTCAGCATTTGCTCTAATTCGCTTAAATTATCGGCCCGCAGAGCATCAACCCTCCCTATTTGGAAAAGAGGGAAACAATTCCATGCCTGCAATTTAGGGCCAATATCTATTGCAGCACCGCATAGAAAATGTACCCCCGTTCCGAATCGTAAAAGTTCACCTATCTGCTGATTTGTGAACATACATGCAATAAAGCCACAATCCATAGAAAGAGTTATACCCCTTATTGCGGCCTGTTTGGCAACATCGACAAAGTAGCAACCTGCTTTTTTGAAATCTTTCAGTGCTATATATTGGTTTCCACCAAACAAAATTGGAAGAGCAATACCTACTCTGATATTACGGCTTAATCCATAACCATCTATCAAGTCAAAAAGATATGTTGGATTTGTCTTCAAATCAAATATTGTGTATGATAACGATGCAAGAGGAGCAAAATGCCTTAAGAACAAATCCAGATTTTGGTACTGTTTTTCGCTATATGTATCCCTTGTACCAACATTTACCACAAAGTTTATCTTTCCTACAGCATTGTCAATGCTCATCTCTTTCAAGATGTCTGGCATTGTATTTGTGGCACTTGTAAAGACCTTTGCAGAAACTCCTCTCTCTGATAGTAAATTTAGCAGTTTGTCTAAATATGGATAAAGAAAAGGTTCACCACCAAGTAATCCTATATTCCTTATAGAGTTCTCAATCTCAGGAAAATGATCAAGTAGCGTTTTCACCTCTTTTATAGACATTATCTCGTCAAGATCATTCCCCGCATCTTGCAACACTTTCCGCGCAAAGCAAAATGGGCATCCTCTATTACATCTATGTGTCAAATACAAATTCATAAGCGACTCTTTCTTAGTTTTTCGTATGCGAACATCCTATTCAGGTTATTCTCTTTCACATAATATCTATATTTTTCATTCTCACCTATCATACTGAGTTTGGACATTATTATACTATGGTTAGCAAGAAGAAACTTTCTCCCATTTCGAGTTACCCATGCATGTCCCCTTGTCTCTGTCGGATAAAAAGTGAGTACAATATTGATTTTATAAATACCAGTTTTGTCTATAGCATGGAAAAAGCCATATATTATTTCCGAAACAGTCAAACACTGGTGAGACTGCTTCTGCTTCTTACGTTTCCAGAATGCAAATGTCATGCTCATAGACACATTTACAGATGCCTTTGAACTCCCCTAAGTCAGCATTACAATTCTTTAATTTGGTGGAAATAAAAAGACGTGGGAGTTTGTTCCTCCGCGCCTATCCCAGATCTCAGGCCTTAGCATTGCCCCCTTTCAAGGATAAGCAACGCAAGCCAGCCCACGCCGAGTGATTATATTATTTGGTCAATATGTATACCATAGAATACACTAATGGCTAACGAATGACCTAGATATAATACACCCACGCGAACGCTTCGTTGCATTACCTCTGTGAAAGGATTCAAAGTTGCTAAGTTTGAGATCACAGATAGTAACGTCCGAAAACGTCCTTTCCCCTTGGCTTGCCCTACAAACGGCATCGTCAGCCTTAGGATTCCATCGATGTTATTTCGACCCGCCCTGTCCTTTAGCCCCTGTCTTTGTTGATCAAGGGCGGCTGGACTGGCTTGATCGGTTGCAAAGTTACGAAAAAAGTGGCAAATTCAACTCATTTTTCCAAAAAACTTTGAAAAAAGTTGTATATATGGGAAAATTATGCTAACTTTGCAACGGAATTTAGAAAGATTTGGGATTGAAGCCCGTCTTACGATAACAGTACCCGCTGTGCATACCATCAGAACTGCCGGCGGGTCATTTCATTAAATATGGCCAACAAAGCATCGAGAACCATACAGGAGCAAATTGAACTGCTTGAGAATCGCGGGATGCAGTTCCGCGACAGGGCTTTCGCAACGGAATGCCTCAAGCGTATCAGTTACTTCCGTCTGAAAGCCTATTGGTGGGATATGCAGAGTGACCCCGTTAATCATGTCTTTACGGATGGAAGTCGTTTTGAGGATGTGATTGAGCGGTATGAATTCGACAATGCCTTGCGAAAGATTTTGTTCACAGCCATTGATACCATAGAGATTGCCCTGCGCACAAAACTCATCTATCACATGTCACAGGCTCATGGTGGGCTTTGGTATATGGATGGTTCTTTGTTCAATAATGCTAATCTACATGCCAAGCAATTACAGCATCTTCAGGTGGAATTTGCCGAGAGTGGTGAAGTGTTCGCCAAAGACTATCGACGACAGCACCCTAACCAAATTCAGAATGGATGGCAGAGTGACGAAGACCCAGATGCATGGATTATTCTGGAAGTAGCGACGCTGGGCGACTTGTCTAAATTCTATAAGAACATCGGCCATCAACTGCCAGCGAAATCAAAGATTGCCAACGAGTTCGGGCTGAGCATCCACAGTGATCTCGCCAGTTGGCTGGAAGCGATAGCATATCTGCGAAACATCGTCGCCCACCACTCCCGTTTGTGGAGCCGTAACATGGTTAAGCGTCCTTCAGAACCGCTAAATCCTCATAACACATGGCTGTCGCATCAATTATCAGACATAGAGGCAAAACGCCCTTTCTATATAATCACCGCTATGCTGTATCTCTGTGATGCGGTCAATCCTGGCAATAGACTGAGGGAAGACATTTTCCAACTGATGAAGAAGTACAGCCATCTTCCTATCCAGCGTATGGGCTTCTTTGCAGGATGGGAACATGAGCCAATCTGGGCAACGAAGAGAGACCAGAAAACGAGGCTTGGAAAAATAATCGCCTCATTGTTTGGTCGTCTGGAAAGAAATGCCTAACTTTGCACCCGACAAGAGTCATAAAAAGGCTGATGGCTCTATGTCGGGAGTTCTTTGAATGCAATTCATAGCAGAACGTGGAATTGAGAACGGTCTCCAATTCGTAACCCCGATTTTT
>ODAJ012177795.1_pt1 | contig 11481 bp, 13 predicted proteins | sample 1539241 | NCBI WGS metagenome assembly ODAJ01 (sample SAMN02144231, study PRJEB22623) | gut metagenome | biome: sheep rumen | host: Ovis aries | place: New Zealand | reverse complement strand
TCGTATGCACTCTGACGCTCAGTTCGCAGGTTCTTCTTCAGTTCCTGCTCACGTTGAGATGATGGGCTTCCTGGGTATTGGTAACAACCCCATGGTTGGTGCTACCGTTGCTATCGCCGTAGCTATCGACCTCGCCCTGAACAAGAAGTAATCAGTGCACACTATTTATATCAAGACCGACGGCCATCAATAGCCGTCGGTCTTTTTCAAATCACTATCTACGTAACCGAATAACCAAACAATATATTAACATGACCATCGGAGACAAGGCGCCCGAGATTCTGGGCAAGGACGAACAGGGACGAGAAATCCGTCTGAGTGATTACAAAGGACGGAAGTTGGTGCTGTACTTCTATCCGAAGGACAATACTAGCGGTTGTACGGCCGAGGCTTGCAGCCTGCGCGACCATTACGGAGAACTACAGGGAGCCGGTTATGAAGTTGTTGGCGTGAGCAAAGACTCTGCCGCTTCACACGTAAAGTTTAAGGAGAAGCACGAATTACCATTTCCTTTGATTGCCGATGTAGACCACACACTTCTGGAGGCGATGGGCGCATGGGGCGAGAAGTCTATGTACGGCAAGAAAACGATGGGAACCATCCGCACCACCTTTATCATCAACGAGGAAGGCATCATTGAACAAATCTTTGCAGGCAAACAAGTGAAGACCAAAGAGCATGCCGAACAAATTTTGACATTATAAGCCATACCCAGACGCTACTTAGCTGTAGCCAGACGCGAGACAGCTGTATTTACACTCCGTATACAACTGATATACATCCCGTATTAGCCTAATACGCGTCTGTATTAGCTATTCCCGTGTCTGTATCAGTTGTATTTTCCGCTTCCTCTTTAGGCAGATATTCAAAAAGACCTAACATCCCTAACATAGCAATTGCAAAGTACTGTAACACAAATAATTAAGACGACAGATTATTTCGTAGACCTAACGTCATACCTAACATGATACCTAACATAATAGGTAACATCTTCTAAGTTCTGGCGTTTCCCTGAGAGAGGTCCCATGTTAGGTGTCATGTTAGGGATGATGTTAGGTCTAATGGTAGGTCTGGCCAATAGTTCCACCATCATTTTCCCCTTTATTTACGTGGATTTCAGAAGATTCATGTTAGGGATGTTAGGTCTATTGACATTTCTTCAGTGGCAAGTCCTGCAGCCACGAAAAAACTGCTGCATACCGTGGGGGAAAAGCTTGCATTTCGCTCAAAAATGTTGTATCTTTTCATTTTAAAAAGAAGATGCGAGATAAAATAGGGTTCACACTTACTGCGCAATCTATCAATGACTTACGCGTGAATGTGAAGGCATTTTTCTAGAAAAAAACTTCTGTAAAGTATACTTAGTGTGCCCAGATTATTGGGGGAAGGCGCAAATGACAGGCAGCTGACGACTCCGTTATTTAAAAAAGTATGAAAGATGAAAAAGAGTATGATTATATCGAAAGAAATGGTTACCTTTGCAGAATTAATTAAACAATCAATGATGAAAAAAACAATATTGACGTTGGTCACGCTACTGAGCTTGCTTTCCGCCTGGTCGCAAACTGACGAGATAAGTAAGGAACAGGCGGACAAGTTGAATGCTATTACCATCAAGTTGATGGACCAGAAACGATATGACGATGCCATCAAAGCCAAGGAGCGCGAACTCGTCATTCTGAAATCGCTGTATGGTGAAACGGATAGCACTTACATCAAACAGTTTGCTTTCAGCGCAAAGTTGTATTACAGGAACAAGCAGTCAGCTGACAGGCAAGGTTGACTTATTGGAAAACTACTTGAAGTTAGAAGAAAAGGGCAAACTGGAAAAGACCCTTCGCAAAGTTTTTGCGGAAGAGAAGAAATAATAGGCTCATTTTTATGCATCAGAAGGACAAGATATATGAACGAATAGCAATGCTTAAAAGTCGAAAAGCAGAATTAGACAGCGAAACATTAAAGTTGTTTAATGCTTTTTGTGATACAAATTGTGGAGAAGATGATGGTTTTATAGACGTTTTATTTCCTATTCTTGACCCAACGAAAATCGGCTTTGAAGATCTTTATGGGGGAGTGTTTAGTTCTTTTATTCATTTCATATTGGATGACGAATATGCTTCCATTTTTTATAGCTATCTTCACTTAGAAGAAAATAGTTCATGTGTACGTTACCCCCATATTAAGCCAATGAGGAACAAACGTCCTGTCGTTCATGCCATTTATATTAATATTGCTATAACCAATTTCTTCTACCTCAATGCTTATGGATGGAGTGAGCGTCAGCTCTTTATTGATGAATCATCTAAAGAGACATCCGCTTTGCCAGAACTAAGTGCTACAGAATGGCTCGCAGGACGAATATACCAAAATGATCAGCAAATAATTGACAGTCTTTTTCAATCCTTAATAGACGGTAGCTGGACAGAACGATGGCGCACTTATTTTTTATGGGCGATTTCACTCAGTGGAAATCAGAAGTTAATAGATCAGCTGTGCAATATACTGGGAAATGAAGCCTATCGAGGAATGAGTGATGATGTTGTCAGAGCTCTTTGTGATGGGCACGCCAACTGTATGCTAACTCTTTTACATTTTACACTTGATTCCTATTTAAAAAATGGCGATTGGATGCTAAATGGAGTTTATGATGACTTTGTCATAAATGAAATATTCCATAAGTTTGGTCTTGACTATTTACCAATAGAGGAGGAGTATAATGCATTAACCCTACTCATTGGTTGTTTGGAAAGTGAGAAACAAAGAAATGAAGCACTCTCGTCAGACGTCTTTCTCAATACGTACATAGGCTTGGCGACCACGGCCTTTTACAATGGTGAATTAGTATGGGATAAGGCTAATCAATTCAACAACGAAGGGTCGGAAATGCATATCAAAGCAGCCCTATTGTACTATAGTCATACGTGGACGATGCAAGCATACCACGTACTATCCACAAGGGTTATGGAAAAATGGAGTCATAATCTGTCTGTGATGGCTTATGCCGTTCCAAGATTTATGAACCGTATTGATATGACAGGGCGCTGGAAAGAAATCCATATGTGCGACATTTCTGAATTCTTGTGTACTGAAGATGACCTTAGAAAAATGTATTATTTCTTTAAAGCCCTTCTTTCTAATCTTCCTAAAAAACTAACCTATCAAGAAATGACAGCATATTGGGAGTATAAAAAGCTGACACGTTCAGAGGTTATAGCAAAGATGGCAGCAATTGTATGGTTCCTTGATGACAAGAAGCTCAAGGACGACGTCATTGACTTTATAGACCAAAGTGAATGTATTGGAGTTTTCATAAAGCTATGCCTCGGAAAACCTCGTGGAAAAAAACAACTCAGATTTCTTATTCAGTCGCTTGGTTGCAGAAGAGAAGATGCTAGATGCTGGGCATACTCCATAGTCAAAAATCTAAAGTTGTCTTCCAAAGAAATGGATCAAATAAAGAAGTTACAAAAATCAAAATACATAAAGACTCGCCAAATGGTAAAAGAAATAGAGGATTCACAGAGCCAGATTTTTGATTTCAGCCATTCAACTAAATGAACGATAATAGTTGAGCATCTATTAACATGCCTCAAACACCGATGTGCACTGGATTTGAGGCATGTCATGTTAATAGGTTAATAGTTTTTTCGCAGAAACCTTCTCCTTTGCTTGGTTGTCTGTTGAAAATAATGTATCTTTGCAGGGTAATTCATATTCACTAAAAAAAGAATCAAATCAAAATGGAGATATGGAATGGATGAGACGCTTAACGAGATTCAATCAAACCTGTCCCCGTGATTGTCCTGTTTTATTTGGAGATTAAAACAGAATCTGTTCTCGTGATTCTGATAAATCATTCAACAATTATGATAACATATTATAAAATCTTCAATCGTTTCAAAAGAAGTATGTTAGAAATCACTTCTGAAACGGATTACAAAATATTAAGGAAATATCTTGACCCTCTCCGAAATGAGAAACTACCTGATGACATCAAATTTAAAGTCGCTGTTGGAAAAAAGAGCTATGACATTATTCGTCTTTACGAATGTGGAGAGGAGTTTTATTCTCAAAGAGTAATAGATGTGTTGTCACAATTTGTGGATATGTCTAACAAATGTTATCCCATAAAAATCGAAGGCATTCTAGAACAGTACTATCAAATTTACAATTTGGAAGCTTATCCTTTTCTAAATAGAAAAGATTATGAGTCATTGTTTATAGATGACCCTTGCTTTTGGGATGTTCATGATGCATCACTTCAACTATTTTGCATCAAAGGTACATCATATGTTATAGTATCAGAAGATATTAAAAATGCATTGTTGAGCAATAAAATTTCAAACATATTTCTTGTAGAATCTTTTGGCTGTACAAAAGATGAGTATAAGGAATTAAAGAGAACAATGTCATTACCTAAAGTTAGATTTTACTCTGACCAAGGAAAGAAAAGGGAAAATTATATTGATCACACATTTGACTCTGAACTATGAAATTGAATCAGCGGGACAGCATCCCTGAACTCATTCTTTTCGCGCCAGACGGCACCATCCTAATTCGAGACAATCGCATTGATGCCATAGAGAAGAAGCTCGCAGAAGTCTTTTCTGAATAAAAAAAATGGATTATTCGGAATTATTTCTTAATTTTGCAAACGAAGAAAAGAAACGAATAATTGGTATTAACACAAAAACCGAATGAATATGAAAAAGATGATGGCTTGTTTTCTGGCCTCTTTAGGTCTGAATGTTGCCTGTGCGCAGGCAAATTATGAGAATACGGACGTGAAGGGATTCGCGGAGTTGATGGAAGATGCCAACGTGGTGGTACTGGATGTGCGTACGGCCGAGGAATTCAAGGAAGGGCACCTTGAGGGTGCCGTAAACATAGACCAAGCACAAAGCGACTTCATCCAGAAAGCGAAAGAGTCACTACCTGCCAACAAGACTATTGCCATATACTGCAGAAGCGGACGACGTTCCGCCAGCGCAGCGGGAAAACTGGCAGCAGAAGGATATAAAGTGGTAAACTTGAAGGGCGGCATCCTGGCATGGAAAGAAGCTAAGATGCCTGTCACTACAGAGAACTACGAAGTGGATATCTTCAAGACCAAGAGCGGCAAGACGGTAAAGTTCCACGCGTTGGTTCACGCCAGCATCCGCATGGAGTGCGACGGCAAGGAAATAGAGATTGACCCTGTTACGAAGCTCGGCAACAAGACCATTAACTATAGTGCGACGCCCAAGGCCGACTACATCTTCGTAACCCACGAGCATGGCGACCACTTCGACAAGGAGGCTATCAAGCAGCTGACAGGCGACAAGACACAACTGATTACCAACAAACGCTGTGCAGACATGTTGGGCTATGGCAACATTATGAGCAATGGTCAGCAGTCGACATTCAGCGACATCTCGGTAGAGGCCGTGCCCGCCTATAATACGACAGAGGGACGCACGCAGTTCCATCCGAAAGGACGCGACAACGGCTACATTCTGACCATCGACGGCCTACGCATCTATATCGCCGGCGATACGGAGGACATCCCAGAGATGCAAGGCATCAAAGACATCGACATTGCTTTCATGCCCTGCAACCAGCCATACACCATGACAACAGAACAACTCGTCAAGGCTGCCAAGACCGTCAAGCCCAAGGTGCTCTTTCCCTATCACTACGGACAGACAGATGTCAAGGGAGTACCATCGCTGCTGAAGGATGACGGCATCGACGTGAGAATCAGACACTATGAATAACAAAATGGGCTATCCTTGCGGACAGCCCATTCTTTTTTAACCACATAAAATCAGCTACATTCCTTAGGGAAGGCTGATAGCCTCTGACGGACAAACGTCAGCGCATGTGCCGCACTCAGTGCAAACATCGGGGTTGATAGAATACTTCTCGCCCTCAGAGATAGCTCCTGCGGGGCACTCATCGATACATGTACCGCATGCGATGCAGTCGTCACCAATTACGTATGCCATAATCTTTTGTATTTGTTTAGTTTGTAAATTAATAAATATTTGTGATGCAAAGGTAGGGATTTTTTTTGAATAATACCTACTTTTGATGAGTTATTTTCATAATTTATACGTAGTCGAAATAATAAAAAGGACGAATGAAGCGTTATAAGTAGTGGATATGAAACAACGAATCATCATACTGTCACTGTTTTGTGCATTGACAGCCACAGCCCAGCAAGACCGTCGCGTACAGCATAAACCCTATATCGACTTGCGTCCGCTGCACTTCGGTATTCTGGTTGGCATGCACCTGCAGGACATAGAGTTTGACCAGACAGGTCCCCACATGATGGAGGACGAAAACGGTGTCATGCAGGAACGCTACGTGCTCTGCGATGCCGACCGTTGGACAGCAGGTTTCTCGGTGGGTGTGCTGGGTGAACTGCGACTGACGAACAACTTCTCGCTGCGTGTGACGCCCACCATGCACTTTGGTGCCAAGCACCTGACACTGCTGAACATGAAGGAGAAGGACGAGACAGGACAACTGATTAAAAAGACGCAGGACATGAAGAACACGTATGTCTCGCTGCCTATAGACCTGAAGTTTGCCGCTCCCCGTTGGAACAATATGCGTCCTTACGTAATGGCAGGCATCAACCCCATGATCAACCTGACCGGCGGCGATCAGGACATGATACGCATCAAGCGCTTCAGCACAATGGCAGAGGTTGGTTTGGGCTGTGACTTCTACCTGCCCTTCTTCAAACTGATTCCTGAGTTGAAATTCTGCTTCGGACTGAGTGACGTTCTGGATAAGAACCACGTCAACGAACTGCGCGATGCCAACCTTCGTGCTTATGCTGGTTCGGTAAGCGGCGCACAGTCAAAAATGATTGTCTTGACGTTCTATTTCGAATAACAAAAAAAGAGGCCCGCGGGTCTCTTTTTTAATTGTTGACTGCTTGTATAAGCTTATTTTAAATCAACAATCATCTTTCCGACAAAAACGGCCGACTTACCGTTCTGGTCGACAGAAACAGGTTTGCCATCCATATTGTTCCAGTACTCCAGCACAGGCATGTAAGTGTGTGTATGACCACCCAACACAAGGTCAATGTTGCGCGAGTTCTGAATCATATACTGGTCGTCATCGCCACGGTTGCTGTTCCATCCCAGATGGGAGATACAAATAACCATGTCACACTTTTTCTGCTCTTTCAGCATGGTAGCCGTTTCCAATGCCACCTTACCGGGGTCCATATACTTCACGCCCTTACAGTTCTTGTCGCTGACCAGTCCCACCATCTTAGGACAAACAGCAAAGACACCAATCTTCACGCCATTACGTTTGATGATAATCCATGGCTTGGTAATGCCCTCCATCACAGTTCCCGTAAAGTCGTAGTTGGTACACAGAATGGGGAAGTTAGCCTTCTTGAACATCTTCGCCATATTCTCCAGACCGAAGTCAAACTCATGGTTGCCAATGGTCGTAGCGTCAAGTCCCATCTGGTTCATCAATCCTATCTCCACCTCGCCCTTAAACATGGTGAAGTATGCCGATCCCTGCCAAAAGTCACCGCTGTCAAAGTAGAGCAGGTCAGGATGCTTCTGGCGTTCCTCCTTCAGCATGGCAATGCGGCGCAGAAATCCGCCACGGCCAGCCTTCATCGTGTCAGGCAACTGCGGATTGATAGGGAAGATAGCCGAATGGGTATCATTGGTATGCAGAATAATGAGCTGCTTGGGCTTCTTGGCTTGGCCGCTGAGCGATACCAATGCCAATAATATAATAAAGAGGAACTTTTTCATAATGCTTAATTCTTAATGCTTAATGCATAATTTTATTTTACGACTACGCGACCCTCGATTTGGGCATCTACCTCTTTGCCCTGCTGCATCATGTGGCGGAAGTAGTTTATAATGATAAAGCGCGAATTGTTGCTAACATCCTTGGGGGCATTGATGTTACGGCTCTTCTTCAAAGCCTCCATCTTATCTGTACCACCCAAGAGGTAGTCGATAGTAGTCAGACGATAGTCTTTTGCCGGGTCAACAGGTTCGCCATGGATGGTAGCACTTTCCAGACGACCATCCTTTGAAATCACCATGCGCACAGAACTGCTGACGCCCTCGCCACCGACAGACGCTATCTGTCCGAAGAGTTCCAGGACATCGGCACCGCTCAGCGTAACAAAAGCTATCTTGTTCTCAAAAGGTGCTATGTCGAGCACATCGCCATAGGTCACGTCGCCCTTAGGCAGGTCGGCACGCACACCACCCATATTATATAAGGAGAAGTCGGGCTTCTCGTTGTAATCCTTAGCTGCCCACATCAGGATATCGGCAAGCAGATTGGAGAGGTCGCCCTCCGGACGCAGTGCCTTCATATAGTGCGTTGAGCGACCCACGACAGGACCCATCACACTATCTACCTGTTGTTTATAAGGTTTGAGGAAATCAGCAGCCTGCTGGTCTGGCTGGCGGTCATAGCGACTGTCTACCACAATACGGCTGCGCTGTATAGACGCTACCTCATAGTGTGTCTTACATGCTGTGACAGCAAACGCCACAGCCACAAGCGACAATAATACAGTTTTTCTTTTCATAGTATTTAAGCGTTCTCAGCTGCAAATATACAACATTTCTCTCAATAACGCAATTTTTTACAGCAGAAAATGATTATCTCATCTCATAAAGACTAACAATTTTTGCGTTGTTAGTCATTTTTTCATTTTTGTAAGTATGTGCAGCCAGCTTTTTTACTACCTTTGCAGTGATGAAAACGATTAACCTTCTATATATTCGTCTTCTGCAGGTCAGCATTCTGCTTGCCAGTACTCCCCTATGGGCTGGTGTTTCCGCGGATTCTGACGAGGGCGCCACTTGCCGTCTGGAAAAGATTACTACCGAACGGCTGCCCGATCTGAATATTCCTCGCAGTGGACACGACGTCTGCTATGTCAACGGAGAGTTGACCATTTTTGGCGGACACACATCCGGATTCATACCCACCCCAACGGCTGAATATTATAAGGATGGGAAATGGCATCTGCTGCAGACCGTCTATAATCACGACGGTGGCTTTTCCGTCATCTTAAAATCAGGGAAAGTGCTCATAGGCGGTGGCTTCGAGAAACATCTGGGCATTGGCCAGACGTTCGTAGTAGAGAAGTACGACCCCATCTACCACACTTTCGACGGTTTTGGTTGTCTGGAGCAGAAGCGCGTCTCAGCACGTGCCATAGAAATGGCCGGCGGGCAAGTTATTATCTCTGGCAACTGGTATGCTGACGACACCATTGAGAAGTATGACGGCAACGAGACGTTTACACACTTCAAGAACGTCAGTCAGCAGCGCACCCTACCCTATATTTTCCGCACGTCAAAAACCAATGCCCTTATATTTAGTGGTATGGATACGCACGGGCACCCCCTTGACACCATTATCGTTGACCAGCTGCATGGCGAGTCTTTCCGTCCCCCATTGTTTGAGACTTGGAAACCCTTGTTCCACGACATGCCTTTCAACTGCGACAATTGCTTCATCGGCGACGAGTCACGCAACCTCTATACATATCTCTTCCCCATCATAGACCAAGACGGGCAAGTTGCTATTGCTCAGGTGCAAGACACCATTTTCTCCATTCTGCCCACTACGGCACCCATTCCGATGAAGAGTAAGTGGGGCGCCATCAAATACTATTCCCCCATCATTGTCAATCGCAAGACCCGCCACGCCTATCTGGTAGGTATTGACAACACTTTCCGCCACTACGTTCTCAGCGTCAAGTACGGACAAGAACCAACACCAATGACCCTCTATTATACAGACCCCATAGACAATGCGGGCGGCAATCTGCCTGTGCTTACTGAAGACGGCAACATCCTGTTGACAGGGGGAAAGAACGGGAACGTCTCTAACGGGAAGGTCAGCAACAACTTCCGACCATTCAGCACGGTTCTCCTCTTGCGGCTTGACAGCAACACCACCACAGAGAGCGCCTCCTTCTCATGGCTCTGGCTCATTCTGCCAGTCCTTCTCCTCGCCCTGCTGCTGGGTTATTTCTTCCTACGACACTCCAAGAAGAAAGGTAGCACCGATTCGCAGGAAGACACTTCCCACACAGAGGAGAGAAGCCAATCTGCCGCCAATGAACTGCTGATGCAGCGCATCTGTCTGCTGATGGAAGAGCAGAAGCCTTTCCTCAACTGCGAGCTGAAAGTCTCTGATGTCGCAACACTCCTGGCCACCAACAGCCGCTACATTTCTGAAAGCATCAAAGCCACGCGCGGCATCACCTTTGCGCACTTCATCAATACCTATCGCGTGACTTACGCCCAACAGCTGCTGCGCCAGCAACCTGACATCAAAATGACCGAGGTCTATATCAAATCAGGCTTTGCCAACGAGACCTCTTTCTTCCGAACATTCAAGGCGCACACGGGCATGACGCCCAAGGAATGGCTACAGACATTACCTGAGTCCTAAAAGGAAAACGGCTAACAAAACAATTATTGTTAGTCGTTTTTCTGTTATTGTTAGGGGCACATCGGCAATTATTCCCTATCTTTGCGAAAAATATTGCTAATAACCAACAATAAATATTATGATCAAAACATTTTTCAAGCTATCAGGAGCCACGCTTATAACCCTCCTGTTATTGACCGCATGTGGTGGCAAGACAGATACCAGCGCATTAGAACAGACCATCGACTCGCTACGTCAGGCGAACCAACAGCAGCAGAACAGTCTGCAGGAAATGACCACCTTCGTTACCACGATGTCTGACGGCATGAATGCCATTGCCCAGCAAGAAAACATGATTTTCAACAATGGCGGCAATGAGGGCACTTCGTTAGACAAGGAGCAACTGAAGTCACATCTGGAGACTCTTGCCAACACCCTCACCGAACAGCGCAGCAAGATTAAGGCACTGACCGACTCGCTGAATGCCCGTGGTGCTGATTTGAGCAAGATGCAGGGACTCATCGACAACCTGACACGCCAGTTGGAGGAGAAAGACAAGGTCATTGCCCAGTTGCGCCAGGATGTCGAACAGAAGAATTTCAGCATCGCTGACCTGCAGAAGAAGCTGAATGTCGCTATGGCTGGCAGTGCCCAGTATGAACAGCGTGCAGCCAAAGCGGAGAAAGAGTTGGCCACCATCACCAGCGCCTACGTGCTGATGGGCACTAAGGAAGCCCTGCTTGACGGTGGCTATATTGACAAGCGCAAGCATGTGCAGACGGAAACCATGCCCAAAGGCGACTTTACCAAGGTCAACATCTACCAGTTCACAGAGTTGGACATCCCCACCCGTTCACCCAAGCTGTTGACCGACCATCCACGCAAGTCGTACAGCATCGAGAAGATTGACAAGGAGAATCGCAAACTGGTCATCACCAATCCGCAGCTCTTCTGGTCGTCATCCAGATACCTCATTATCCAAGTAAAATAATCATCTTAAAATAATACAACTATGAAAACTATCAAATTATTCGCATTCCT
>ODAJ014769371.1_pt1 | contig 11487 bp, 5 predicted proteins | sample 1539241 | NCBI WGS metagenome assembly ODAJ01 (sample SAMN02144231, study PRJEB22623) | gut metagenome | biome: sheep rumen | host: Ovis aries | place: New Zealand | reverse complement strand
TTCGTCGCCGCCTTCTGTATATTTGGTCTCGATCTTCTCTGTCCAGTCACAGCCTCTGGAGTACATGAGGCTGACGCCCTCGGGCTTGCGCGACTTCATGCCTTCCAGCAGTCCGACGACATGCGGATGGTCAAGATCGGTCTCTGTCATCTTCCAGAAGTAGGTCATGGAGGGGAAGGAGTAGTCGCCGCACATGGCCCACATCGTGTTGGCGTTCGGACCAGTGACGAGGATGTTCTTGGCCTCCTTCAGCGGCAGGATACCGTTATTCTCCAACAGCACGATCGACTGCGTGGCGATGTCATAAGCCGTTTGGCGCTCCTCTGACGTGTCGAGTGTAATCTTATCTGTGCTGTACAGATAGGGATTCTTGTCGAACAGACCAGCGCGGAACTTATGGCGCAGCACGTCCTTTACGGCACGCTCCAGCACCTCGGGCTTTACCAGTCCCTCGTCTATAGCTTGCTGCAGGTGCTGGTAGTTCGCACCAGTGGGGAAATCCACATCGTTGCCGGCATTGATGGCAGCAGCTGCCTTGTGAAGTGGGTCTTCGAGATTGGGTAGCTGGTCGATAGCGGTATAGTCGCTTACCACCATGCCGTCGAAGCCGAGATAGCCGCGCAGGATATCGGTCAGGATCTTGCCGTTGGCCACGCAGTTCACGGTGTCGCCGTTGGCATCGGGCATGGCGTGATAACCTGGCATCAGCACTTTGCTGCCCGTCAGGCGGATCATTGTCTCGTGGGGTAGCAGGATCTCCTCCATCAGCTCCTTCTCATTGGCATCACCGCCGCCACCGTAACCGAGGTAGTGCTTCGAACAGGCGCCCACACCTTTCTTAAGGTCTCCCTGCTGGAGACCGCGCACGAAGGCCGTTCCCATCACAGCCGAGAGATAGCCGTCCTCGCCGTATGACTCCTCCAGACGATTGAAGCTGGGCGTGCGACAGACATCGACCATCGGGGAGAGCGACAGCACACCACCCATCTTGCGCATGGCGACGCCCGTCTGTAGTGTCTTCTTCTCAGCCAACTTGGGATTAAACGAGCATGCCTGCCCTATCTGCTGGGGATAGATGGTGGCACCGCGGGTGTTCACACCAGAGAGCACCTCTTCATGGCAGAGGGCCGGGATGCCGTTGGGTGTGTTGTGCATCAGCCAGTCCTGTACGGCAGCCACGCGGTCGCGCAGCACATTCGGGTCTCTGGGCTTTTGCATGGCGAACTGCGAGAAGTGACCGATGCCGTTGGGAATCAGCTTGCAGCACTTGGCTGTGTCCAGTTGTCCCTCTTCGTCGAAGAGGTCGTCCATGTACATACTTCTCAGTTGGGCGATACGTTCTTCCTGCGACATCTTGCCGTAGAGTTCATCGACCTGCTGCTCCAGGTCGGGGGCGGTGCTGCAGCCTGCCATCAGTGCTGATATGCACATCATCTTGATACCTTTCATTATGGTGATAGTTGAATAATTATGATAGTTGGATTGTTTCTATGCGGAGCTTAAGGATGCCGGCGGGTACGCGTACCTCAACGGTGTCGCCAGCCTTCTTGCCCATGAGTGCCTGGGCAATGGGCGACTTGACGGAGATTTTTCCTGCGTGCATATCTGCCTCGTGGGGGCTGACGAGCGTATAGGTCATACGGGCATTCGTGTTGAGATTCGTCATCTCCACACGGCTGAGCAGCTGCACGGTGTCGTTGCCGAGGCGTGACATATCGATGACACGGGCATTGGCCAGCACACGCTGCTTGAACCGTATCCGACCCAGCAGCCGGGCTTGTTCGCGCTTGGCGGCATGGTACTCGAAGTTCTCGCTAAGGTCGCCTTTGTCGCGAGCCTCTGCAATGGCATCGCGCACCTGGGGCAGTTCTACAAGCTCCATCTGACGGAGCTCAGCCACGAGCTTGTCGTAGCCTTCTTGTGACATATATTCCATAATGGTTGCAAAGTTACGGATTTTTTTTGGATAACTCAAGTTTTTTTATTACTTTTGCCTGCGAATTTCTTAAAGAGTTTGCGATGATGTTTGATAATATGACATGGGAGTTCGTGCTCCGTATCTTTGTGGCTGCCCTGCTGGGCGGCATCATTGGCCTTGAGCGTGAGTACCGCGCCAAGGAGGCTGGTTTCCGTACGCACTTTCTCGTGGCGCTTGGCTCTGCGCTGTTTATGATTGTGTCGGCATACGGCTTCGAGGATGTCGTCCTGCTGCCGGGCCATCGCCTCGATGTGTCGCGTGTGGCGGCACAGGTCGTTTCCGGCATCGGTTTCATCGGCGCCGGCACCATCATCTTCCATAAGAGCGAGAACGTGGTGCGCGGTCTGACCACCGCCGCAGGCGTCTGGGTCGTGGCAGCCATCGGTCTGGCCTGCGGTGGTGGCATGTATGTACTGTCGATAGCTGCCACGATACTCGTGCTTGCGGGGCTGGAGGCATTCAACTATTTCCTCCACAAGTTCGACAGGCACCGTAAGTAGTTATCTAAAGACTTCGATTCTCATGTGTATGAAGCGGCTCTTGTTTAGTCTTCTATTTCTTGGGCTATCATTCCAGTTGGTGGCGCAAGATGTTCGTCAGGAACTTGAAAAGGAGCGTGTGGCGATGTATCGCTACTATAATACGGATAGCGTAGATTTGTTTATGACGGCTACGGAACGGCTGATGAAGTTGGCTCTGGAGACTGGAGATGAGAAGGTCTTTTATACGACTTGGAGCAACCGGGCCATGTATCTTTTCCGGAAAGTCAGCCGTGAGCAGGGGTTGGCGATGGCGAAAGAATTGCGTGAGTATGCCGATAAGCATGACAGCAAATACGGATTCTATTCCGCGACCAGTATCTCGGGCACAATGCTTAGTAGCATGGGACAGAACGTGTTGGCCGAGAAGCACTATCTCGAGAGTGTCGAATACATTCATCGGTACTTCCCCGAAGAGAGCGCAGCCGCCAGTCTGATCGGTCTGGCTAAGATCTGCGACAACAAACACGACTATCAGAAGATGATCCGGTATGCTGAGCAGGCTCTGGCCGAGCCGAACCTCAACCCTATTCACCGTCAGGCTGCACTCGGCTATATCTGTATCGCCATCGGTCATCAGCAGAACGGGCCGGATGATGTGGCTCGATTCAACAAGGCCTATGAAGAGTGGGCGGCCCAGCAAAAGCAGACCCAGACCAACGGAGGACTGATGGGGGTCGTCAGATATTATCACGAGAAAGTCAACGGCCGCTATGCCGAAGCACTTAAAGAGGCGCAGAAGATAGATAGCAAGGCCAACCGCCTGGCCTATACATCTGAGGCATACGCTCTTTTGGGGGATTATAAGAATGCCTATAACATCGTGCGTGAGTATAAGCATTTTTCGGATTCCGTTAATACTGTGAGCGTGCGTAAACAGGCATCGGAATACGCCGATCAGTTAGGTGTGGCACGTGCAGAGAACGAGGCCAAGGACCTGCGTATCACCAATCAGCGGCAATTGCTTGTCATGCTGGCTGTGATTGCTCTTTTGGTGATTGTATTCCTGACAATCTATCTGTTACGTCGTCGTCAGCAGATAAAGCAGTTGAAGACTGCCTACGACCAGTTGGAGGAGACCACGACAGCCAAGGAACGTATCGAGAGTGAGCTTCGTATTGCCCGCGATATTCAGATGGCGATGGTGCCGCGCACGTTTCCGCCCTTCCCGGAACGGAATGATATTGACCTTTATGCCACTATGTTGCCAGCCCGGGCGGTAGGGGGCGATTTCTATGATTTCTTCTTGCTTGGTGATCGGCTGTATTTCTGTGTAGGCGATGTCGCTGGCAAAGGTGTACCGGCATCTATGACGATGGCTGTGATGGTGAATCTCTTCCGTACGATTGCAAAAGAAGGTGTCTTGCCTACAGGTATCGCTACCCGGTTGAATGATGCTTTGGCGAGCAATAATGAGAATGCTACTTTTGTGACTGCGTTTATTGGTATGATTGATTTGTGCTCAGGACGTCTTGATTTTTGTAATGCGGGACATAATCCGCCAATCATAATCAATGCACAGCATTCGGATTATATGCCGATTGAGTCGAATGTGGTGATAGGGTTGTGGCCGGACTATGAATTTGTTGGTGAGCATATTGTCGATATTCGGCATAAGCCCCTGTTGGTTTATACCGATGGTGTTAATGAAGCAGAGAATAAACTGCATGAACAGTTCGGTGAAGACCGACTGCTGGAGATCGTGAAAGAGAATCGTTTTGAGAATGCCCGCCGGATGGTAGAGTTGGTCCAGGGCGAAATCGGGAAGCATGTATCAGGTGCTGATTCGAGTGATGACAAGACGCTTCTGTGCATTCACATCAGTTAGTTGATGTGTGCCTCGCAGGGTATCCACATCCAGAAAGTTGTACCTTTGTCTATACCCTCACTCTCAAGGCCGATCATTCCGCCACACTTCTCGACGATCGACTTGCTGATGGCCAGTCCCATGCCCGTGCCTTGAACAAACTCATCCAGTTTGACAAAGCGGTCAAACACGATACGCTGTTTCTCCTTGGGGATACCTGCGCCCGTGTCCTTGCAGTAGCAGTAGAGTCCCTGCTGTCCGTCGTCGTCCATGCTCTCATAGCGATAGCCCACCGTGATCGAACCTTGTTTGGTGAACTTCACGGCGTTGGTGACGAAGTTTGTGAGCACCTGCTGCACGCGCCCGATGTCGAGGGTGGTATGGAGGCTGGTGTATGGGTTCTCCTTGACAAACGTTACGGCAGGGTCTTGCACGCGCTGGCTAAGCGTGATGCAGATGTCTTCAAAGGCCTTCGCGAAATCGACAGGCTCAGGCTTGATGGTGACGCCGCCGCCGGTGAAGTTGGAAGCCTCGATGATGTCGTTGATGAGCCGCTGCAGCATATCCGTACTGTTATGGATGATGCGTACGTATTCTGCGCGGTCTGGCGAGTCGCCCAGTGCTTCGAGTACCCCGGTAAAGCCCACGATGGCGTTCAGTGGCGTGCGCAGTTCGTGGGTCATCGATGCCATGAAGCCACTCTTCTGGCGCACACTGTCGTTGGCCAGCCGCGTTTCTTCTTCGAGGTCCCTCTTAGCCTTCATGAACTTCGTGACATCCACGGCGATGCCGATGCTGCCAGACACGGTGCCTTCTTTGTCATAGACAGGTTGGCCGCTGACTTCTATCCACGTCTCCTCCTGGTTCCAGGCAGAATACTTCAAGTGGTGCAGGCCTTCTATGGAGATGAAACTTCCGTCCTGCCGGTCTTTCATGGCCTGGCGAATCTGTGGCTGCTGGTCGTCGGCATGATGGTTGCAGAACTCCTCGTAACTGATGACGGTCTCTGGTTCGTTCAGCTTGCGGTAGAAGGTGATCTGCCTGGTAGCTCTGTCGCTCTTCCAGATGAATCGGTCGCTGTTCTCCAGCAGATAGGCCAGATGCTGTCGTTCCTCTTCTATCTCCTGTGAGATCTGTGCTATCTCCTTGTTCTGCAGGTGTTGTATGTGGTCGCGGTTGCGGTCTTCGGTGATGTCGAAGGCCATAACGTAGTAGTTGGCGATTTCCTTGTTTTCGTCCAGGAGGGGTTTGATATGGAACTCGATATAGCGGTCTAGTTCAAGTTCGGGATAGACCATGTGCTGGCATACGAGCAGCTCGTCACGCCTTTCGGGGGAATAGACGTTGCGGAAGAGTGGGATATCAAACATACAGACACTTTCCCAGTAGCGTTTGTTCTCGGGATTGCCTGTCATGCCGCATAGTTCCTCCATGGCGTCGTTGAGCTCTATCAGGAAACCGTCTTTGCTGTAGAACGACATCGCCACAAAGGGGATATTCGACAGCGTATTGTATTTCCTGACCAGTTCCTTGGCAGATCTGTCCACTTCTACATCCTTTGTGATGTTGTGGATGGCGTTGACGATATATGCTGGATGCCCCTCATTGTCGAGTTCTGCGATGGCATAGCCGTGGAGTTTCAGCCACTCTGGCTGCTCGTCTGTACCGGCATTCCAATTCTTGTTAAGCTCGAAGTGCCGGTCGCGGCCTTCCATCAGTCGGTTCATCTTTTGTGTGAACTCCTCTTGCTGGTCCGGGTGGATACGCTTGGTGAACTCTTCAAGCGTGAGGCCCTTGTCTGGTAACATGTGGCCATAGTGGTTCGTCATGTGATCATGGCTGATGTCGTATTGCATGACGATATAGTTACCCATATGCAGCGCCTGGTACATCATCTCGTTGAGCTCAGACTGGTGGCGTGTAGAGCGGATCACATGGCGCTTGGCCAGGCGGTTGAAGAGATAGACGATGGTCACGAGGAGGCAGAGACCAAGGGTTATGAAAAGTGCCTTGGGCGTTGATGAGTCGTGGACGCGCTCAGGATGAATCCATGCATCTTGCAGTGCTGCTATTTTTCCGCTTTGCTTCAGGCGGGAATAATGGTCGTCTATCTGATTGATGAGCTGACGGTCGTGTCCGATGAAATGGATTTCACTGATAGGGATGGCCACATCATTCAGGGAGATATTCTCAAGATTCAGTTCCCTGATCTTCCATTTCAGCGGCTCCTCGCCCCAGATGTAGTATTTGTAGTCGTTATTGATAAGTCCCATCAGCGCCACCTTGGGGGTCTGGAATTCCATGTTCTCCTTGGTGGAGTCTGCCTCTATAAAGAAACTGGCCGAATAGTCGCCGGGTTTGAAGACAGCGCCTTCCTTCATGATTTGTCTGAATGTGACGGTGGTGGCTGTATCGCTGTGTGTGGCTACGCAGATCCGGTCGTAGTTCACGATGTTCTCCGAGACCACAAACTGCGGTTTGTTGTATCTGTGCCCGTTGGCAAAGATGATGTCGGCCTGTCCGCGATTGAAAGTCTTCAGGGCAATGCTCCATTCTTTCATTTCGAAACGATAGGGCAGATCCAGTTCTTTCATGACGGCCTTCATCACATCGATGTTTGAACCGTCAGGCTCTCCCTTGTCGTTGAGGAATTCGTAGGGGGGCTTGTCCCAGTCGCAGACGATGACGACAGGGCGCTCTTTGGTGTACTTCTCACTCAACGATTGTGCCTGGGCGTGCACGGTGAGGATGAGTAGCATGAGGATGGTATATATCTGTTTACTGCTCATAGGTTATGCTAACTTTTTGCGTTTGATGACAGAGGCATGACAGGGCAGCATGATATAGACAGTCGTGCCAGATCCTTCCTCTGAGCTGATCTCGATGGTACCGCCCATCTGGCTTATGAGTTCCTTTGTGATGGCGAGTCCTAAGCCTTTCGTGGTGTGGGTGTTGCCAGTACCAGTCTCCTTAAAGCGCTCCAACTCTTCTTGTGGAATGCCGCCACCAGTGTCGTCGATGGAAATAATCAAGCGTCGGCCGATATAGTCGTAGCGTGCCCTTACATAGCCGCTTTTCGTATGTTGTGCGGCGTTGGCGGTAACCTGTTGGATGGCATGTGCCAGGTTCTCGGCATCGATATCAACGACCAATTGCTCGTAGGGGTTTTCTACAATATAGTTCGTGTCGCTATTCTGATATTTCATCCATCCTGAGGCGCACTGTGAGGCGAAAAGGTCTGCGAAGTTGCGCGGTTGTCTGATGATATCCACCATCTTGGCCTCGAGGCGTGACAAATAGAGGACGTTGTCGATGAGGTGCAGCAGCGAGTCGGCATTGTCTAAGATACCTTGCTTTAGGACGTCTTCATCCTCAGTGACATGGTCGGGAGCGAGCTTGTTGACATATTCCACCACGGTGTTCATGGGTTTTTGTATCTCCTGTACCATGTTCTTGACGAAGCTGTTCTTGGTGTTCTCCACTTCTTGCACCTTTGCGGTCTGTTCAGCCATCTGACGTTGTAGCTCATACTGTTCGCTGTAGTCTCTCAGCAGTCCTCTGTACTCTTTGATCTGCTGTTCTTCATCATAGACCGGAGCCAGGCGGAAATAGAACACGAGCTGCTTCTGTCCCTTGCGTAGTGAAGTGGTCACAACAGACTCTATCGTCTTTCCGGTCTTAGCGTCCATATCGTTGAGCATACGCATAGTGCTCTTCTTGGAGCGGTCGTCTACGAGGACCATACAGCGTGTCTGTGTCAGCGCATGCTGTACTTCGTCAAAGCCGTTGAAGATAGTCAGCGTGTGCGACATGGGAGAGTAAGACACCTGCCGGATGTCGCTTTCATGGATGGCGAGGTCTATCTCGCTGGAATAAACATTAAGTTCCTCAATGACTTCTCTCATCCTGATTTCTCCCTCCAGTTCTGTGTCAATATGCGAGACGGAAGTAGAAATATCGCGCAGGAAGGCAAACGTTCCCTCAAGCTCTCCATTATCGTCATGGTAATTCTTCAGGATGTATTCGCAGAAAGCTTTCCCCTTACGCTTTATACTCTTGATCTTTCTTGTTCCTTCGGGCAGGTTGTCGATATCGACATGGAGTGCCGAGTGCATTTCGTTATAGTCCTTTGGGTCTATGCCGTCCAGGAAGAAGAGGTCGTGGATGGTGACTTGCTCTTCGATCATTTCTTTGCTGTCGCAATGATAGAAATTGCAGGCTGCGGTGTTGATGTTCTTTAGGATGCCGTGCTTGTTGAAGAGAATGATGCCGATAATGGGGGTGTTGAAGATTGACCAGTAGCGCAGGGTGCGCTCTTCGTCGCGTCGCACCTGGCGCCTCTCGTCGGTGATGTCCTTTTTGGTTCCGATGATGGTCTCGGGCTTGCCCTGCTTGTCACGGCTCAGGACAGAAAGCATGATGTTGAAGTCGCGGAGTTCGCTGCTTCCTTCTTCGGCGTCTCGCGCCTTTAGTGTCAGCGAGAGATGTTGCTCATTTCCGTCGGGCTCTTGTTCTTGTTTGCTTAGGAGTTCGATGTTGTTCATCAGCTTCTGGAAATCCTCAGGACTGTATCGCTGCGAGAACTCCTCTGCTGTGTAGGTGAAGGCTACCTGCCCCTTCTCATTGTGCCAGGAAAACTGCTTGAGGTTGAGATCGTAGGTCCATATTCTCACCTTACTGGTCTCAAGGATAAGGGCCAGTCTGTTGTTTTTCTGCTGGTTGGCGCGTTTCAGCCTGCGGCTCTGCAGCTGGAAACTGATGCTGTATTCTACGAGAATGATAATCACCAACAGCGCGACTCCTGCCACATACCAAATCCATGAGGGAATCCCAGGCTTGATATGCTCAGGGTAGAACCATTTGTCCTGAAGTGGCGTGATTTTCTCCTCGGAATAGAGTCGGGCATACGTCTCGTCGAGCTTGTTGAGCAGCTCGGTGTCATGCGACATGAATTTGTACTCGCCGTGAGGCATGTTCACTGGCGTAAGCCTTAGGTTGTCGATGTGGTAGCGGTGTAGCAGCCATTTCAGCGAAAGCGTGTTCCACACAATCTGGCCTTCTTCCTCGGCACTCACCCGCTGGATGACTTCCCGCAGGTCGCGGCTCACGATGGCCTGGTTTGTCCAGCCGTAATCGAGCATCAGGTGGTGGCAGAGACTGGAGTCGTTGACATATACTTTGATCCCAGGCTGACTCAGGTCGCGGAAGGTCTTGATGAGCACGGGTTTCTTCTTTGGCGTAACTACACTCTGCGTGAAGAGGGTAATGGCTCTCTTGCCGTAGCGTCCGAACTCATCGTGGAAACCGACGGCCAGTCCCAGGGTGAGGTCTGATTTCCTTGCCTTCAGGTCCTGAAATGCTTCTTGTTGTGGTTTCAGTTTGATGACATAGGGAATATTCAGTTCCTCCATCAGCATCCGTATCAGGTCAATATTGAAGCCTTCTGGCTCACCGTTGTCGTTGAGATATGAGTATGGCCAAAGATCCCATGAGTCAGTATATACCAAGGGGTGTTCTTTTGTATATACCCTGACGCTGTCGTCCTGGGCAGATGCAAAATAAGGCAACAAGAGTGCCAAAAGTATAAGTACCTCTCGCAACCACTGCCTATTATTATGGGATAATGATTTAGGCATATCGTTTTATGGTCAAATAATCTTTTCGAGTGCAAATATACGTTTTTTTTTTGAAATAACTGCAAAAAGACTGAAAAAATTTACAATGTGGGGTCTTTGCGCACGCCAAAACTCTTGCGGGAGTTATCATTTATGATGCGACTAGCTTCATGTCCGTCGAATTGGGTCGGACTGATGATGAAGTCTGGCACATTGAAGGAAAGAAAACGCTCGCGATAGAATCGGTGCGGATTTCGCTGCGGCAGCATAAAGGCCTTGCTCACTCTCCCCTTCGTATCTACGTGACAGAAGTAGGGGCGCGTATAAAGACCGTCGTCACGACGGGAACTGAACACCATCCAGCGTGAGTTTGTGCTCCAGTTGTGAAACGATTCAGTATCTTCGGAATTAGCCTCAGTCATAGCCTTGCTCTGCCCTGTTGAGAGGTCGAGTAGGTAGAGGTCCGCCTCGTGATGCCAGATGCTGAACTGTCCGTAGTCGGAGAGTGTGTAGCAGAGGAAACGTCCGTCGTAGGAGGGACGAGGGAAAGATACCGACTTGTGCTGGGACACGGCATCGACGATGGTGTCGATTTGGCTGCCAAAGGTGCCCGTTTCCGGATTGAAGTCTATGCGACAGAGATTGTAACGGATGGAGTCGAGCTGGTGATTGCCTTCGGGGAGCGCCTGGGCTGCACAGAAATAGAGCGAACGCCCGTCGGAAGAGAAGACGGGATAGGTCTCATAAATTGAGTCTTGCCTAAGAAGGGACGATAGGAGAAGCTCATTTTTCTCTGTATCATAGACCTGGATGTCGGAGGCATCATCGAAGACTTCGATGCGGTTGGGATGGGCACTGTGGAAAGTCTGTTTCGTGACATTGGTCGAATAGGCGATGTAACGCCCTGACGGATGCCAGTAGGGATAGACGCAGAGGCCGAGTGTCTGATCGGTCTTGGTGTTGTAGGCAGCCATGCTGCCATCATCCTTACGCAGCAGTGTCGCCCCGTGTTTGCCACGGATATGAAGGCTCATGTTGGCGGGGTCGCAACGGTTAAAGCTATGACAGTTGACGCATCCCTCAAACTGTGTGTTCTCGATTAAAGCACGTTCGTCGAACGAGGACAGGTCTCGCTCGTAGATACCCATCTTGCTCCAAACCTCATGACCCGGTGCGATAAGACGGTAGCAGATGCCATAGTCGATGCTGTCAGGACTGACATGGATGCGGAATGTGCGGTAAGTGTGCCAACCATCGTCATATTTGGCAGAGACAGTCACACTGAGTGAGTCTCCACGGTTTTGGACCAGCAACTCATGCCATTCTTCAAGGTCGAAATCAACTGATTCTTCCCCTTGGCTGTGCAGGCTATGTCCGTGGCGGTCTGTAATGACGGCATCGACAAGCAAGGCAGTCTCGTCGGCCATGCAAAAGCAGAGCGGTGCAATATTGGCAGGAATGGTGACGCCGAGGTAGTCGGGATAGATAGCAGGCAGGGTCTTCTCTTGCTTGGCATCACTGACAGTTTCATGGGTGCAAGCCGCCAGA
>ODAJ011814953.1_pt1 | contig 11493 bp, 11 predicted proteins | sample 1539241 | NCBI WGS metagenome assembly ODAJ01 (sample SAMN02144231, study PRJEB22623) | gut metagenome | biome: sheep rumen | host: Ovis aries | place: New Zealand | reverse complement strand
GCTCGGGAAGGTAAAACAAAGCTGATGATATGCACCGGGCAGCGTAAAAAGCGAACTGAAACCCGCAATAGTCGTAAGCATTGAAACAAACACGGGTACGATAACACTTTCCGTGCCTTTTACCACTGCCTCGCGGCGTTCCATGCCCGCATCGAGGTTTTTCTGTATGCTGTCGCTTACAACAATAGCATTGTCAACAAGCATACCCAGCACGACTATCAGGCTCGCAAGCGAAACAAACTGAATATCGAGCTTGAAAATATACATAAAAATAAAGTTTATGAATATCGCAAGCGGTATCGCAAAACTTACCACAAAAGCGTTGCGGAAGTTCATACCTATCATTATAACGATAATTACCAGCACTACCGATTCGATAAGATTGATAACAAAATCATTTACGGATTTTTCTACATCCTCCGCCTGCAAAGCGATCGGATTAAGGCTGATATTTTCGGGCAGGGTGCTGTTGTATTTTTCGATCACCTTATTCACCCTTTTGCCGACCGTTACGGTGTTGAGACCTTCTTCAAAATACACTGCTATTATGGTCGCCCTGTCGTTGTTATAGATGAAATATTTTTCATCATCGGGCTGCTCCATACGTATATCCGCAATATCTTTCAATGTGGTGACAACACCGTCATCGCTTATATTGATGACCAGGTTTTCAATGTCTTTAAGGCTTGAAAAGCGACAGCTTGTGGTAACATCTATATCGCTGCCATCCATTTTTATGCTGCCTGTGGGGATAGCGCTGTTCTGATTTTGTATTATTGCGGCTATCTCCGCCATTGAAACGGGCTGGTCATTAAGTTTGTCAACATCGACCGTAACTTTCACCTGTGATTTTACATCACCGAAAAGCGACACTTTTCTAACGCCGTCCACTTCACGAAGATCGTCCGCTATCTCACCGCAGCGCTGCGAAAGCTCGTCATTTGATATATTTTCGCCCGTAAGTGCAAGCACCACTTCGCAGGCATCCATAATATCATCGTCTACTGTCACGCTCGTAACACCCGAAGGCAGTTCAACAGTCTGGAGTCTTTTTCGCAGATCGTCAAACGAATCATCCACTTCTTTTTGCGAAAGATCCATTTTCAGCACGACCGTCACCGCAAAACCGTTGTCTATTATCTTTGTTTCGCAGGTATCATAACCGTTCATTTCCATAACGGCGTGTTCCACCTGCGGTGCCGCAAGCTGCTCTATATCCTCCGCAGTCGCACCCGGGTAAACAACAGTTATAAGACCTACGGGCACCACAACTTTCGGGAAATGCTGTTTGGGTATGATATTATAGCATATAAGCCCCACTGCAAAGCAAAGCGCCATCATTATCAGTATAAGCGTTCTGCGTTTAAGTACAGCGGAAATAAAGCTTTTATTTTCCATTTTCCACTACCTCGCTTTGCACACGCACTTCATCGTTTTCGTTCAGGCTCTTTATGCCGTCTGTAACTATCATAGCCTCGGGGTCGTCTATCTCGACAGCCACCTCCGCACCCTCCGGCTGACCTAAAATGACCTGTTTGCGGATAACGCGGTTCTTGTCATTGACGATATATACATAGTCCACACCGTCCAGGTTAAAAACAGCACTTATCGGCACATAGTACCCCTGCTTTTCGCCCGTCAGTATCTTTACGTTCACCGTCTCGCCCATAGTAACCTTTGACGAATCCACATCTATCTCAACGGTATAGGTCCTTGTCTTTTCATCGGGATACTGCGAAATGAGCGAAACAACACCCGTTATATCATCGTTTATCAGCGCTTTCTGTCCTATGGAGATCCTGCCGTATTCGCTGTCCGGCACACCTATTGAAACAATGCTGCTTTTGCTCTTTGCAACAACAACGGGGTAGCCTACGCTCGTTACCTCGCCCACCTTGAAAGGCAGCTCCATAACATAGCCGTCACTTTCCGCTGTTATAACCGCGTCATCGTTTACATTGTCCTTTGCGACCTGCTCGTTTATACGCGCGTTCGCAAGCTGCGACTGTACGCTCTTTACATCCTTTTCCTTTGATACTTTAAGGTTTTCAAGCGTATCCACAGCGGACGAACGTTTGTCGTAAAGCGCCTGCAATTCAGCCTTTTTGCCTTTCAATTCCGCAGCGGTGCCGTCATAGCTTGCCTTTGCGGCTTCAAGATTGGCCTGCTGTGTGGTATACTGTGCTTCGAGCGCCTCCATATCCTTGTCGGTAACAATACCGTTTTCATGCAGTGTTCTTGTGGAAGTCAGCCTTGAGTACAGGGTATCGAGAGCATTCTGCGCCGCATCTATGTTCTGCTGCGTTGCTTCAAGACCCTTTTCCATTGCCTCAATGCCCGTTTTTGCCGCATCTATTGAGGTATCTATGGTCTGTATACCCGTTTCGGCGGCTTTTATATTCGTATCATAAGTACTTATCGTCTTTTCAAGCGTTGCCTGTGCCTGCTCCGCCGTGTTTGAGCCTGCGCTTGCCGAGTATTCGTACTTCGTTGTATCAAGCCTTGCAAGCACGTCACCCTTTTTAAAACTGTCGCCCTTGCTCACGTTTATCTCTGCGACCTTGCCTGCGACCAGAAACGAATAATTCTTCGTTTCTTTCGCCTTTACAAAGCCTATGTAATCAAGACCGTCCGCAACACTTTTCACATCCACCTTCTGCGCCGATACGCTTTTAATATTCGCCGTTTCTATCTCCTGCCCCGATGAACAGCCGCCGCAAAGCATTGCAGCACATAACGCTGCACAAATATATACGGATCTTTTCATAAAAACTACCTCCGAATAATCCTTGACTTATGGATACCTAAAAATTATATATTTGAAGTACTTGCTGCAATTCCTCGGCATCCTTATATAAAAGTATACTATAAAATTATAGTATAAAAGTATAGTATAAAGTATAATATGTTAACTTAACAATAATTATTTTAGCATGTCCGCACAATGCTTTCAATGGTCAATTTTCCTCATTATGTTACTTAAAGGATACTTATGCAACGAAGTGTTACCTAAAATTGCACATACACTCTCACTAAAATAAAAAAACGGAAACATAAGTTTCCGTCCGATAAAAGCGCGAGACGGGATTCGAACCCGCGACCCTCGCCTTGGCAAGGCGATGCTCTACCACTGAGCCACTCGCGCATATTAAATTAAATTGGCATTTCAGAAGCGGGTGATGGGAATCGAACCCACGTCCTCAGCTTGGAAGGCTGATGTACTAGCCATTGTACCACACCCGCATGGGTAAGGTATGCCCAGAGACGGAATCGAACCGCCGACACGAGGATTTTCAGTCCTCTGCTCTACCAACTGAGCTATCTGGGCATATATATCATCGCCGCAGCGACAAGAAATATTATAAAGGATATTTTGGAAATTGTCAAGAGTTTTTTCAAAATTTTTTTAAAAAATTCAGTAAAAAAGTTTTTTAAATCTTCAGACTGTCAAAAACAGGAAAACTCAAACCATATTCATCTTGAAACCCTGCTTTTTATGTGGTATAATTACGGTAACAAATGCACGGAAGGGGGCGCGCCCATGCAGCCGATATTATATATGGTAATACCCTGTTATTTTGAGGAAGAGGTACTGCCCGAGACCGCAAAGCGGCTCAAAGAAAAATACACCTATCTTATAGAAACGAAGCAAATATCGCCGAAAAGCAAGGTAATGTTTGTAAATGACGGTTCAACGGATAAAACGTGGCAGATAATATGCTCCCTGCACGAAAGTGACGAAATATTCACGGGGCTTTGTCTTTCGCGCAATTTCGGACATCAGAATGCCGTACTTTCGGGACTTATGACTGCAAAAAAATACTGTGATATTGCAATTTCTATGGATGCCGACTTACAAGATGATATAAACGCCATAGATAAAATGGTCGAAGAATACAAAAAAGGGAATGACATCGTTTACGGTGTACGCGATTCACGAGAGACCGACACTTGGTTCAAGCGCAACACGGCGCAGTTTTTCTACAAGTTTATGAAGTTTCTGGGTGTGGAAGTGGTCTACAACCATGCCGATTTTCGCCTTATGAGCAAGCGCGTGCTTGACAGCCTTGAGGATTTTGACGAATACAACCTTTTCCTGCGCGGTATAATGCCGCTTATCGGCTTTCAGAGTTCCAACGTATATTACGCAAGAACGGAGCGTTTTGCGGGCGAAAGCAAATATCCTCTCAAAAAGATGCTTACTTTTGCGCTTAATGCCGTAACATCTTTCAGTGTTAAGCCGTTAAGGATAATAACAACACTCGGTGTAACGATTTCGATAATCAGTTTTTTGGTTCTTTTGGAAATAGTCGTATCCAAACTGCTCGGTATAGGCAATTATGATTGGGGCTGGCCAAGCCTTATCTGTACGGTACTGCTCACAAGCGGCATACAGATATTCTGTCTCGGGATAATAGGCGAATACATAGGCAAGATATATTCCGAAGTAAAACACAGACCGAAATATGTAATAAAAGAATTTTTAGACGAAGAAAAGCTGCCGCATTAAGCGACAGCTTTTGTATTATCATTTCACATATTCATTTCACGCATCAGCTCATTCATCTCATCCATCAGGCGGCTGTCTTCATCGCTTACTTTTTGAATTATACAGCCTGCATGGACGAGGACTTTATCGCCGATATTTACATTCACAAGGTCGCGCCTTGCCTTAATTTTTGCGCCGTGGTAGTCCACTACGGCGTTTTTTTCATCAAGCTCCGCTACCCTGCCCATAATTGCAACGCACATGATATCAGTCCTTTTTATCCGCATTTTCTGCGGTCTGTGCTGCCTTTGCTTCAGCCTCTTTCTTTGCTTTAAGCTCTGCTGCCTTTCTTGCTGCTTCTTTGCGTTTTTCTTCCTCAGCGGCAAGCACCTCGGGCGATTTTTGGTAGAAAGACGGGGTCTTTTCACCACCCGGTGTCTGATAGCCGGGCTGAACGAAAAGGCATTTTTTGGGGCATTTTTCAACACAGTAGCCGCATACAACACAGTCGAAGCGGTCTATTTCCCATGTGCCTGCGTTTTTATCTACTTTTAAAGCACCGAGAGGACAGGCGCGCGTACACATACCACAGCCTATGCAGTTATCTATCTCTATGCTTATATGTCCTCTTGAACGCTCGGGATATTCGGCAGGCTCAAAGGGATAAGAAGTTGTGACGGGCGGCTTTAAAAGGTTTTTAAGCGCCGTTGGTATAAAATTCATTACAGCCATATCAATCCTGACCTTTCTGTCTTATTCACTCTTATCTTTCGGTACAGCTTATACAAGGGTCAATAGTAAGTATAAGCAGACCGACATCGGCATAATCCGCACCCTTTAAGGTCTCACACAAGCCCGCAAGGTTTGCGAAGGTAGGTGTGCGCACTCTCATTCTGTCAAGGTGAGGACTGCCGTTTGCCTTTACATAATAAACCGCCTCGCCGCGCGGCTGCTCTATACGGATAAAGCTTTCCCCGTTCGGGTTGCCCTTTACGGCTGCGGCAAGCTCGCCCTCGGGCAGTTTGTCAAGCGCCTGTCTGATAAGGTCTATAGACTGGAATATCTCGCGTATACGCACATCACAGCGCGCATAGCAATCGCCCTTATCGCTTGTTATTATCTCAAAATCAAGTTCCTTATATGCACCATAGCCAAGTGTACGCATATCCGCACCAATGCCGCTTGCCCTTGCAAACGGACCCGCACAGCCAAGTGCGTGCGCCTGCTCCTTTGTAAGCACGCCGACACCTTCAAGACGCGACCTGACAGAGTAGTCCTCCATAAATATCGGCACTATCTGTTTAAGTTCCTTTTTAACGGAAGTAAGCATTTCCGATATTGCGACTGCCATTTCGGGCGTAATGTCTTTCATAACACCGCCGATCTTATTGACGGAAAAGATGACCCTGCCGCCTGTGGTAAGTTCAAGAACATCAAGTATTTTCTCGCGTATTCTCCAACATTGGTAAAACAGATTTTCAAAGCCGAAGCCGTCCGCAAGCAAGCCAAGCCAGAGAAAATGGCTGTGCATACGCGAAAGCTCGAACCATATGGTTCTTAAAAACTTTGCGCGGTCGGGTACTTCAACTTTCATTATATCCTCAACTGCCTCGCAGTATCCGAAGCCGTGACCAAAGCTGCAAATGCCGCATACACGCTCTGCAACATAGACCATCTGATTAAAATCGCGCTTCATTGCAAGGCTTTCAAGACCGCGGTGGATAAAGCCGATGGACGGTATAGCCTCGACTATTTTTTCATCTTCTATAACAAGGTCGAGATGTATCGGTTCGGGCAGCACGGGATGCTGCGGACCGTAAGGTACGATACTTCTTTTTTTCATATCAGGTCATTCTCCTTTCGGTACAAAGGGTGTTTCGGTGTTTATCCTGTAGAGTTTGTTCTTATAATCGGGCTCTATCAGCTGGATATTCACGCCGAAAAGTTCCTTCATCTCGTTTTCGTAGAAAGCTGCGTAAGGTATCACTTCCGACAGGCTTATTATCTCCGTTTCCTTATCTATGACAAGGCGGAAAGTAACAAGCTCCAAAGTCTCGTCATCGGCAAAGGAATAGCTCAATTCAAGCTTGCCGCCCGAGTATGCGGCGCAGGCCTGCGACAAACGGTAGCCCTGTCTTTTTTTCTCTATCGACTTTTCAAGCAGGTCGTGATAGTCTATCTCTTCTATCCTGTTGATATATTCTGCCATCTGTCAGTCCTCCGTTCCCGTTTTTTTATTCTTTGCGTCGTTCTTGTCGTGCGCGTGTTCTTTTATATAATCGTTATGCTTTTCAAGCCTGCGCTGGAAAAGGTCAACAGCCTGTACTATGCCGTCGATTATTGCCTGCGGTCTTGCCGCACAGCCGGGCACATAAATGTCAACGGGTATCACCTTATCCGCACCGCCGAGGATATTATAACAGTCCTTGAAAATACCGCCCGTGCAGGCGCAGACACCAACCGCCACAACAACTTTGGGGCGCGGCATCTGGTCGTAAAGCTGTTTTACAACATCCGCATTCTGACTGTTTATGCCGCCCGTGATAAGCAGGATATCCGCCTGCATGGGGTCGCCTGTGTTTATTATACCGAAACGCTCGGCATCATAAACGGGGGTAAGGCAGGCTAAAACTTCAATGTCGCAGCCGTTGCAGCTGGAGCCGTCATAATGCAGTACCCAGGGTGATCTTTTTATCTGAAACATGGTCATTTCTCCTTTTAAAATATATGTCAACTACTTTAAGTATCGCAGACATTCTCTTATTTTTACAAGCACATAGGCATCGTCTTTCAAATCGGTATATGTCAGGTCTACGGGGTGGCCGCGGTTTATATACATTATGCTGAAACCGCCGTTATGCATATCCATGCCCGAATTGCAGACCGTTTTTATCACTTCATTTATCTGCGGTGCTGTCTGCTCGGTGATATTCTCAACTGCTATATACACCCAGAAATGCGACTGTGAGTAAGTCCGTAAAAAATCTTTATCGACTTTATCCTTTCGGGCAAGAGGTTTAAGTCCGTCATTAATAGATATGGAATAAAGCATTTTATCGGCTTCAAAGTTTATGCCGCTTACAAGGTCAAGCCCCGAAGAACTGATTATCTCGTCAAAATGCTTATTCAGCATATCATCGGCATAAACACACATATAATCATCCGCTGTTATTTGGTAGTTTCGGTTTACCGTAATATCGGCTTCAAGCCCGTTTTCGTCGCTTATCTTCATTTCGGCAACGCCTTTTGAGTAGTGGTTTTCGTCAAAGCGGGAAAACGCTCCCGAAAGACTTAAATTCACCTTTTCAATATCAAAAGACTTGTCATAAGTCTGCGAAAGGTAGGTTTGAGCGGTCTTTACCGCGTGTGCCTTATGCCACGGCACATAGAAGTACCAATTGTCGTAAGTGATAAGCACGATAAAAAGCCATGCGGCAAAAAACAGTGCAAGCACCGCCAAAGGTCTCTTATTTTCGGCTATGAAACGATAAAATTTCCCTCGTTTTTCCTTGTTTTTCATAGGCTCACCTCATCAGTTCGTTACCCGGCGGAAACTCCGCCCTGACTGCACGCAAGTCAATATCAAACACTATTACCGCGGGTACACCGCTTGCTTTGTCCGTCAGTTTTACCTCGTAGCCTTGTACCCCCATATAATTGCAGGCACAGGCATCCGTCACGTCAAAATCCGTTTTACAGAGAGCCTCCATATAGCTTTCCGCCTCGGCTTTTGCCCTGTTCATATTGAACGGAAGATTGCGCCCCCAATAACGGTAGGTACAGACGGAATAAAGAATGGCTGCGATCGCCGCAAAAAAGATAATGAAAGAAAGTGTAATGCTTTTTTCGGTTTTCATCGGTATCAGTGAATTATTTAATAAGCATAAGCACCCATATATTGCTGCCTGCAAGCACCAATGTCACGCCCCAAGCCATTTTCAGCATATGGGTGTATTTCATACGTGCGCTGCTGTTATCTATCAGTATCTCCAAAAAGTACACAAATGCAAGCACTATAAGTGCGGAAACTATGCTCCACGGGTTTTTATTGATTATAAACAGTGCTATCACCGCAAGCAGGAACACATTTTCGTACCACTCGGTAACAGTGAATATAGCAAGGTTAAGTGCGCCCATTTCGGAGGTGATGCCCTTGATTATCTCCTGGTGTGCGTGGTGCGCCGTGCTTATATCAAACGGTGATTTACGCATTTTGATGGTCAGTATGAACACGAAAGCGATGAACACCCCCGGCAGATAAACAAGGTTGCTTAAATTTACATCTATTATCCTGCTTACTCTGAACGAGCCGCTAACGAGGTAGAAGCCGACACAGGTGAGCAAAACGGCAGGTTCATAGGCGATTATCTGTATAAGTTCGCGCGAAGCGCCTATGGTGGAATAGGGCGAGCTGGTTATGCAGGCAGCGAAGTACAAAAACATTGCCGCAGTGGAAAGCGTGAACATACAAAGCAGTATGTCCATGCCCGAAAAGAGCATAACGCCCGTAAGCATGATGAACACAAGGTAGGAAAGCAGGAGAAACGCCTGCATATTCGTTACCGAAATGACCTGTTTATGTAGCAGCTTGCCAAGATCGTAGAACGGCTGCAAAAGCGGAGGACCCACCCTGCGCTGCATTCTTGCGGAAATTTTCCTGTCAATGCCTTCCAGAAGGCCGCCGATAAGCGGCGCAAATAAAATATATGCAATAGCACTTATTACTCTTATCCTCATTTTAACAACACTCCTAAAATAATACAGAACATAGCGATAAGTATTGCCGTTGTAACAAGCTGACACGGGAACATTATCTTTCTGATGCCTATTCTGTTTGCAAAATAGTAGTTTGAAAGCCAAAGCCTCTTTTCTTCGCCGAAAGAATCAATAAAGCAGGAGTCGTCGCCTGCGTTTATGCCGCCCATATAGGACAGCTTCCTGTTTGTGTGCATTTTGCTGCTGTAAAGGTAGAATACAGGAGGTATGGCGAACACAAAAAGTATGATTATCGAAAGCATAACAAGAAGTCCGGGTGAGAGCACCCGACCGCTTGTGCCGAACATTTCAAAGAGCATGGGGTCAACGTATATACCCGATATAAACGGGAAAAGCATACAAAGCACCACCATCATGACTGCCTGAATGACCATGGAGATCATCTCGTTTTTGCGTGTGATGTCCTTAACCTGCGTAAGAGCGTGAGGGTGACTTATTATCTTGCCCATCCACTTGCTCCAGTAAAAAGAAGTAGTCGCACTGCCGAATGCTATAAAGAGCAGCATAACAAGGTTCTTCTCGTCAACCGCAGCCCTTAAAGCAGCCCATTTTGAGATAAGCATACCGAAAGGCGCAAGGAACATACCCGCAATGCCGATAAACATAGGTACGGCAAGTTTGGGCAGGAAATATATCATACCGTGCATATCCTCAATATCGCGGCTGTGGATAGAGTTTTCCGTTGCTCCGACATCAAGGAAAAGCAGTGATTTTGAAACTGCGTGGAATATCATCAGGAACACGCCTGCCCATACGGTCTCGGGTGTACCCGAGCCTGCACAAGCCACCATAAGGCCAAGGTTGGATACCGTGGACATGGCAAGTACTCTTTTTGCATCGCTCTGTGCAATAGCCATAAACGAAGCTACGAAGAAAGTGAAACCGCCTATCATAGAGACCATAGTGCCCGTTACCGTGCCGCTCATTGCAGGCGAAAGTCTTAAAAGAATATATATACCCGCCTTGACCATCGTTGCACTGTGCAGAAGTGCCGACGAGGGTGTGGGTGCTACCATAGCGCCGAGAAGCCAGGTCGAAAACGGCAGCTGTGCACTTTTTGTAAGAGCCGCAAAAGCCATAAGAGCAACGGGAAGCAGAGCGTAGGGGTTGCCGTTTACGCCTGCGTTTATAAATGTTCTGAGCGAGAGCGTGCCAACATAGTAAGCAAAGTAGAATATGCCCACAGAAAGGCCGAGACCGCCAAAAAGGTTCATCCAGAGTGCGCGGAAAGAGTTTTTGATGGCTTCTTCCGTGCGTGTGTAGCCGATAAGCAAAAACGAGCATACGCTTGTACATTCCCAGAAGAAGAACAGCCAGATAAGGCTTTCCGCAAGCACGAAACCGAACATTGCGCCCATAAACACAAAAAGCAGAGCAAGGAAATAGTTGCTCCTGTTTTTGACCTCTTTATGGTGCATATGATAGCCCGACATATAGCCGACAGCGTAAATAATGATAAGACCGCCGATAATTGCAATGATAAGGCACATCATCATTGAAAGCCTGTCTAAAAATATATGTGCGGTACGGGGTCTGTGCGGCACTGCGAACTCCGTCACGGAAATTATGACGGTGGGTATTATCGAAAGCAGGCTGACACGTTTATAGCCGTATTTAAAGCACAGAAACGTGACAAGGCACATCATAAATATCTCCGCACCGAAAATGACATGGTCGGCTATCTCCGTATTGTAGTAAAGGTCTATGGGGCGGCTTCCGCTTCTTATCCACGCCACCCAGAGTACGCCCGTAAGGCACATAATAACGACTGCGCCGAGGTAGGATACCAGGTCGCGCAGTCCGCCGTTTTTGGAAAGAAGCAGCACTGCCGCCGCCAAAAACGGAAAACATATAAGCAAAGGTATTACAGCCATTTTTTTAACCTCCGTTTTCTGGTTATTGTAATTTTTCTACTTATTAAATAGTAAATAATAAATGTAATACTCACATTAACTTCTATAATACTATTTTTTTGGTCAAAAGTAAAGAAGTAATTTTGGGAAAATATCGGATGGAACCAAACCTTTTTTTATATATTTGGTATAACACAAAAGTTATAACATTACAAAACTGTTGTGTATTTTTTATCAATAACAAAAGGAGCCGAAAAAATCAGCTCCTTTGCCTATGATTTTAAGTATTTTATAGTAAGCGAATTAAATAATCGGACTTAAGCTTGCTTAAGGCGGATTATTTATGAGCCCCATCCTATAGTGAACGTCCAAATA
>ODAJ014757409.1_pt1 | contig 11496 bp, 12 predicted proteins | sample 1539241 | NCBI WGS metagenome assembly ODAJ01 (sample SAMN02144231, study PRJEB22623) | gut metagenome | biome: sheep rumen | host: Ovis aries | place: New Zealand | reverse complement strand
GGGGTGGGGCTATTCGTCAGGAAACTTTCCGTTCAGTATATAGTTCACGTCATACATCACGTCAGGCATGCCAATCTTGCCGTCTCCGTCAGCATCGCCGCGCATGTAAGTCTTGGCACCCGGGCTGACAGGAGTCAAGCCAGAGTCGTTGACGAGGTAAACGGTATAATTGTTGTTACCGCTAACATTTGAGTGTATGCTTATATACTTTTTTCCGTCTGCTATCCAAACTTCGTCTAAACCGATACTTGAAGCACCAGCTTTTTTGTTTTCAAAGGCACAAATCTTCACGCCGTTCTGGTTATATACTTCGAGTGTTTGCCTAATTTGAGATGTGGTAGTAGTACGCTGCACACCAACAGGCTTGTCATTATCTTTGTTCTCATAATCATAGCTTACAGCGGAAACACTTGAACTGCCTGAAGATGCTCCTGACGCGAATATGAATTCCCATTCTTCATCGTTGTTGAACAGAGTTTGCGTTACGTACATGTCGCAATCTCTCATAGGTACATTGGTATCCATATTGTAAAAATCATCAACATTTTTCAAACTGCTTGCAAGTGTTATGGTGCTTTCGGATGATGTAGTCCATGCTGCACCAGAAATATCATAGTTCCACATACTCGTTCCGGGAACGCTGGCTGTTTCTATCTTTGTCGTTACGCTATAAGTGACAGTTGGGGCCTTAAGGGTGGTTTCTAACTCCATCTTGGTGTTGTAGATGTGGAAAAGTTCACTCCCATCACTCTGTTTTACATGTACGCACAGACGCGCCTTTCCGTCTGCCGTCAGTTCGCCAGGAATATGTGTTATCCTGTTCCCCTCAAAACTAAGAACTTCTTTCTGCGCTCCTGCGGTAAACGTTGACAGCAGGACGCAAGTGAGTAGTAATGTTTTCTTAATCATAATTTAGACATTTGTTTAAATTGTTATTGATATAAATTTATTAAATGCAAAAAGGCACGCTACAGTCCTTCTTTATAGGACCGTAACGTGCCTTATGGTTACTGCGCCGCGCGAGCTTCCCGGGCAGCGAAAGGTAAAGCTGTGTATGTATAGGTTATGAGCATAATATGTTTTGTAGTTTATGGATTGTCGTTATTTGTCGTCGTAGTGACCGTAGGGTGATAAGACATCAACATAAACCTCTGTCTCAAAGATGTGATAAATGAGCCTGTGCTTCATGGTAATCTCACGACTCAAAAATATTCTAACCGCCAAAACAAAAGCGACTTTTTCTTAACAACTAATCACTAACAACTAACAACCACCCCAAGGGTAGTAGAGCAGGCTACATCCAATCCTTTGAAGATAAGGTGTTCGTCAACGGTGATATCATGCTCACAATATGGCATGATGGTTTTTGCCATACCGCCGGTGGCAATCAGTTTCGGTGCTTTGCCCGTTTGGGTGTCAGGCAATTCTGAGATAATCTTCTCTATTACTCCGTCAATCATTGCAGCGGTACCATATACTATTCCGCTGTGCATGTTTTCAAGAGTGTTTTTGCCAATGACGTTGTGTGGATGCTCTATGGTGATAGAAGGCAATTGCGAAGCCCTGCTGCTAAGTGCTGTCAGGGATGTCTTGGTGCCCGGGATTATCATGCCGCCGAGGAAACGTCTGTCTTCGTCAATGACACTGATGGTGGTAGCTGTTCCCATGTCGATGATGATAGCAGGAACGCCATAATGGCATATTGCCCCTATTGAGTCGGCAAGCCTGTCTTTTCCCACCTGCGACGGAGATTCCACGTCAAAGGTCATAAAACGCCTGGCATGCTCTATGGAGAAGAATAGCGGGGTTACTCCGGTGAGGTCTGATATTGCCTGGGCTATGTCGTCATTTACCTCTGGGACAACAGACGAGATAACTACCTTTGATATCTTTGAGAAATCAATCTTGTATTTCTTCGAACCAGTATATAGCTCATGACGATAGTATGCCATTGTCTGGTCTTTGAGTGTCTTGTAGCGCCATGTCTTGAAGATTGCGCCACTGTCGTCTGTTACGGCAACAACTACCGTAGAGTTGCCGATGTCTATTAGCAAATGCATGAGTCCAGGATTTTGTCTGCGGTTTCCTCCTTGCTGCACAGCGGCAGTTCGGTTACTGATGTCGGGGTGATTATGGTTATCTCGTTGGTGTCACACTGAAATCCGCTTCTTCCGGCAGAGATAGTGTTGGCACAAATGATGTCGGCATTTTTCTTGAGCAGTTTCTTGCGTGAGTTCTCGATGAGGTTCTCTGTTTCCATAGAGAATCCTACAAGCAACTGGTTCACCTTCTTGTGTTCACCGAGGAAAGCAAGGATGTCGTTAGTGCGTTTTAGGGCTATCTTCGGCTCCTCGTCTGCGCTACCTTTCTTTATCTTTTGGTCTTTGTATTCCGCAGGGGTATAGTCGGCAACGGCGGCACAGGCTATGATGATGTCGAAGTAGTCATAGTGGGTAGTTACTACATTATACATATCCTCCGCAGAGACGACGTTTACTGTGTGCACTCCCATATAAGGCTCTATTCCCACTGGTCCGGATATCAACGAAACCTCGGCACCACGCAATGCCGCCATCTTGGCAATGGCATATCCCATCTTTCCGGAAGAATGGTTGGTGATGTACCTGACGGGGTCTATAGCCTCCTGTGTCGGTCCTGCCGTAATGAGGATTTTCTTTCCTGCAAGGTCTTTTTCCTTGGCTGCCTGCAACATGATGTGTTGCATTAGCGTTTCCTCGGAAGGCATCTTGCCGCTGCCGATATCGCCACATGCCAGACGGCCGGAAGCGGGCGTAATGATGGTGTAGCCGTAATTCTCCAGTTTCTTGATGTTGTCCTGCAATATAGGGTTTTCCCACATTCCGGTATTCATTGCTGGAGATATGATGACAGGAGCCTTTGTCGCCATCACTGTTGTCGTCAGCATATCGTCACAGATGCCTCCTGCTATCTTGCCTATAACGTTTGCCGTGCAGGGGGCAATGAGTATGAGGTCTGCTGCCTTTGCCAGAGATACATGCTTTACGTCAAAGGAGAAATTCCTGTCAAAGGTGTCAACGATGCACTTGTTGTTTGTCAGCGTCTCAAAGGTCATCGGGGTTATAAACTGACAGGCGTTCTCAGTCATTATGACATGAACGTCTGCATGTTGCTTTACCAGCATAGATGCCAGGTTGGCAATCTTGTATGCTGCTATGCTTCCTGTTACTCCGAGGACTATTGTCTTTCCTGCTAACATAATAATCCGTGCTTCTCGTAATTGGCTTTTCTCGTGATGGCGTTTTTCTCGTCAACAAATATTACCGTTGGCTTATGTTCTTTGGCTTCTTCGGATGTCATGTTGGCATAAGCCATGATAATAATCTTGTCACCAGGGTTTACCAACTGTGCTGCTGCTCCGTTGAGGCATATTATTCCAGAACCTGCCTCGCCGGCAATAGCGTATGTCTCAAGGCGGTTGCCGTTAGTGATGTCTGCTATCTCAACCTTCTCGTATTCCAGTATTCCGGATTCTCTGAGCAAGTCGGAATCTATCGTGATGCTGCCTACGTAGTTGAGGTCTGCCTGTGTAACGGTAGCCCTGTGTATCTTAGACTTCAGTAGTGTTATTTGCATATAAAGTTATCTATGAGTCTGGTTTTACCAATATAAACGGCTATGGCAACGAGGGTCTCACCCTGAATGGTATCGACACGTTGTATGTTCTCGAAATCTACCACTTCAACGTAGTCAATGCGTGCCAATGGTTCTGTCTTTAGGTTTGCCGTTATGATGTCGATAATTTTCTTGGCAGATTTCTCTCCTTCCTCGACAGCCTTCTTACCCAGTTTCAGACTTTGTGACAGTATCAGTGCTGCCTTGCGCTCTTCTGCAGAGAGGTATGTGTTGCGGCTTGACTTTGCCAGTCCGTCCTCTTCACGTACTATCGGGCATGCTATTATTTCGATAGGGAAGTTAAGGTCTCTTGCGAAACGCTTTATCGTTGCCAGCTGTTGTGCATCTTTCTGACCAAAGTAGGCACGGTCAGGACATACGATGTTGAAGAGTTTTCCTACTACTGTGCAAACGCCTCTGAAGTGAATCGGACGCACAGCTCCGCACAGCAGTTCTGTTGTCTCTGTCGTGTCGATGAACGAAGTGAAATGACCAGGGTACATCTCGCTTGGCTCTGGGTTGAAGATAAGGTCTCCGCCAACTTCGCTGACTTTCTCCATGTCGCGGTTGATGTCGCGTGGATATGATGCCAAATCCTCATTGGGACCAAACTGTATAGGGTTTACGAAGACAGAAACCACAGTGCGGTCGTTCTGCTCTACAGACTTTTTTATCAGACTCTGGTGACCTTCGTGCAGGTATCCCATAGTAGGCACCAGTCCTACGCTGAGTCCTTCTTTTCTCCATGCAGAGACAATCTCTCTAACCTCTGCTATCGTATGTACAAGTTGCATATCTAATGTTTAGTATCTGTGTTTAATGAAAAGTTTGTTCTGTATTTGGGAAAGTGCGGTTCTCCACATCCTCCTTGTATTGCTTGAAAGCCTCCAGCAGGTTGTCGTGGATATTGGCATAACGCTTCACGAATTTTGGTACGAAGCCATTGCTGTAACCTGCCATATCCTGCCAAACCAAAACCTGTGCATCACACTTATTGCCTGCACCGATTCCGATGGTTATAGCGTCAACAGATTCTGTTATCTGTGCAGCTATTGATTCGGGAACACACTCCAACGTTATAGCAAAGGCACCAGCCTCTACAACTGCTTTGGCATCGTCAATAATCTTTTGTGCAGAAGCATCTGTCTTACCCTGAACCTTGAAACCTCCGAGAGTGTTGAAACTCTGTGGGGTCAGTCCTACATGTGCTACGACAGGTATTCCGGCTTCTGTAATAGCCTTTATGCGGTCAGCATATTCTGCACCGCCTTCCAACTTTACTGCCTGGCAGTTTGTCTCCCTTATTATCCGACCGGCATTTATTACGGCATCTCTGACTGATGATTGGTATGACATAAATGGCATATCTATCATCACGAAGGTGTTTTGGGCACCGCGGCAAACTGCTTTGCCATGATGTATCATGTCTTCTACTGTTACGGCAAGTGTGTTGTCATATCCCAGCACTACGTTTCCCAATGAGTCGCCCACAAGTATCATGTCGATTCCTGCTTCGTCCATAGTCTTTGCCGTGAGATAGTCATAGCAGGTAAGCACACTGATGGCTTTTTTGCCTTTGAGGCTTAAAAAATCAAATATACTTTTTTTCATACAGGGTGCAAAGGTACGATTTTTTACGGAGTAAGAACTTACATATGGGTTAAAAGAAGTTAAATGTCTGGGTTTTGGTGTAAAATAGCGGAAAAAATAATTGAAATGTTGAAGGTACTTTGTACCTTTGGCGTCATGAAAATAGTCATTTTAGGTTCAGGAAATCTCGGCACCCAGTTGCGCTATGCACTTTCGGATGCTGGTCATGAGATACTTCAGGTATGGCATCGCAACGAAAAATTAATTTCTGGTGCAGATGTCTATATTATTAGCGTAAAGGACGATGCCATCAATGATGTCTTCCATCAGGTAGAGCAGAGTGGGGCGTTGCGCCAGTCTTCGCCTGCTCCTGTTGTGGTACATACTGCTGGCAGCGTGCCTATGGGAAGGCTGTCCGGAGTGCTTTATCCAATGCAGTCTTTCTCAAAGGACAGAAAGGTGGATTTCTCTGAGATTCCTATTTTTATCGAGGCTGCTGACGAATACTCCAAGAAGGTTATCACTGAACTTGCCAATAGCATTTCCAACCATGTTACGGAAGCCGACTCTGAAACCCGCAAGAAACTTCATCTTGCTGCTGTCTTTGCTTCTAATCTTTCCAATCATTGTTACCGCCTGGCAGAGAAGCTTGTGGAGAAGGAGGGTCTTGACTTCAAACTCTTTGGACCGCTGATTCGTGAGACGGCATCCAAAGCCTGCATGATGTCTCCAAAGGATGCCCAGACGGGTCCTATGAGGCGTGGTGACAAAGAGGTGATAAAAAAACAGATGGCAATGATTGATGACCATCTGACACGTGAAATATATCGTTTGTTTGCTGAGTCTATCGGCAGGGATTATTAGTTCTTGCGCTTTGCAACACGTTCCATTGTTATGTGCTTGAACTTGTTCATTGCCTTGTGCACCTGATATACCTTCATTGGTGATATCACTTTGCAGAACTTTGTGTGATACTCAATTTCTATTTTCTTTATCTGCAAGTCTAGGTTGTCAATATTCTTTAACAGCTTCATAGCCTCCTTGTCATTTTGCGGCTTTGCTTTGGCATATTGACGAAATTGTTTGAAGAGGGCTCTCTGCTTTTGCAACATCTCCCTGAATACTGGCAGGAATTCAGCAGCCTCCTGCTGTGTCAGCTGTGCCTCTTTCACTATGAAAGCCTCCTGTGCGCGTTCAAAGCGCTCAGGGTCGAATTTGTGCTCTTTGTCAGGACGGTCATTGTGCTTTTGTGGCTGTGCATTCACAGTAAGGGTTGTGACCATCAGTGCTGTTATGAAGAAAAGTTGTCTTAGCTTAATCATAGTGGGTATTTTGAAAAAATATTAGTTTTCAGATAAGTATTCGTAAATGTCGTTTCCGTCAACCATAGCATAGTCAATGTAGTCATTGACATATTCTTCGCCATAGGTGGCAGAAGTGTTAGCCAATGTCTCTGAAACGTTTTCGCTTTCTTTGTTGAATTGGTATGCTGCACCGCCGATGATGGCTGCAATAAAGCAAGCAGCAACGGCGTATTTTACCTTGAATATTGATATGATTCTTGCCTGCTTCTTCTTTTGCGCCTTCGGTTCCGGAATATTTGCCATAATACGGTCTGCAAGGGTATCGAAATATCCTTCTGGCACCTTATATTGGCCTTTGTCCGTGAATTTGTCAAGGTTTATGTTCATCATCCTTTATACTTCTTTAATTTATTCGTTATATCATATTGACGTCATACGCCGTGAAAGGTTTAATTTTATTTTTTCCACTGCATGATGGTAGTTGGCTTTCAGTCCTCCTTCTGATGTTCCCAGTATCTCTGAAATCTCTTTGTATGACATGTCGTCAAAGTATTTCATGCAGAATACAGTCCTCTGTGCTTCAGGCAGGGTGTCGATGATGTCTCTCAGCACTTTGTCCACCTCGTCACCGTCGAAGTATATGTCCGAGAAGCCAGCCAGTGAGATGTCGCCTGATGTGTGGTCTGTTATTATAGAGTCATCAGTGAGGTTGTCCCTGTGTTTCTTTTCTCTGCGCAGGAAGTCGAGTGCTTCGTTTACTGCAACGCGATGCATCCATGTGGATAGTTTTGAGTCGCCACGGAAGTCATCAATCTTGTTCCATAGCTTCACAAACGTATTCTGCACCACATCATCTGCATCCTCATGGGTGCCGACAATGTGACGTACAATCCAATAAACCTTCTCGCTGTATTGATTTACGATTTGGGTGAACGCTCTATGCCGCGTTTCGGTATTGCGCAGAGCTTGAAGGAGCGCCTGCTCATCCATAGATTTATCTGCTTTGAATGCTTATCTTCTTTGAGATGTTACCTACCTTGACGGGGTAGATGCCCTTTGGAAGATTGCTAAGGTCAAAATATTTCAGGTTGCTGTCAATCTTTGCTACGAGAATCTCCATACCTATGAGATTATAAATGTGTAGCGTTTTACCCTGAGCACCAGATACTGACAATGTCGTACCCGTTAATTCTATCTTAATGGGTTGCTCTATTTCACTGAGTTCTATGCGGGCAGAAGCGGTGTTCTGCAAACATGGCATGAATGTCAGTGCCATTGTCAGTGATAATATCGTTAGTATCTGTTTTTTCATAACATTTGTCCTTTCTGCCTGCAAAGGTATAAAAAAACATGTAAACATGTTATACACCTTTTGCAATTTATTGTGTTTTTAGTATAATTTAACAAAAAAGCGCCAGTCGGATAGCTTCCGGCTGACGCTTTTATATATAAGGTATATGTGAGTATGCTTAGTTCTCGAGCTTGTTGAAGTCCTCGAAGCTAATCTGCTTCTCCTCCAGAGTTACAACATCCTTCAGAGCCTTCATCAGCTTGCGGTCAGCAGCCTGGTTGACGAGCTGGTCAACCTGCTCAGGCTTCTTCAGCATTTCCTCTGCATAGTTTTCGATGTACTCTTCTGGAATGTTAGCCATACCATACTGGGCAAACTGCATGCGAGTCATCTCCTTAGCCACTTCCTTGACGTCTGCATCCTCAATCTTTATTTCGCACTGCTCAAGGAGTTGGTTCTTGGCAAGGTGCCATGTGAGTTCCTTGAGACTTGCCTCATAGTTCTTCTCAACATAGTCCATATCCTTGTCCTTGTTGTTGGCAAGCATGATGCGCTTCATGATAGAGTCAGCATACTCTACCTTGCCCAGCTTCTTCTCAATGTAAGCACGAACGTCGGCAAGGAATCTGTACTCAGCATTCATGGCAAGCTGCTCCTTCAAGTTTGCCTTAATCTTTTCCTTGAATTCTTCCTCGCTCTTTACATTGCCCTCGCCAAAGGTCTGGTCGAAGAGTTCCTGGTCGATGGCATGCTTGTTATAGCGGGTAATTTCTGTAATCTGGTATGAGAAGTCTGCCTCGATGTTCTGAGCCTCCTCCTTTGTAATCTTCAGGAGAGAAGAAACCTCGATGTCTGATTCGAAAGCCTTCTTGGGGTTGAAGGCGATGATGTCACCAGCCTTGCAATTACCAAACTTCTTCTTCTCGTCCTCATTCTTCATGTATCCAGGCAGCATTACAGCGTCAGCAACCTCTATGCCACCCTCCTTTGTAGAACCGTCGGCATTGAGCTCGCGAAGGTCACCCTTCAGCATGTCGCCATCCTTGTAGTCGTCAACCTTCTCATACTTTCCGCCGCGAGAAGCGTAAGCGTCAATCTGGTCGTTAACCATCTTCTCGTCAACCTGAATGTCATAGTATTCTATCTTGTTGCGCTTTGATAACTTCACGTCCATCTCTGGAGCAACGGCGATGTCGAACTTCAGGGTGTAAGGAGCTGGCTGGTCGAGATCTACAGGAGCCTCGCCCTCGTGTGGCATTGGTTCGCCAAGCATGTTGATTTTCTGCTCACGGATGTATTCGTAGATTTTGTTGCCTACGAGCTTGTTGATGGCATCAACTTTTACTGATGCCCCAACCTGCTTCTTGATAAGCCCCATAGGAGCCATACCAGGACGGAATCCAGGAATATTTGCACGTTTGCGGTAGTCGTTCAGTTGCTTCTTTACATCTGCTTGATAGTCAGCCTCCTCAATAACGATGGTAAGTACGCCGCTAATCTTTTCTGTGTTATCAAATGAAATGTTCATAATTTTATGATTGTATTATTTTTAATTTTCTCACAAATTGGCTGCAAAGGTACGAATAAGTTATGAGAAATACAAATAAAAAGACAAATTTTTTTATTTTATTTCCATGACGGAGTACCTTCGACGAATGTCAAAGTATCGAATAAGTGAGCAAAATACCAAACAAAAAGGAAAGTTTTTTCATTTTTGTTTGTATTTTCGAACGAAAGTACCTTCGATTGCAATGTCAAAGGTACGAATAAGTTATGAGAAATACAAATAAAAAGACAATTTTTTTTATTTTATTTCCATGACGGAGTACCTTCGACGAATGTCAAAGTATCGAATAAGTGAGCAAAATACCAAACAAAAATGAATTTTTTTATTTTTTGCTTGTATTTTCGAGCGAAAGTACCCTCGACTGCAAAGTCAGAGTTGCTAAAAAGTTATCTTTTCAAAGAACTATGGGAGGGATGAGGGCTTTTTACGCAAAAATAATAATTTCAGAAAAATAACAGTGAAAATTTGTAGTATTGTTAGTTTTTTGTTCACCCCTCCCTCAAAGTCCTGGGAGAGCCCATAAACACTAAGGTCGAGGAGCATGAGGGGTATCTCTAACCCCTCACTGCCCCCTCACTCAACCCCTCACTTTTTACAATAAGTCCTCCTTCCCAGTCGGACTCCCAGTACGTGCTTGTCGGACCAAGAGTCCGCTCCCGTCGGAATTTAACGAAAACCAAAACCTTAAAAACCCCATTTCTGAGATAGAAAACTCTATTGAGTTTTTAACGCTATCAGCATAATCCTGCTTGTGAGCAAGCTCCCAGACAGTCTTATCGCTAATATCGTTACCCTTTCAGGGATTTCTATCTCATCATGGAAAAACCCTCGGCTATTGCCGAGAAAAACAGTGAAAGCCGAATGCAGAGTCAAAATCGCTTTTGAACTATACTGAGGCGCATCCTGTTTTGCGTGAATACGAAAAACCTCTGCTTGCGATGTTTAAAGTTCAACGCTTAATGGTCAATGTTCAATGGTCTAAGGTTTTTCTGCGAAGCAGGGTTTTTCCGCGACAATAGTATAACCTGACGTAGGCAGGTGCAGGAGTTCAAGGGATAAGGACTTACGAACTCGTTTATAAAGGACTTAGAACTTGAAGTGCTGCGATAGTCTGTTAAGACTTATACTATAGAAGTGGAGTTTTATAGGTTTTCGTGAAAATTGGAAACACCCTTCGGCAAGCTCAGGGCAGGAAGAATTTTGCAGGTGACCCAACTTTTGACCTTAGACTTCGGCAAGTGGAGGGAGAGGGTGAGGGAGTAGTGAGTGAGTAGTGAGTGAGGGGTCAAAAGTACCCCTCACTCGGCATGAGCCCAGTGTTTATGGGACTTGCAGCCATATAGAGTGAGAGGTGAGGGGTAAAAAACAAATAAACTTTTTTCAGAATTTTCTTGCACGATAAAAAATAATTCTTATCTTTGCAGCCGACTCTTGGAGTTAACTACGTCATAAAGGTAGTGCACACCAGTGGCTTGATGCTCCTGAGTCACGACATATTAAAAGGCGTTTACTTTGACGCTTTGTTCATGACGAACTGGAATCTAGCAAATTCATTGTAATGTCACGAACACTGCGAGGGTAGATGCCCGCATGATGTGATTATACATTCACCTCTTTTGCAATGCAAAGGAGGTCTATATTCATATCAATGTGGGTTCTATGCTTGCTCGTTCAACATTACAGGGTATGCTAGAACCTCAGTTCGTGGGACGAGTAAATAAGTATAGTTCCCACGCTTGAGCCAGAATTACATTTTGCTTTTGTTGATTATCAATATGTTACAGGTGTGCGTTTGATGCACTGATACCATAATGTTCCCAAACTATAACACCTCTGGCAATTGAGGTTCAAGGGGCTACAATGAGACTTTTTACCACGGAACGGCAATTTGCAGTTGTTAACACATCAAATTGCCGTTTTGCTGTTATCACTTTTTAATCTGTTCTTGTGCAACTGTGATGGCATCATTACTGAGTTCATCGTCGCCAACAGCATCAAGCACTTTATCTGCTAACCACAACGTCAGCATCTCCTTCTCGTCCTGATGCAAGTATTTTGCGAGCTTGATTACATGTTCGCGCTTTGCCCGT
>ODAJ011607398.1_pt1 | contig 11497 bp, 10 predicted proteins | sample 1539241 | NCBI WGS metagenome assembly ODAJ01 (sample SAMN02144231, study PRJEB22623) | gut metagenome | biome: sheep rumen | host: Ovis aries | place: New Zealand | reverse complement strand
AAACCTAACGATTGCCCAAGTTTTTTTATTTTTTTTTGTTTTTACGATACTTTATACCAGTCGTTTGTACCTCATGAAGAGCCACGAAGCTACGGAAATGCCGGCAGAAATTACCAGCGCCAGGATGAATCCGAAGGGACTATCCTCCATTCCGTTTACGAGGTTCATTCCGAAGAGTGACGCCACGAGTGTAGGCATCATCATGATGATAGTCACCGACGTAAGGGTACGCATCACGGTGTTCATGTTGTTGTTGATGATGCTTGAGTATGTGTCCATCGTTGACTCCAGGATGTTCGAGTATATGTTGGTAGTCTCACGAGCCTGTGACATCTCGATGTTTACGTCCTCGATGAGGTCGGCGTCAAGTTCGTCAACCTGCAGTTTGAACTTCAGTTTTGCCAGTAGGTTTTCGTTACCACGAATTGATGTTATGAAGTATGTCAGCGAGTCTTGCAGGCGCGACAGACCTATCAGCGATTCGTTATTCACTCCGTGGTCGAGGTTGCGCTTTGCTTTCTCGATGAGTACGTTTATCTGTTTCAGTCGTTTCAGGTACCATACTGCCGACGAGAGGAACAGACGGAAAATCATATCTACGTGATCCGTAAATCCTGTGTTGCGCTTCTGTTGGTAGCTTACGAAGTCTATCATCATGTTCGTTTCGTAGTAGCAGACGGTGATAGTGACGTCGCGCTTATGGATGATACCTAACGGTACGGTAGTGTAGGGCGTCCTTGAACGTATCTCCTTGACGTAGGGAATACGCAAGATTATAAGTGTCCATCCGTCGTCATATTCGTAACGTGCCCGCTCGTCGGTATCGCTGATGTCCGAGAAGAAATAATCGGGTATTTGGAACTGCTTTTCCAACTCCATTTCGTCCTCTTCTGTTGGACACGTTACCTGTATCCAGCAGTTAGGCTCCCATTGTGGCAGCATCTTCAGTGCGCCAGTAGTATTCCAGAATGTTTTCATTTTGCCAATCCTCTAAAGATAATGTTCTACTCCGTGAGGATTGACGCTTTGGTCATATCCTCACGCTTTAAAAATTACATGTTTCCGCGTGATAATCGTCCATAATGAGTTAAAAAATTGGTTTGCGGGTGCAAAGTTACGAAAAAGTTGAGAGCAATACAAAATAAATCGCATTTATTTTTATTGCCGAGACGTAGTAACTTATCTAAAGTTACGAAAAAGTTGAGAGCAATACAAAATAAATCGCATTTATTTTTATTGCCGAGACGTAGTAACTTATCCAAAGTTACGAAAAAATTGAAAGAAAGGCAAAAAATCGCAATGTCTTTTGCCTTTCCCTTATGTTTAAAGTCTTTACGTCAGAAGATAAAAGTCTTCTCAATCCAGTAAATTAAGATACCAGACAGATATCCGGCGAGAGCGAGAGGCGAGATTTTCTTCATATACCATCCGAAGGTAATCTTCTCAAGTCCCATAACCACGACACCGGCGGCAGAACCTATGATGAGCATGGAACCGCCGACGCCGGCACAGTAGGCGAGGAGTTGCCAGAAGACACCATCGACAGCCATGTCGCCTGCAGCCTCAACGGGGTACATACCCATGCAGGCAGCAACCAGAGGAACGTTATCGACAACACTCGACAGTACGCCGATGATGCCAGTTATGAGATAGTGGTTGCCGTTGAATGCTACATTAAGACCGTTGCCCACAAGTGTAAGAACGCCAATTTCCCGGAGTACCGCAACAGCCATGAGAATACCCAGGAAGAAGAGTATTGTCGTGAGGTCAATCCTTGACAGCAGTTCGCTGACGCGCTTCGCCATAGTGTCGCCCTCGCCGTCCTTATAGTGGAAAATCTCGGTTGTCGTCCACAGCGTGCCCAGTACGAGGAGAATGCCCATAAACGGCGGCAGGTGGGAGAGGGTCTTGAATATAGGCACGAACATAAGTCCGCCGACACCCACCCAGAAGATGATGTTGCGCTGAGTCTTCGTGAACTCCGTGACGTCAGCTGCCGGCAGGTTCTGCTCCTTGTCGAACTTCCCCTTCAGCGAGTATTGCAGGATAAACGCCGGGATAGCCATAGAGATTATTGACGGAATGAATATCTCGGAGAGTACTCCCTGTGTGGTGATGACACCCTTTATCCACAGCATGATCGTTGTGACGTCGCCTATTGGCGAGAAGGCTCCTCCGGAGTTTGCTGCTATTATCACCATAGCGGCATATATAAGCCTGTCCTTTCTTTCCTGCACCAGTTTGCGGAGTACCATAATCATTACGATACTTGTGGTGAGGTTGTCGAGGATGGCTGACAGGAAAAACGTCATAAGCGACATTCGCCATAGCAGTTTTCTCTTGGAGCGCGTCTTCATGGTGTCGCGCACGAAGTTGAAACCGCCGTTGTAATCTACTATTTCGACGATAGCCATTGCTCCCATAAGGAAGAACAGCGTGCCGGCGGCATCGCCAAGATGCGATTCTATTACCTTGCTGACGTGGTCGAAAAGTCCGGAAGTCTCTACTGAGGGGTAGTAGGAGTCGAGTCCTGTCATCAGCAATGTCCAGCAGATGACGCACATTATAAGTGCTACTGCTGCTTTGTTGACTCTTGTGACACTTTCAAGTGCTATACATGTGTATCCGAAAATGAATACAGCTACAATCATTATTGTTAATGTACTCATATCGTTTGATTATTTTAGTATAACACTTACCGTTTCAGCATCGTCGCCTGTGAGGATGCGGATGTCCGATATTGGACGGTATTCGAAATCGGAATAGCCGAAGAGCTGCATGGCGGCGAAACGGTTATCGTCGGAGATACATGCCTCAAGACGTACGGGTCCCATGCCTACACTCTTCATGTCCTTGCACTTGCCGATAAATTCCGCGAGGTTCTTCTCTGGAGTTGCGAGTAGACGCTTCATGGTCTCTCCGTCCTCTGTGGAGTATTCCTTCATTACCGCCTTTACAGGACTGCCTGTTGGGGTGTATATAACTTTTGTTATCAGTCCGAAGAATGATGATTGTACTGATATATGCGGGTTCTTGGAGAGGGACGCTGCCATCTCCATATTCTTAAAATTTGCCATTTTCGTTTCTTTATATTATTCGTTATTTTACTTTTGTGTGGAGGGTGTTTGTGACTTTCCTGTCGGCGTGGCTTTAACGAATAATATGTCTCAGCGCTATTACGTAGTAAAGGCACGAGACTTCGGGACGGAATGGCGACGAGCTGCGCGCCAGCTTTCCGCGATAGTAGTTTCTTTGTGTGTTGTTACGTATGCTTGAAAAAGGGACATAGCCCTGAACGCTGTTGTTCTTGGGGCTTTGTCCGGGAATTACCCTCTGGGGTCTTGAACTTCCGAAACGGAAGCTGTTGCTGCCGTTGGTGAAAATGGCAACGGGAGTAGTCTGGTCCGTTATGCTTGTATGGGTCAGACAGTCCTTGTTGCCATTATTGTAGTTCGCAGCGGCATGTACACCCTGACTGTTCAGAGTCAGGGCTACAATGAAGAATATCAATGAAACAAGTCGCTGCATATTGTCTTCGGTTTATTTTACTGGAATTTCTTCGAGAGTTTTCTTCAGCAGTGCCCAGAACGGTTCCACCGTAGCCCACAGCGCACGTTCCGTAGTGGTGTGTGGCGACTTCATTGTCGGACCCATTGAGACGACGTCAAGATGCGGATATTTCCCAAGGATTATAGAACACTCCAGTCCGGCGTGGTCAACCTGTATTATGCCGTCTTCGTTGTTCAGTTCCTTATATACCTTCAGCAGCAGATGCAGTATCTCTGAATCGGGGTTCGGGTCCCAGCCGCCATAGCTTCCGCTGGTCTCTATCTTCATGCCTGCCATGTTGAAGCAGCTCTCTATCATCTTTACTATGTAGTCCTTCATGTCCTCGCGACTACTGCGCGGAAGCAGTTTTATCAGCGCGTTGCCGTCGGCAATGTCTATGATGGCGAGGTTAGAACTTGTCTCCACAACATCGGGGTAAGCAGGAATCATTCTGACTACTCCGTCGTGACATGCATAGATGGCATCGACGAGGTTGTCCTGAATCTCTACAGGAACCTGCATCTTCGGGGTCTCAACCTCCTCGGCATAGAACTCAATGCCGCTTTCTATGCCTTTATATTCGTCGGTGAAGTCTTCTTTCCACGCTTCTACCAGTTCCTTCAGGGCAGCAACGTTTTCTTTCGGCATCGTCAGTACGACCTCTGCCTTGAAAGGTATTGCGTTGCGCATGTTTCCTCCGTGCCATGATGCAAGACGTGCCTCGCATTCCTCTATAGCCTCGCGGACGAAGCGTACCATCAGTTTGTTGGCGTTGGCGCGACCCTCATGAATCTCCAGCCCGGAGTGTCCTCCGCGAAGTCCTTTGAGGGTGATACGCAGAGCAGTATCCTCGGGATCTGTTTCCACTTCCTGGTAGTCGAGAGTTGCTGTTACGTTTATTCCGCCGGCGCTACCGATAACGAACTTGCCCCATGTCTCGGAGTCCAGGTTCAGAAGAATGTCTCCGTCAAGTTCGCCTTCCGGTAGTCCGTTGGCACCAAACATTCCCGTCTCTTCGTCGGCGGTGATAAGTGCCTCTACAGGACCGTGCTTCAGTGTCTTATCCTCCATAACAGCCATAATGGCTGCAACGCCGATACCGTTGTCAGCACCGAGTGTGGTGCCTTTAGCGCGCACCCACTCGCCGTCAACATACGCCTCTATGGGGTCTTTCTCGAAGTCGTGAGTGCTCTCAGGAGTCTTCTGCGGCACCATGTCCATGTGTGCCTGCAGTATTACTCCCTTACGATTCTCCATACCCGGCGATGCGGGCTTCTTCATTACGATGTTGCCGGCAGCGTCTTTGAATACTTCCACTCCAGCCTCCTTGCCGAAGTCGAGCAGGAACTGCTGTATTTTCTCTAAATGTCCACTGGGACGTGGAATCTGTGTCAATGCGTGGAAGTTCTTCCATACGCACTGTGGATTTAGGTTTTTAATTTCGTTCATGATTGTGTATCTTTATTAGTTATACGTTTCGTAAATGACAGAGCCGCCCATCCGTAGATGCCAAGCACGATTAGCATCATAGTCTGAACGGTGTGTACGATGAGTGCGAAGTAGAGGGCATTCTCGTCGGCGACGCCGTAGAGTATCAGCATCGTCTTCACGGCGAAGTGCCAGGGACCGGCACCGTTGGGTGTGGGGACTATCACCGCCATAGAGCCTACAATGAAGGTTACGAGGGCGCACGAGACACCGAGGTTCTCCGTGAAGTCGAAACAGAAGAACGTCAGGTAGTAGTGCAGGAAGTAACTCACCCATATTCCTATGGTGAAGAACACGAAGAGCCACTTGTTGCGCACGTCCTTTAGTGACGTCACCCCCTGCCAGATGCCGCTGAGGGTGGTCTTCACCTTATTGTATATAGAGAGCCGGCGCAACAGGAAGTATAGTAGCAGTACTATAGCCACGGCACATATCGCCGTCACTATGTAGCCCGTAGCGGTAAAGCGGTGCAGTATGCCGCTTATGTTCGTCCCCGTCTTCCTGAAGAATGTCCCGAAGACGCTCATCTGCAGTAGCAGCGTCAGCGCCGTCATCAGGGCTACCATTAGGGTGTCTATGGCTCGTTCCGTCACTACCGTCCCCAAGGCTTTCGAGAACGACACTCCGTCGTAGCGCTTAAGTATTCCGCAGCGCATAAATTCCCCTATGCGCGGAATTACCAGCGACGAGGCGTAAGACACGAATATAGAGTATATGCTTGTGCCGGTTCGTGGCTTCTCGCCCGTAGGCTCCAGCGTCTGTCGCCAGCGCCATCCGCGAAACATCTGCGCCAAGATGCCGAAAGGAAAGGACAATAGCATCCACGTCCAGTCCATTTCGTGCAGCAGTATGTGCTCTGCCCGTCCGAAATCCGCTCCGCGATACATCCAATAAAGTATTGCTCCGCCAAGAAGTAATGGCAGCGCAATCTTTATGATATTTCCGAGTGTATTCTTCATAATCGTGGCAAAGGTAATAAAAAATAGTGAAGAGTGTAGAGCGCAGAGCGAATAATTATGTTTTTTTTAGTGAAGTGACATTTGGGGCAGGTGAGCAGCACATTATTAAATTGGAGATTATAGAAAAATATTTAAGGGCAAGAATAAGAAAATACAAAGAAAAAACACTATCTTTGCACGCAAATAACAAAATAATAGATAAAGAAGTATGAAGAAGTTAATAATGATTGCTGTCGCAATGATGATGACGATGGCAGCGTGTGCACAACCGAAAGTGTATTTTACCAAGGAGATTACTCCCGAGTCACTTGTGAAGATTTACAAAGCCCTCGGCGTTGAGGCTACAGGGCGCGTGGCGGTGAAGATTTCTACCGGCGAGGGCGGTAACACCCACTATCTGAAGCCGACGCTGATACGCAACCTTGTTGACGAGGTTAACGGCACCATAGTAGAGTGCTGCACAGCTTACGGCGGTTCGCGTCAGGACCCGAAGAAACACTGGGAGACAATACATGAGCACGGCTTCGACTCGATATTTGCCGTTGACCTGATGGACGAGTTCGGCGACATACGTATTCCTATAAAAGACAAGAAACACCTAAAGTACGACATAGTAGGCAACCACCTGCCAAACTACGACTTCATGATAAACCTTGCTCACTTCAAGGGTCATGCTATGGGCGGTTTCGGTGGCGTTATGAAGAATGCCTCTATAGGTGTAGCTTCAACCGCCGGCAAGTGCTACATCCACACAGCAGGTAAGTCTGCTGACCCCGCAACGGCGTGGAGTAAGGAGAACCTTGCTGCCGGTCCTACCCAAGACCTGTTCTTGGAGTCTATGGCTGCCGCTGCCCAGGCTGTTCACGAGTACTTCAACGGACGTGTGATTTACATCAACGTCATGAACAACATGTCTGTTGACTGCGACTGCGACGGACATCCTGCAAAGCCCGAACTCAAAGATATGGGTATTATGGCGTCGCTCGACCCAGTAGCTGTCGATCAGGCTTGTCTCGACAAGGTCTTCGAATATAAAGGAAAGCCGGGCGACGACAACAAACCACTCATCCAGCGTATAAATCGTCAGCACGGAACATACATCACAGATTATGCCGAGAAGATAGGTCTCGGTTCAAAGAAATACGAACTTATCAATATCGATAAATGATAAAAAGACCTCTTTTGATGCTTGCCGCTCTTGCTGCAAGCATCACTGTTTCTGCACAGCAAGACTCCGTAGCCCTGGATGAGGTTGTGGTCACCGGCACGCGCAACGTTACCGACGTGCGCTATCTGCCTATGACGGTAAACGTCATAAACCGTGAACAGCTGACGCAGAACAATGCGACGTCAATACTACCCACCATCATGCAGCAGGTGCCTGGAATGATGGTTACCAGTCGCTCTATGCTGGGATACGGGGTGTCAACGGGTGCTGCCGGAGGTATAAACATGCGCGGCATCAGCGGCGGAGCAGGACAGTTGCTTGTGCTCATAGACGGACATCCACAGTATAACGGAGTCTATGGACATCCTATCAGCGACAGCTACCAGACACTTATGGCGGAACGCGTAGAAGTGCTCCGCGGACCAGCCTCGGTAATCTATGGCAGCAATGCTATGGGAGGAGTGATAAACATAGTGACGCGGAAGATGTTGCAGGACGGTGTGCGTACCAACGTCAGAGTTGGCGCAGGCTCCTACGGCACCGTCACCGGCGAGGCGTCGAACACCGTCCGCAAGGGCAAGTTCTCGTCGATGGTGGCTGGGCAGTACAGCCGTACCGACAACCATCGTCCCAATATGGGTTTCGAGCAGTACGGAGGACACCTGAAACTTGCCTACGACTTCACACCTCACTGGAACGCCTATATAGATGCAGACATTACCCATTTCAATGCCTCGTACCCCGGACAGGACGTGAAACCTGTTTATGGCGCAAGACAGTGGATAACGCGCGGCGTCGTTTCCGCTGCCGTAGAGAATAACTACGAACGTACCAGCGGCGCACTGAGCATATTCACCAATTTCGGACGTCATAAGATTGACGATGGCTCTGCGGACGCTACAAAACCCACATCACGATATTTCCGTTCCAAGGATGCGTTGACGGGTATCTCTTGGTATCAGAGTGCAAGGCTCTTCGAGGGCAACCGTCTTACCCTTGGTGCAGACTACCAGCATATTTACGGACGTGCGTACTATACCGACAAAGTGTCGGGAGCTGTTCTTGACACGCCAAACAAACAGAGCGGACGTTCATACAGGAACGAGGTAGCAGGATACTTCGATGTACGACAGGACCTCGTAGAATGGCTAACCATCGATGCCGGACTCCGACTAGACCATCACAGCATAACAGGTTCCGAGTGGATACCACAGTTTGGTGTTGTAGTGAGACCGCTCTCTACCGGCGAGGTGAAGGCTATGGTGAGCAAGGGTTTCCGTAATCCTACTATGCGTGAGATGTTCCTGTATCCGCCATCGAACGAAGAGCTGAAACCGGAGCGTATGTGGAACTATGAACTGTCGTGGCGACACAGACTGCAGAAAATAGCCTACGGCGTGAACCTGTTCTACATTGATGCCGACAACATAATACTTACCACACAGGTGGGCAACGGCAAGAAAAACCTCAACTCAGGACGGATACGCAACTACGGAGCAGAACTCGAGGCGACATACCACATCAACGATATGTGGGCGCTGAATACCAATCATAGCTTCCTCAAGATGAAGAAACAGCAGGTCGTTGCGGCTCCGAAATATAAAGGATTCCTCGGTGCCGACTTCCGTCTGCACAGACTTGCGGTGAATGCCGGACTGCAGTATATCAGCGGACTCGGTCTCGACAGTACAGGCGACGGCATTGCCGACAAGCAGGAGAAAGACTTTGTCCTCCTTAATATGTCTGTCAACTACCACCTTAATAATATAGTCACCCTCTGGGCGAACGGTGAGAATCTCCTTGCCCAGCGTTACCAGATAAACTACGGCTATCCTATGCCGCGAGCAACGTTTATGGCGGGTGTTAACGTGAAATTATGATATGAATGTCCTTATAGTAAATACCAGCGAGAGAACAGGAGGAGCAGCTGTTGCTGCTAACCGACTGATGGAAGCTCTGAAGAATAACGGGGTGCATCCCACTATGGTGGTGCGAAGAAATAAGTTCGCCTTCTACTGGGAGCGTTTTTGTCTGTTCCTTCATCTGCGTATGAAGAGGAAGAACCTCTTCACCATAGATATCGCCAACGCTGGTGACGACATCACCCATCTCAAGGAATTCAAGGAGGCAGATGTGGTTCATCTTCATTGGATAAATCAGGGAATGTTGTCGCTACGCAACATTCGTAGTATCATAGCCAGCAAGAAACCCGTAGTGTGGACGATGCACGACTTCTGGTCATCGACGGGAATATGTCACTATCCCGGCTCTTGTGCACACTATAAGGCATCCTGTGGCAACTGTCAGTATCTTCCCGGCGGAGGCTATAAGAAAGACCTCTCTTTCCGCACTTGGAAGAGAAAGAGAAAGCTCTACGAGCGGGGCAACATCATCTTCGTAGCTTGTAGTAAGTGGTTACAGGGAAAGGCACGCGAGAGTTCGTTACTCAAGGACCTCCTCGTGGAGAGCATACCAAATCCTATCGACACTACCGTCTATTGTCCTGCCGACAAGAAGGTGGCTCGTCAGCATCTCGGACTTCCCGAAGATATGTCGCTCATCCTTTTCGTCTCACAGCGTATCACCGACGAGCGCAAAGGCATAAACTACTTCATCGACGCTATGAATCTCCTTGTGGAGCGTCACCCAGAGATGAAACAGAATACGGGTGTGGTCATCCTTGGAGGAAAGAGCGACGAGGTGGCAGACCGTCTTCCCGTAAAGACCTTCTCCGTAGGTTACGTAGCTGACGAAAAGAAGATAATAGAGATTTATAACAGTGTGGACCTCTACGTACTGCCGTCACTCGAGGACAACCTGCCCAACACCATCATGGAGTCTATGGCGTGCGGCGTCCCCTGTGTGGGCTTCAAGACGGGTGGCATCCCCGAGATGATAGACCACCAGAAGAACGGTTACGTGGCGGAATATAAGAACACCGAAGACCTTGCACGAGGCATCCGCTGGACGCTCTTCGATGCCGACGCTGCCCAGCTGTCGCTGTCAGCGGTGGAGAAGGTGAAGAGTCATTACTCGCAGAACAGCATAGTACTACGTTATGTGGAAGTGTATAATCAGGCAATAGCATCATCACGCATAGGAATATGAAGATATCTGTAATCACCGTTACATATAATGCTGAGGAGGTACTTCTGCGCACCCTGAAGAGTGTGGAGCGGCAGAGCTTTAAGAACATAGAACATCTTATCATTGACGGAGCATCGAAGGATGGTACCTTAGCTATTGCCGAGGAGTACAAACAACGGGTGTCCTACGATGTAACTATCCTTTCGGAACCCGATAAGGGCATCTATGATGCTATGAACAAGGGATTGCACCTTGCTCAGGGTGACTATCTCGTGTTCCTCAATGCAGGTGACTGTCTGCACGCGGCAGACACGCTTGAATTAATAGAGGAGAGAGGAAAGAGTTCTTGTATCGCTGAAGTAGGCGTGATTTACGGTGATACCGATGTGGTTGACGACGAGGGACGGTTCCTGTCGCACCGCCATCTGTCTGCACCGGAGAGACTGTCGTGGAAGTCGTTCCGACGTGGTATGCTGGTGTGTCACCAGTCGTTCTATGTGCGTAGGGATATAGCGGCGACAATACCATATAACCTCAACTACCGTTTCTCTGCTGATGTAGATTGGTGCATCAGGGTGATGAAGGAGGCAGAGAGTAGGGGATTCGCTATGGTGAATACCCACGCGGTGCTTACCGACTACCTCAAGGAAGGACAGACAACGAAGAACCACAGGGCGTCGCTGAAAGAAAGATTTATCGTGATGAAGCACCACTACGGTCTCTTCACCACGATAATTATGCATCTTTGGTTCCTTCTTAGAAACCTAAAGTAATATTATGTCCTGTATTATGAGAACTTCAGTATCTGTCCCGGACGGATGCTCTTGTTCTTGCCAATCTTGTTGATTTTGCACAGCTCCTCAACACTCATGCCGCGCTTTGTTGCTATAGAGTAGAGAGTCTCACCCTTCTTGACCTTGTGGAGTCTTGTGTTCTTACGACTTACAGAATTCTTTGTGCTTACAGGTGATTCCTCTATTTCCTCTTCGACATTGCGCTTCACTCCTCCAGTAACCTCCTCTTCGTTATAGCTGTCCTGCTTGCGACCTGTTGTCCTGTTAGCTATCTGTGAGTCGTGGTTATGACGGTTCTTGCGGAACATATAGTAGTCGCCGGTAACGTCCTGATTCTTGAAGTCGAACATCAGCGCAGGGTTTAGGGCTACACCACAGAGACGAGTCTCGAAGTGGAGGTGTGAACCGGTACTTCTACCAGTGTTACCACCCAATCCGATAGGATCACCGGC
>ODAJ012090630.1_pt1 | contig 11499 bp, 7 predicted proteins | sample 1539241 | NCBI WGS metagenome assembly ODAJ01 (sample SAMN02144231, study PRJEB22623) | gut metagenome | biome: sheep rumen | host: Ovis aries | place: New Zealand | reverse complement strand
ATAAAGAACGGTGTTTCAATAAATTCTGATGGGGCTGAGATTGTATATGTTGTTGATAATCCGTTTAAACAATATCTATTTGACGAGACAATCAAAGAGGGTAAAACGGATATTACCGATAGAGAAGAATTTGATTGGGATATTGAAATTTATAAACTTTTGAAACAAAGCACTTATCTTGGGTATGACAAAATAAGCATTTCAATCCTATCTGGGTGGACTGGTGAATTTACAAAGGAAGAGGCTGAAAAGATTTGCGAAATGTACGAGAAGAAAGTAATGGACATAAACGAACTTCTGGCTGAACTTAAAAAGAAAGTTGAAGCCATGAGAAAAGAGCCAAAAATAGTTGTATATACTTGCATAACAGGTGGTTACGACAGCCTTATGGAGCCATCGGTTATTACTCCTGGTGTTGACTATGTTTGTTTTACAGATAACACCGCAATGAAAAGCAAAACTTGGAAAATAAGGACGATGCCGGAAGAACTGAAGGGATTATCAAATGTTAAACAGCAGCGTGGAGTTAAAATATTGGCACACAGATATTTACCAGATTACGACATTAGTGTGTGGGTTGATGGGGCTGTTCAGGTGAAGGGAAACATAAAGGAATATCTTAAAAGCCTTGATTTCAATAGTTTCAGTGTTTTTATACCAGAACATCCGGTTAGAAAATGTATATATGCTGAGAAGGATGCTTGTGTAAAGATTAGGAAGATAAAAGGGGATGAAGTTAGTCTTGCTGATAAACAAATGAAAAGGTATAAAGACGAAGGGTTCCCGGCAAATTATGGTCTTGTACAGACAAACGTAATGATGAGGAAGCACAACGACCAGTATTCAAAGGACCTGATGGAAAAATGGTGGTCTGAGCTTAAGGACTATTCACATAGGGACCAGCTTTCCTTCAACTATGCTTTGTGGAAATGCGGGTCAAAGAAATTTAAGTACTTAATCAAAACAACTTGTAATTCAAAGACATTCAATTGGATAAAAGCGCATAAGAAAAAATTATGACCTCCGAACAATTACAAACATATAAAAAGAAAGGAATGAAAGTTGGAAACGGGTGTGATTTTGTTTCTCCTGGACCAAATTTCGGTTCTGAACCATATTTAATTGAGATAGGAAACAACACAACTGTTTCATTTGACGTTGCCTTTGTAACCCACGATGCCGGTACTCGTGTTTTGAGAAACCTCGCCACAAACGAAAAGGAAAAGCAGACCGTAATTTATGGCAAGATTGTTGTTGGAAATAATTGCTTTATTGGTTGCCGTTCAACAATATTACCGGGAGTTAAAATTGGAGACAACGTAATAATTGGCGCGGGAAGTGTTGTAAATAGAGACATACCAAGTAATAGTGTAGCTGCTGGCGTCCCGTGTAAGGTTATTTGTAGTCTTGAAGAATATAAGGAGAAGCACAAGAATGATTTTTTGTATATGGTAAATCTTCCTTATGAAGAAAAGAAGAAGTTTTTAACGAAGCTGTTTAAAGATGAATAAAAATGTTTGTATAGTACACTTCAATACACCTGTTCTCACCGCACATCTGGTGAAGAGCATAAACAAACACACCCCTGGAACGAACATTTACATCTTTGACAACAGCGATAAAAGACCGTTTGTCAACGCCTTCAACAATGTGACAGTATTTGATAACACGAAAGGACAGATAATCAATTTTGACCAGTGGCTGAAAAAATATCCAAATAGAGAAAAATCAGGAGGGAAAGCAAATAAGTGGGGAAGCGCAAAGCATGCATACAGTGTTGAGAAGTGCATGGAACTCATAGGGGAACCGTTTATACTTCTTGACAGTGATGTTCTGATTAAAAAAGACTTCACACCTCTTTATGATGATGTTGTCTGCTATAAAGGAGAAGTTATATACCAACCGAATAGTAAGGTGAAAAGGGTTCTCCCGTTTATTTGTTTCATAAATACCCCAATGTGCAACCAGAAAGGCATTCATTATTTTGACGAGAATTATATGCACGGTCTAAGGGTTGGCGCAATAGGAGATAGATATGATACTGGTGCGGCATTATATTTATTAACCGAGCAAAAAAAAGGTCTTCACCGGGAAATAAAAGTGTCCGACTATGTTGTCCACTATGGAAATGGAAGCTGGGTTAATGCGGCTGAGAAGATGAGAAAGCCGAAACATATGCCAGCAATGGAATGGCTTGGAAAATACAAGGATTTTTGGTCTGATAACACTGGAGAAGAAAGTGTTAATAAACTATCTTTCAGTGATGTTTTTGACCATATCTATTGTTTGCACTATTTACCATCAACGGATAGATATCAGAAAATGAAAGATGAATTGGACCGCGTTGGAATTGATGTTGACTCTGATTATTTTTCTTGGGTGTATGATTACCCGGCACCGATTCTTGATACCGTCTTTAATGACAAGAGACTTAATATGAATGGCGCCTTAAGGTCAACAAGTAGAAACTACATAAAGCGTGTATCAATGAAACATTATGCAATAGTAAGGGAAGCATATGCTCTTGGCTATGAGAGAATACTGATACTTGAAAACGACGTAAGGTTCCATAGAGATAAGGATTATATCAATACGATGCTATTGAATATTCCAGGGACAGACATTGTTATGTTTGATAAGATGGTTTGTTCCGCGCCTTCAGAAAGTCTTAAATATAAAAGATACATAAAAACATTACCGGAAGATTCATTATATGGAAGTATGAATGACTCTGGGGTTTTCTTTATTTTTTGTTCGTGTTATTCGGTAAATAGAAATGCAATGAAAAAAATAATCGAACTTCACGAACAACAGTTACTACCACCAGATACCCCGCTTAACGACAAGTCACTTACGGGTTCGTTTGCAATCATAAACCTTGCAATTCAAGACCCAGATTTAAAAACACGAAAAGTTGAGTCTTATGATAAAATAGATTTGAATGTCGGCGTATATGGTACTGAAACAAAAAACTCAAAGGAAGAACCAACTAAAATACCGACATCTCATACTGGCATGCCAAAAATTGTTCCAAAACCAAGAAAGGCATCAGTTCCTGGTTCGGAAAAAAAAATCAATACTCCACCAAAGACGACGAATGGCAATAAAAAGGTAGTCGTAAAAACAAAACCGAAGGTAACGACAAGGGAAGGTATTGCTAAAAACAAAGAAATATTGTTACATGAACGACCGAAAAAATCAGCAAAACCGATAGTAACAAGAAAAATTCAATCAAACAAAAAAACAAAGACACGGACAATTTTTGCAAAATCTTCCGGATTTAATAAATTATATGATGTAGTGTGACCTTGATTTTAACTTATCAAGGTTTTATTTTTATGTAAAGTAATATGTTATGAAAAACAGAACAGTATATGATGTGTTGGATAGTGCCATGGAGAACTATTCCTACACAATTGAAAAGGAGGGTAAGAAAGTCATGCTGTCCGGTAAAGTTCATATTGGAAAAATTGACGTTACAGTTACCCACGAAAAGACATTTTACCAGCATGGTGAGCCAAATGACAAGATTAAACTTGAAAACGCAATCAAAACGTTCAAGGAAGAACTGAGAAATAAAGTTGCTGATATCATAAAGAGCCACGCCAAGGAACTTACAGACGACGAAGCAATGATTGACAAACTTCTGTATGAAGTAAAAAAACTTACGGAAGAACTTCAAAGGACAAAAGAAGAACTGGCAAATGCAAACGAAAGAATAAGTGAGTTGCAGTTGGAACTTGATAAATATATACAACCATTACAACCATTTCCGTGGACGATACCAAGCACCAATCCCTGGGATAATCCTAATCCTTGGTCGACAGGAATAACATGGGAAACCAAAATCGGTGACCCGCCAGGATGGATGGACAAAAACAACATAACTTGTTCGAACGGTGATGGAAATACGAGCGCGACATATGGCAATGGCGATGAGGTTATTTTCCACACGTCAGAATACAGGAAAAGAGACCAAAAGAGATTCGGATAATAAAAATGGAGAGGTTAAGCTTCCGCTTCCTCTCCTTATTTTTTTATAGATAATCTTCTAAAAATTTGTCATTTACGTAATATCTGAACGCGCTGTCATGAAAATTGTTCATATCTTCTTGCACAATAACAGGAAATTCGGGGCCGTTTTTTATTCTTCCGTGTCCAAAGGAAACCGAATATGTTGTATTGCTTTTGTATGGTCTGTAATTCTTGCCAAGATTCACGAAGCCGCGAGCATCTGAATCTGGGTCAATTTCCTTTTTATAGACAAGCCGTGTTTCAAGTCCATGTTCTTTCGCCATATAATGGTTAATGCAATAGTACGGGCCATCACCAAGAAATCTTTTGAAAAAATTAACTATATCCTTGATTCTTGTCTTCCCAATATAGTTTTGCTTAAGTTCTTTTACAAGGTCATCAATTTTAAACCTTTTCAAAGAAGCTGCAATTTCTTCTGACATTTTTTCATCATCTATCGGTTCAAAACCGTTAACATGTTTTTCAATTTCTTCGCATATGATTTTCTTAAGACGATTTTCATCTAATTTTATTATCTTCCCCATTTCGCGTAATGTTTTATATATAAATATAATCTGTTGTCTAAAAACATGCAAAAATAATGCCAAACTACATCATTCCTCAGAATTTTCTTCCTCCTTGGCATCCCTTGCATCAAGCAGGTCGTAAATCGTAATGATAACGATGTCCGGATATGTCTTGTCCACAAAGTTGCTCGTAACAGGGTCAAAATCAACAAGTTTCTTCAATGAGTTCGGAACTTCACCATCATCTTCAAACTTGTCAAAGTCTTCACTGGTCATCTTTGCGATTGCCTTTTCAACCTCTTCCCTGATGTGGTCAATACCGAGTTGTTTCTCCCTGGCCTTTCTCTCGTCATAGTCCTTGACAATATCATCCCAATTCATACCACACTCTTCAAGGAACGGAATCTTGAACTCCGGGTGTGCTTTCCAGAACTTGATTTCCTTGTCTTCCATCGTCATAAGCTGTTCAAAGGTGTCCTGGTCTCCCTCATTATTCGGCTCTCCGCTTGAAAGTTTTGACTGGTCCTCAGTAAAGTAAGGCCTGTCAGAAGGGTTGTTGATTAGAATCTTGTCCCGGATTTCCTTTGAGAAACACACGAGAAGTGGCTTGATTCTATTGTTGAACTGGCTGATGTATTTAGGGACGTTGTATTCCATTCCGGGAACATCCTTGCAGAACACGTCCTTTTCGGAATCAACCATATCACGAGGAAGAAGCATTGCATTGAGGATGATTTCGGTCTCAACGGTAACTTCCGGGTGATATTTCTTCACATACTGGTCAAGTGTAAGAGGGATTCCGTCCTCAACTGTCTTTGTCTTCGGGGCGGCTTTCCATTCCTTTTCAAGCGCCACCCTGCAGTCCATCTTGTCTCCGAATAAGCCACCGTTCATATAATAATGAGTAACTTTCTTCACGTCACTCTGAGACTTTGACTTACCTGTGTTGATGTAGAAAAGGGTTTCCCCAAGGTTCACATCCAGATTGTCCTTAATGGCCAATTCCATCCATGCCTGTCTTGACTTCGGGCGACCGGCCTTTGTTAATGTCTGGCAATCATCAACGTAATCCTGGATGCTTTTCTTTACCTTACCTCTGGAAGCAATCTCTTTCAGTGGGATACGGTAACTGTAAATCTTGTCAACGTAATCGTAATACTCGTTGAGGAAGCCTTGTCCATCATTGTTAAGCAGTAGACGGATTCCCTTATCCAGGAACTTTTCAATGTATTCCGGCATCTTCTTTGACTTGATAGTGTTACCTACCATCTTAACATCCTCAGGATAAGGTTTCTCTGGGAAGTAGTCAGCGTAGTTCTTACGTGAGAAGTTAATGGTTGCGGAGACGATTTCATCAATTCCGAGACCCATTTTGTTTACCGCATTGTCCGAATAGTGCATATCACACATATAGGTGTCATTGAACTCAGCCACGTCAGCTTCATATCCGGTGTACTCTTTTCCCTTTTTTGTTTCACGAGACATACCATTTGATACGTAAGGATTTTCCTCTGTATATCTGTATGTTTCAGGAAGCTTGAAGTTAAAACCATCAGTATCACCCACAATCGGTTCATATCCAAGTTTTGCGAAATGACTAATCATAAGGCGAAGCGACTGACGACCGGTGCAGGTAGTTCTCTCAGCGCACACAATTGATTTCCATGGGAATAGTGAACCGATATTGGAACCGTAAGAGCCGAAGAACGAGTTACCAAGGACTTTCTGCTGGAGCTGTTTACCGTCATTGAACGAGTAATCCTTTTGTGCATTCTGATACTCAGCAAGTTCTTCCGGTGTGAGTTCCTGACCTTTTGCAAGTTTTTTCTCGTACTTCTCAACGACCTTACCGGCCTTCTTTTTAAGACCCTTGGAAACCTCACGGGTAGTAAGCACATATTCAAGGAACTTCAACATCGTTCCCATCAGGTCCTTTTCATCCTCAATACCCCAAGTAAGGATAATGGACGGATAAAGCGAGTTGTAGTCAAGTTTGATTACATTGTCAACATAGCCCACCTTAAGCAATCGGGAAAGACCACCTGTAAACTTACCTGTGTTCGGTGCATCTGGAATAGCAAGACCATTCTCATAACTCCAGGCCATAAGCAACGCCTTCCACTGACCAGCTGTACCCATAGTCGTACACTTCTGGTAAGGAAGCGGAAGAATCTTACAGATAAGAAAGTTCGTGGCATTGTACTTAAGCTCAACCTTGTCACATTCCCAAAGGTCGTCCAGAAGGTACCTTTCAACGATGTATCTACCAGTAACCACCTCGTAACCGTCTTTCAGTGGTTTCTTGTCTGTGATTTCATACCACTTACCGTCTTCATCATTGAAAGCATAGTGCGCCTCGTTGTCGTTCCAAATGGTTGAAATCTTATCACCCGGAACATAGACACGGTTCTTCTTAACGAGCTTCGCATACTTGGTTGCATACTTCAGGTCAGCCTTTTTCATGTTGGAGTCAATGGCTTGTGCACGACGAACTGCATGCAGGCTATCCGTTATTACAGTATGAGGGACAACGGTCGGGCGATACTTTTCAACCTCCCCACCGAGCTTCAAGACATTCTCTTTCTGGCTTTTGTAGATAGGCTCGCCGTTGAGAAACTCCTTGGACAGCTCATACATTGTTGTTCCTAGGCGTTCGCATGCTACGATAAGCATATTCCAGTCAAAATTTTCACTATTATGACCTGTGATAATGTCTGGCTTAAATATGGCAATGCAGAGCAGGAAGTTACGAATTGCGTTCATCTCGCTTGCAGCCCTCTCTTCTTCTGTCTCGCCCTCAACAGCAAACACTCTTTCAAAAATAAAAGTTTTTCCCTTGTATTTCACCGGCCTGTTGAATCTGACACCAATCTGTTCAATCTTGTCGTTCTTTGTATCAAGTCCGGTTGTCTCAAGGTCAAAAATCATACGAAGTGTCTCATCGTAATCATTGTACCCCTTGAAATAGCGTTTTCCGGTGGATATAAGATACTGTTCCTCCGGAGTTGCGGTCAAATAATACTTGGTCTTGTTCTTTGCAAGTTCTTCCTGACCATCTTTTCTGTCCTTATATACCGAATACCCAGCTTCCTTGAAGAATTTGAGGAAATCACTGTAAGACATTGCCCTAGTTGCATAGAACAAGAAAGTATAGCCGTTTTCCATGCTTTCAACAACCTCACCGTCATTGTTCTTCGTTGAAAGTTCCTTGACGAAAATACCGTACTTGCCCATCATTTTAGACATACTTCCTCCACAGATGTTGTTGTCCATGATGTACTTCTTCATCCTTACGCAGACCTCTTTCTTGGCCCACACAAATGGATAAAAAGGACGTTCCGAAACACACTTATTATCGTCCTCATCCCTGTAATAAACCTTGACAAACGGGTCTCTGTAATTCGTAGTAATGTCAACAATTCTTTCTTCCGGGTCGTGTCCCTCCATAAAGGTTTTCACGGCCTCCATTGTAATTTCTTGTCTTTTAAATTCTTCCATATATTTAACTTGCTTGTTTGGCCATATCCTCTGACCGTTTCCAACCTTATAGTACAAAAAAAATCCTCGGGAAACAAATTGACTCTTTTTATTGTCAAAGAGATATTTATAGCAAATAAGTGCCTCTTGTGGCGTTTTATGGCATATGAAAATTAGTGAAATAAGAAATAATTTGTTCAGATTATCAGACTTGAAGGGTTTGATTCATGAAAATACGTTTGACGAAGACAGTATAATTCCGTCCGGAAGGGGCAGGGCTGGAAAATCGTGGGCATCATTTTTTAGTGAAAACCCGGAACGCTTGAAGTTATCATTCCTTAAAGCATTGGGCCTTAATCACAATCCGGCTGGTCCGTTTACTGACGAAGAGAAAGAGCTGATAAAGAATAGTGAAATCGGTAGATACTTTAAGTTTACTGACTCTGACGTTGAGGAAATCAATGCTAACCTTGAAAGAGTTTTTAATACCAACAATGGTATAGCAAACAATTATTCAACAGCCAAAAAGAACGTCGCTAAAAGGTTTAGAAACTCGGAAAGCGGGCTTGACGTATTGAAGAATTTCTTTGAAAGGGGTTCAAGCACCATACCAAATCCGAGCGTTCTTGAAAGTGGTGACATGTCTGCAATCAGAAATTATTTCCAGCAAATTTCAGAGCTGGCTTATGAAGCAATAAAATACAGCCAAGAAAACAATATAAAGTTTGGGGACATCAGAAATATAACGTCTGATACGATTGGGGATGTTTATAACCCGTATTCTATGTTCTTGTATTTTGTCTTTTATTGTGCAATTTCAACAAATGGTCTTCATAATGGAAATGTTATGAAAGACAATATACCTGTTCAATTTAAGAAGATTGTAGATAAAGAAGAAGTAAGACTGAACAGCTTACTTAGCGGGAAAGAGTTTAATTTGGTAGATACAGAAGAAAGGGAGAACCCAAAACTGGCAAATATGGACTTTATACAGTTCTTCATTCTAAACAAGATTGGTCTAAAGCATGGAGAGCTGTTAACGGCTGATAGAATACAGGTTTTATATAATTCATATTTTGCCTCAGAGGATTGTTTCCAGAACTTGATGTCCGGAATACAGGAAATTAAAGCAGCTAAGCCGAACACGACATTTCCATTATCAAATGAAACATTCTCCTTTAATACTGTTGGCGGGTTAACATATGCGGCTATTTCTTTGTTGATGACAAACAATAGAAATTTCAAGAATATCATTGATGCTGTAATGACATATATGCCTGGTTCAGAAGTTTCTGAAATCAGGAATGCAGTGTGCCGTATGATATATGAGGAACGCTCTTGGATTATTTTTGATGAAACATTCTTGAATACTGTATCGGAGACATTTGGCATACCGTATGCTTCTTTATTTGACCCTGCTTATGAGGTCAATAATAAGGTAGTAATTGAAGGACTAAAAAGATTTGTCTTGAAAAATGGAGGAAACGAAGATGGGTTGCGCCCTTTAGTCAGGACTTCTTTGTGTTACGGACTTGAAACCGTACCTCCAATTGAAAAGATATTTTCATTAGCTAAGACTCTTGATGAATTACTGAAGACGGACTTTTACAAAAGACTTGGCGCATCCGGTAGAAACATACTCAATAGTCCAGATTTATCTGTTTTGGATAAAATTTCGTTGCTGGTTGGAAAAGCATCAGACGGCTTGAAACTCCTGAATGAAGATGCTGTAAAAAGAGGTTATGCCGGAACAAACTTACCCGCTGGAATAGACCGGTTAAATACACTATACAAAGGAGTATCCGGCACCAAAAAAAGAGAAACAATGTTTTGGGAAATATTAAAAAGAGATTCTGGTACAAAAACCCAGGATGATATTTTCTATTTCCTGTTCGGAATATCAGATAAGGATATTGAATGGCAATCTGAATATAACAGATACGAGGGTGTTGAAAAAGAAAATGGACAGGGCGGTTTGGGTAGGAAATCAATTGATATAATGGGTAAAAAATACCAGAATGCCGAGGTTAACGGAAAACCAGTTAAAACAAACAAAGTTGTCAAGAGACTTTGTTTTGAATACCAAGGTGAACAACATTATCGCCCAATCAATATCGTACCGGCAGATTATGACTACTCATTATATTCTGAAATGAGAGAAGAGGTCTTGATGAGGTGTGGATTTACATCTGGTAAAGGAAAGGAAGGTGGAAAGCGTAACTATTATTGGGCCACTAAAGACATACCCACCGATGAACTTCCACTGGATATGCGCCAAATCATCATAGACGTTTTCAAGGAACAATTTGAACATCTTGTCGCTGCAGTCCAGGGTGGACGCTTTTCAATGGATAAAGTCGTCACTGAGGGTACTGGTGTTCATAGAGGAATTAAACGTAACGCGCTTACTTCTTTTAAGTATGGTGACGCGATAAATTATTTCCGGGAAGTAATAAATAGGGGTGCAAATGACCTATCAATGTTTGTTGCACCGCCAATTAACGGCGCAATACCGTATCTTTGTTCACCGTGTAGATTTGCGGATGAGATTTTTACCGCAATAGATTTGCAAAGAGACAGAATGAAGTCGGACATCATTTTTAACAGGCGTAAATTAGGCTGGGAGATGGCTTATATAACACCAAAGGTATCCGCATCATTTACGGAGGAGGATTTGATGTATACTGTTTCTGAATTGGCAAAAAATAATCCTGAGGCTGTTTTCCAGTGGGATAAGGAAGGAAAAACTAAATTAACAGCATACCTTGTGAACAATGGATTTAAGACACAAGAACAAGAACTTGTTGCTGAGAATACATTGTTTAGACAAATATTTAACGAGATTAAGAATGAGTATAATTACTAATTGCTTCAATGAAATTCATCTCAGTATCTCCAACACAATCGTCAAGATTATAAGCTAAGTGACTATATACGTCTTCAATCATTATAGTGCCGTCTTCCAAAAGGAAGATGGCGTTGTTTAAAGTTGGCATGCTTTCACCTGTCTCGTCAAAAGGAGGATTGAACCAAAATTGTACCGGATTGGGGTGCCATCCAGGCCTGTATACATTTTTATACCCATTCTCTATGTCAGACCTCGTAAAATCTTCAAATTGTTCCAAAAATTCATATATCATAGTTCTATCTTCTCCCATAATGCATTAATTTAATCCTTTATAAATATTCCAAACTCACTCAAAACCCCTTGTACGTGTTCAAAAGTATCCCCAAAGTAAAGAACCATTCTTCCCTTTTCGGGGTATTCTTCCATGTTCTCAATGTCAATCCAGGAAAGTGCTATAATCCTCGCGATAGCATATTCCATTGAGTAGCAATATGTTTCCTGTACTGTCTTTAGTGGAAATGGGATTTTAATTCTCACGACCTTGTTATATGTTGTTGAATCCGGGGTAATCTCATCGGTGGAAACAAGCCCTGGTGTATTAACCTCCCAATCAACACCCCAGACTATATCCGG
>ODAJ012031897.1_pt1 | contig 11500 bp, 7 predicted proteins | sample 1539241 | NCBI WGS metagenome assembly ODAJ01 (sample SAMN02144231, study PRJEB22623) | gut metagenome | biome: sheep rumen | host: Ovis aries | place: New Zealand | reverse complement strand
CTAATTCAAGCCAATGGAGCTCTCTGCTATCAAGTGATGTTAATGATGGCTAAGGACTTGGCGTTTTCGGAGATTCAGACCGTAAACCTAACACAGAAACATATTCGAGGGCGTTTGGCAGAGTCACTTCTGTTGCTTATCAAGAACTATGGTTATGAGGAAGACGGAAAGACTTTAGCCATGCTCTTACCAAGAGAAGATCTGGCGAATATGAGCAACATGACAACAAGCAACGCAATTCGCACACTCAGCCAGTTCTCTCAAGAAGGTCTGATTGGAATCGATGGGAGACATATCAAGATTCTCGACGAAAAGGCATTAGAAAAAATATCGCGACTCGGTTGAGCCGCGATTTTTTAATCCATCATATTCCCCATATTGGAAGATAATTGTACCATCTTATCGTAATCTTCAGGTGATAAATCGTAAAAATAGTAGTTACGGGGATCAATCGGCCGATCTTGGTAATGAACCTCGTAATGGAGGTGCGGTCCTGTAGATTTTCCAGTATTACCGACGCGAGCAATTATATCCCCTCGCTTAACCTTCTGCCCTACTCTCACGAGCCGTTTGGAACAATGGGCATACCGTGTAGCATAGCCAAAGCCATGGTTTATCTCGATGGTTTCTCCATATCCTTGGCGCCAGCCGGAATAGGTAACAGTTCCGTTTCCTGTGGCAAATATATCAGTACCAACTGGTGCGGAAAAGTCCATTCCCTCATGGAAACGACGGATATGATAAACCGGATCCACACGCCATCCGTAGCCGGATGCCATACGTTTGAGATCCTTGTTGAGAACTGGTTGGATAGCCGGTATATTCTCCATGCGAAGTTCTTGATTCTTAGCCAGATCAACAATCTCGTCATATGAGCGTGCCTGAACATAGAGTTCTTTCTCTAGAATATCTACCTTCCGCTGTATATCCGATGCAAGTTGAGTATTGGTCATTCTTGCTAGGGAATCGTAATAGGATATCTGTTGTGTAGCACCAAGCCGGACGGACATAGGAATAGGTTCGGCACCTAACATAGCCCGATAGAGGTTGTCATCTCTCTGTGACAGGTCGGACATGACAATCTGCATCTGGTCTACCTGTTTCTCCATGACATTCAACTGTGCCTGAAGGTTGCGATTATATTGCATAAGAGAGGCCTCACGTGGTGAGGGGAAGAAATATAGGAACGTATAGAAAAATATTACTCCCAGACAGATACCTCCGATGATATATCCTCCGGATCGGCGTAGCCAATAACGAAATCCATGCTCTATACGTTCTAATTGCAGGGTTTCTGGATTGATGCGGTATTTCTTAGACATATATTATTTATTATTTTTATACCAGAAAAAGTACTGGTTCTGTTGTTTTTTCTCTTCGGGTGTTCGCGCGACATAAATAGGTTTGCGCGTATAAGGATTGATGCCTGTATAAAACATCGTGGTCGACAAGGTCATTGGTGTCGGGGTAAAATCCTGAACCTGCTCAGGATGATAGCGCATTTTCTTGGTCTCTTCAGCTAAAAGGCGCATATCCTGCTTCGTGCAGCCCGGGTGCGATGAAATAAAATACGGAATGAGTTGCTGGTTAAGTCCTGCTTCCTTATTGATCCGCATAAAAAGTTCTCTGAAACGCAAATAGCTTCCCCAAGATGGTTTACGCATGACATGCAGCACGGAATCGGACGAGTGCTCAGGCGCCACCTTGAGACGTCCGGATACATGCCTTGTGATGAGTTGACGAGCATATTCCTCACTCATAAGGTCGTACCTTATACCCGATCCAACGAATGCATGTTTGACGTACGGCAGTTTATCCACGGTACGGTAGATATCAATCAGTGGGGCGAAATCGCAGTTGAGATTCTTACAGATTGCGGGTTGAAGACAGGACGGCCGCGCACATTTCTCACAGATGGATATGTCCTTTCCGTGCATCTGATACATATTTGCAGACGGTCCACCGAGGTCCGATATGACGCCATGCCAATCCGGTTGTTGACTCAATCTCTCTATCTGGCGAAGGATAGAAGCTTTTGATCGCGATATAATCTGCTTACCTTGATGGGCACTGATTGTACAAAAAGAACAGCCTCCGAAACAACCGCGATGCATGCAAACAGACCATTTGATCATCTCATATGCGGGAATCCTTTTATCCTTGTACTTAGGATGCGGAGTATATTGATACGGGAGGTCATAAATAGCATCCAATTGCTCGGTAGTGATAGGCGGGAAAGAGGGATTAACCACAACAAACCTATTGCCCACCGGCTGTACTAATGTCGTCTGGTTTATCTTATTGGACTCAATCTCCATGAGTCGGAAATTCTCTGCATGTGCCCGTTTATCGCGCATAGCTTCTTCATGGCTCGCGAGCATGATTGCGCCAGCAGGGATCTCCCGCTTGTCTGTCGTCAGAAATGCCGTCTGAGGAACGTCATGTGGCAATCCATTATTAATTTTTGATTTTTCATTTTTAATTTTATCCGCGATCTCCGTCATTGCCTGTTCTCCCATTCCATAGACTAAGAGGTCTGCTCCACTATCTACCAGAATAGAAGGCATTAATTTGTTCTGCCAGTAATCATAATGAGTCAACCGTCGCATAGACGCCTCAATGCCTCCGATAACGATCGGGACGTCGGGGTAAAGTCCTTTTAGGATACGACAATACGTGATCGTACAATAATCAGGACGCGCTCCTGCCCTTCCTTCCGGCGTATAAGCATCATCGGAGCGTTTGCGTTTGGCCGCTGTATAATGGTTTACCATCGAATCCATCGAACCTGCAGATACCGCAAAATAGAGCTTAGGACGACCGAATTTCTTAAAGTCACGATAATCTCCATGCCAATCCGGCTGTGGGACAATAGCTACTTTATAGCCTGCCGCCTCAAGCACACGGCCTAATACGGCTGCGCCAAAAGAGGGATGGTCTATATACGCATCGCCCGTGAAGAAGACTATGTCCACTTCACTCCAGCCGCGTAATTCCATCTCCTTTCGGGTTGTAGGCAAATATTTTAAAAGATCAGCCATTAGTATTCCGCTCTATGTTTTTTTAGTCAATTTGCAAATCTAGTTTCTCTTTTAGTTCATTGAGCACAGGGTTCTGATCCGCCATAATGGCAAACTTCTCCTCGGCAGTAAATGCCATTTGTTCCTGGCTGAACTCTGCCTGTACGAGGTTTATCTGCAGAGCAGAGTTTCTGAGTGTAGTATGGAGCTTCTGAATAAGGATTGGAAGGGCCTTTTTCATTTCCTGAAGCTGCCATGGATTTGGCATCTGTATTTCCGCCGTGGTCTCATTTATGCGCTTGGGCATATAGGTTTCGATCAACTGTTTTAGACGCAGTTCCTCATTGTAGGTAGCCGCTAGACCAACCCACGCGTCTCTGAGTTGGTCATCCGTAAAAGGGCGGTTCTGCTCCTCCTGGGCAATAGGCTGTGCCGGCGCTGTTTCTGCTTGTTTCTCCTGTTTCTTTAGTCCGAAGCCGAGAGAAACCTTCGGTATTTTAGGCATGGCTGCAGTACTAGGAGTACTAGGAGCACTAGGGGCACTTGCGACAGGCGTGGGTTTAGCAACGGGCGCAGGCTTTGGTGCCACCGTCTGAGGAACAGCAGCTTGCACGCCAAGTTGACACATCTTGATAAGCGCCAACTCTACCGTCAGACGTTTGTTTCGCGCCGTGCGGTAGTTGATATCGCAGGTGTTGAGTACATCAAGGGCCTGGTATATCCAGATTGGCGAGCATAACTGCGCCTGCTGGCCGTAACGGGTACGGATAGCCTCGCTGGTCTCTAATAACGGCAGTGTTTGTGCATCTTTAGATACCAGTACATCCCGTAGATGTTGTGCCAGACCCGTTACAAAATGACCGGCATCGAATCCATGATTGAGCACTTCGTTTAAGAGCAACATCGCAGCAGAAACATCGTGGCGCAAGGCATTTTCCACCATCGAGAAATAGTAGTCCGTGTTCAATACATTGAGCACAGCGATTGTTTGCTCATATGTGATCGTATTCCCACAGAAAGCCACGAGTTGGTCAAAGATCGAGAGTGCGTCACGCATTCCGCCATCTGCTTTTTGAGCCACCACATTAAGCGCTTCCTCAGAGACGGTAATCCCTTCGTTTTTCGCCACTTTTTGGAGATAAGCAATCGTATCCTGTACCGTTATACGGTTCAGATCATAAACTTGGCAACGACTAAGAATTGTCGGGATGACTTTATGTTTCTCCGTCGTAGCCAGGATGAAAATCGCGTATGAAGGCGGTTCCTCGAGGGTCTTCAGTAAGGCGTTGAATGCACCGGCAGAGAGCATATGTACCTCATCGATAATATAAACGGAGTATTTACCAATCTGTGGCGGGATACGCACTTGGTCGATAAGCGCACGGATATCCTCTACCGAGTTATTGGAGGCCGCGTCTAATTCGTGTATATTAAATGATCGCTGCTCATTGAATGCTTTACACGACTCGCACTCGTTGCATGCGTCATACCCGTTTTGCGGATTAAGACAGTTGATTGTCTTTGCGAAGATACGAGCGCATGTTGTTTTGCCCACTCCTCGCGGGCCGCAGAACAGATACGCATGTGCCAGATGATTCTGGCGGATTGCGTTCTGTAGGGTTTGCGTGAGTGCCTCTTGTCCTACAACCGACTCAAAGGTCTGTGGACGGTACTTTCGCGCCGATACAATGTAATTTTCCATATGCTATGCTGTATATATATTTATCTTTTTCTACGGTCTTTACCGCATAAGACGGATCAACCAATACCGTCTGTAGTTGCTCAAAGGAGAAAATCCCTACTCCTTGAGCTTTGACGATTGCCTCTTTCTGTGTCCAGAGGCGGGTGAACATCCGTTCGGGCTCTTTTGAGGAACTTATAAGCGCTTGTTCATCCTTATTCATTACGCGCGCGACAAGTTCCTGATCTACCCGCCGTATGCCCTCGATATCTATTCCTATCGGTTCATCATCTACTGCTACGGCTATTCCTTCTTTGCAATGAGAGATCGAAAAATACGGTCCGTCCGGCAGGAAAGGTTTGCCATGCTCGTTGTATTCAAAATTCCGACACCAAATCGGAGTTTTATCTGTATTTTGTGCATCTTTTGTGCTTATCCCGACCATCTTCTGTAGCATCAACCAACTCTTTAGACAACTAAACCGTCCATGCGTATGTTTGTATTTGAGAGCCTGCTCGCGCCGCTGCGCCGAGACAAGAGGAAGCATCTGCTGCACAACCATCTCCGTGCACTCCTCCATATGATCATATACCGCTACTCTCATTGTTGCTCCGTATCTTTATGCGCATATACTTTCCAATAAATAACAGGCAGACAAGTAACCGTCAGCGGAAGCGTCAATATAGTACCAAAACAAATCACCACACCCATTGGCATCCAGAGACTTGTAGCTGCAATGATCATCGGCAGGACGCCAAGGGCAGTTGTCGCGGAGGTGAGGAAAACAGGCCTCATTCGCCGTAAGCCCGCTTGGAAAGCTGCCTCGCGGTATGTCATATGTTTGTATTTGCGGCTGTCTTCCGCATACTCGTACATCATAATCGCATTGCGCACTATTATGCCGATAAGACTGACGATACCCAGGACAGCAGTGATGGATATATCCAGCCCGAAAATTGCCAACCCGCTCATTGCACCGAAAAGACACAACACAGCGCTGGAAAGCGTGAGAAAAGCCAAACCTACCTTTCCGAAATGGTACAATAACAAAACCAGCATCACGGCCAACGCTGCGACCACGGACCATAGAATCTGCGGAATGAGCATGTCATTGATTTCTGTCAAGCCGCCATACTTAATACTTACGCCGGCAGGCAAATCCGTAATGTGCGTTTCTATCCACGCCTTCACTTTCTGTTGTGCAGATACCTGACTGGTCGTTCCGCGGAGGTCGGCACCAATAGTGATTGTCTTAACGGCATTCCTATGTTCCAGGTAAGTATGGTGCCATCCCGGCTCTATGTCCGCCACTTGGCGAAGCGGCACCCATACGCCGGGAATAGCTGTTGGGATAGGCAGCGCCCCAAGCGAGGTTGCATCCATAGTTTCTACCCCTGCGGTATAAAGTACTACAGGTACGCCATAACTACCCTCATAAAGCGTGGTGATGGTAGTACCCTGCGATGCCTGACGGAGGTAGAGAGAGAGCTGTGTCTGAGTAATACCCAGTCGGGTTGCCTCATCCGGCTTGAGCACTACACGCGTGGACGATGTTGTATTATCATAATTGCTATGCACCCATTGCAACTCGGGCTGCTGCACCATATATTGCAGAATACTATCCGCATAGGGCGCTAAATCCTCCCATCGTTCACCTTGTAAACGAACCTCCAGCGGGTTCTTTGCCGCCTGATAGTCCAATTGTTTGAAACGGGCATAGGCATTCGGGAAATAGTTCTCGTACCGTCCGCTGTATTCTTTCAGCAGTTGGCTCGTCGCTTTACTGGAAGCGGTATTGACGATGAGTTGGGCATAATTGGATGCCGGGGTCTGGGGCGTGTAAGTTGCATGGAAACGCGGTGAAGACTGACCTATGAACGATGTTACGGAGACCACTCTCTCGTCTGCTCGAAGTATCTTGGATAACGAGTCCGCCACCAAAGCGGTCTCCTCCAAAGGAGCACCTTCACGCACATGGATCTCTACAGCGAAGAACTCGCGCTCGGCTTTAGGTAACAACTGGAGATTAAGCGGACCTAAAAGCAAAGCCAGTCCTACTATCGTTGTTGCGCCTATCAGGCAATAAACAATGACCGGATGATTAAAACAAGCCGCCAATAGACGCTTATAGCCGTCTTGCAACCATGTAAAGAATCTATTCTGTATCCGTTCTACGAGATTGAGTTCATCGGCTCTGCGCTCCTTTATAAACCGGAAAGCAAGGAACGGAGTAATCCATGTTGCATAGAATATACTCGCCACTAACGCAAACAGTACCGCCCACGGGAAAAGCTGTACAAACTCACCCAGCGGACCGGTAATGATTCGTGTCATCGGGAAGAACATACCCGAGATTGCCATGGTAGCAAGCGACATAGGCACAAACAGCTGGCTCGTGCTTACTACCGCTGAATACCAGCGGGAATGACGGCGGTCCAAAAGGTTCGTATAGCCATCAATGACAATAACCGAGTCATCGACAATCATTCCTAACACAAAGATCAGAGCCGCCAGCGTTACGGTATTCAATTCAATCCCGGTGAGATACATCAGTCCGATACATATCGCGGTACAGATAGGAACACCCGTAGAGGCAACCAAAGCCGTGCGGAGCGGGAAGAGGATAAGCATTACGGCGATTACTACGATGATGGAGATCAATATATCTCTCAGGAAGGATAGTACGGAGTCATCTACCACTTTGGGTTGATCCGTGATCCGATGAAAGTGTATATCCGGCGGCAGGAGAGCTGCTCCTTTGGCAAGTTGCCGATCCACCTCCTGACCAAACGCCACTATGTTATTCCCCGGTACCATCTCCATATTGAGAATGAGACACGCCTTGCCGTTGTACTCGACGTATTGCTTCGGTGCCTGATAGCGGCGGCTTATAGTTGCTATATCTTTGAGCCGGATAACTGCTCCGGTAAGTGCGTCTGACCATACAATCTGCTCCTGCATTTCATACTCCGATTGATATGGAATAACAACCTGTAACGGACCTTGAGCATCATTTTCACCTCCTATGGTACGGAGTCCTTGCAGTGCAAACTGCGCCTGCAGAGCCGTGGGGTTAATACCGTACTTGGATAGATTTTCAGCGTCAATTGTAATTGCGATCTCTTCGGTCTGCTGACCCATTATACGCAGTTTGCCCATCTCGGGAATTGTACGGAGATGACTACATATCCGGTTCGCGTATTCCTCTAACTCGCGCGGGCTGCGCTCGTCACTCTCAATCGCAATAAGCAGAGAGGAAGTATTTCCAAAATCATCAATCAGTACCGTCTGAAGTACGCCTGCCGGCATTTTCGTTTTCTGCAAAACCGGCAGTCCTGCGCGGATCTTCGTCCATGACGCGGCATCGTCACTGACATCGTCTCGCAGCATTACATAGACATAGGCTATACCGTCATGGCTCTCGCTGAAGGTACGCGGTTTATCAACCGTCTCAAAGGAATTGATATAATCCTCCAGAGGAATAGCGACCTGCTGCTCCACCTCTTCAGCCGTCGCACCGGGATAGAGCGAAACGACCAGACCTTGGCGGATCGTGAACTGCGGAAACTCATCCTTGTTCATCTTTGGCAAGGACCAGATTCCGAAGACCATTAAGCCCATGAAGAGTGCCATCACGAGCCCATGATGTTTCATCGCCGATTCTATGTGCTTACTCGTTTTCAATAATGCAGTTGTTATATAGTTTCTGGTATCCCCCTGTGATAAGGGTATCGCCTGTTTGCAGCCCGGAGAGCACACGTACGCCATCGGCCTGATAGCCTTCAACGGTGATTATCCGGCGGACAGCTCTGCCCTTCTCTACCACCCATATTGTGTGTCCCTCCGGCTTGAGCAGCACACATTTTGCCGGTATGACGATACGTTCGTCAGCGGAGGGTTGCTGCGGTTGTATTTGCACTTTAGCCACCATACCGGATCGCAATACATCTGTTCCTCCGTCTATAGTCGCCACCACGGTATAGGTATGTGTTACCGGATTGGCGGACGCGCTCTTCTCCGTGATATGAATCGGGAAATTTGCCCCTACTGCCGCGCATTCCACGATACCTTTCATCCCCTCATCCGTTATACCGTTAATTTCTCCTTCCGGTACGGTGAAGCGCACGCAGAAACCCGATACATCGAGGATAGAGCACAATTGTGTACCGGGTATGACGGTCTGTCCTTTCTCTGTCTCCAAACCGCTAATTATACCATCGCAAGGAGCTATCAGAGTACATTCTTTAAGTTGTTGTTTGGCTGCCTCATAAAGCGACTTGGCCTGAGCATACTGAGATTCTATCTCTACCATCTTCTGGTCAGAGACAACTCCCTTTCGGTGGACTCTGGACGCGCGAGTATGACCGTCTTTTGCGTGGACATACGCAGCCTCTGCACCTTTCAGCGCGTTCAGCGCTTGGGTATTATCGACAGATAGGATTGCCTGCCCTTTGCGCACATGGTCTCCATTCTTCACGTCCACAGATACGATTCTTCCGGTTGTTTGCAGCGCCAGCGGCGTCTCATGGATTGGCTCTATCGTACCTACATAACGCGAGGTGGAGAGGGCTGCTTGCGGAGTTATTACCATCGTTTTGACGCGCATGGAAGCCTGCTCCTGGTTTTCTCCGGTGCGCGCCACACACGATGATAGCAGCAATGCTGCCAACCCTAATATCAATGATTTAATATGCATGGTTGATACACGTTTTTTTCCATTTCAACGATAAATACACAGCTCGCGCTATAAGGTGCGCGAAATAACCTATATATAATGCTTGCGGACCTACAAACCGATACGTAACTGCATATCCTGCCATAAAACCGATTGCCGCCCAAATCATCGAATTGCGAATCTGTACACCTGCCGTTGCCCCGATAAAAACTCCATCCCACATAAATGCCAACGTACTGACAATCGGCATGGCTATAAGCCAACCGATATATTTCATGGAGGCATTTATCACCTCCTGATCACTTGTGAGCAGTTCAATACTGCCTCTGCCCCAGAGGGCGTAGATAGCCGTAAAGACCAACCCTACACCTAACGCCCAGTAAAAAAGCGCGCGGACTACCGTATTGAGGCTCGTCCGCCAAGCCTCTGTTTCTTCTCGCCGCCCAAACTCTTTGCCTACCAGCGCCTCGCCGGCATAGGCAAACCCGTCCACAAAGAAGGAGAAGAACATAAATAATTTCATTAATATGCTGCTTACCGCCAGTTCCGTATCGCCATAAAGGCTCGCGAGCGAAGTATAGCCCACGTACACCACCATGAAACAGAGCGAGCGGATAAAGAGATTGCTATTGAGTACCATCATCCGCTTCATCTCCGTCCAATGGAGCGTAGCCTTGAGTTCCTCCGGGTGACGGAGGACACTCATTTCCGGATAGCGGATAAAGAAGATGGCGAGCGCAAGGATAAGCCCCGTATATTGGGCAATCAGCGTTCCCCACGCTACACCTGTTACGCCGAGCGGCGTATAGACCGCGAGCACATAACTCGCAGCCATGTTTACTACATTGACCAGAATATCCACCGCCATCGGACTTCTCGTGTCCTGCATGCCGATGAACCATCCCTTGAAAGTAAAGAGACAGAGCGTAGCCGGTGCTGCCCAGATACGCACATAGAAATACCGTCGCGCGATAGATGCCACCTCTGCCGAGCAAGGTACGACGGCTAACACAGCCGTCACGAAGAACCACTGGATAGCCCAGATGCAGAGAGCGGCGCATAAGGCCACAAAGATACTTCTTGTCAATATCTTGCGGCACTCATCCGGTTGTCCTGCGCCGTAGGCTTGGGCGGTCAAACCACTCGTACCCACGCGCAAGAAACCGAAATTCCAGTACAACAAATCAAAGAGCATAGTACCGATAGCGATACCGCCGATAGCGGCGGCGTCACTCAGATGTCCCACAATAGCTGTATCCACGATACCTACCAGAGGGATCGTTATATTGGCTAAAATACTGGGTATCGCCAGGCGTAATATGTCTTTGTTCGTACTCGTCATAAGAATAGTAAGATCATCAACTGTCCCGTCAATACGCGTAGGAACATAGTCAACGGATAAACCGTCGAATAAGCCACTGCGGCGCGGTCGTTAGACGAACTCTGCGAGGTGGCATAAGCCAGTGCAGGCGGATCGGTTGTCGAGCCGGCAATCAAACCCATCAGGGTAAAATAGTCGAGTTTCAGCCATTTGCGACCTACTATACCGATGAGGATGAGTGGCAGAAGTGTGATAATCACACCGTAGCCTATCCATACATAACCACCGCCAACAAGGGTCGGGATAAAAGTCTTACCGGCGCCAAAACCAACGGCAGCCAGGAAGAGCGATATACCGATCTCGCGGATCATGAGGTTCGCCGAAGTGGTGGTATAAGTGACGATGTGCCACTTGGTACCAAAGGCTCCCATAAGGATAGCGATAATCAGCGAGCCACCGGCTATACCGAGTTTGAACGGCTGTGACAGACCGGGCAGTGCAAACGGGATCGAGCCCAGCGCCACACCCAAAAGGATACCAAAGAAGAGGGACGCCAGGTTAGGTGCATCCAGTTTCTTCGCCGAGTTACCAAAGGCCTTGGCAATACGCTCCACTGCCTCCTTCTCGCCCACTACGGTCAGACGGTCGCCTAACTGCAAACGCAGATCCGGTGTAGCCAACAGCTCAATACCGGCACGCCGTACGCGGGTGATAGTAATATGGAACGCGTCACGCACCTTGAGGTCGCATATCTGTTTTCCGTTGATCTTATCCTTGGTTACCACAATGTGCTGGCTCACCAA
>ODAJ014760515.1_pt1 | contig 11504 bp, 8 predicted proteins | sample 1539241 | NCBI WGS metagenome assembly ODAJ01 (sample SAMN02144231, study PRJEB22623) | gut metagenome | biome: sheep rumen | host: Ovis aries | place: New Zealand | reverse complement strand
AAACCACCTTTTCTGTGCAATGGTTACTTGATTCTTAGCACTCTGTCTACCGTATGAGTAAGATAAATCCTATCATATAGCGTCACGATTATTGGCTTCTCCATATTTTCAAAATAGTCATACTCATACATATCAACATAAACAATTAACCAGAATTCATCTAATTCGTTATGCAAGTTCTTATACGAAGTTAGTTTTTCCTCTTTGTTTCTGATTATCTGTTCAAGAATTTCAGTTTTAACATGTTGACAAACTCCAACACTGCACACACTCACAGGCAATTTACTTTCTAAATCAAAATCCCACTTATCAGCGGACTGAAGATATTGGGCATCATAGTCTGGATTTGTTAAAAGACCATCTATTTCATCTTGCAATTGTTTTTCTCCATCTTTTCTGTTGAAAGTAGAAACATTCTCATCAAAGACAATGATACTCGTAAGTTTTCCTTTTTCGCCTTTGTAATTATCAATCACTCTCTTGTAGGCATTACGTGCTTCTGTTTCTTTTGGACTTTTATGATATTCAACAATTTCTGCTCCAATTTGTTTCCCTTCAAATTCAAACAGGAAGTCAGGACTTTCAGATTCAACAATCCTTTCACGAGGAATCTTTAATTCATCGGTCAAGATATAGAGAGCATAGCGTTCGCTATATTTTTGCCAATCCTTATTTGATCTGCTTTTCTTCATTTATATTTGTGAGTGCTGGGGCCAAGCCCCAGCACTCAGTTTATTTACCGGCAGTTAGATCATGGTGTCAGTTCTTCTGATCATTTTCAGGAGTCCGTCATTTTGATTATGATTCATTACTGTCTTAATTCTCATGTTATTTGTCTTGATAAGTGATCAGTAGAACCGACCCCGTGATCCCGTCATTGATTTTATATCCGGAGTTTTGGTCTTCTCCCCTGTATTTATTACTTCTATTTTTACTTTAGGGCAATTTAAAAAAGCTTTTTCTTCTATTACAGTCTGAGGATATACCCTGACAGTTTTCAGTGCTCTACATTCAAAAAAGGCACCATAGCGTATTATCTCAACACTTCTTGGTATTGTTATTGAATCTAGAGATGGGCATTCAGTAAAAGAGTTTCTTTCTATTGACTTAACACCATTAGGAATTTCAATCGTAGACAGAAGTTTTAAGTGTCTAAAAGTTCTATTTATATACTTAAGGGCTTTGGGAAGATGGATGTCTTTTAAGGATGAACAGTTTCCAAATACGTTTTTAAGATTTGTAACACCATCTGGAATCCAAATTGACGATATTGATTTACACCCATCAAAAGCGCCATCGCCAATTGCTTTCAACCCAGAAGGTAATTCAATAGATTTGAGCTTGGAACAGCCGTGAAAGGCACCGATACCGATTTTTTCTAAACTTTTGGGGAAAATTATTGAGATAAGAGAAAAGCAATAAGAAAATGTGTAATCTCTGATTTCTTTGATACCTTCTGGTAATGTAATGGAAGTCAGTTCACGGCAATCACTGAAAGCTTCCCTTCCAATGAATTTTATACTTTCTGGTATTTTTATTGTGGATCCAGTAGATATAAAAGCAGAATCTCCAATTGCCGTAACAGTATTTGGTATTACGGTATTTTTACAACCTACTATCAACATGTTTTTAGACTTTAAAATAATAGCATTACAATTATTACGAGAGTCATATATCGGGTTCCTTTTATCAACTACAATTCTACTAACACTACTCCACCGAAAACCCATAACTGAAATGCTAATTATGGATTGGGGAATTTGTACTTCGGTCAATTCATAACAATTATTAAATGCAGAATTATCAATCCTTGTAACTTTGTATGTATCCCCAAGGAAATTAATTGTTTCAGGAATTTTCACTATTCCTTTATACCGAGTTTCCACTTTATGTCCAGAAGTAACACCTGCAGTTTTAGTTTTCGAATCCAAACGATAATACATGCCATTATCTAGCAAAGGCGTTATTGATTTCAATATGTCACTAACTTTGTTTCTATCCAAAGTTTGAGCATCGCCACAGATTCCCCACAAGGTAAAGATAAGGATTAGAATTGTCCAACGTTTCACTTCTCTTTTCATAATCATTCATCTTTTTGATTCATAGAATACCCATCTTTCTCATATTTATTGAAAACTATATAAGCTACAAAATGCTTCACTGTCTTATACTAATCTAAAGCATCCAACAAAATGAATGCGGCCCAATAATATGGGTCTTGATATTTTCTCACTTTCTTCATTGTTTTTTCTTTGACCAGTTTTTGCTTTGCTTGCTCTTTAGCATGGGCAGAAACAGAAGGATGGGTATCCGACTTCACTTCAACCTCCACTTCATATTCCTTAACATACCTCTGAGCCTGTTTTAGCGATTCGTATTTACTCATCCCTGAAGTCAGGTTCTTGTAGAACTGTGTCATTAATAGATGGGTAGCCTCATCATCAACTTTCCACAGACTCATCAGCAAAGATTTTGCACCCGCTTTCTTAAAACCACGCTGCAAACCAAATACGCCGTCACCTAATAATTCGCCGAGACCAGTCTGACAGGCAGAAAGAACGACTAAATCTAATCCTCGTAGATCTAACTGCGAGATTTCCTTTGCTGTCAAGATACCATCGTCAACGCCTTCTGGCAATTTCTTCCCCATTAATGCATAATTCGCTCCTGCCAATAGCAATCCTGAACGGGTCAACGCCTTATCTTCCACAAAATGAGGCAACAAGTTGTTATCCAAAATATAGTCTCTGAGCATTGCTTCTTTTTCCGTCCAATAAAATCCGTGAGTAGCAATATGTAGTAAATTCATTTTTTTACCTGACAAATTCCTGAAAGAACCTTCTGTAGCTAGGGAGTCCAATTTCAATGAAGTTATAATGTTCTTTTGTTCCAATGCTTTACTAATTTCTTCAGCTTCTGTCTTCGTTGCTGGGAGGTATGAAGCTCCACTTCGAAGATTTAACGAATCGGCTAACGCAAGTGGCTCGTAGTTGAATGATCTTTCTTTTGATTGATATTTTTTGCTATCAGCAATGAGCAAATCTTCCTTTGTATCATATTTTATTCCGCCATATACCGATGCTTGCTTCAAATTATAATTATCCTTTATAATGGCAATTTGTCGAGTGGATGATAAACGGTACATATTCCATTTGTCGGAAATCAGACAATCTTCACTCCAATGGGGTAACGACTCTATGGCTATATTGTATAATTCACCATCGGGAGCGAAATAAACTGTTTTCTTCTTTGAAAGATATTCAGATAGAGGTTTCCATATCATTTGGCTCAACTGTGGTGATGAGTAATAACTTCCTGTTTTTGTTTTTTTAAGTTCTTTATCTCCAAACAGATTTACCCATATCGGTTTAATGTCTTCATGTCTTAATAATAAAGCCGCATAATTGTTGCAGGCCGATTCTCGATCTTTAACTTTAACAAACTCAACTGCGACTTCGTCAGCTTTCAAGTGGTTTCTGACATCTTCCCAATTGATTGTTAGATTTTTCGTATAGTCGCCATACTTTTTACTTTGGCGGAGAAGACCTTTTTCAACACGATCTATTACGTTCTCCAAAGAGTCTGCAATATGTCTCTCTTCAACTTTTAGATCATTTATTTTTGCACGTGTATTGCGTAGAATATAGTATTGATTAAGTAAATCCTTATCATCGCTTTCAGTAATTAGTTTCCTCACTTCAATTTCGGAATTAAGCAGAAGCCCTTTACTGAGTAACAGACCGTCATAGGCAGTTTTTAGCATATCATCGGTTGGAGCTTCTTTGGCTATGCATAGCATGTCATTTAAGAACCAATTTTTGAATTTTTCCCAATACAAATTACGTTCAACGTTGGTAAGTTGAGCAAAATTCTTTTTTACCAAAGTCCTTAATCCGTAGGTCGCCTCTACCGCATATTGAGTAGCATTTGCATAAGATCTAGTTGCTTCCGCATTAGCTAATCTAACTTCAATCGACAAAATGTCAGGATGATTCTCTGGATAGAGGCTCTTTGCAATATATAGAGCTTCTTCCAAATCTTTTATTGTCTCATCGACACGTCCCAATTTTCGCTGGCATTCTGCTATGGTCTCTAAAGTAAAAATGAAATCTGTGTTGTTTTTGCCTATGGCTTTTTCCAGAATTCTCTTTCCTTGTTCGGCCTTTTCCAAAGCAGTTGTGTAATTATTCATTAAGATATAGTCAAATGCCAGTGAAACAAACATGTTGCCATAATCTTGTGTCTGTGTTTTACCATATGATTCCAATTCAGCAAGCCCCTCCAAGGAAGTTTGTAGTAAGAATTCCTGCCCTTCTTTCGTATAACTAAGTTCTTCGCCATCGTTGATATCATTCTCCACATCTTTCCAAACTATATCTGGGAACTGAATGCCATTAAGTTCAACTTCAAGTTCCATTGCCTCTTTCTTCAAAAGACCAGCCTTGCGCCTATTGCCTAATGAAGAATATGTTCCTGCCAGTGAAGTCAAGATGCTCATCCTCCATTGTTTTGCTGTATCTGAGGGAAGTGAATTTAATATCTCCAAAACTTGTTCGTCAACGTCTATTGCTTCAGAATAATTACCTAATCTTTCTTCAACATGAGATAAGCGCATGAGGGTCTTTACATATTTTTTATTTTTATTTACTTCACGAATCTTTAAAGCTTCCCTAATCAAATCAATACAACTCACAAAATCTTCAGCATAGTAATTATAGTCTGCAAAAGTTTCAACTGCAGTAGCATAGTCATCGTCTTTTTCTTTCATGGCTGGAAGCAAATTCCTCATTATTCGTATAGCATCATGGTATTGGTCATAACTGGCATATTCTTTGGCAATTTCAAATAAGTTCTTGATATAGTCAGGGGATGTGGTATCTATCAGTTGTTCCTTTAACTTCATAGCTTTCATGGCTATTAATTTTGACTCGTCATACTTTTTTGCAAGCATGGTAAGAAGAGCCTGGTGCTTGAGAATGTCCGCATATTCTTGGCTATTCTTTCCACTTTTCCCTTCTACAATCTGCACGGCCTTGCTTATACTTTCTAATGCATCATCATGCCTTTCTAATTGCGAATAAATGGAAGCGAGTCGTCTTAATATAGACGCGTACTTAAGGCTTTCTTTATCATTTTTTTCGCAAATCTCCTTTTGTTCCAAAGTAATATTCAACTCAGCTTCTTTTTTACCTAATAGCATGTATATTGATGACAATTCTGTAAGAACCATTTCAAGGTTAACACTTTCCTCTCCATAAATATTCAAGTAATGATTTTTTTCTCTTTCTTTGACTATTAACAATCCATCAAGGTCGTTTTGCTTATAAAACAGGGTTGTAACACACATAGTTGCCATATAATAAACATAAGATGCATATTTATTACTACCATCATCAAGCGGTTCAAGTATATCAATGGCTTGTGCCCCATTTTCCATCGCTGCTTTATACTCCTCTAATTCTGTATAATAGTTACATAAATTTGTAAGTTGTTCACCATATTCTACACTGTTCTTTCCAGATGTCCTTATAATCCACTCTTTTAATCTCATTATGCATGCAATAGCCTTCTTATATTCTCCTGACTGTGCATATGCCATAGACAACGACTTGATTGACATGTTGTATTCTTGACTGTTTTTTCCTTTGATTCTTTCATATGCAGAAACAGTCTTTTCGCCGTACTCTATGGCTTGGGAATAATCTTTCTGCATCATATAACAAGAAGAAAGCATATCGAGTATAGAGGCATATTCTGAACTCTCCGCACCATAAGTTTTATTATATCTTACCAGTTGTTCTTCTCGGATTGAGATTGACTCTTTGTATCTACCCATCTGGAAATAAACAAATGCTAAATTGGATAAAGCAAAATCATATTGTTTACTATCCTTTCCGAATTCTTTTTCTTGCCATTTTGTGGCATCAATGGCATATGACAATGACTTTTCCAGTTGATTTGAGTTCAACTCTACCATACTTTTCATAACGAGTGAATCGCCATACGTTTTTTCAGAATTCTGAGCATTCATTTTAATCATGAATGCTACAACAATTATTACAAGCAACGTCCTTTTCATTCTGCCATTTGAGATTTGATTGATTTTATTTAGGCAAATAAACACAACCTATCTATACTGATATAGATATTCCGTTAATTCTCCTAACTTCTTTTTAAGGGCAACAGTATAAGAAATGTATCTTCTGTTTTCCAATGAAATGCTATTTCATATTTCTAGGTCTATCTTTCTGTATCTAATCCCAATTTTTCTATTGCATCCTTGGTAATAATACCAGCAGGAGCTTTTAGAGTAGTAATCACCCATGACTTAGTGAGTTCATCCCATTGTTGATTGGAAACGACCTGCCAACTACGGGCAAGAAGATTCTCTTTTGGCCGCATTGCCTTACGGCGTTTCTGGTCTTGCTTCCACTTGTCACGATATTGTTGCGTGACATCACAGGTTTCTTTTAATTCAATAGACAATTTGTATTCACCAGTACCCCAACTGTTTTTGAAGTTGTCTTCAGCGTCACGATAGCCCATATAGGAACGGGGAACGATAAAACTCTCACCGACAATAATGTATTTGGGTTGGTCATCATGGTAACGAACATAACGAAGGAAACCTTTATCATCAAGCCCACTCTGATCAACAGGAATATTAATGGAAAATGAACCAAGCTCTTGATTCTTTTGTAGCTGCACAATCTCATTCATCCACGACGAAGTTAGTTTGATGTTCATTGAAAGAGTAAAGTTCTGCCGTTCTTCGAAAGAATAGGGAATACCTAGATAGGTGTTAGGAAGATTAGAGTGTGTAGGGCTGATTATCAGAGTATCAAGCACCAATTCAAACTTTGAATGATTTACAATACGGTGAATCTTCGAACGATCAATATGACAAGATATATAAAAGACTGTATCTTTCCCTGTCTTACGCAGACAGCCAATGCCATCAAAACGCATTCCTTTCGGATCCATAGCTCCGTCAAAGGATGCTTCCTTATAGAAATCATTAATCTCCGACACTGTACTGATTTGTGTCTGCCATAAATTCTCTGCCTTCACTGTTTCCTCCCACTGTTGTTTCATACGGGCGTTATGTGTAAAAATTGAACCTATGGCATTTACACCCATATCAATAAATGAATTTACATAGCCTGCTCCTATACCCTTTACAGCCTCTTTGCTGGCCATGAATAAATCAGATAAGTATCCACGCGATTTTTGCTCATTACTAATCTGTTGTATCTCCTGTGCCAAATCATCACTTGTGTAGATAAAGGTTTGATACTCTTCGGTCTGAGCCGACATCACCATTGTAAAACATAAGAATAAGCTTGTTATCAAAGATCTTTTCATATTCATTTATTGTTTTGATTTTTTTGATTTATACTTTATGCCTGCAAAGATACTTGTTTTTTTTGAAACCACAAAAAAAACAGCCACCTATTTTGCTTATTCCTCTTTCTCGAATTTATTGATATTGTCCATACAAGTTTGAAAAGAGTTAGAGAAATATCTCAAAGCTATTTGTGTTTCAAAGAATAAGGACTCTCTTTTATTATAAATTAATAATACACTTCATACTATACTTGCCTTTATGCTTTAGAATGCAAGTTTATTTGCAACGTAAAAAAGATACACATAATGGTGTGCAGATTAACCGTCTCTTCTCATATTACGGTTCGATTATAAATTGTCAGGAATAATGTAAACAAATAAAGAATCTTTGACAAAAAAATCATCCTTTATTTTTTTGTTAGAATAGCGAAGGGAAACATAAATACCGTTTCCAATAATCTCATTGTTGAATACGGATTTATCAATAACAAAACTATCTTTATCACTTTCAAGTATTTTCTGATTATTATTGCCTTTTGAATCTATGTATGAGAGATAAAAATAAGAAGCGGAATCAAGTTGATAAGGAGATTCTATTTTCATCCTTTCCCAAAGATATAAAGTGTCACCTATTTCATCTGCTAAATCATCGAGGCTGAAAAGACCTCCTCTCGTTGACAGGTGGTTGTTCTTTACATAATACTCTTTGATGGTTCTGCCCCCACAGATTTGGAAAGCAGGAGCAGAAAATAAATGTATCTCCTTAGTTATCAAATTTTGAGCTTTGAAGGCTTGTTTATCGCTCATCCAATAAATAATGGATTTATCGGAAAAGACATCTCCTGATGTGCAGGTTCTATTCCCAATTTTAATTGAAGCCATGTTCATCTTCAATATTTTGTAGTCATCTGCCCACAGAGTAACTGCTACTAAGAGAATTAATAAAGCTATAACTGACTTTTTCATATTATTGTTTCTTTATATTTAATTATCAAATTAAGTGTCGAGAAATACAATGAAGGTATCAAAATACTTAAAGATTTGTTGAAAAAGATATTTATAAGAACGACCAAGATAAACAACACGCTCGCATATCCCAAAAATGATAAAATGAAATTGAGTAATCTTGAACGAATATTCTTAATTAGGGGTAATCTATTTATAATAGGCTTTTTGCAATATAACGAGAGCGACATGAAAAAGAAAATAATTGATAGGACTACCAGTAGGCTCCATGAAACTATATGCTCATCTTTCATTAGTGCTTGAAGTGCTTGATAGGTGATGATTATTCCTGGTTTCATCCCGGCATATGTATCGTGAAAATCTTCGACCATATCACCAATAAATACAAGTTTGTCTTTTGTGAGTGTAGCTATGTCTGATGCAGAATAATAGTCTAGGAGATCACTTCCAAGATTATAGTATTTCTTTTCATTATTCTGACTGTACTCAGAGAAGCCTTCTGTAGGGAATTTTAGAAAAAGACTATTCTGGCAAATACTTCCATCGCATGTGTAAACAAAACCATGTTTCTTAATATTTCTACCAGTTAAGTCCTTATATGCATATAATGGCATTGAAAGATCTTGGCCATATAAATATTTATATCTTGCAAAATTAGTTGCTACAATAGTTGAAGCGTACTCACTTATAGCTGATTTCTTAATCAGAATAGAATCAGCTAATTCTATATCGGAATGATTAGCAATGACTAGGTTCTTCATATTCTTTATTATTAAGAACAAAGTCGAATCGACAGGTGTTTTGAAACCTTTTTCAAATCTAACGTCGAGAAAAATGTATTTATATTGTCTGGTGCTATCTAGCATTGCGAGAATCTGCAATAGCTTATTTCTGTCAGTTATGTCAACGTTGCCTACAGGCATACCTAATTCATCGCAAAAATCAACAAGTTGCTTGTCATATGCAATATTTATAAAAAGAGCGTCTTTGTAATCTTGATTTTTCGAAAGTCCTATCTTTTCCTTAAGCAACTCCATCCAAGCATATTGATTCAAATCCTCACCTGTAAATAATGTCTGATTATTCATAACATATGTCATGAACAGTATCAAACATACATTGACTACGGATATGATGATTTTTCTTCTAAAGCTCATATGGCGTATTTATACTTTATGGATGATATATTTTAATTATGTGAACATGAGGTTTGTGAACACAAAAGGTCTGGAACAATGTGTACTTCAGATCAAGAAAACTTCATCGTAAACTCACCATTCAAGAACGCCACTACGATAGAACCGTCATGAGGTTCTACAGCCTTATCGATAATCACACGGTCACCGTCGAAGATGCCCGCATCCCTCATACTGTCGCCCGTCACATCCCCATAGAATGAGGCTTCAGGATGCCGGATATAGTCACGATTGAAATCCAGCGTTTCATGCCTGTAGTCGTCAGCAGGCGAAGGAAAGCCTGCCATAATACTCGCATGTTCCAATTCAAATGGTGTATCAAACACACCTTTACCTATCTTTATATTATTCATATCTGACAGCGCTTTATCTTTTATATAAAAGATCCTCTATTACATTTATACACTTAACCCATCAACGAATAAGACGGAATTCAATATCAACGTAATAGATGGTCTTTTGGGTTGTTCTATCAACGAAATGGTTGCAGAAAATTGTATTATGTAGATTATATTGTTTTCCATTGACTGTGCATGGTGCGACGGCTATGAGAGAGAATTGTGTGTCATCAGAAGTAGCAAACTCCGTGAAATCGTAGCCCTCGCAAAAGAGGTCATGGGCATAATGCAGAGCAAAATCTTCAGCCCAATCTATTGAGTTGAAATTGAAAGAAAGGCTATACGTGACATGTTTCTTCGATGCTTTGTCCCAACTAAAAACGGAGGGTCGTTCGCCGTAGAGTGATGGGAGCGTATTGTGGGTCTGGCCGTAAATTGTAATGAATTTTCTTTCACTCTGTGAAATGGTCCAGTGATGGAGATTCATGAGCTTCTTTGCAATCTTCTTTCCATTGTCGAAGGCTTCTGGGATGGTTAAAGTGGCAAAAGGGTGCTGATAGAGGGTAAGCGGATCGATACGGTCTTCTGTCAGTGTGCTATAATCTACGTGTGGCGTAGCCTTCTTTTTTCGTCGTTCCAAATTATTCTGTATGTAGTCCATGACAGCTTGCTTCTTTTTATTTACGAGTCGAAGGTAGGATTTAATGAGCCATTTGTAAGCGTTGCGCTCGTCTTTCGCTATACCATGCATTTTTCCTTCGTGGTAGGCCTCCCCAAGCATGACCATGGCTTGGATATCACCTTTTTTGGCCAATTCTTCCATGGTTTCGGCAGAGATGAATTTATCTTTCATCTCTTGTTTGGTAATCTCTTTATGGCTGACAGTCTTATAATTTTTCGCATCAGGGAAGGCTTTTTCGAAGGCAGACAGAACATTAGTCCATTTTTTCTGCCTACTGTTTGAAGAATCTTCCAACATCTTGAGTTTCGACATACCGAGATGGACGCTTTTGATCACAATGTCGAACCACGTACGGTCAGAAGATTGCGGTTTGATTTCCCATCGATGAGCTACACGCCGTGAGTTCTTGGCAAATCCAAGAAGCGCAACGTAGGGCTTACCCTCCGTTTCAACCACGAGAGCATATTTCGAACCGTTACAGAGTAACCGTTTTTCCTTATCTATCCATTCAAAGATTGATGAAGAACTCTCTTCGAGCACCTTTTTATCTTTGACGTACACGGATAGTTGGGGTAACGAATGCTGGTTGAAGGATATCACCAATGTTGCGTGTTTGCCCTTAAGATGGGCCAGTGGATTGGGTTCCACCTCTATGCCCATAAAGGAACCGAGGAAGTCGAGATTGCCAAATATATCATCACTGAATTCTCCCTCATAAATAGCATAGGCTTTCTCTGCATGAACTTCCTTTTTGGTCTTGGCATTGGTGCGGCGGTTCTGCGAGATGCATGGCATTGCAATCAGCAAGGCCAACATGAGTATTATAGGTTTCATAAGCTATACAATTATCTATTTATCCCAAATTCCGCAGCACTTTAGTTTAACTTTCTTTATAAGTTCCTGAGCAACAAAAAGTTGCTCAGGATTTTGCCATGTCAGATTTTTCACTTACCTTAGTGCTGCAAATCAAGACAA
>ODAJ012142828.1_pt1 | contig 11507 bp, 9 predicted proteins | sample 1539241 | NCBI WGS metagenome assembly ODAJ01 (sample SAMN02144231, study PRJEB22623) | gut metagenome | biome: sheep rumen | host: Ovis aries | place: New Zealand | reverse complement strand
ATCCGCACAAAGCGCTTGCCCGCCCTCTCATAGACCGGGGCGGGAGACTCGACCGACGCCCTTCCGCTTCCTCCCTGCAGCGCTGCGGCCGCCCAGAGGACCGGTTGGGACGCATCGCTCCCCGTGCCTGCACATCCCGCTGCCGCCGCGATCCATATTCCCGTGATCAGTGCCGCCAGCACTGTCCTGATCCTTCTCATAGCTCTCCCCGACTGAAAATGCGGATACCCTTCCCGCTTCCGTTTGAGGTATCCGCACAATTAAAAACTGTACCGCTCTTATTTGGCGAATTCGGCCGAATGGCTCACATAGACCTGCTGGACGGCGGGAATGCCGCCGAGTCCCTCGATCTGCGCATCGATCTCAGAGAAGGCTCCGTCCGCCTTGAACAGGCTCACCCAGGAGTCCTCGTCTTCGCCGGCCATGTCGTTGTTGGCGTGGTCGCCCGCCACGACCATCAGGGGCCGCAGAACGACTTTGCTGTAGCCCGCCGCCTTCACCTTCTCAATGACGGCCTCGCAGGACGTATCCTCGGGCTCGCCCTCCACGGTCCCGATGAAGACATTCTTATATCCCAGCTCTTCCATCTGGGTCTGCATCTGGCTGTAGGTGACCTTGGCCGTGTGGGAAGTTCCGTGTCCCATGAAGACAAACGCCGTTCCCTCCTGCGCCGCCGCATCGAGGCTGTCATAGCCTGCCGCCGCCACTGCGGTCTCTGTCACGGCCTTCGCGACGGTCTCCTTGTCCGCGTTCACTTCAGCGGGATCCGCGCCGACCTTGCCCAGGAGGGGCTCCGCGATCTCCACGCTCTCAAACATCCCGCTGAAGCTGTCCACAGTCTTTATGAGTTCGTCGTACTCGGCGCCGTGCATCAAATGGGTGGGCTGAATGACCAGCGTCTTCACGCCGTTTGCCGCCGCGCGCTCCAGCGCCTGCTCCACGTTGTCGATCTTCTCGCCGTCCCTGGCCAGGACGTGGTTGATGATGATCTGCGACGTGAAGGCTCTCCTCACGGACCAGTCGGGATATGCCTCCTGCAGCGCCTTCTCGATGCCGCCGATGTCCCTGGCCCGGCTGTCGTTGAAGGAGGTTCCGAAGCTCACCACCAGCAGCTCTTTTTCGCCGATCCCGTCCGCGTTGAGGGGATCGTCCGCGGAAGCGTCTCCGGTATCTCTGCCAAAATAGTCAGGATCCGCCTCTTCTCCCTCCACCAGCGCTTTCTGCGCATCCGTCAGGGCGTCCCAGGCCGCTTTGGCGTCCGCGCACTGCTGGTCCGTCTCCTCTGTCCAGGTCTGCACATAGATCGCGTCGATCATGGCCGCGACCGCGTCCGCCGCTTTCTGATCCTCATCGGAGGGAGCCGCGTCCGCTGCCTTGTCCTCCGCTTCCGCGCTCATGGCTTCCTCCTGCGCCTCGTCGGCCGCGTTCTGCTCGTCGATCAGAGAAACGGGGTTGGAGACGGCGACCTTGTGGTCATACCATTTGCCCTTGGCTCCGATCAGCGCCACGTCAAATTCCTCGTCGAGATAAGGAACCGGAATGTCGAAGCTGTTCACCTCTTCCGACGTGCCGTCGCTGTAGGTGACGGTCTCCGGGGAGGGCTCCAGGAGCTCCGCGCCGTCCTCCTGCGCCTCCTCCGCGGTGCCGCAGAAGAGGTTCACGATATTCTTGGAAGGGAGGGCGATATGGATCGTCATCTTGCCTCCGGATACGGTCAGGATGCCCTTTCCTTCTTTGGCCTCATTGACATGGAACATACTGCTGTCCGTGGTAAAATCCGCCGCGTAGATCCCGTCCTCAGGCGTGCCGGCGACGTCGTCGTCGGTCTGTGCTTCTTCCTTGGCTTCTTCCGTTGTTTCTTCCTCCTGTGCCGCTTCTTCCGCTGCTGCAGGCGCCTCCGCCGTATTCTGCGCCGCGCCGCAGCCGGTCAGGGCCGCCGAGCCCATGAGAGCAGCCAGTAGGATCGCTGTCAGTCGTTTCATAATACAATCCTCCTCTGATCTTTTATGTTCCTCCCGCTTCATGATAAAGCCGGAAAAACGAAAAAACTTCGCCGCGGGGCGAAGTGCATACTCCAATAAGACCGGTGCCGATCCCACCAATCTCTCCTCTTCGTACAGCCAATGCCTCGTGGCCCGAAAGTCCGCGCTGCGCGGGCTTTTCGCGTACTGCGGCAGGCAGGTCTCCCGGCTGATCGATCAGGCGCGCGCCGCCTCCCTTCCCGGTCTCCCAGTGGATATAGACGGCCGCTCTCGAATCACGGTGACGAGATCGTGCAGGAATCGCACCTGCTTCCCTTTTCACCGGACGCCGGCCGCATATCGGCCTGTCCGGCACCTTCCGCATCCTTCAGTTGTCCCCGCGCCGGTACAATGTCCGGCGCGGGCCTTACTTTTTCATCCTATCATACTTGGCGGTTTCCGACAACGGTCCGCCTTGCTGCCCGGCTTCCGCAGGTCCTTCCGGGTCTCACTCCGTCTTTCTGTATCCGGTCTTTTTGTCCACGGGGTTTCTCAGCTCTCTTCCCTTCGCATAGCGTCCGAGATTGTCGATGAAGAGCTCCACGATCTGGTCCAGCGTCTCCTGCAGGTGATAATCCCCCGCCACGTGCGGCGTGAGCAGAAGGTTTTCGCAGCGCCAGAGCGGGTGGTCCGCCGGCAGCGGCTCGGGGTCCGTCACGTCGATGGAGGCGCCGACCAGAGGGCCGTTTCTGAGAGCTTTAAGGAGCGCCTCCTGGTCGATCGCTGTGCCACGTCCCACGTTGAGCAGGATGCTCCCCCTCTTCATGGAGGAGAGTCTCTCTTCATTCATAATGTGGTACGTCTGCGGCGTGTTGGGCAGCGCCATGGCCACGATATCCGCCTCCGGGAGGAGGCGGTCGATGTCCTCGAACGTGCCGATCTCCTCCAGGTAATCCGGGCATTCTTTCTTTGTGCGCCGGATCCCGGTGACGCGGCTTCCCAGAAGGGACATCTTGCGGGCGTAGTCTCCGCCGATACTGCCCAGTCCTATGACCAGCGTCCTGCTCCCCGCGATGGCCGTCACCTGGCCCTCGTCCTTCCATTCTCTGTTTCTCTGGTTCCTATAATACAGCCCCAGTTTTTTCTTGAGGAAAAACGTCGCCGCGATCAGATGCTCGCTGATCGCCAGTCCGTAGGCGCCCGTCGCGTTCGTGAGCCGGACGTCCGGACCCAGAACGCCGTCCGCCGCATAAGTGTCCGCCCCCGAGGAATTGAGCTGCAGCCATTGAAGCTTCTCCGCCTTTTTCAGTCTTTCCACCGGCAGATTTCCGAGGATGATGTCCGCCTCTTTGATCTGTTCGTCGGAAGCCTTGATCCTGGTTGTGAAAATATACTCCGCCTCCGGCATCTGCGCCCGCAGCCGTCCCTTCTGCTCCTCTGTAAATGGTACCGTGATCAGAATCTTCATCGTATATATGCTCCTTTCCCTGTGAATTTTCCGGTTATTGGTCCCTCAAAACGAAATTCTAAAAAAACTATTAAAAAATCATTGACTCGCCGTTCGATTGGTGTTACACTTCAAAACGTCAAAGCGCTGCACTTTAAAGCTTTAAACTTTAAAGTAGTAAAGCGTCTGGTATTTTGACACAGCCGCCCGGTAAATACAAACGATTTCCAACCATGCCGGGCAGCCGGAGACTATTATTGTAAGGAGGTAACTCAAATGATTATCAAAGTATTGATGCTGCTGGTGTTCTTTACCATTATGGTGGGCATCGGTTTCTACTGCAGACAGACCGCAACAGATGTCAACGGTTTTGTTCTGGGCGGCCGCTCCGTCGGTCCCTGGCTCACAGCATTCGCATACGGAACCTCCTATTTCTCCGCAGTTGTATTCGTAGGATACGCAGGTCAGTTTGGTTGGAAATACGGCATCGCCGCCACATGGGCGGGCATCGGCAACGCGCTCATCGGATCCCTTCTGGCATGGAGGATCCTGGGCAGGCGCACGAGGATCATGACCCAGCATCTGGATACAGCCACGATGCCCGAGTTCTTCGGCAAGCGCTTCGGCAGCGACAGCCTTAAGATCGCCGCTTCCATTATCACCTTCATTTTCATGATCCCTTACACGGCATCCCTGTACAACGGTCTCTCCAGACTGTTCGGTATGGCCTTCAACATCGACTACTCCATCTGCGTAGTGGCGATGGCAGTTCTCACCGGTATTTACGTCATCGTGGGCGGCTACATGGCTACCGCGATCAACGATTTCATTCAGGGTATCATCATGCTGATCGGCATCACCGCCGTGATCCTGGCGGTTCTGAACAGCAAGGGCGGTCTGATGGCTGCCATGGACGGACTGGCAAGAGTCTCCGACGAGACGGTTTCCACCACTCCCGGCGTATTTGCTTCCTTCCTCGGTCCCGACCCCTTCAACCTTCTGGGCGTCGTGATCCTGACTTCCCTGGGTACCTGGGGACTTCCCCAGATGGTGCAGAAGTTCTACGCCATCAAGAATGAGCGCTCCATCGAGACCGGAACGATCATCTCCACACTGTTTGCGCTCGTAGTGGCCGGCGGCTGCTACTTCCTGGGCGGTTTCGGCCGTCTCTTCTCCGATCAGATCGACATCGCGGCCAACGGCTTTGACTCCGTCGTCCCCACCATGCTCTCCGGTCTTCCGGACCTTCTGATCGGCGTCGTGGTCATCCTGGTGCTCTCCGCATCCATGTCCACGCTGTCCTCGCTGGTGCTCACTTCCAGTTCCACCATTACGCTGGATCTGATCCGCGGACACGTATTCAAGAAGCTGGACGAGAAGAAGCAGCTCCTGATCATGCGCTGGCTGATCGTGCTCTTCATCATGATCTCCGTCATCATCGCGCTGATCCAGTACAAGTCCAACGTGACCTTCATCGCACAGCTGATGGGTATTTCCTGGGGCGCCATGGCCGGCGCGTTCCTCGCTCCCTTCCTGTTCGGTCTGTACTGGAAGAAGACCTCCGGCATCGCATGCTGGGCCAGCTTTCTCTTCTCGGTGGTCTTCATGCTCGTGGACCTGTTCGCCCGCCCGGTCCTTCCGGCGCCGCTCCAGTCTCCTATCAACGCAGGCGCCTTCTGCATGCTGGCAGGACTTGTGATCGTACCGGTCGTCTCCCTGATCACACCCAAGCCGGACGAAGCGCTCGTGGAAGATGCCTTCTCCAGCTACAGCAAGAAGGTCCTGGTACAGCAGACCGAGGCCCTCAGCGACGAAGAGTAAATCGCATATCGCAGAATCCCCCGCCTGATGCCAAATGCGCACAGGCGGGGTTTTTTCATGAAAACTGCGGCCCCGGCACAATGTCTCCGGATGCGGCAGCTTTTTATTTTTCTCGCTTTTTTGCCCGGTATCTCCTGATCGCTCTCACCGCTCTGTCCCATCTCTCGCCGCAGAAACAGTTGAAGAACGCTCCGATCAGCAGGATAAAAAAGCAGCAGTAGAGCCAGAACAGGAACAGTGCGATCGTGCCAAGACTCCCGTAAAACATGGTATACGCGTTGTATCCCCGCACATAGATGGAAAACGCCCACGAAAAGACATCCCAGATCACGCTCACGAGAAAGGCCCCCGGCAGCTGCCGCACAAAGCTTCTTCTCCCCGCCGGGACTACCGTGTAGACCAGCGCAAAGATCAGGACGATCGAGATCTGCATCAGGATCCTCTGCCGCAGCTCAATGGTCACCGGATTCCGGAACAGTTCCGGCATCTGCTGCATCAGGTAGTGGCTGACCGGCCCCGCAAAGATCAGGAACAGCATGAGCGCGAACAGAACGATCATAGCCGCCGTATATCCGATCGCGATCAGGCACAGGACCGGGTACGGTCTCGTCTCCTTCTCCTCATAGACGTTGTTGAGTCCCCGGCGCAGCGCCATCGTTCCCCTCGACGCCGACCAGACCAGGAACAGGGCCGACAGTGACAGGGCGCTTTTCGAGCTCTTGTAGGCCTCCGAGACCAGCGTTGCCGCAAACCCGTGCGCCGTCTCCGGGATCAGGCGGTCAATAAAGGCTAAAAGCTCCACCTGCGACAGCCCCAGCGCGGGGAGGAACTGCAGCAGGATGATCAGAAGCGGGATCATGGATATAAAAAAGTAGAAGGCGATACTGGACGCATAGATCTCCACATCGCGATCGTTCCACTGCTTTGCGGTCTTGGCCGCGAGCCGCTTCGCCCTCTTTCTGATCGCCCGCTTCTGCTCCGGGGCCCCTTCCTTCCTTTCCTCCCGTTCTGCATCCATTGTTATCCGCCCCCTTCGTCCTACGGCAGGTACTGCTCCACGAGCTTTACATAGTACATATTTCCGTACAGGTACATCCAGTTGCCGTTGTCGTCGGCTATATAGTGCGTGTAATTGGCCGTTCTTCCTCCCGACATCTTCTCCGCATACTCCACAGCCAGGTCAAAAGAGTGCACGCCCCCGTTCTCCGCAATATAGTATATATATCCCGGCCCGTAATTGTAGGCCTGAATGATGGTATTCCTGTCGACTCCCTCTTCCTCGGCCCTTCTGACCAGTCCCGCGTAGTAATCGCAGGCCTGCGCGATGGAGTCCTCCGGTCCCAGCGAGTTGGGCGCAAGGCCCGCCGATTCGCTCGACTGCATGACATCGTCGCGCTCCCCTTTGGTCTCCACTTCCATGATCGCGAGCAGGACCGGGACATGGTCCTCGATCCCCTCTTCCTCCGCGTAATATTTGACGAGGTCCTCGTACTGCAGAACGCTTTCCGAGAGCAGCTCCTCCTCCCGCTCCTGCAGTTCCTCCTCTTCCTTTTGGCGGCGTCTTTCCTCCGCCCTCTTTCTCTCCTTGACGATCACAAACCCGGCCAGCGCCAGGACCAGGACCGATATGACAGCGATCAGAATGATCTGATTGCGGACCTCCTGTTCCCTCTTTCTCTTGGCGTTTAGGCGCCTTCGTTCTCTGCTCTCCATTCCTGCCGTCTCCCCTGATGAGGTCTTTTAACCATCTTCTTCATCCCTATGATTCCTTTATAACAGAGGCTTTTATGGCGGGCAAGCCGAAATTTTGCAGCCGGCATCAGGACGATGTTCATTGCATAGATTTGATGTATATTTTATAATTTCTTTAAATAGATTTTAAATTTATCTCCGCACACGGCGCAGCGGCTCGCTCTGCGGGCCTTGATCAAGGGGGAGGAAACTATGCCGTCAGTACTCGCTTATTTAAAAGAATTCAATTTCGTCTCCGCTGTGGTCCGCCTGCTTCTGGCCATGGCCTGCGGAGGCGTGCTGGGCTACGGAAGATCCCGCAAAAAGCAGAACGCCGGCCTCCGCACGTACATCCTGACGGCGATCGGCGCGGCGCTCTCGGTCCTCTTGACCTGCTATGAATACGAAATGATGACCGGTCAGTGGGCCCCCCTCGTCGATATCGTGGGCATGAAATTCGACGCCTCCCGCTACTCGGCGCAGGTCATCAGCGGCATCGGCTTTCTGGCCGCCGGAACCATCCTGTCCTCCGGCCACCAGCAGGTCACAGGGCTGACAACTGCCGCCGGGCTCTTTGCCTCGGTCTGCATGGGCATGGCGGCCGGCGCCGGCATGTACGACTGTGTGATCATCGTCCTGGTGATCCTGATCATCGTCCTCGACGTTATGTACCCGATGGAGGGCGCTTTCAAGCGCAGGCTCCGCAACATGACGCTTTACGTGGAGTTTGCCTCCATCGAGGACCTGGACGAGATCACGGACGCGATCAGGGCCGAACATGCGACCGTCTATGATATCGATGTGGAGCGCACCAGACGCGAAGGCAATAAATACCCCGCTGCCGTGATCGTGCTGCAGATGGGCCGCGACAACGCCTCCCACTCCAGCATGCTCTCGACTATCGCCGGGCTCCCCTGCGTCCACACCATCAACGAGCTGATCGCTTAAAGCGCGCGCTTTTCGGACCCGCTGCCAGTAATGCGGACATCTGCAATCCGCTTCGCTGCTTGTTCATGAACCGCAGCCGCTTTCAGCGGCTTCTCAGGAGGACTCCTATGATCTCTGCTTTTAACGGTTTACGTGACATCAATACTGCGACCATCCTGTTCCGCATGGTCCTCGCCATTTTGTGCGGCGGCGCGATCGGACTGGAGCGGTCCGCCAAGAACCGGCCCGCCGGCTTCCGGACCCATGTCCTGATCATCATCGGCGCGACCACCGCTTCTCTGACCGGCCACTACATCTATCTGATCATGAACCTACCCACGGACATGAGCCGCCTGGGCGCCCAGGTCATCACCGGACTGGGCTTTATCGGTGCCGGCACCATCATCGTCACCGGAAACCGCACCGTCAAGGGCCTTACCACCGCGGCCGGTCTCTGGGCCACGGGTATCGTGGGGCTGTCCATCGGCGCGGGCTTCTATGAGGGCGCGATCCTGGGCACACTCGCGATCCTCTTCGCCGAGACGGTCCTGGGCAGGATCAAGGTCAAGAGAGTCAAGCCCTTCCGCTGTATTGTCAACTACACGCAGAAGGACACGCTCGATCACATTCTTCGCTGCTGCAAGGACCGCAATATCGCGATCAAGGCTCTGCAGATTGAAGGAGCGCGGGACGACAGCGGCGCCAAAGTATACTCCGCCTTCATCTCCCTCCAGCCCTCCTCGGAGATCGATCACGCCGAGTTCTCGCGCAAAGTGGAGTCTTTCGACGGCGTGCTCAGCGCCGTTATCCGATAAGGCAGTAAAGCGGTCATTCGCAGTCCGCTTCGCTGCCCGCTCATGAACCGCGGCCAAATACAAGAGGCTTGCCGCGCCCGCGAGGAGCTTTGAGCTCCTTTATGGGTACGGCAAGCCTCTTTTTCTTTATATGGGGGCACGCCGCCCCGCCTGCGCCTCTGCGGCTTAGAGGCGGGGACTGATTGTGCGGTTCATGCTTCTCAGCAATCCTTCTCCAGATGCCAGATGTCCTTGTTGTACTGGTCGATGGTCCTGTCGGAGGAGAAGTATCCCGCCTTGGCGATGTTGACCACCATTTTCTTCGCCCAGCTCTTTCTGTCCTCGTAAGCGGCCAGCGCCTCGTCCTTGGCCTTGCAGTAGCTCGCGAAATCAGGGAAGGTCATGAACCAGTCTTTCTTCAGAAGCTCGTCGTAGAGCTGTTTGAGGAGCTTCTTGTCGCCCGCTTCCTCCATCTCTTCGCCGATCAGGAAGTCGACGGCCTTCTGCAGTCTCTTGTCCTTCTTGTACCACTCTTTGGAGACATAGTCCGCCTTGCGGTAGTGCTCGATGACTTCCTCGGAGGACTGTCCGAAGGTGAAAATATTGTCCTTGCCGACCAGTTCCGCGATCTCGACGTTGGCGCCGTCCATGGTCCCCAGCGTCACTGCGCCGTTGAGCATGAACTTCATATTGCCGGTCCCGCTGGCCTCCTTGGAGGCCAGCGAAATCTGCTCGGAAATGTCCGATGCGGGGATCAGCTTCTCCGCCATGGACACATTGTAGTTGCGAAGCATAATGACCTTCAGGTAGGGGCTGACCTCGGGATCGTTGTTGACGATCCTGCTGAAGGCCAGGATCGCGTGGATGATATCCTTCGCGATGATATAGGCGGGCGCCGCCTTCGCGCCGAAGAACACGGTGATCGGTCTGCGCGGCCTGTAGCCCTCTTTGATGTGCAGGTAGCAGTCGATGGCCCACAGGAGGTTGAGCTGCTGCCTCTTGTACTCGTGGAGGCGCTTGATCTGCACGTCGTAGACGGACTTGGGGTCCACCTTGTCGCCCTGGTACTTATAGAGCCAGTCGGCGAACTTCTGCTTCTCGGTGTTCTTCCGGTTCAGGATGCACTGCAGGAAAGCCGGATCTTCCGCGTAGGGAAGGAGCTGCTCCAGCTGGTCCGCGTCGGTCTTCCAGCCGTCGCCGATCTTCTCGGTGATGAGCTCGGTCAGTTCCGGGTTGCACTCGATGACCCATCTGCGGAACGTGATCCCGTTGGTCTTGTTGTTGAACTTCTCTGGATAGAGCTTGTAGAAGTTGTTGAGCTCGGTGTTCTTGAGGATCTCCGTGTGCAGCCTCGCGACGCCGTTGACGGAGTGGCTGTAATGGATATCCATGTGTGCCATGTGCACGTTGCCGTCCGCATCGATGATCTGCACGGAAGGATCTTTATATTTTGCCTTGACGGCGTCGTTCATCCTCTTGATGATGGGCATCAGGTGCGGAACGACGGCCTTGAAGAAATGCTTGGGCCATGTCTCCAGCGCCTCTGCCAGGATCGTGTGGTTGGTGTAGGCGCACACATCTGTCACGATCTTATAGGCTTCCTTCTCCTCAATGCCCTTCTCTGTCAAAATACGGACCAGCTCAGGGATGACCAGGGACGGATGCGTGTCGTTGATCTGGATGGCCGCGTAATCGGCCAGGTCGTGCAGGCTGCTGCCCCGCTCCACGCACTCGTCGACGATCAGCTGCGCCGCGTTGCTGACCATGAAATACTCCTGATAGACGCGCAGCATTCTGCCCGCCTCGTCGCTGTCGTCCGGATAGAGGAAGAGGGTCAGATTCTTCTCGATCTCTTTTTTGTCAAAGTCGATGCCGGACCCGATCAGTCTCTCGTTGACCGTGTCGAGGTCAAAAAGGCGGAGACGTCCGCACTTGCTGCCGTAGCCGGTGACGTCGATCTCATACATGGTGGAGACGAGTTCCAGATCGCCGCACTGCACCTTGTAGTGCCTGTCCGTTCTTCTCATCCAGTTGGCCATGCCCCACTTGCGCCAGTAATCCGGTCTCGCGTGCTGCTTGTTGTCCTCGAAGGACTGCTTGAAGAGGCCGCAGTGATAGGCCAGTCCCACGCCGTCCGCGGGAAGCCCCAGCGTCGCCAGGCTGTCGATAAAGCAGGCCGCGAGTCTCCCCAGGCCGCCGTTGCCCAGTGAGGGCTCGTACTCGAACTCCTCCAGGTCCGTGATGTCTTTGCCGGCCTCGGCCAGTTCCGCCCTGACAGCGTCGTAAAGACCCAGGTTGATCAGGTTGTTGGAGAGCAGCTTTCCGATCAGGAATTCCGCCGAAATATAGTAAACTTTCTTCTTTCCGCTGTTATAGCCCGTCTCTTTGCAGGCGTCCTGCGTCAGCGCCAGCGCCGCGTTGTAGAGCTCCAGGATCGTGCAGTCCTGCAGCGGTTTGCCGGTATAATCGATCAGTTTTCTGGTAGTCATAGTTCCTCCCTTTTCATACTGAATCCATCTTATAAGTCAGCATTATAATGATTTATAGGTATCATTTACTTGCAGTTTTCCTGCATAAAATAGTACGATAATGATATTAATAAATCCGGCACCCCTCAAACGAATCAAAGAGGGACGGTGAACTTGTTCACCGGAACGATTTGATTCGTTTGAGGGGCGGACAAGGCGCATCGCGCCTCTGGACGCTCAAGTCCCTAATGCGCAGCATTTGGGACTTGGTGTGCCGGATACAAAACAGCCCCGGTATACCTATCACGCCTCAACAAAAAGGTTCCGCTTCTATGAATCTCGAAGAATACTCCCAATA
>ODAJ011672884.1_pt1 | contig 11509 bp, 10 predicted proteins | sample 1539241 | NCBI WGS metagenome assembly ODAJ01 (sample SAMN02144231, study PRJEB22623) | gut metagenome | biome: sheep rumen | host: Ovis aries | place: New Zealand | reverse complement strand
ATGCATCCCTGTATAAGGGACGCGGACTGTGCTTTCGCTTATCTCGACCCAAAGGTTTTCCAGAGCCCGCCAAGCGAGAGTAAGAGATTGAAGAGGACGTGTTCCTTTCTTTATTATCAATTAAATAATTAAAAACGTAAGACGTCTATGGCACTATTCAAAGTAACGACAAAAGCTGCAAACTCACCAATGGCATTCTTTCTAATTGAACCAGATATGAGCGTAGAGGTGGTAACGGTTTCTGCCATCAACCCCTGCTAATGGTGGACAAGCAGAGGAAGCTATATAGTGGTTTATTCCTTTATTGCTTATGCTGCACTTGCTGCCTGTGGTGAAGTTCTAGTAATTGGTACTCTGATTGATTGGGTCTATGGTAATCCAGAATCTGCAAAAGGTTAATCATTAGCGATTCTTGGAATGCAGGGGTGGGAAAAATACAGTTCATATCAAATATAAGAAATGTAGATTATAAGGACTACAAAGCGACAATTGTTTTGGATGATTATGAAAGGGACGTTAGATCATTACAATGATTATAATAGCAATCGTCTAAAAGAGTAAACACATAAAAATGGATAATTTAGTTACACATATATTCACTACATCCAATCATCCCATTAAACGGGTCGCACGAGAGAAACAAGAAGTTTATCTCGCTGGTATGGGTGCATTGTTATATGATGTAAGTAATGGTGATGCTAACGTGGAGCTACTCTATAATGCCCTTTGTTTTTCTATTATTGGAGAATGCAGTTCTACTAAATGGTTCAATAAGAGAGGATTAAATGCGATTTCGAGGGCTATAACGACAGAAAGGAAATGGTGGAAGCCATGGAGCATCCAAAAGACTTTCTTTTTCGACTGTTTTTACATTCTTGAAGCCATTGACTGTGAACTTAGAAACAAAGCAAACCAAAAGTTGAAAGATTTTTGTTCTACCTTTGGTAAAAAACAGCTGAGTGAGTGTTTCCGCGCATTCTTCGAACATTCGTTGGCAAACATTAAGCAACTGGATGCTGAACTGATAGGGCTATATGACAATAACCAAAAATTCAACGAGAAGATATTGTTTACAGTCCTTGTTGTGGCAAATGTGAGTGCTGGTAAATCTACGCTCATCAATGCCCTTACAGGAAAGAATATAGTAAAATCTGGCAATTTGGCATGTACACAACGTTTATGCCGTCTATACAATAAACCGACAAAAGATCTCATCCTTTACAAAAAGGATAGATACCACTTCGTCAAAGAATTCGATAAAATATTAAGCACTGAAGTTGAAGAAGTTTCTTTTCCTTTTAGTTCATTATTGGGCAGTGAAAGAATCTGTGTCATTGACACTCCAGGAGTAAACAATTCACAAACGGAGATCCATAAAGAAGTGACTACTAAGGCTATTGAAGATAATGGCTATGACTTGCTTTTATATGTTCTAAATGCCAAATATATAGGTACAACAGATGAACAAACTCTTCTTGAATATGTTCATATGCATTGCAGAAAGCCAATAATATTTGTTTTAAACCAATTAGATAATTATGATGAGGAGTCTGATGAAATTGTTGAATCACTAAATGATGTGAAGAAAGATATCGAAAATGTTGGAATTAAAAATCCAATAATAGTACCAATTTCTGCAAAAGCAGCATTGGCAATAAAAACGGGGGGTAATGACACCTTGTCAAAATATTACGCCAAACTATTCGACAATCCTTATTATGACATGCCTCATTACTTTACAACAGGTTTTAACTCTAAGTCTTTAATAGAGAAGACGGGGATCAATATACTTGAAGAAATAATAATAAAAATATTGAATCAATGAGAAAAGTATGTATTAAGTATAATCCGTATCTTATTAGTACGGAAATAACGGTAGATGGCCAGCAACCTAAGGAAAATAGCTCTCTAAATGTGTCAGGCCAGCGTCTACAGGAATGGGTAGATAATCTTCCCAAAATACTTATTGATGAATTTCGGGAAACTGATTTCGAAATCAGTTATCATGGGCTATTGTCTGATTATGAAGATTTGAAGATGGCAGTAGAAAACGATAAAGAGATTGTAGCCAAATTCTATCTTGTAGAAGAGGATGATGTTTCAATTGCGGAGAAAAAAGTAAATGACATATTTGAAGAAATCCTGAATGGACCAATTGAACAATTAAAAGACAAAAGCATCACTGACGCTTTTGAAAAGGCTCAGGATCAGAAGTTTGAAGTGAACGTAGTTGCAACAGTTAGCTCTGGTAAGTCAACACTTATAAATGCCTTGTTAAAGCAACAACTCATGCCAACAGCTAATAAAGCCAAGACTGCTACGATAGTACGTATTTTAGATACTGATACCGATCGTTTTTCTGCAATTGCCTATGATAAATCTGGGAATGAAATTTTTTCGACCTCTCCTATCACATATGATGAAATGAAGATATGGAATGACGATGAAAGGATTGCTGAAATTCACATTAAAGGAAATATCCCATTCATCAAAACAGGTAACATTAAGCTTGTATTGGTTGACACTCCAGGTCCTAACAATTCTAGGAACAGCGAGCATAAGGAAAAGACTTACAGAATGCTCCAAAATTCCGACAAATCTTTAGTCTTATTTGTTGTGAATTCCGAGCAAAATGGAATAACCGACGAAAAAATGTTTCTTGACGAAGTTTGCAGAACCATGAAGGAAGAAGGTAAACAGTCAAGAGATAGGTTTATTATTGCTGTTAACAGATTGGATAATTACGACCCAGATAATGAGGGGGAGAATTGTATTACAGAAGCTTTGGATGCAGTAAAAAAAGACTTTGAAGGAAGAAATATTTGCATGCCCAATATCTTTCCTGTTTCAGCCTTGGTTGCACTTGAAAAAAGAATCGGTAAGCCTAAGTATATGGACATCTTCCGCAATAATATTAAGGTCTTTCCTTCTATGCATTTTGACAATTACTATAATTATTCTCATCTTCCACAATCATTTAAAAAGGAAATGGAAGAAAAAATCCAAAATGCTAATGAAGAAGAGCTAATTGAGATTCATTCGGGAATTTTCGCTATAGAACAGGCCATCAACTTATATATAAACAAATATGCTCGAACTACGAAAATAAGAGATCTCGTAGAGTCATTTAATGGTAAGCTGTCAGAACTGGCTGCTGTTGAGAAAATAAAAGATGCTATTCGAAAGGATCAAGCTGCTAAGGAAGCTATAGATAAAAATATTGAAATTATCCAAGCTAATATTAGAAGTGCAGAGCAGGCACAGACACTATCAAAGAAAATTGATGGTCTAAATTTAACACGTGACGTTGAAAACCAAATAAAGGACTATAGAAAGTCCGTAGAAAGGAAACTCGACGCAATGTATAGACATGAGACAAAGATGCCTAAATATGATGCAATCAATATATGTGAGAAAATACAAAAGGAATGTAAAGAACTTAATATTCAGATTAAGGTTAAAATAGAAGATTTTCTTCAGAAATCGTTCAGAAAGGCTGTTAACGACATTCTTAATGAATACAAAAAACACCTATCTCTATTGAATGTTGGTATTGACACAAAATCTTTAGATGTACTTCCATTAAATCTTGTAGCCAGTTCTCTAACAGACTTAGATGCTGCCATCGAGGAAAGTACAATGGCCGTTCGAGAAAAGGTCGGAGAAAGAACCGTCATGAAGGAAATTGTTAGCAAGAAGAAAAAGACAAACTGGTTTTGGACTCCATGGAATTGGGGGACTGAACGATACGAAACCTTCAAAGAAACAAAACCTGTTACAGAATCTGTTTACGAATCTGTTGATTATGTAGACATGCAAGCTTTCTCCGATGCATATTTAGATCCCTTTGTTAATCACATACAGGAATCAACAGATAAATCTCTTACGCATGTAAAAAGCGAAACAGAGCGATTAAAAAAATACCTGAAAGAGAAATTGGCTGAGATAGATGATCTATTGAAGCAAAAACTCTCCGATTTGAAAAATAAGCAATCAGAAAGTCAACTAAAGCAAGAGGAGGTGGCTAAGAAAGAAGCTGATTTGAAATGGCTTCTGAAAATGGAGCAGTCTATCAATGAAATTATTAACTTTTAAAACCATACATTTATGAGAGCGACATTTATTAAAGCTGTAGAAGAGAGAAATCTTCGAGATGTGAGGATAAAGTTGTCCAAGGAGATGGAATTTGACCCTAGAGGTGAAACTTTTCAAGAAATGTTGCGTTATGCAGAGGAAAAATTAGATAACCTCTACGAAGAGCACGATTCTAAAGGTTTCCGAGAAGATTCCACAACTTGGACCGAGGACTATTTGTCAGATGTGAAACAAGACCTTTCTTTCAATTTTTCCAAAGAGAGACTTGATCATTACTACAAGGTGGCTAAGTTCGTTTTAAAAGAGAAAGCTGAAAAATTGGATCAAGAAGAGTTGGATAAAGCACGTTCTCGAGAACAAAATAATGATGCAGAAACCTACACAATTGGAAGAAAGACTATTTATGGTGGCGTAACATTGGGAGGAGCTGTTGTTACGGCAGCTAGTTTCTTCGTTGAAAAAGCAGCATTAAGAATAGCTTTGTCATCTTTAGGTGTTGCAGGGCTTGTTATAGGAGGTGCATTACTATTGAGAGAGTTGAACAAGAAATAAGCTACATATAAGTTTCTGAAGGATGGAAGAACAGAAGAATCAGATTCAAAACAAAGAGAATTTCCCTGAACTCCAAAGTTATAAAGAAAATGCATCTTCAGCGATGAAACTGGTTGATGATATTGTTCTTAAGAACTATCTTAACGGTTTGTCTCGCATGGGGATTGTTCCATTTGAAGATGGTAACAATCAAGTCGGTGCTAGTAATAATACTCTGGATGGAGGAAATCCCCTTCTGAATGATGTCATCATGTTTAAGATAAACAAGATGGTTTATGAGAAGGACGAATTTGCCACAGATAAGTTTGTTAGTGTTGTCAGTGCCATGACTTATACGGCAACCTCCCTTTTTTTAGTGGTTGATGGTCATGAGGATAGAACTGATTTTTATATCGGTATTAAAAACCATGATAGCGATCGTGTTTCATCTTCCGTATCTTCCACCCTAAAAAATTCAATTAATGGACAGTTCCCTGGAGCAATATTGAAGGAAGTATCCAAAGAGAAAACTGGTGACTTGCTGAACAAATGGGGTAAATCTGCTAGTATTAGTTCGTGTGTAGGTGTGCCTACATACAAAAGTAGCAGAGGAGATTATACTAATGCCAATTATATTCAAGGCATCGAGAAATTAGTAAATGCGATGCAGGGCAAAGTGTATACAGCCATTATCCTTGCGTCAAATACTAATGCTGATGAAATAAAAGAGACGCGGTTGGGTTATGAAAACATATATACAGAGCTTTCCGCCATAGCAACTAGACAGCTTGCATACTCGACCAATGATTCAATATCATTTGCTCAAAACAAAACCAAGGGTTATTCTTCAACTAAAGGAACCAGTGAAACTGTAAGTTCAAGTAAATCCACATCAAAATCGACATCTTTTTCTAAATCCTTAGGAGAGTCAAAGGAAAATAAGGCTGGAATATTATCTAAAGGATTAATGGCCGTAGGTGGTGTGCTTGCATTTACTGGTGTTGGGACAGGAGTAGGTATTGAGATGATGGCAGAGGGTGCTGCGGCTGGGTTTGGAGCAAAAAACAAAAGCAAGACCACAACAAATTCTACTTCAGAAAGTACATCAGAAACAAGTGGTCTAAGTAATTCTGTGTCTCAATCACATAGTGAGAATTTTAACGAATCTTTTGGAAAAACTGAAAGTTTTGGTACTTCGAAGAACTTCACAATCACTATACAAGATAAGCATGTTCAAGAAGTCTTAAAGAGAATTGATAAACAATTAGAACGAATAGAGATGTGCGAGAGTACAGGCCTGTGGTCGTGCAGTGCCTATTTTCTTTCACACGGTACTGATAGAGCTACGGCAGAAATTGGTGCGACGATATTCCGGTCTATTATGCAAGGCGAACAATCGGGAGTAGAAAGTTCAGCCATTAACACATGGTATAATAATGATAATAAATTTAGGCATCTGACTAATTATATTACTAACATAGAGCATCCGCTATTCGTATATGACAATCCAATTGCAGGTGCACCTATGCCCATGCTTCCTACATCCTTAATTAGCAGTAAGGAACTGGCAATGTTAATTGGTTTGCCCCGTAAATCTGTGCCGGGATTACCTGTTGTGGAACATATCTCCATTGGCAAAGAAGTTGTGCGTCTCGATGGGGAAAAAAGTGGAGATTTTACGTTAGGCTGTATTGTTGATCAAGGTATTGAAAGAAAAGAAAACAAGGTAAGATTAGATCTTAAAAGCCTAACCCAGCATTCTTTTGTGACGGGTTCCACAGGATGTGGTAAAAGCGAAACGGTTTACGCTTTAATAGGACAAATAAGGGTAACCTCACCACAGACTAAATTTTTGATTATAGAGCCAGCAAAAGGAGAATACAAGAATGTCTTTGGTACTGAACACATTTTTGGTACGAACCCTCTTGTTTCAAATCTTCTGAAGATAAATCCATTTAGATTCCCCAAAGGTGTTCATGTCTTGGAACATATAGATAGACTCATCGAAATATTTAATGTCTGTTGGCCAATGTATGCAGCAATGCCTGCTGTCCTTAAGGAAGCAATGTTGAATGCATATGAAGATTGCGGCTGGGATTTAATAAATTCGAAGAATAGTTACTCACAAGAATTGTTCCCCAATTTCGTGGATCTCTTGAACGAATTAGTACTTGTAATAAACAATTCATCTTATTCCGAAGAGGTAAAGAGCAATTATTCCGGATCGCTAATCACTCGTGTCAAATCACTAGCGAATGGAATTATAGGAGAGATATTCTCAGGAAATGAACTTGGAGATAAAATGCTTTTTGACGAGAACTGTATTGTTGATATAAGCAGAATTGGTTCGCAAGAAACAAAGTCCCTGATTATGGGTATTCTGATTATGCGTCTGCAGGAGTATCGTTCTTCTTGTGACCTTAAGGCTAATAGCGACCTTAGGCACGTGACTATTTTGGAAGAAGCCCATAACATTCTTAAGCGCACTTCACAGGAACAGAGCATGGAAGGCAGTAATGTTGCTGGTAAGTCCGTAGAAATGATTTCGAACGCTATTGCTGAAATGCGTACTTACGGAGAAGGTTTTATCATTGTTGACCAATCTCCAGGTGCCGTAGACATTTCTGCCATCAGAAATACAAACACAAAGATCATTATGAGACTTCCAGAAGGAGATGACAGAAAAGTTGCAGGAAAGTCTGCAGCAATGAAAGATTTCCAAATTGATGAAATAGCCAAACTACCTACAGGTGTTGCTGTTGTATATCAAAATGACTGGGAAGAACCTGTACTGTGTAAAGTGGAAATGTATAATGGGAAACGGCACAAATACGAATTTAAAGGAGCTTCGGCAATAGAAGGTATTAAGAAGCCGTCTATGGACTTAATCAAATTCTTAATTTGTGGTAGAGTTAAAGAAGCCGTCGAGTTCAATATAGACCGCATTTTTAATGAATTATCTCATATCAATATCTCAACTGGCAATAAGATTTTAATATATCAAGCATTGGATGAGTACAATGAAACTCAAAAGACTACCCTATGGTCTAATGGTAGATTTAAAGAACTATCACAAGCTGTGACTGATATTATTGGCGCAAGACAAGATGTGGCAAAAATCGCAAGAACTTGTCGCGATACAAATGAATTAACTCAGGAATTACGCAATTCAGTAGTTAATAGATATGGTGAATTTCAAGAGGCGCTTATGCCAACAATTCTTCAGTGCGTAATGAGAGATTATGCAGAGGGTGATGATATTAAAACAAATTTATATAACTTATGGCTTAAAGACCAAATTACAATTATATGATAGAGAAATTTGTATTAGAAGGAACGCAAGGGACGCTTTTGGAGCAGATGAAGAACAAACAGGATCTGCTACCTAAACAATGTCTTGACATGCCGATAGACAATTTGAGAGCTATATATGCTAAGGATGTCAAAGAACCGATGTCACCTGAAACCAAAAAGGAAATTCAGGAGAAAACAGGATGGTCTGAAGAAATTACTGACCAACTTGTATCTGAGGATGAAGCTGAAGTCTATATGAATGCCAATGTTGAAGAAATGGAAGTAGACGGACGCAAGGATCTAGTTAAGACGGATATTGACCTGGAACTTAAGGATGAATTCGGAAGAACCAACCTAGAACGCATGGAATGTGGATTGAGTCCTATTACTGCAGATGGTTCCAAAATAGAACTTCATCATATAGGACAAAAAGAAAATGGAAGTCTTGTAGAACTAACAACAGAGGAGCATCGTGGTACTGCAAACGATATGATCCTCCATGACAAGACACGTTCTTCTGAAATAGACAGAGTCGATTTCAGAGCAGAACGTGAGGCCCATTGGAAGGAGAGAGCTAGATTAATAAATGAATCAAAACAAAATGTCGAATAATATGAGTAACATAATTGAATGCATAAAGGCATTGCCGGGTATGATGTCGTTAAAGGGAGCAGAAGAGGGCGATATCAAAGTTGCAGCAAACCAACTTGGAATTGAGTTTGCTCAGGAGTTTGTTGAATATGCCAAAGCATTTGGTGCAATATCTGCCAATGGTATTGAACTGCTCGGTATAACACCACATAAAAGATTGTCTGTAGTGCACAATACCTTGACGTTCAGAGAAAAATACAGTGATTTCCCAAAGGACAAATATGTCGTTGAAGACACAGGAGACGAAGGTGTGCTGATACTACAGGACTCTACAGGTAAAATCTACTCGTATATGCCTAACGCCCATATCAACTTTATTGCTGAATCTTTGAGTTCTTATATAGAAAAATAATTCGTTAATTGATGGCTGTATTAGAATTGGCTGCAAAGCATCAAATAGATCTCTCTCCTGGCAATCAAATTGCCAAGGGAGAGACTTATACGATGCACATTGGCAATATAGGTGCAGCGATAAATATACTTGGTAATCCAGAAAGTAGGCGACTTGCTTTAAAGCAATTTCAGTCCAATGGTGTTGATCTTAGCAATAGCCCTAATTTGCTTAATTATAATCACTGGGAAGTAAGAAATATTTCGCCAAAACAATTCATGATGCAGGCCAACGAATTAGGACATAGCACTCCAATTGAATCTTTAAAGGTAAATGAAGTTCCACAATCTGAATCCCAATTGAAAGAAAAATGCACAGACATTGTAAAAACATTCTACAACGAAGGCCTGAACGAAAAGTTTTGGGATAGCGGATTAGAAGGACGATGCGAGATTGCCCAGTCATTTTATTCGGAGATTAAAGAAACGATGCATATAAGTGCAACTCTAGAATTCGTTCCACAAAATAATCAAAGTCTTGGCGGATTTAATCCTAATAATAACACAATAAGTCTTAATGCCAACAAATACCTGTATGGTGATATGCCAAACGTTGATGATATGATAAATACCATTGTACATGAATCTAGGCATGCATACCAACATGAGGTAGCTAATAATTCAGAAAGGAATACAGGTATAAGTAAGGAAACCATAAGAGAGTGGAAAGAGAATTTAGATAACTATATATCCCCTTACTATGATTTTGAAGCATATCGTAATCAACCAATTGAGGTTGACGCGTTCGATTTTTCTGATAATGTATGTGCTGATGGAAAGTTTTATAGTCAATCGCAAAATAAGTTTGTATGAGAACAATAAGTTTGATAAAGAAAGAATTGCAATCCGAAGGTTATCCTGAATTTATGATTGATAGGACAATCAACAAAATCAATAACTTTTCAGGAACAATCTCTGAAGCCTTTAATGACTGGATGTCAAATGGCAAAGAACCATCTATAGTTGTTGAAGATTATAGTTATACAGAGTTAATAGAAAAATATAGTATGACATCAATTGGGGCTTTTATCACTTTAGACTGGTTGGTAAAGGATCCAGAAAAAGCAAAAAAGGCATTAACTGAGGGCATTAGATAGAACTTAAGAGTATACAATTCCGTGCAATATGTATTACCAATTCATGTAAGTCGAATATATTGGCTTGCCGATTGTTATGATATTACGATATCAAAGGCTGCTCACATTATCGGACTACTCGATCTCGTGATTCATGAGACTGATGATGAGAGGATAGAAATTGTGCCCAACAACGTGCACCGATTCAAGCAACTCTATGCCCACAAAGGCTATGTGTCGAAGATGCTGAAACTCATCAACGGCAAGGAGGTAGCCGATGAAGATGAATAAATAGTCTTTAGTCCTAATAGTATAAAAAACGTAGGCTATAACATTTTTTTTATCGGCTGCGCAGGATTTCTGCGTAGCCGATGCTTATTTTTGTAGTGTTGATTCAAAAATATGTAGAACTTAAACAAAAAAAGTATGGAACAGTTAAAAGAGTATTTATGGACAGAGAGTTTTCCTTTGGTGTTTGTGTTGGCATTCATGGCTGCGATTGAAGCGATGGCTATTGTGATGAGTATTGCGATTAGATTTCGGAAAGTGTCGCCCTTGTTGATTTCTAATACGTTCGTGCTTTTTATATTCTTTTTCTTGATGTCCGTAGCAATCGCAAAAACTGAAATTGGTTGCTGGCTGCTGGCAGGGATGACAATAGTATTTTGCCTGACAATTCCAATATACATGTCGTCGGAAAGATTTAGGAATTGGGTTCAGCCAATGATAACGAAGAATGATGATGAAAATAGAAGCGGACTCTCGTAATAAAAGTAGGCATTAATACGTTATAATGATGTATGAAGGATCAGTTCAAGAAATACATGTGGATACTCGACCTGTTGTTGAGTAGAAATGGTATCACATTCAAGGAAATAGCTGATAAGTGGAAGGGATCGTCGATTAATGACAGGGGAACCACTTTGGCTAAACGTACGTTCGACGATTATCGTCGTGCGATAGAGGAAACGTTCGATGTGGACATTATCTGCGATGCATCGCGAGGGTATCAATATAGGATAGACAACGCACGTAGTCTTTCAACTGATCGTATCAAGCAATGGCTGCTCAGTTCATTCGCAGTCAACAACGTCCTGCAGGGAAGCCGTCGGCTGAGTGAGAGAATTATCTATGAGGATATTCCGTCGGGCAACGACTATCTGCTGGAAGTTGTCAAGGCGATGCAGGGCGACAAGGTCGTCAGCGTGGAATATGACAACTTCTTCGAATCCACACCAAAACAACTGCTGATAGAGCCATACTGCGTAAAGGTGTTCCGTCAGCGGTGGTATGTTGTGGGTAAAGCAAAGGGGGAGAAGGTTATTTGGCGCTGGGCGCTCGACAGATTCCTCTCTTTGGAAATAACAGACAAGAAATTCAGATTGCCAAAGGATTTCTCGGCGGACATGTATTTCAATGATGCCTTTGGTGTGATTGTTGATCCTGACGAGTGTAAGGTTGAGACGATTCGG
>ODAJ014730063.1_pt1 | contig 11515 bp, 12 predicted proteins | sample 1539241 | NCBI WGS metagenome assembly ODAJ01 (sample SAMN02144231, study PRJEB22623) | gut metagenome | biome: sheep rumen | host: Ovis aries | place: New Zealand | reverse complement strand
TCGGTTCAAAGGAAATATTTTCCAGGCAGGCTCATCAAAAATGGGCCTTTTTCTATGCCCCGCCCGAAAAATATTTCTTATTATTTGTCTTTACCGGAAGTCTATCAGTTCCTCCCCCTCTCTTTCTTTTCAGCTTTTTCTCTTTTCCCTCTGTTTTGTGCAGTCTGGCCTTTCCCATTTTCCCGGCGCGCAACAGATGCCCCCTGCGGAGCCCTCTTCTTTTCCGGAGCCCTTACAGGGTCCTTCCGGCACCCGCCTTCGCAAAAAAAGGACCGGATCCGGCATTTCGCCGGATCCGGTCCCTGGTCTTTCCATGTCAGCCTGCTCCTTACTCCGCTGTTTCCAGAACGAAGCGGAAGTATTCTTCCATTTCCTCTTTCTTTTTGAATTTTGCCATATAGACATAGCGCCCCATTGACGGCCAGTCGATGGGCGGCATTTCTTCCGTCATCACAACATGGCTGCCGTAGCGCTCTGTGATCTCTTCCGGCGTATGCACGTAGCGGCAGCCGTCCTTTCGGGCTGCATAGGCACAGACATAATGCTCTGCATCTTCAGGGATCCGGGCGCTGCCCGAAGTGACCATCTGGGCATAAAGATCGAAGACGTCGATGGACTGGGCATAATTCATCATATCGGGATCATGCCCGCCCGCCGGCCGCATATTCACTTCCATAATGGCGTAGCCGCCGGCTTTTCCTATGCCTTTGTAGTCCTTTGTAATGTTGATGAACTCGAAATGGACAAAACGCCTGTCCGCTCCGAATGCTTTGGCCGCCTTCCTGCCGAAATCCCGAAGCTGAGCGGGTACATCTGCCACCGTAAAGAAGCGGATGCTGTCGCCGCTCTGTACTGCGTCGATCACCGGGGGATAGGTGCACATGGACTCAAAAAGCGGCTCGCAGCTGCCGTCGAGGATCGCATCGTAGGTGCAGATATCGCCGCAAAGGAATTCCTCCATGACATAGGGAGTCTCCGGAAGGTCTCTGTAAAAGGCCCTCAGTTCATCCTCCCCTTTGATCTTGTATGTGCCGTTGGCACCGACGCCGATATCCGGTTTGACGATCACAGGATATCCTGTCTCTTTCACGAAAGCCAGTCCGGCTTCCAGATCCGAGACCACATGCTGGCGGGCAGTCGGTATCCCGGCTTCGATAAAGATCTGCTTCATACGGGATTTCCTGACCAGGTCGCCGATCCTGTCTTCTCTTGTACCGACGCCGATATTGAAATCCGTACGCAGTCTTGCGTCCGCCGGCAGCCAGTATTCGTTCAGAGACTCCAGCCAGTCGATCCGGCCGTATTTGTGGATAAAAAAGGCCGCGGCCCGGTATACCTGGTCATAATCCTCAAGAGAATTTACGTAATAATATTCCGTAAGGGCACATTTCAGCTGGTCATTTAGTGTGTCATAGGGCACGTCCCCGATTCCGAGCACATTTACGCCTCTCCTGTGCAGACGGTCGCAGAACTGGGTGCAGGTGACGGGGTAGGCCGGTGAGATAAATACAAAATTCAAAGGGCTTCCTCCTTATCTATGATCCTGTATGAATCGATATATGGTTCATTCATTTCTGTTTTACCATAAAACAAGAGTTCTACACAGCCTGAAAGTCAAAAAAATACCGGATCAGTCCAGAAGGGCCTTGTCAATGATCTGGAAGTTGGCCCTGTGGATGTAGAGGGCTTTCCCGTCGATCATCAGCTTTGTGAATCTGGGCAGGTCCTCCTGGATCTCCCAGTAGACCTTGTCCCCCGAAAAAGCATAGATCGGGGCTCCCATCTGGGATTTGATGACCACCACCATGGGTTTTCCGAAGGCATTCTTGATGCTGTTGACTCTTCCGCTGATCAGGGTGGAATCCAGAATGCCCGAGGAATCGCTCTCTATTTTGTCCAGATAAAATTCATATTCCGGAGAGAGCCTTTTGTCATAGAAAATACAGGTATCTCCGCAGGAGATCAGCTGCCGGCCGTCGATGGTGATGGTGATCACAGAGCTCAGGGTCTTTGTGGTATACCATTCGTCGGTATCGGAGGCGTAGGACCTTTCCTCCACGACGTTGTTGTCGATGTCGATCCTTTTTCCGTGGGATCTCAGGGTCCGGATCCCCGTATTGTCGAAGATGTCGATATTGTACTCGTTGCCGATGATGCTTCCGTGGAGATCGTGGATCCCGCTCTGCAGCCTGGCACAGCCGGCGGCGCCCGTCAGCAGGACAAGAGTCAGAAAGACCACAAAAGTTCTTTTTATTTTTTCCATAATACTGCTCCGTTTCACTGATTTCTGCCTTTTTCGAAAGGCAGCCTCATTATAGCAGACGAAGCACGCCGGGACCACCGCCTTTTTCACGGCCTCCCTGCACCGGTCTATCCAGCGGCAGAAAATATCCCCGGACAGCCTGCAGACGCGGCTTTCCGGGGATATCGCTTTTTTGTTCCGAAGCCGCCGGTCTCTCCGGGACGCATTTTCCCTGAGGACTTTCCGGCAGCGAAAGAGCCCCGGATACCGGGATCCGGGGCTCTGCTTTACGAATGGTGTCTGATAAGGCTCAGGGCCTTGGCCGTAACCGATCAGGCCTTTCCGTTGGATCCAAGGACGTGGACGATCTTGTGAGCGACCATGTCCTTGACGGCCTGTCTGGCGGGTTTCAGATACTGTCTGGGATCGAAGTGCTCGGGATGCTCTGCGAAGTACTTCCGGATGTTGCCTGTCATGGCCAGACGGATATCGGAGTCGATGTTGATCTTGCAGACGGACAGCTCGGCAGCGTGGCGGAGCTCATCCTCCGGAATACCGATGGCGTCGGGCATATTGCCGCCGTAGGTGTTGACCATCTTTACGAACTCCTGCGGTACGGAAGAGGATCCGTGCAGAACGATGGGGAAGCCGGGAAGTCTCTTGGATACTTCTTCGAGAACGTCAAAGCGGAGCGGCGGAGGTACAAGGATGCCGTCGGCATTGCGTGTGCACTGCTCGGGTCTGAACTTGTAAGCGCCGTGGGAGGTACCGATGGCGATGGCAAGGGAGTCGCAGCCTGTTCTGGTCACGAATTCCTCGACTTCTTCGGGACGTGTGTAGCTGGCTTTGCCTGCTTCGACGACGACTTCGTCTTCCACGCCTTCCAGGGTTCCCAGTTCAGCTTCGACGACTACGCCATGGGCATGTGCATACTCAACGACCTTTTTGGTCAGTGCAATGTTGTCCTCGAAGGACTTGGAGGAAGCATCGATCATGACGGAAGTGAAGCCGCCGTCAATGCAGCTCTTGCACAGCTCAAAGCTGTCACCATGGTCAAGGTGAAGAGCGATCGGGATATCAGGGTTCTCGATAACAGCCGCTTCCACCAGCTTTACCAGATAAGTATGGTTTGCATAGGCACGGGCACCTTTGGAGACCTGAAGGATGACAGGGCTGTTCAGCTCGCCGGCTGCCTCTGTGATTCCCTGGACGATTTCCATGTTGTTGACATTGAATGCACCGATTGCGTATCCGCCGTCATAAGCTTTTTTAAACATCTCTGTTGTTGTTACTAATGGCATTGTTTAACTCCTTTCCTGAAAGAATATTTTAAAGCTCTATTTCTATTTTAATACGTTCCCGGAAAAAATCATTATAAACTTTGTCATGTTCCTGTTTTTTTTATGAAACTTTCCTAAAAATCCCCCTCTCCTGTCATTCACCGGCTGTCTTCTTTCCGAAGCCCGACAGGCCAAAGCATCCTGTTCCGCCGTGGGTCGTGATCACTGACCCGCATTCGATCCAGAGGATCTGTGTAAATCCCAGTTCCCTGAGGGTATCTTCCGCCGCCTTCCGGCACTCAGGGGAAAATTCCGGCGTATGGCCCAGCCAGATCTCCGGACGCTTCGTTTCATATTCCCTGACAAAGTCCCGGATCATGGCAGGGATCACCCGTTCCATGCGGCCCCGGTATTTTCTGACGGGTACCAGGTAGCCGCCGATCATGTCTATGCGGAGGTGGATCTTCAAAAGTTCCCCCACCAGGGCCGCCGTATTGCGGACTCTGCCGCCCGCTTTCAGAAATTCAAATCCGTCCGGCACAAAGGCCATGCAGGAATGGTCCACCAGCTCCTTTGCGGCTTTCCGGGCATCTTCGAGGGTCCATTCGGGATGCTCCTCAAGCATCCGGGCCGTCCCGATCACAACAGAGCAGTGGCCGAAGGAAAACATCCCCGTATCCACCTGGGCAAAGGGCATCTGGGGGAATTCCTCCGCCGCCTGACGGGCGCAGGTGTAGGAGCAGGTGGTCACGGCCGAATAGGCTATGTGCAGCACCGAGGCGTCCGGCTCCTTAGCAAGGATCTCTTCAAAGACCCGGCTGAAATCGTATTCCATCGCTCCGCTGGTGGATGGGATCTTTCCGGTCCTTCTGTAATACGCAATGACCTCCGAGGGAGAAAAGGTGCCGTCTTCTCTGCTCTCCCCGCCGAAGATCACATGCATCGGTGCGATCCGGATCCCGAAACGTTCTCTTAAGTCAGCGGGAACATCGCTGCCGCTTTCCGCCACAATAATGATCTTTCCCATTAACGCGTCCTCCTATCTGCCTGAATCACTCTTCTTTTTTCTTCCTGTCCCGACCTCCGGTACCGGTCATCCTTATATCAATATCTATCTTACAATAATGTAGTATTAAAAACAATGTAATGTGGTTTTTGAGTCAATTTATATCCGCGGACGGCCCTCTATCCCGCCGCTCCGTTTTTCTCGGCCCCCGATCCCTGCAGACGTAACCCGGCATTTTCTATCGCAGGCGTATGTAATATAATAAATTCAGTTTTTCGATAAAAAGCATTCAGTATAAGAAGTCTCAAACAGGAAGCCGCAGGGAAAAGGCCCGGGGCCCCGGACCGGAAAGCATATCATGAAGGACAAATTGAGTGGAATAAGACTGTTCATCAGAAATGTATGGATGCTCCCTGCCGCCGATCTTCCCGGCAGGTTCATCTTCTCTTTTTCGTGCCCCGTCTTTTCCCTTTTCACCGCAGAAGTGATGCGCAGTGCTTTCAGCAGGATCCTGATCGGTCTGGAGGGCGTCAGATATATGGACAGATCCAACATGACAAAGGTGTGCACCTATCCGGTGACCCTGCTGCTGGTCCTGCTGTTTCTGATCATCATGACATATTCCGCCCTGTTTGAGATCGGAGGACTTCTGCATGCCTTTTCCATGACCGTCAATTATGCCACAAGCTTTCTTTCTGTTCTGCTTGGCGGCGGGGATGCCACAGACGCCGCTGTTCACATCATAAGGGCGATGATCGTTCCGTCTGTCAATAACGCCGGCATAACCGCGCTGTTCTATCAGTATTTTGAGTAGGACAGGTCTCTTGCGGGCGTAACTCCCTACATTTTCAGGACCGAAGAGTTCAGCCGCGCCGGAAAGACTGCTGCCGCGGGATGCCTTGTCATGATACTTGCGGTCAGCATATCGTACACGGCGCTGAATCTGGACTACCTGATGGAGGATGTCCCCCGCCCCCAGGTCTGCGCTCACATGGGAGACAATACAAACGCTTCGGACAACAGCTACGAAGCCTTTGAACTGGCCGTATCCGAGGGCATTCCCTGGATCGAGCTTGACGTACAGATCACATCCGACGGCGTAGTGGCAGCCGAACACGATCAGTCGCTGAAAAGACGTTTCGGTCCGGACAGATCCGTTGCCGACATGACTTATGAAAGACTCATGCAGTACCAGGTCATAAACGGCAGGGGAAGCGGAAAAGAGCCTGTTCCTATCACGACTCTGGAAGAAGTCCTGCTTCTTGCCAGGGAAAACGGGGTGCTCGTGCAGGTGGAGACCAAACCGTCGGAAAAAAGACCTGGCCTGGAGGAAGAAGTGCTCAGTCTGATCCATAAGACCGGGATGCATGACCGGGTGCTGATCATCAGCCTCTACGGCGATTCGATCGCCAGGGTAAAGGAACTGGATCCGGAGATAAGCACCGCCCATGCGGTACTTATGGCGTGGAAGGATTACGCGGAAGTGGAAGACGCGGATCATCTTTCGGCAGAGGTCGGGGCCGTGTCGCCCGAGCTGGTGCATGCTCTGCACGAAAAAGGCATGGAGGTGTTCTGCTGGACCGCGGATGACCCGGACGGGATACAGTATCTGGTAAGCTGCGGCGTGGATGTGATCGGAACGGACGACCCTCTGATGGTGACTAAAAAGCTTGACGAAGCCGATTATTCGGGGGGCATTCAAAGGATCTGCCATCTGTTGGTGAACAGGATCTCAGACATGGGGAGATAGGAGGCGGAGACTGTATGAAAGGCAGCAGAAACACATTGAGTCATACACAGGCCGTGGTGCTGTTCCTGATCATGACGCCCGCGTTCCATATCCTCGGGCTGAAGATCTTCGGCCTGACCGCTCATACGGATATCCTGTCCGACTACATTCCATACGGAAGCAAGATACTCGGCGCCGTACTTGTAACGGAAATGGTCCTGCTTTCGCGCCTTACGCCCATGAAATGCAGATGGGAGGCCCTCCGGGCAGGCAGAGACGATCTCAGGAGATTCCTGCCCGTATGCATCGCGCTCTCCCTCATCATAGTAGCCGCGCTCTTCGCCTTCAGGCTGTATCTGAATGCAAAGAATCCTCTTTACCGCGAGATCCCCTATTTCGGCCTTTACCTAGGCGTGCATACCAGATGGCTGTATCCCTTCAGCATCGTCTTTCAGGAATTCTTCATAAAGGCCTTTGTCCAGGATAGTATAAGGACCGCCCTGGGCGGTCCGGGGCAGAGGGACTTTCCCGATGAGAAATGAGCCGCAGGGACGTGCATATGAGGCAGGCTTTTATCACGGCCTGGATCACATCCGTCTTCTTCATCCTTCATATGCAGTATGCTCTATACTATATGACAGGGGCTCTGCTCCTCTGTCTTGTGACGGGCATACTGTATGAGAAGGACAGGAACATCTGGGGCTCTATCCTGATCCATTTTGCCATAGGCTTCATGCCCAGATGCCTGGGCGTTCTGCAGATACTGGAGGGTTATCCCGGGAACTGGACCGCAGACCGTGGATATGGGGAAAAAGAGATGATGCTTGAACTCCTGGAGGGAGGCAGGAATGCCTTCCCGGAAATAATAAGACAGATCCGCACTGCAGAGCATGAGATCACAGTGCATATGTTCATATGGAGAGAGGACAGGATCGGAACGGAAATAGCCCGCGAGATACTGGCGGCCGCGGACAGGGGCGTGAAGGTCACCGTGGAAAAGGACCTGTATGCAGTGATCCTCGAATATGCCGAAGAGTCGCAGCGGTCCTTATGCCACCGTCCGGCTCTGACAGACAGGGCCGGTATATCCATACTGGAGCTGGTCTATAACAGAGAACTGGCCGGAAAGAAGCTCATAACCTCCCGCAGCAGCATGTACATGCAGCTGAAAGCCCATCCGGGCATTGCCATGATGGACAGTGTCAGGACCTATGACCATTCCAAGTATTTTATATTTGACCGCAGGGTCATGATCCTCGGCGGCATCAACATAGAGGACAAGGAGTATGACAGAGACTTAAAGGGAAGAGTATATCAGGATTACATGGTGAAGATCACCGGTCCGGATTCGGTCGCACAGTTCCTGGAAAAAAGAAAGGATCCGAAAAAGAAAAGCGATCTGTTCCTGGTCAATATGAAAGCGCCGGTCAGATGCTTTGAGCTCAAGTCCGGCTACATGGAGATCATAGACGGCGCCCGGCGTGAGATCAGCATCATGATGGCCTACTTCGGGCCTGATAAAGACATACTGTCGGGCATAAAACGCGCGCTGCAAAGAGGGGTGCGCGTGCGCATCCTGATCCCGAAAAACGCCAACTTCAATGATGCCACGAACAGACTGACCGTATCCAGACTGCAGGCATATGCAAAAGCTCCCGGCAGCAGATGCAGCGGCGGGCTGGAAATCTATATGACGGAAAAAATGCTGCACGCAAAGCTCCTCATGAACGAGCAGCGCGTAATCATAGGATCCTGCAATATCAACAGAAAATCCTTCACCAGACTGGACGAACTGGCGGTTTCGGTGGATAACGACGACAGCCCCTTTGCGGCAGAGATCCGCAAAAGCCTGGAGCAGGCTTTCAGGAACGCGGAATGTGTCGGTGCCCGTGACAGGATCAGATACAACCCCGTTCTGGCAGTCCTGGAGACAGTTGTCATGTAAGATCGCGGAAGGGTCCGTCCGGAAGAAAGGCGCGGCCGGCCTTAAAGGAAGCAGCCTTCCGCTTATATGCAGTTCAGATCTTCTCCCAGGGTCCCTCCCTGACCACTTCCGTTGTCCCCGGGATCCTGGCAAGAATATAGTTTCTTACAAGGTCATAGTCCCCGTCCGGAATAAAGACGGTCGCCCTGCCCAGCTTCTTTTCCAGCAGGATCTTATTATCAGCCAGAATCACCCGCCTGAGCCTTTCGTACTCCATGACGGCTGTACTCTTGCCTGTTCCGATCCTGATGTATTCGTCGTTCATCCAGTAATATTCGTCCCAGTTTCCCAGAATTTTGAAGATCAGAACGACGCCTCCCGCAATGGCCATAACGCCAAGGCTGCTCAGCAGCGTGATCTTCGTGGCCCACAAATTTCCAATAGCCAGGCTCAGCAGGATCAGAAAAGCGCAGATTCCTCCGCATACGCCCAGAGTAAGCTTATAGGCAAAACCTGTAGTGGCATCATCGACTTTGCAGCGCCAGCAGTAGGTCCCGTTTTCCAGCTGTGTCACCTTGTTTTTATAGCTGAACCGCATCATTGCTCTTCTTCCCTCTCTTTCACGACTGCAGGCCTCTCTGATATTAGCCCTGCTGTTTTCCTGTACCCAGTTTAGACCATGCGCGCCGGGAGGTCCACAGGTACATCCCCCGGAAAGCAGGGATCCTCCCCGCAGGGTCCTGTTCCTTCCTTCACAAATGCCTGCCCTTCCCTTATCTCCCCTGCCTTTTCTCTTTACAGCATGCCCTTTTCGCCTACAATAGTATTTAAAGGGACGCAGCAGTTCTGCGGGCCGAAGGGAAGCGCCCCCTGCCCGTCACCAATTCAGTCTTCGTCAGGAATGTCCCCGGGATTCTGCTTTGAGAAAAAAAGGAGGTTTGAAGGATGGCATTTGAAATTGAAGACGGTGTTCTGAAAGATTATGAAAGCGACGGCAGGGAAGAATGCGCAGTGATCCCCGACGGGGTCAGAGTGATCGGCGGCGCCTTCAGGTACTGCGGAAATGTGAAATCCATCGTGATACCGGACTCGGTGGAGGAGATCGGTTACGGTGCCTTCAAAGCCTGCGGGATCAGGTCCATCGTCATCCCCGACAGCGTTAAAAAAATAGGTTCGGAAGCCTTCAGTGAATGCAGCGACCTGACAAGCGTCGTGGTGGGACGCGGCGTTTCCCGGCTGGAGTCCGAGACTTTCCGCTCCTGCCAGCAGCTGGAGCACCTGGAACTTCCTCAGGGACTGGAAAAGGTGGGATACGACTGTTTTGAGGAATGCTATACGCTGAAGGATGTATGGACAGACGGTGTGAAATACCGTATCAGGGACTCCCATGCGCCAAAGCCGGTGCAGCTGGTATATGACTCCATCGAAGCGTCGAGAATGAAGATCGTAAGATACTATGAGAGCGGGATGATGGATGAGTTCGAATACATAGACTACTGCATCGCCGGAGACGGATACAGCTTCTGAGTCTGTAATCCCGCCGCCCGGCCCAGCCAAGGGCTGCCTCTCCCCGGAAGATACACCACGTTTTAACAGCCGTGCGGGCACTGATGCCCGCACGGCTGTTCTGCATTCAGGTATATCCGATCCCGGCCGGGAAGACCTAAGGCAATGGGACCTGCATCTCACGCAGCATTTCATCTACGATCTTCGCCGCCTCGCCGCAGTGCCGCGGGCAGGGGCGGGAAGCATAGTATTCCGGCGTTCTTGCCTCCGGGTCCTTTCCCGGCTTCGTTCTGACGCCGGCAAGGAGCTCCCGGCAGATGATGGTCCCGTTGATCTCTTTAAAACGTCTGGCAAACTCCTGCACCAGATGATAATGTTCCGTCTTGGCTCCGGGATCTTTCGGGTCCGAATATCCGCAGAGAAGGCCCAGAACGATCAGAGCCCCGCTTACCGTACCGCAGACCTCCCGCATCCGTCCCATGCCTCCTCCGAAAGAAGAGGCCAGACGGGCGGATGTCTCCCGGTCCAGGCCGGTCAGATCGTCAAAGGCGCACACCACCGCCTGGGAGCAGTTATATCCCTCCATAAATAAAGCCCTTGCTTTTTCCGCATGGTCCATTATATTTCTCCTTTTCCCGAAGGCGGTTCCCCGCTTCCAAAAACGAAGGCTCCCGAAGCATTTTCGGGAGCCTTCGCAGACTGAAATCCATTCGGATATTGCTTATTACTTGGACATTGCCTCCTGAACAGCAACAGCAACTGCAACAGTCATACCGACCATCGGGTTGTTGCCTGCGCCAAGGAAGCCCATCATCTCAACGTGCGCGGGAACGGAGGAAGAACCTGCGAACTGCGCATCAGAGTGCATACGGCCCATAGTATCTGTCATACCGTAGGAAGCGGGACCTGCAGCCATGTTGTCGGGATGCAGGGTACGGCCGGTGCCGCCGCCGGAAGCGACCGAGAAGTACTTCTTGCCGGCTTCCCAGCGCTCTTTCTTGTAGGTACCTGCAACAGGGTGCTGGAAACGGGTCGGGTTGGTGGAGTTGCCGGTAATGGAAACATCCGCACCTTCATGCCACATGATGGCAACGCCTTCACGGACATCATCTGCGCCGTAGCAGTTGACCTTTGCACGGGGGCCGTTGGAATAAGCGGTCTTGTTCACGATCGTCAGAGCATGATCTTCCTTAACGTCAGCGGAAAGATAATCATACTTGGTCTGGACATAGGTGAAACCGTTGATGCGGCTGATGATCATAGCAGCATCTTTTCCAAGACCGTTCAGGATAACGCGGAGGGGTTTCTGACGAACCTTGTTAGCGTTCAGAGCGATCTTGATTGCGCCTTCAGCAGCTGCAAAGGACTCATGTCCTGCAAGGAAAGCGAAACATTCGGTCTCTTCATCCAGCAGCATTGCACCCAGATTGCCGTGGCCGATACCGACCTGACGCTGGTCTGCAACAGATCCGGGAATGCAGAATGCCTGCAGTCCTACACCGATCCACTTTGCAGCGTCTGCAGCCTTTGCAGCGCCTTCCTTCATGGCGATTGCTGCGCCGAGCTCATAAGCCCACTTGACGTTTTCAAAACAGATCGGCTGCGTGCTCTCAACGATACCGTAAGCATCGACGCCCTTGCTGTTTGTATAAGCCTTCACATCCTCAAAGCTCTTGAAGCCGTACTTGTCAAGAACGGGCTGCAGCTGGGGCATGCGTCCATCATAATTTTCAAACAAAGCCATTGCTGCACCTCCTCCTTATTCTTTCCTCGGATCGATCCACTTGACCGCTCCGTCTTCTGCTTTAAAGCGACCATACGTGCCCAG
>ODAJ012113239.1_pt1 | contig 11515 bp, 6 predicted proteins | sample 1539241 | NCBI WGS metagenome assembly ODAJ01 (sample SAMN02144231, study PRJEB22623) | gut metagenome | biome: sheep rumen | host: Ovis aries | place: New Zealand | reverse complement strand
ACCGTGACCGGCTTTTTCACCGCGTCCACGACGGCTTTCGTGATGGCGACGAGCTTGTCCGGCTCGCGGAGCATGCCGCTGCCGGCGCCCCGGCCGGCGATCTTCGACACCGGGCAGCCCCAGTTGATGTCGATGGCATCGGCCCCATGGCCGCCGGCGAGTTCCACGGCGCGGTCCGCCATGCGGGCGGCATCGACCATGGACTCGGGGATGTGGCCGTAGATCTGGATGGCGACGGGGGATTCCTCTTCGAGGGTGCGCATCTTCGCGATGGCCTTGGAGGCATCGCGGATGAGTCCGTCCGAGGGAACGAATTCGGTGGTGACCATCGCCGCGCCGGCTTCCCGGCACAGGATGCGGAAGGACGCGTCCGTCACGTCCTCCATGGGCGCCAGCACGACGGGGCGCTCTCCCAGGTCGATGGTTCCGATTTTCATGGCGGTGCAAAGATACGATTTTTATAGAGATTTGGACGTTTTTGTTTCCAATCGGAAGAAAAATGGCTCTTATTTCATAAAAATGGAGTATCTTTGGCCCCGCTAAAATTGTATATTGTACAAAAACCAATAACATAATTATCAACCAAACATTTTCAACCTAATGTGTAACAACAGCTTACGGAAAGTCTGCCTGATGTTCGCAACCCTTCTTGCCGCGGTCCTCGGCTTTGCCCAGGAAACGCGGACCATTACGGGTACCGTGGTGGATGCAAGCGGGGAGCCGCTCATCGGGGCAGGTGTAGTCGTCGAGAGCCAGCCGACCATCGGCACGATCACGGACATCGACGGACACTACACACTCCAGGTCCCGGCTGATGCTGCCCAACTCCGCTTCTCCTACATCGGCATGGTGGATGCGGTGATGGCCGTCACCGGAGATGTGATCAACGTCACCCTGCAGGAGGACGCCACCGTCCTCGAAGGGGTCGTCGTCACCGCCCTCGGCATCAAGCGTGCGGAGAAGGCCGTGACCTACAATGTCCAGAAACTGGACGACAAGGTCTTCGTCACGCGCGAAGCCAACATGGTGAACTCCCTCGCGGGCAAGATCGCGGGCGTCCAGATCAACGAGACGGCCGCCGGCGCCGGCGGCGAGACCAAGGTCGTCATGCGTGGTGCGAAGTCCATCAAGAACTCCAACAACGCCCTCTATGTCCTGGACGGTATTCCGCTCCCGACCCTGTCGATGACCACCCCGGGCGACTCCTGGAGCATCTACTCCGGTTCCGGCCTGTCCGGTGACGGTATGTCCATGCTCAATTCCGAGGACATCGCCGACATGAGCGCCCTCGTGGGTGCCTCCGCCGCCGCCCTGTACGGTTACAAGGCCGCGAACGGTATCCTCATGCTGACCTCCCGCACCGGTGAGGACGGTTTCCACGTGTCCTACTCCAACAACACGACCTTCTCCTCCCCGCTGATGCTTCCGGGCCGCCAGAGCGAATACGGCGCCAAGCCCGGTTCCTACGCTTCCTGGGGCGGTAAACTCGAGGCCGCTCCGTCCTGGAACATCCGGGATTTCTTCCAGACCGGCTACAACACCGCCCATTCCTTCAGCGTGTCCGCCGGCCAGGAGCATTCCTCGACCTATTTCTCCGCCGGTTACACCGACGCCCAGGGCATCATCCCGAACAACAACTACGACCGCTTCAACGCGACGTTCCGCCACACGGCCGACTTCCTGAACGACAAGCTCCACCTGAGCTTCCTCGGGATGTTCATCCGCGTGAACGAGCAGAACATGCTCTCCGGCGGTCTGTACCACAACCCGCTCGTGCCGCTGTACCTGATGTCCCCGTCCGACAACCTGTACGCCTACACGGTCTATGAGCGCTACAACGCCACCCGTAACTTCCCGACGCAGTACTGGAGCGCCTACGAGATGTCCATGCAGAACCCCTACTGGACCGTGAACCGCAACCTGTTCCAGGCCCAGAAGAACCGCTACATCCTGGGCGGTTCGGTCTCCTACGACATCACTCCCTGGCTGGACATCCAGGCCCGCGTGCGCATGGACAACAACGGCACCATCGCCGAGCAGAAGCACCATGCTTCCTCCAACGGTCTGTTCGCCGGCAAGTACGGCCGCTACTACTATGACGACCAGAAGACCACCCAGACCTACGCCGACGTCCTCCTGAACGTGAACAAGACCTTCGGCGACAACAGCCTGTTCTCTGTGAACGCCGTCTTGGGTGCTTCCATCGAGGATTACTTCTACCGCGGCACCGCCCTCGGCGGCGACCTCCTCGGTGTGGCGAACCTGTTCACCTTCTCGAACATGGCTACCGGCAAGGCCTTCGACAAGGCCACTTTCCGCGACCAGACGCAGTCCGTGTTCGGTACCCTGAACCTCGGTTTCAGGAACTTCTTCTTCATCGAGGCGACCGCCCGTGAGGACTGGGCCTCCCAGATGGCCGGTCCCGACGGCGTGAAGCCTTTCTTCTATCCCTCCGTGGGCGCCTCCTGGCTCATCACCGAGATGTTCGACAAGAAGTCCGACTTCATCCCGTACGCCAAACTCCGCGCTTCCTACGCCGAGGTGGGTAACCCGGTGGAGCGCTTCATCTTCAACGGTACGCACCCGGTCGTGGGCGGTACCGCCCGCATCGACACCTGGGCCACCGCTCCCGGCTTCCAGCCCGAGCGCACCCGTTCCTGGGAAGTGGGCGCCGACGTCCGCCTGTTCCAGAGCAAACTCCAACTCGCCGGTACCTATTACCAGTCTTCCACCTACAACCAGGTCTTCACCCCGACCAACGCTTCCACGTCCGGTTACAGCACCTACTACGTGAACGCCGGCCAGATCGACAACCGCGGTGTGGAACTCTCCGGCATGTTCACCCAGGACATCGGAGATTTCAACTGGACCACCAACCTCATCTGGACCAAGAACGTGAACAAGGTGGCGAAACTGCTGGACTACACCAGCGGCAACGAGCACTACGTGAGCACCCGCGAGAGCGTGGGCGGCACTTCCGGTGTCACCATGTGGCTCATCGAGGGTCGTCCGGTGGGTGAAATGTACGTCGCCGGCCTCGCGACCAACGAGGACGGTACCCCGTACGTGACTCCTTCCGACAAGGGCGGCGTGATGCACAAGGCCCCCAATGACGGCACCCCGGACACCCAGTGGTATGCCGGCAACACGAATCCCGACTGGACCGGTTCCTGGCGGAACCAGTTCTCCTGGAAGGGCCTGAACCTCGCCTTCATGTTCACCATGCGCAAGGGCGGTGTGGGTGTGTCCCTCACCGAGGCCACCATGGATGCCTACGGCGTCACCAAGCGTACGCTGGAAGGCCGCGAGGACGGCTTCAACTTCGCCCCCGCCGGCATCTTCGGCAACGCCCGCAACTACTATCAGGTGAGCGCCCAGGACTACTGGCAGACCATCTCCGGTGCCGACGGCCAGAATGCGCTCGGTGCCTACTATGTCTATGACATGACGAACATCCGCCTCGCCGAGGTCTCCCTCGGTTACGAGATTCCCCTCGGAAAGCGGATTCCCTGGATCGAGAGCCTGAACCTCGCCGTGGTGGGCCGCAACCTCGCCATGCTCCTGTGCAAGGCCCCGTTCGATCCCGAGCAGGTGTCCAACGCCGGTAACTACGGCGCCGGCATCGACCTGTTCATGGCTCCTTCCACCCGCAACCTCGGTTTCTCCGTGAAGGTGAAGTTCGGCAAGAAGGGCGAGAAGGCCCCGAAGGCCGAAGCGGCCCCCGTCTATATCCCGTCCGAACCCCGCGTGGTCGAGAAGATCGTGGAGAAGGTCGTGGAGAAGGAAGTCCCCGTGGAGGTCGTGAAGGAAGTGGTCAAGGTCGTCCACAGCGAGGCCCAGACCGAGATCTTCGTCACCGACCTGAACTTCGACCTGGGCAAGACCAATCTCCGTCCGGAGGAATCCTTCAAACTCGGCCGTATGTGCCAGGTGCTCAAGGAGAATCCTTCCGCCAAGGTCGTCCTGACCGGTTATGCCGACACCGCCACCGGTACGCCCGCCATCAACAGCGAACTCGCCGCCAAGCGGGCCGCCGTCGTGGCCGCCAAACTCCGGGACGAAGGCATCGATCCCAACCGGATCTCCTATACCTCTGAAGAAGGCGACTGGAACAAGTCCGCTTCCCCGGAAGCCAACCGTCGCGTCACTGTCCGTATCGTTAACGAATAAGGAGGCATCTGATTATGAATAAGATACTGACTCTTACCCTTGCGGCCGCCGTTACCGTTTCGATGGTTTCCTGCGTCAAGGACTTCACGGCCCGCAACACCAACCAGGAGCAGGCGAACGAGGAGATGATGGAACACGACAACATGCGTACGGGTTCCTACGTTTCCCAGATGATCGCCAACGTGCTTCCTTCCTACCAGAATGACGGTTCCAACGAATATGGCTCCGCCTCCTACCAGGTGGTGCAGGGCCTGACCGGCAACATCTTCGCGAACTACGAGGCCGCCTCCAACAGCGGTTTCCACCAGACCAACGAGTACAACCTCGTGGCCGACGGCTGGACCAAGGCCCTGTTCGAGGACGCTTTCGTCCGCGCCATGGCCCCGTGGGCCAAACTGAACGCCCTCCGCGAGACCAGCCCCTATGACGCCGCCCTCGGCGACATCCTGAAAGTGGCTGTCCTTCATCGTGTTACCGACGCTTACGGTCCCATCCCCTACACCCAGTTGGGTACCGGCGTGAACCATGTCGCCTATGACACCCAGGAGGAAGTGTACCGGGCCATGTTCCAGGACCTGGACGGCGCCATCGAGACGCTGCAGGAACTGGTGAACGGCGGTACCTCCACCTACCTGGAGGACTATGACAACGTGTTCTACGGCAACATGAACAAGTGGCTCGCCTTCGCCAACACGCTCCGCCTGCGCCTCGCCACCCGCGTGGTCTATGCCAGCGAGGACCTGTACAAGGCCGAGGCCGCGAAGGCCCTCTCCAGCGCCGCCGGCTTCATCGAGGAGGACGTCCTCCTGCATCCCGGCGCCGGTGCCTGGGAGAACCCGATCTACGTGATCGAGTACAACTTCAACGACGGCGACGCCAAGGCCGGCGCCACCATCGTGACCTACATGAACAGTTACAACGACCCGCGCCGCGCCTCTTACTTCACCGTCGGCTCCGACGGCAAGTACTACGGTGTCCGCATGGGCGCCGCCGTGGACAGCAACTATCCCAAGTCCACCCTGTGGTCCCGCGTGAACTGCACCAACAGCGACCCGCTCAAGTGGATGTCCGGTGCCGAGGCCGACTTCCTGAAGGCCGAGTACTACCTCCGCAACGGGGACGCCGCTGCCGCCAAGGCCGCCTATGAGGCCGGCGTGAAGCGCAGTTTCGCCATCGCCGGCGCCTCCGGTGCCGACGCATACCTTCGCGGAACCGACGGTGTGGGCTCCTACACCGATCCCGTGACCGGCGGCAACTCCTACGGCAACAACCTCACCGACGTCGCCGTCTCCTGGGACAGCCAGAGCGAGACCGAAGGCCACCTGGAGCAGATCCTCACCCAGAAGTACATCACCATGTTCCCCGAGGGCATGGAGGCCTGGGCCGAGTTCCGTCGCACCGGCTACCCGCGGGTGATCCCGACCGCCACTAACAACTCCGGCGGCCTGATCGACACCCAGAAGCAGATCCGCCGCCTGGTGTATCCGACCTCCGAGTACACGGCCAACAACGCCAACGTCAAGGAGGGTGTCAATCTTCTCATCAGCGAGGCCTCCGAGGCTGCTTCCGTCAAGGAAGACAACGGCGGCACGAAAGTCTGGTGGGACCGCAAATAACCCTTAAAGAGAAACGGTTATGAAAAAGACATTCTATATTCTGATGAGCGCCGCCCTCGTGCTGGCCGCCTGCGAGAAGGTGGAGGATGTGAAGTCCCTGGAGATCGAACGGACCTCCGGCATCCACCAGAGCGAGGCCTGGGCCGAATTCATCCAGGGCACCGGTACGGTGAACACCGTCCGCGACGAGGCGTATTACCAGAGCCTGCGTGACTGGAAGAAGGCCGCCTTCGACGAGAACGGCATCACCACCCGCAGTATCTCCTATATCTTCTTTGCCGACTACGGTTCCATGGCTTTCCGCTTTGCGGATATCCCGGACAGCGTCGATGTGATCAACCTCTGGGGCGGCTGCCCCAAGAAGGGCTCCCTGGACTACCAGGAAATGAAGGCCTGCCAGGAAATCAAGGGCATGAAGGTGGTCGGTTGCCGCATCACCCGCATCCTCGAGAACGCCCGCTGGGGCATGGAGGCCCAGATTCCTTCCTTCATGAAGGCCTACGAGGCCTACAAGTATGACAACATGGGCAAGATCCTCCAGGGCAAGATGACCGCCCAGGAGCTCGAGTCCGCCGCCCTGGAAGCCGGTAACGCCGCCCTTCGCGCCGACGTGCAGGCCCACCCGGGCAAGGGTGCGAACTCCCGCGACGCCGAGGGTGGCCCCGAGTGGCCGGAGTGGTGCGTCTATGCCTCCCAGGTGCTTCTCGACGAGATCGAGCAGTACGGCCTGGACGGCTACGACCTGGACTACGAACCGGAAGGCGACCCGCTCAGCGGAACCGCTTTCAACACGATGGTGGCCTACCTGTCCCAGTTCATCGGTCCCAAGTCCGGCAACGAGGGAACCCTCCTGATCATCGACCGCAACAGCGGCGCCGGTGACAGTGACCTCGCGAAGCTCTGCAACTTCTGGATCTACCAGAAGTACGGTTCCACCGGCGGTGCGAGCCCGGCTTCCCAGAGTGATTTCGGCAGCAACCTGGACCGTGAGAACGGTTGGGTCCCCGCGCAGATCATCGTGACCGAGAACGTGGGTGACACCTATTCCGAGGGTTGCCACAACCTCGAGCAGATGGCTTCTTTCCAGCCTTCCACCTGCGGCCAGCAGTACGGCCACAAGGGCGGTTTCGCCTCCTTCCACGGCCAGCGTGACTGGCGTCTGGAGGCCGAGGGCGCCGAGAAGGGCAAGCTTTTCCGCTACCAGCATCACATCATGGGCATCCGTGCCCAGCAGAAGGTCGAATATTATAAATAATCCATGGGTATGAAAAAGATCGTCATAGCGCTTGGCGCCATCGCCCTCATGGCCTCCTGCCAGAAGAGCCTGATCGACTCCGAAGGCCTCTACGACAACGGCATCGTTGCCTTCCAGGCCAATGAAAGCGGCGAGATGGCCGCCTTCCTGGAGACTTCCGGCCCCGTCACCTTCACCATCACCTCCTCCGTCAAGGTGGACAAGGATGTGACCGTGAACTTCGAGCCGGTGCGCGACACGGCCGTCCTCGCGGCCTTCAACCAGTCCCAGGGCACCAACTACTGGTTCCTTCCGGAATCCAATGTCACCCTGAGCAGCAAGAGCACCGTCATCAAGGCCGGCAGCGCCGTGTCCGAGCCCGTCACCGCCGAGGTGAACATCGACGGTTTCAAGAACGGCGTCATCTACTGCCTGCCCCTCAGGATTACGGGCACCAGCACCTCCCAGCGTCCGGTTCCGGGCGAGGAGTATGCCTACCTCGTGATCCGCGGCTATGTCTATGCCTCCGCGGCGAACCTCCCCGGCGGTTCCTACTTCGAGATGCCGTCCACGGTCTCCGACCCGGCCCTCTCCCTGGAGGTCTGCACGATGGAGATCCGCGTGAAGGCCAACAGCTGGGCTTCCTCCAACCCGTTCATCTCCTCGGTGATCGGCGTGGAAGAGAACTTCCTCCTCCGCTTCGGCGACATCTCCTGCGACCCGAATCAGCTCCAGCTGGCCGGACAGGGCGTGTCCATCACCTCCAAGGCCCATTTCGACACCGGCAAGTGGTACCACATCGCCGTGGTTGCCGACGGCGTCAAGCAGACCTGCGACCTGTACATCAACGGCGAGCTGGACAGCTCCACCCCGATGGGCGGCAAGGGCATCAACCTCGGTAAGGTCTATAACTCCAAGTTCGCGATCGGCATGTCCGAGAAGGGACGTTACCTGAACGGCCAGGTGAGCGAGGCCCGCGTATGGGGCCGCCTGCTTTCCCCGACCGAGCTCGTGAACGGCCAGTGCTCCATCGCCGACCCGGTGAAGGAAGCCCGCGAGAACAAGCTCCTGGGCTACTGGAAACTGGACGCCGAGAACCGTGGCAAGGACCTCACCGGAAACGGTTATGACGGCATTGCCCACGGCAGTGTGACCTATACCGAAGCCAACATTCGCTGCCCCGAATAATGGAGAAGTTCCGTACCATCACCCTCTTGCTGTGCCTTTGCCTCCCGCTGGGGGCAAGGGCGCAGGGGAGTGCGCTGCTCCGCTTTTCGGAGCCGGAAATGCGCGTTGACACGGTACGCTTTGACAGCGGTGCCATGACGCTCCGTTACCCGTATGAAAATGTTTCCGGGAAGACGGTCACCATCCTGGAGGTCCATTCCACCTGCGGCTGCTTTACCGGCGAGGTGGACGTTCGGAGTCTCCGTCCCGGCGCCAAGGGCGTCCTGACGGCGGTCTTCGACCCGAAAAGCCTCTATGGCGACCAGACCCGCTACCTGACCGTGGTCACCTCCGACGGAACCGACAACGTCCTGAACTCCATCGCCGTGAAGGGCTATGTGCTCCGGGACGAGTCGGAAGGCCGGATCCGCTACGCGGAAGACCTGGGACAGGGACTTCGGACCGATGTGTCCGTCAATGCGCTGGCTTGGGATTCCTTCGGGGACTTCGCGTTCTCGATCCCCCTGTACAACGACACGGACGCGGACATGACGCTCCAGGTCACGGCGCCCCGCCGCGTGAAACTCTACGCTCCGGCCGTGATTCCGGCCCGGAGCCGGGTGGACCTCCGCGGCAGTTACGACGCCCTCTGGAAGCGCCTCGGAACCGAGGTCACGGAAACATTGACCATCACCGTAAACGGGGTGGAGACGGCTCCGCTCCGGATCAAAGGAACGCTTTAGATTTCTCGACAAGCTCGAAATGACAAGTATTTATAGTATGAAAAAGATATATTCCATTCTTGCCGCGGCCAGCGTGGCAATGATGACAACCTTCTCCTGCACCAAGGTGGACACGTACGAGGATACGACCAATCCCATTCCGGTCCCCGAGGCTGCGGAGGAGACGCTCCAGGGCCTCTCGATCAGCCCGAAGACCAGCTATGTGGTCATCGGCGAGCCCGTGGCCCTCACCGTGGGCCTCGTCCCGGAGAACGCTTCCGTGGACAAGTTTGCCTGGTCCTCTTCCGACGAGGCCGTTGCCACCGTGGATGCGGAAGGTAACGTGACCACCCTTGCCAAGGGTGTCGCCCTCATTACCGCGAAGGCCGGTGACCAGAGCGTCACCGCCATCGTGAACGTGTTCGCCGAGCGGGTTCCCGCCACGGCGATCCAGCTCAACAAGAGCGAGATCAACCTCCTGGTGGGCCGTGCCACCAAGGTCAAGGCCACCCTTCTCCCGGACGGTTCCGTGGAGGGTGAGAATCCGACGACCGACCAGCTGAACCTCGAGTGGAAGTCCTCCAACGAGCAGGTGGCGACCGTCAGCTACGGCTTCATCCAGGCCGTGGGCCTTGGCGAGGCGACCATCACCGCCTCCCAGAACGGTCTCTCCGCCACCGTGAAGGTGACCGTTGCCGACAAGATCAAACTCATCGACCGTACCGGTGCCTGGACGATCACCGACACGCCGAAGTGGGACAAGAACAGTTGGTCCGGCCAGATTACCGGCTCCCATGTGGACGTGAACCTCGCCGGCTTCGACGGTGAATACGCCTACTTCAAGGCCGTCTCCGCCGACAAGTTCACCAATGTCGAAGACATCGCCAATACGGTGTACGAGCAGGTGGAAGAGCGGAAGGATGCGGGCCAGAACCCGAAGAACCTCTTCACCACCGGCGAGTCCCAGACACAGCGCTATAACGACACCGGTGATGCCGTCGCTTATGTGCTCGGCTATGACGAGGAGTTCGAGTTCACCGGCGAGTACCTGGTGTACAACTTCGTCGGCCGCACGCCGGATCCGGTCCACGCCACCGGCATCCAGTTCACGCAAGGCTGGAGCAACACCCCGATCAGTTCCATCGAACTCAAGGCCGGGAAGACGATGTCTTACTTCAGCGCCTCCCTCCTTCCGGAAGACTGTACTGATACGGGCGACATCACCTTCACCTCCTCCGACGAGACCGTCGTGACCTTGCGCCTGTACTACAGCAATTACTACACGGTCGTGGCCGTCGCTCCGGGTGAAGCGGAAATCATCGCCAAATTCGGCGACCTGGAGGCCTCCATCCCGGTGAAGGTGACGAGTGACGAACTGGTCTGGACCGACTGCAGCAAGATCTGGAAAGGCTCCTTCGGTGACGTCCAGCAGTGGGGCAGCACCTACTTCGGCTTCACGCTGACCACCTGCACTTCACCCCAGCACCTGATCTTCATGGCCAAGGCCAGTGACATCCAGGGTGACCTGGTGGCCTACATGAAAGACCAGGCAGCAGAGAGAGCGGAATGGCTCAGCTACTATGTTTCTCCCACCTTGCCTGACCAGACCTACGACTATTCCGGCAGCAGCGAGGACGAGTATTACGCCTTCGTCGTGGGCACCGACGCCGCCGGCTCCGACTTCGACGGACGGTATGCCATCTTCCACTACATCCCGGGCCAGCCCCAGCCGGTGGAGGCCAAGGTCATCAACATGAAGAACGCGTTCTTCGACTATACCTGGCCTTCCGACCTCGCCACCCTGGACGAGGTGACCATGGAGACCTGGGTGAACACGGCGGGCAATCCCGGCAAGAACGAGTCCATCATGGGCATCGAGGGCGTCTTCCTCCTCCGTACCGAGGACAGCCAGTTCCAGCTCATCTGCGGCGGTGACAAGAAGGCCAACGGCGAGTACAACGAGATTAAGCTCGCGACGCCCTGGACCACCGGCGAATGGGTCCACCTGGCCGCCGTGTACTCCCGGAGCGCGAAGAAAGCCTACCTGTACGTCAACGGCGAACAGAAGGCCACGGCCGACCTCAAGGACCACGGCGTGGACATGAACGGTGTGGGCGCCAAGTGGCAGCTTCCGTTCTCCTTCATCATCGGCAACGCCTGTGATGGCAACCGCTACGTGCAGGGCACCATCGCCTACACCCGCGTGTGGAAGAGCGCCCGCAGCGCCTCCGACATCACGGGGAACATGTACAAGAGCGACGTCTCCGGTTCCGACCTCATCGGCTCCTGGTATTTCAACGAGGGCAGCGGCAACACGATCACCGACCATTCCGGCAACGGCCGCACCCTGACCGGCAAGCGTTACGTGTCCTCGATGAACTATCCGGAAACCACCGTGGAGTGGATTGACGGCACGCTTCCCTTCTGATATTATTTGGATTTATCCCGAATAATTGCTACCTTTGCGGTCCCCAAAAAGTGTGGGGATCGCATTTTTTATTGTTAAACCATTAAAGATCAAGACAGTGGACACACTTAGCTACAAGACAGTTTCCCTGAACAAGGCGACTGTGAACAAGGAGTGGCTCGTCATTGATGCAACCGAC
>ODAJ012145128.1_pt1 | contig 11519 bp, 13 predicted proteins | sample 1539241 | NCBI WGS metagenome assembly ODAJ01 (sample SAMN02144231, study PRJEB22623) | gut metagenome | biome: sheep rumen | host: Ovis aries | place: New Zealand | reverse complement strand
GCTGAAAAAGTCAATGCGGCAGCCCTGGTCACACCTGCCAGGAAAAACAGTAAATATCAAAAAAATACTGCCAGCCGGTCAATCGGCTGACAGTAGATTTAATGGCATATTACAGTTGTATCGTGTACTTCTCCACATCAATCACAGCGGCACCTGCCGCCTCGAAGGAAATCCCCTTCGCAGTCTGCCGGGTGTAGATCGTGTTCGACATCGTCTGCTCACCGTCATTGACAAAAATCTCAACGGAATATCTGTCGATCAGTATCCGAAGCTCAATCTCACCGTCTCTGTAACGCACATGTGCCTTTCTCTCGGAAAGGATATAGTGCATAAATCCCGAATAAGATCTGTCAAAACTGAGCAGGCTCTCCGCAGGCTCATACGTGAAGGAAGTATAAAACTCTTCATCCTCCGCGACCCTGACGATGAATTTTCTGTACATTTCTCCGCCGGCAGGCCGGATCCGTACTGTGAGATCCACACTTCGACCCTCCACGCCGGGCAGGCGGGTCCGGTCCATAACGCACACGTCTTCATAGAAGACCGGATCCTTTCGGCAGGTCTCCAGTTCCCGCAGAGGTCTCTGGATCAGCTTCCCGTTCCTCTCGGACAGTTCCCTGGGGAATATCAGCTGGCCGAACCATTTGGCGCCGGGCATGACCGCTTCCTTGGTCTCCGGCGTCTGCATCCAGGCTGACATGATCCTCCTGCCGTCCGGTGTTACCATGGTCTGCGGCGCGTAGAAATCGATGCCATAGTCCAGAGAGAAAATCCTTTTACGGGTGAATGTGTGATTTTTCCTGTCATAAGAACCAGCCACATACGCGGCGTTGTTGCCGGAATGGAACTCCAGCCCTTTCGCGAACATCTTCATGGGCAGGAATGTGATGAAATCTGTATCCCCGAGGCGGAACAGGTCAGGACACTCCCACATGAATCCGTAGACGTTATCACTTTTGTCCAGGGTCGACACATACTCCCAGTTGAAAAGATCCGGACTGCGGAACAGGACTACGGCTCCGCCATACTGCTCTGTGCTGCTGCCGATGATGGTATAGTAGCAGGCCTCTTCTTCCTCATACCAGATCTTCGGATCACGAAACTCTTCAGGGCTGCTCCCCTCCGGCAGCATGTCCGGCGTGATGACCGGGTTCTTTTCATATTTGACATAATTGACGCCGTCTCCGAACGCCAGACACTGGGTCTGCAGGAACTTTCTGCTCCCGTCCTCGTTCAGGGAGTTTTCGACAGCGGTGTAGATCAGAAGATGTCTGCCATCGGGTGCTGTAAGCGCGCTGCCGGACCAGACACCGAAGTTTTCGTATGGTTTGGCCGGGGCCATCGCTGCGGGAAGACGCTTCCAATGAAGAAGGTCCTCTGAGACCAGATGTCCCCAGTGCATGGTGTCCCATGCAGTCGCATAAGGATTGTATTGATAAAACAGATGATATTTCCCATTATAATAGGAAAATCCGTTCGGATCATTGAGCCATCCCACTGTGGGCGTGACGTGATAGACAGGTCTCTCATCATCCGTTACCAGACTTCCGTATTTTTCCTCATAGTCTCTGGCTTTCGCCAGTAAATCCGTTTCCATCAGATGCTCCTTCCTTTTTTACTGCTGCAGCAGCGCGGCAGTACTGTCCGTTTCTGTACTTTCTGCTGCCGCATTTCCAGTCGTTGTATTACCTCTCCGCAGCCTTACGGGAAGAATGATCTCTTTCTCATGAATCGTGTTACCTTTGATCAGTTCCGTTATGAGCCTGACAGACTCATCCGCCAGTTCCTGAATAGGCTGGCAGATTGTGGTCATGTCCGGATTAAGAAATCTTGTAATATGTGTGCCGTCATACGCGATGATCTTTACATCCTCCGGAACTCTGATTCCATGGCACAGCGCATACTGCAGGCATGCCGCGGCATACAAATCCGTGCCGAATATACCATCCACATCGGGATGCTCTGAAAACAGACGTGCCGCTGCCTCCTGGTAGGTATTATAGGCGCTGTAGCTGGGCTGTTTGGGATACGCACTGCAGGTGACCCCGTTTGCCTCCACGACTTTCCGAAATACAAAATGCCGCTGGCTGGCCGGTGTGATCACGCTGTCTTCCACTTCCCCGAACTGAACGACATTCCTGCAGCCGCTGCGGATCAGTTCCTCCGCTGCCATCCGGCCTCCGGCCACATGATCGGCGGCGACCAGGGGAATCGTATCCGCAAGGCGCCTGTCCAGTCCGATGACCGGCCGCTGCAGTTCCTGATACATTTCCGCAGCCAGGGAGGTATGGGCACCGAAAATGATTCCGTCCACTCTCTGGCGCTTTAACATCTCCAGATAACGGAGTTCATAGTTCTTCTCATAAAAGGTATTGCATACCATTGTCTGGTAGCCCAGATTGCACAGCCCGACTTCGATCGCGCTGACCATTTCCGAAAAAAAAGGATGGGAAAGCTCCGGAATGATCACAGCAACGATCCCGCTCTTTCCGTGGAACAGATTCCTCGCCATTTCATTAGGAGTATAGTTCAGTTCTTCAATTGAGCGCATCACCCGCTCCCTGGTCGTCTGTTTGACATAACCATTGCCGCTCAGCACCCTTGAAACTGTCGCCGCTCCAACTCCCGCATGCTTTGCTACATCCTGAATTGTTGTCATATTCTGTTCTCCTGACCGATATTTTGAAATTGCTTCCGCCGGTGCTTTTCAAGACTGACTGTCAAAAAGTCCATGCGGAAGCATTCTCTGAAAATATAATACAGTGACCAAAATATTATTTCAAACGTAATACAGACTTATTGTCCTGCCGGTCCAAAATCAGCCCTTGATACCGGAAGAAGCAATACCTTCCACATAGTATTTCTGCATGAAAATGAACATTATGATCATCGGAATCGCTGAAATGACCAGGGCTGCCATAATCGCGCTGTAGTGCACAGGGCTCGTACTGAAGAAGGACTGTACAGCCAGCTGGATCGTACGCTTGTCTTCACCGGTCATGACCAGGAAAGGCCACATAAAGTCATTCCAATGGGCTACGAAATCCAGGATGAAAACAGTCGCGTAAACAGTCTTGGAAATCGGCATCACGATCGTGAAGAAGGTCCTCACGGGTGAGCTTCCGTCAATGGCGGCCGCTTCAAGCAGATCGTCCGGAATATCATGGAAGAAATTATAAAACATGTAGATTGAAAAGCACTTGGCTATGAACGGAATGACCAGCGCCTGAAGGGTGTTGACCCATCCCAGCTGTGACATCTCAATGTACAGGGGCAGCAGAATGGCTTCCATCGGAAGTACCATCAGTGCCACGATAAAGCTCAGCATCAGTTTGCGCCCTCTGAATTCGAACTTGGCGAGCGCGTATCCGCAGATCGAGTTTATGATCAGGTCAAAGATCAGGATCAGCGCGATGTACAGCAGTGTATTCTTAAATACATTCGCCATGTTGATGCGGCGGAAGACCTCAATATAATTGTTCAGCGATGGCTCCGTCGGCAGGAACGTTGTCAGCGAGTTCATGTTCGCGAAGATCTTGGCCTCCGGTTTAAAGGAAGCGGAGATCATCCAGATCAGAGGTGAGACAAATACAATACCGATCAGCGTATTGCCAAAATAGAACAGAAATTTCCCGAGCATCGCTGCTCCCTTTTTGGATTTCATGCTTCTCTCCTCCTTTCTTAATCCGCGTTCGTGATCTTCTGCAAGATCAGCGACATGGCTACGACGATGACAAAGAATACCGCTGCAACAGAACAGGCGTATCCGAAGTTACCCTTCTGGAAGCCCTGTGTATAGATGTAGTACACCATTGTCTTGGTCGCGTTCTTGGGGCCGCCCTGGGTCATGACGTAGGGCTGTGTGAACAGCTTCATGGCCTGGATCATGGTGATCATGATGACGTATTTGATCGTCCCTTTCAGATTGGGGATCGTGATATTCCAGAACTGCTGCCACTTGTTGGCACCGTCAACTGCTGAAGCCTCATACTGCTCAGTGGGAATACCCTGCAGGCCCGCCAGGAAGATCATCATCTGGTAGCCCGCGCCCTGCCAGGCAGACATAAAGATGATCGCGTTCATCGCTGTCTTGGCGTTGGTCAGGAAATTGATCGGCTGTAAGCCGAAGCTCACCAGAATGGAATTGATCAGACCTGTATTGGGATTGGAGTTATAAAGTACGGTCCACAGAACAGAAATGACGACCATAGATGTAAGCTGCGGACTGAAATACATAGTACGGAATATGGATACGCCTCTGAATCTTTTTGAAACGAGCAGCGCGAGCGCAAGAGCGAGCACGCACTGGACCGGTACGACGATGATCGTGAAATAGAATGTATTCCGCAGTGCTTTCCAGAATTCTGCGTCCTTAAATAGTTTCTGGTAGTTGGCCAGTCCGATAAAGGTGATATCGTTGGGCCTCATGACCTGGTACTTAAACACGGAATAATACACTGTGTAGACCATCGGGACCACAAGAAAGGCGACCAGAAGGGCGATGGCCGGTATGGTAAAAATATAAGCCGCGGCACGTTCGTCCTTTTTCCTGGCAGAGAGTTTATTTGTTTTAGCCATAATTTATCCCTTTGCTCTCATACTGACTACTTGGAGTTTCCTGTTCTGACACGGATCAGGCCGACTTGCCCTGTATCCGTTCGTCCAGAACTGCGCAAACCGGCTGCGCACATACAGTTACAGCCGGTTTGCCTGTAATAAGAGTTTCCACAGCACTCATCAGCAACACTGATTGTTTCAGGAAGTTGAGGGTAGTCTTTCTGTCAGAATGCCGGGAAATCTGCAGCGCAGTTACTCCGCGTAATAAGTTGTATAATCCTCAGTGAATTTCTCGGATACGCCATCCAGAAGCTCCTTGATGTATGCTTCATCGACAGTACCTTCGGAAGCCGCCTCCGCGAAGATGTTGGTCATTGCTTCTGCGTAGTCTGTTGAGAATGTAGCGTAGGAAGGAGTACGGGGTCTCGGAACTGCTGTGTTCTGCAGCTGTTCAACCAGCAGAGACAGAGGGAAGTTCTTGTACTCGGCCATGGCCGGATCGTCATAAGCGCTTGTTCTTGTAGCAGGCTTCGCGATTGCTGCCGCATAGGAAGCTACGTTCTCGGTATTCATCAGCCACTGCAGGAACTGGCCTGCTTCCTCAACATGCTCACAGTCTCTTGTGATTGCCGCGGACCAGTCGCCGCAGGGAGAAACAGCCTTCTTGGTATCATCGGCTACAGGATAGTAGGTAACGCCCCAGTCAAAGTCAGCGTTAGCAGTCAGTGTCGCGACCTCCCAGGATCCGCCGATCATGGTCGCGCAGGCTTTATTCAGGAATTCATCTGTGATCGGGTCAACGTTCGCATATCCTTTGGCAATGAAGTTGGCCAGGAAAGCAGTTGTCTTAACCGCTTCATCACTGTTTACATAGCCTTCTGCGGTCGTGCCGTCATCAGAGATATAATCCTTGCCTTCGGAAATATACATAGGCTCAAGTGCGTAAGGGATACCTTCGCCGTGGTCCATAACGATGTGTGTTCCGACATGGTCGGCTGTGGTGCACTTCTCAGCAATCGCTGTCATCTCGGACCATGTGATGGGGTTATCAATGGTTCTGGAGTCAAGATCATCTGTATCGACACCGCACTCTTTGAGCATGTCTTTGTTGTAGTAGAAGGCAACCGAAGACTCTGTTGCTGCGATTGCATACAGCTGGTCGTTGTAAGTGCACTGCGCTACTGTAGAAGGTACGAAGTCATCGAGATCCGGGAAATAATCGCTGATCGGAACGATGATCTCATTCGCCGCATAGTAGGAAACCTGAGGTCCGTCTACAAACAGGATGTCCGGAAGATCGTTGGATGTAACAGCAGTCGCGACCTTGTTGTCATAAGCATAGGAATCAGAACGGTCAATTGCTTCTCTGGTGACCTGGATATCAGGATGCTCCGCATTCCATTCGCCCAGTTTCTCTACCCACCAGTTCTCCACTGCCTCTTTATCAGAGGGCTGCCAGATTGTGATCTGGACTGCGTCGCCAGATGCCTCAGTTGTTTCCGCAGCAGTATTTCCTTCCGCGGGAGCGCTCGATGTACTGGCTGCATTTGATCCGCCGCATGCTGTAAGCCCTGCGATCATTGCGGATGCCAGAAGCAAACTGATAACTTTTTTCATAGTTACCTCCTCTCATTTTGTGCCGCTTTTTCCCTTGCGGCAAATTTTGGAAACATCTGTGGAACCGGTTCCATATTTGTCCTGAAAACAACCGCAGACCTTACTGCGGTTTTTATCGGGCAGCATACAGAATTCTTTTCCCTCATGGAAATCCGTATGTGGAACCCGTTCCATATTTCGTTTTCATGATAATCCGGACAGTAATATTTGTCAATATGTATATATCACTCCCCATAAAAATAGTGGAAATGTACAAACTCCGTTACGAAATCTTGTGCATTTCCACTACAGGCACTTCTATGTTCTAATTTCAGCCATAAGGCCTTCTACGTATCCATATCCTTCATTTTCTCTTTCCACTCTTCCGGCGCGAACAGACGGGCGAGATGGAGGGATGACAGATAAGCCACTGTCCCTTTTCCGATCAGCAGATAGAAAATCAGCCACTGTCCAAAGCTGTCCGATGTGAAACGTCTGGCCAGGAAGACCAGGGGGGCTAAATTGAGCACAATGATGAACATGGTAAATATCCCGTTCCTCATGGACAGCATGAATGATTTCTTCAGCACATCCAGGGGCTTTCCGTCGAACCAGGCCAGCCCGGCAAAGGTGTGCGTATAGGCCGCCATCCAGAACCAGCACGCGGCCAGAATCAGGAAAACAGGGATCATGCGGAAGGACACGTTCCAGTGGAATGCCGCCCAGAGGTCTGCCGCCAGAAAGAGGCCGGACGCAATGAACAGCAGCCAGACAAGGGTCGCCCTGCCGATATTCTTCTTCATTGAAAGCAAAAATACCGGTACGATCTCGCTTTTGTCATCAAATACCAGGTGCAGGGCCACGTCATACAGGGCCGTAGTCGAAGCGCCTATTGTAATGACAGGGATCGAGGTCAGCATCCATAGTACGCTCATCAGCAGAATGTCGATCAGCCTGCTCAGAAACCTGGTTAGAAATGTATCATCCTGTAAAAACTTCATATTATTCTTTTTTCACGCTTTCTTGTTGTAATCCATGCCGGTAATTGATGAAAATGACGTATGAACCTCTATACAGCTGTGCGGACGGCCTTTTTTTTCAGGCGTGGAGTGCCCGCCTGTCGGTGTGGGATCCCCTCTCCGCGGGCGGCGTTTCAATTACAGCTTTCTGACCCGCAGTTTCTTTCTGGGAACGATACGCCGGTATTTTACCGCCGGATAGCCGATGACCATGCAGGTCACGACTTTCTGCCCCTTCGGCAGCTGCAGCAGCTTCCGCAGCCTGCCGCTGAGGCCGGTACAGGCTTTGAAAAAGCCGCTGTACAGGACCCCAAGGCCCAGGCTTTCCGCCATGATCTCCATATAGGAGCTGGCAAGGGCCGCGTCTACGTCGTTTTTGCCGGACACCACAATGACCAGCGGGGCGCCCTTGAAGAAAAAGCTGTCTGTGATCTTGATCTGCTTCAGAAAGCTCAGGAATGGAGACCCCAGTTTCTGACCTTTTCTGAACATGCTGACGCAGATCGCTTCCGCTTCCGCCTGTCTGCTTCCCAGAATGGTATAGGATACGCTCTGCGAGTTGCCTCCGGTCGGGCAGTATCTTCCCGCTTCCAGGATCTTCCGGATCTTGTCCTCTTCCACCGGCTGCGCTGTAAAGTGCCGTATTGTCCTTCTGCTGCGCATGGCTTTGAGAAGCGTATCACTGTCAATCTCGGTCATGGGAACGACCGGCTCTTCTTTACACTGATAATTGGCCATACGGATGGCTCCCTGCGGGCAGATCGCGTAGCAATGGCCGCATTCAATGCAGGCGGACTGGCTGATATACAGTTTCCCGTTTACCAGTTGGAGACAGCCGCCCGGGCAGTCGTTCACGCATAACGAACACCCTGTACATTTTTTCTCGTTCACTAAAATCGGTATCATTTTTGCCCCCTCGTTTTCTCATCTGCTTCAGACCAGTGTCTTTGCAAATTCCGTACTTTCCCTGATGTAGTCGTTGTCTTTGGTCCTTATGGAAACCTGCCCGGCGGAAGGTCTGCCCAGCAGTTCGTCCATGGCCTTGATCTTATCCATGTAATCATGCTTATCACCCATGTGGGTCACCACATAATATACTTCCGCGGGCATTTTCTTCCTGTATTTCCTGATCAGGGCTCTTCCTATGGCGCAGGGTCCTTCCACCCAGACAGGCATACCAATCAGTACGCGGTCATACGATTTTAAATTGATATCACCTTTGATATGTACTTTGGATATCGTATTTTTTACCGTAGCAAAGCAGGCGCCCAAGTATCCCTTCACGCCGCTTCTGTCCCTGCCATCCGTATATTCCGCTATGTCAGCGTCGAGGATTCCGGCAATGTTCTCCATTACTTCTTTTGTTGTATTTGTCCTTGTGTAGTATAAGCATAATGTCTTCATATGTAGTCTTCTCCCATGCCTTACGCAAAGTCGTATAAATTCAATCCCGTATCCGAAAACCAGTCCGCCCTGCGTCCCACATGTCCGTCTGCCACCTGAATGAAAATCTCAGCCGTACCGCCGATCACGCATTTCTTCAGATGCCCGCCATAGGCTTTTCCGTTAACATCCGCGGCGCCGATGTGCACATGGAGATACGGTTTCCCGTCCATTTCCGTGACACTGCCGACCAGGGACGTTACTTCCAGGGGCTCTTCCAGAACTGTTCCTGTAAAAGCCTTTTTCTCCACATCGTACAGGCCCATCTCCACATAGCTGGCCGCGCCCAGACCGGAGATGCTTCCCAGCAGGATTCCTTCCTTCCCACAGATTTCCTCCAGCTTCTCCATTACTTCTTCATAGCGGTCGATCCTGACCACCACTGTATTTCCAAATCTTCTGTAATCCATTGTAAATACCTGCCTTCCGTAAATCTGTTTTTAACGATAATCTTTTTCTCATTCCGACAAATCTGACAATATCACAAAGCCTGGAAAAAATCTGCATTTATAATCTGCATTTATTATGAAATGTTGTTTCCAGGGGATTAACAAGTACATTCATACATTCATGCATTCATCCCTTCATTATACATCTCATTGCATCTGCTCTTCTGCCCATTGGTATACCGATTCCAGGGCCGGGATCAGTGTTTTTCCGCGCTCAGCCAGAGAATACTCTACTGTCGGCGGGATCGTGTTGTACTGGGTCCGGATAATGAACCCGTCTTTCTCCAGTTCGCGCAGGCATTTGGTCAGCATCGTGGCCGTGATGCCCACGACCTTACGTTCCAGCTCGCGATAACGGAGCGTCTGGTTCTCCGCGTCGGCAATATACCACAGGATCGGCAGTTTCCACTTCTGGCCGATCAGCTCCATTGCGTAAAGGATCGGGCATTTCGTTTCGTAAATATTTTCTCCCTTCGGTAAAGACATCCTGTCCATCGTGTCCATCGTATCCTCCATTACTATATTTTTTATAGTGACTAAGAATAATCTGCCTTCTTGTTTTTCCTTTGTGCCTCACAATAATATAGCTTAGATGATTTGTAAAGGAGGAACCCACGATGAAACGTGTTTTTGAACAACTTGTTTCCAATCATCATAGGAAATCCCCTTAAGAAGCAGTGCCTTCACGTCCCAATAAGCGTGAAGGCACTGCTGTTTATATAGCCTGATTCAGGCTTCCGCAACTGAGATCTGTACCGGAGAATTATCCTGCAGTAAAGTCATGAAGGAGGAATCCGGGCAGAGTGACAGAAACAGAACGGGGTGAAAATAGAAAATAGAATCATAACGCGCAGATTGTCGAATCAACCTAGAGTTGTGATATAATATAGCAGAGAGATTCAAAAAAGGAGGTATAAGGATATGGCTTCTATTTTGATCAAAGATACTACACGTGAAGAAAGGATCCGTATCGTCCACCAGGCCTTATGGGGGGCATGCGGGATCGACTGCGAATTCTGTTCCGGATGTGACAACCGGGGCGGCGGCAGGACGGAAAGCATCTACCAGCCGTATATCGACGGCGAGAAGGAAATCCGGGAAATCAACGAGGAGTTCCGCGCTCCCTTCGTCCGTGGATGACAGATCCGGCGAAACGCGGAACACACGGCATTACAGAACACAGCTGAAAAGGCTGCCCGCGCGATTACAAGCGCCGGGCAGCCTTCTGTATTTCACCACACGAACGGAATCACTTTATATCTGACCCGCTGTTTGTATTCTGTATACCCTTCCAGTCCTTCTTCCAGCACCTGCTCTTCATTCCTCATGCGTTTGGCGATGATCGGGATATAGGCCAGCATGATCACAAAGGAAAGGGGGGATCCAAGCACCAGGGGCATGGCCAGGAACAGGAAAAGCGTGCTCATATACATGGGATGCCGGACTACGCCGTAGAGTCCGGTATCAATGACTTTCTGATTCTCCTGTACTTCCACTGTCCGTGAAAGATAAGTGTTTTCCCGAAGCACTTCCGCGTACAGGGCATAAGCCAGAAGGAAAACGACCGCTGCCGCAATGGAACCCGCGGCCGGCAGTACGAACCAGTCAAATCTGTAATTCAGCCCTGCCAGTATAAATGCCGCCAGAAACATCAGTCCGCTGAGGACAATGACCTCTTTCTGTTCTGTCTGCTCTTCTTTCACGTTCAGCCTTTTCCGCAGCAGATCCGGATTCTTTTTCATCAGGATCAGGCCGGCAATGAACATGGGCACAAACAGAATTATGATCAGCAGCCATGCCTGCCAATAGGCAATGGTCCCTGCCGGAATAAAAAGCAGCAGTCCTACGATCAGCAGGCCGGCCAGAAATTTACTGACCGCCTTCCCAAAAAGTCTGGGATCCATATCTTCACATTCTCCATCCAAGTCTTAACCGCAGTGTCATTTTGTATGCGGTACTGTTATTTTTTTCTGTGCTCGATTAAATAGGCAGCAATGCCCAGGAGCATACACATGCCCAGAAACGGAATATAGACCGAATCCGGAAACGGATGAATAAATCGATTGACGATAACCCCTGTGATCATGATCGCCCATGCCAGATACAATATTGCTTTTCCCATTTATAACCCTTCCTTTCCAAACTCGGCTGACATTCTTTTAATACCCTACACCACTACATGGAACATGGTCCCTGCCGGAACCGTTCCATGATCCCGGATTCCTCCTTCGTGGAATCCTCCTTACCGGTCCTTCCTGTACTCGTATGTCAGCTTATTATAGGTTTTATCTCCGACCTCAAGGGCGCCTTCCTCCCTGCGGACAAGGCGCATCCCAGCTTTCTCAAGCACCCTGCAGGACCCGATGTTCTCCGCGGCGCTCCAGGCGGTCACACAGGCAATCCCTTCGTTTTCCGTCAGATATGCCAGCACTTTCCGTAACGCTTCCGTCGCGTA
>ODAJ012153556.1_pt1 | contig 11524 bp, 9 predicted proteins | sample 1539241 | NCBI WGS metagenome assembly ODAJ01 (sample SAMN02144231, study PRJEB22623) | gut metagenome | biome: sheep rumen | host: Ovis aries | place: New Zealand | reverse complement strand
TATCTTTGATGCACGCAGACAAGTCTGCTAATTGGCAAAAAACCTGTTTTTTGCCAGAGGGTGGAGCTTAATGCGACACCCCCTTTTATTTTGTGAAGTGAGTTGCTCTTTTTTATCAGCCAAGTGTTATATGCATAGGAAGACCGTCTACCATGTAAGGCTGAACTTCGCCCTGGATAAGAGGCTTCATATAGTCAATGGCATCCTGTGAAAGTGCTGTGCCGTCATTGATGATCCATTCCTTGGGAACAGTCTTTTCAACATTTGCGATAGCATTAACATCATAGATGCTTGTACCAACAAGATAAGGTTTGTTGGAAACTCTTTCAAATACGCCTACCTTGCCTGTTTCGCCCTCTGCTGCAGCCTTAACTGCGACAGCACCGATAAGGAAAGCTTCTGTAACATCGGTAAGAGAACCGATGTGACTTGCACAGCGCTGAATTGTGCTGAATTCGATAGGACGTGTCTTGCAGCCGATTTCGCCCGAAAGAAGATTTGCAAGTGTGCTTGCAGTACCGCCGAGCATCTTGTGACCAAAGCTGTCAACCATTGTGCTTGATGCTGCGCTCTCGCATACATACTTGCCGTCGGCTGTCTTGATACCTTCAGAAACGCAGACAACTATCTGCTTTTTATCTTTCTGGATATCCTTTACCTTCTGAACGAATTTATTGATATCGAAAACAGTTTCGGGAAGATAAATAAGGTCTGCACCGGGGCAGTCGGGACCCTTTGCAAGTGCGGAAGCAGCTGCGAGCCAGCCTGCGTTGCGTCCCATTATCTCGATAACGGTAACGATATTAATAGGCTGAACATAAGCATCCTGGATTATTTCTTTAACTGTTGCGCCGATATATTTAGCGGCAGAACCGTAACCCGGTGTATGATCTGTAACTGCAAGGTCATTGTCGATAGTTTTGGGAACACCCATAAAAGTAATATCTGTGATGTTCTTAACTTTTGCATATTCGCTTAACTGCTTGATGGTATCCATAGAGTCATTTCCGCCAATGTAGAAGAAATGCTTAACATCAAGTTTTCTTAAAACCTCGATTATACGATCGTAGGTCTCGGGGCTCTTTTCGTATGTCGGCAGTTTAAAACGGCAGGAACCGAGATAAGCCGACGGAGTTCTCTTTAAAAGCTCAACTTCAAAGTCACCCTTGATATATTCGCTCATGTCGATATATCTTTCTTCAAGCAGACCCTCAATACCGTTGCGCATACCGTAAACAACGGGAGCGCCAAGCTGCTTTGCTGTTTTGAATACACCCGCAAGGCTTGAATTTATTACCGATGTGGGACCGCCCGATTGTCCTACGATCACATTACCCATTTTCATTGTTATCTACCCCTTTCGTGGTTAATATTTCCTTTAGTATAACACTTTTTTATACATATTTCAATAGTAAATAAAAATTTTATAAAAATCTTTTAAAAGATTTCGACAAAATAACCCTTGATTTATATTGCTATACATAAAATTTGCACAAGAAAATCATTCAAGAGGCAAAGTCAGTAATATACCCTCCACCATATTATCACTGTTGCTTATATCAAAACTAAAATGCTCCCACGCAGCATTATCCCCGCCTTTAAAGAAAGCATATAATTTTCTGTCAATCTGTTTGTTATCTTTTTACATATTATCGCAATAAGAAAAAAATGATACCGCAAGCGAAATTCCAAAACTTATTCCGATAACTATCAAGGAAAAATATGTATCGAAATTTTCAAGCTTTTCGATAATGAACAAAGGTAATGTCGAAACAGCTGTTTCCGCGGCAAAAATCGGTATATTTATCATACTTTTGTTATTTTTTGCTGCCGAAGCCCCGAAAATCACCGAAAGAACGATCAACAGTATTACGATAAATAAGCCGTATTTTAAAAAGAACACAAAATAAATATCGGTCAATGTATTGAAAATAAAGCCGCTCTCTTCAACGATAGGCGGAAGAATATCAACAATTGCCGCCCATATTGCCATAAGTATCATATCAAGCTTACGTTTTTTAAAAAATTCTTTGATATGCTCTTTCATATCTATTCACCACCATGATTTTAAAAATGAAACCGCAAAACCTTATAGATTTTTCTTAAAAATCCGTATTCATGCAATATGCAAAAAACGATGCAAAAAGTGAAATTCCAAAACTTATTCCGATAACTATCAAGGAAAAATATGTATGGGAATTTTCAAGCTTTTCGATAAAAAATAAAGGTAATGCAGAAACGGCTGTTTCCGCGGCAAAAATCGGTATGTTTATCATATTTTTGTTATTGCTTGCCGCCGATGCCCCGAAAACCGCCGAAAGAACTATCAACAGTATTGCGATAAACAACCCGTATTTTAAGAAGAACACAAAATAAATATCGGTCAATGTATCGGCAAAAAAGCCTCGTTCTTCGACAATCAAAGGAAGAATATCAACAATTGCCGCCCATATTGCCATAAGTATCATATCAAACTTACGTTTTTTAAAAAATTCTTTGATCTGCTCTTTCATATCTTATTCACCACCATGATTTCAAAAACGAAACAATATCTCTAATTTGATTATATAACATTAATTATTGCATTGCAACGAAACATTTTCTTAAACAATTCTTACAAAAGACTAAATATGCCGATTGTCTGTTTTTTAATTTAAACATTGCAAAACAACATATTATATGCTAAAATAAAAAGAAAAGCGTCAAAACGAATAACACATTATTTTATGGGAGAAAACATTATGAACACATTACTTGCAAAGGAGCAGATAGCTTCATTTTTAAAAGAAGATGTCGGCACGGGCGACCTTTCTACCGACCTTGTGTTTGGCAGAGAACTTGACGGAACGGGAGTTTTTCTTGCAAAAGATGACGGTATTGTTGCAGGGACAGAAATTATCGCCCTTACCTACTCGCTTTATACCGATAAGGTAAAGGTAACGCTTTTCAAGCATGACGGCGACAGAGTCTCAAAAGGCGAAAATATCGCAAGAGTTGAGGGACCTGTTTTTGCGCTGCTCACTTGTGAAAGAATAATTCTTAATCTTATGCAGCTTATGAGCGGTATTGCAACTTCAACGAGAAAAATGGTCGATACCCTTGATGATCCGACAATAAGAATAGTAGATACGCGCAAGACACACCCCGGTCTGCGAATGTTTGAAAAATATGCCGTGACCTGCGGCGGCGGTTTCAATCACCGTTTTGCACTTTATGACGGTGTTATGCTTAAGGACAATCATATAGCATTTGCAGGCGGAATAGAAAAAGCCGTTGCACTTGTACGCTCAAAACTCGGACATATGGTCAAGGTTGAAGTCGAGACCGAGACCGAAGAACAGGTAAAACAAGCCGTTAAATCGGGTGCAGACGTTATTATGTTCGATAACCGCACACCCGAAGAAATAAAGTATTTGCAGACACTTGTGCCGAAGCATATAATTACCGAAGCTTCGGGCGGAATAAATATAAACAGCATAGCAAGCTTCAAAGGCTGCGGAGTGAATTATATTTCGGTCGGCAGTCTCACAAACGGCGCAAAACCGTTGGATATAAGTTTTAACAGCACGGAGGGAATAAAGCCATGACAGATACTGAAAGAATTTTTGAGATAAAAAAACAGCTTGGCGAGGATATGCTTATTCTTGCGCATCACTATCAGCGTGACGAGATAGTTCAATTTGCCGATGCAGTCGGAGATTCACTTAAACTTGCACAGATAGCCGAAAAGAATAAACGTGCTAAATATATTGTTTTCTGCGGTGTGCATTTTATGGCGGAAACTGCGGATATCCTTACCGATGACGACCAGATAGTGCTTCTGCCCGCAACGGATGCAGGCTGTCCGATGGCAGATATGGCAGACCGTGAAGAGGCAGAGATCGCATGGGATATTCTTATTAAGGAATTCGGCGAGAGCATAGTTCCCATAACCTATATCAATTCAAAGGCAGAGGTCAAGGCATTTGTCGGTGTGCATAACGGTACGACCGTTACTTCGGGCAATGCCAAAAAGGTACTTGAATGGGGTCTTGGCTACAAAGACAAGGTACTTTTCCTCCCCGATCAGAATTTGGGCAGAAATACTGCCGTTGAGCTTGGAATACCGCTTGAGCATATGGCTCTTTACAGCCCCAAAACACAGAAAGTTTCCTACACCTGCGACAAAAAGGACGTTAAAATGATACTTTGGGATGGTTTTTGCTGTCTGCATAACGATATTACCGTTGAACACGTAGAAAAGGCAAGAAAAGCCGTACCCGATGCAAAACTTATTGTGCATCCCGAATGTCGTCACGAGATAGTAAGCATTTCCGACGGCAGCGGTTCCACGGAATATCTTATTAAGGCTGTAAAAGCAGGTGAAAGCGGTACAAAATGGGTAGTAGGCACGGAGAGCAACCTTGTTGAACGCATCAAAAAGGACAACCCCGACAAATCCGTTTATCTGCTTGACCCTCACAGCATATGCAAAAATATGAACAAAACAAACACATCAAATCTGCTTGATACACTTGAAGGTATTTTAAAAGGCGATTTTTCAAAACAGATAACCGTTGATAAGCAGACAGCGGAAGATGCGATAAAATCACTCAATATAATGCTTGAATTGAGTAAATGATCACAGGGATAAATTATCGGAATAAAAGGAGAGAATAAAATGAAACTTGGTTTTATCGGCGCAGGCAATATGGCAGGCGCGATCTTTAAAGGACTTATCAGATCGGGCAAGGTCAATGCCGAAGATATATTTATAATCAGAAACAACAGACAACTGCAAAAACAGCAGGAAAAAGAATTTGGCGTAAACGGCTGCGAAAGCTATGCCGAGCTTATAAAAAACAGTGATATTGTTTTTCTGGGTGTTAAACCCGTTGTTTTTCCATCTCTGCTCAGGGAAATAAAAGGCGAACTTGACGAGAATAAGCTTATAGTTTCAATGGCAGCGGGCACAAGCATTGACAGCATAGAAAATATGCTTGGCTTCAAGCCGCCTATAATAAGGATAATGCCTAATATCAATGCGGAGATACTTATGTCTGCCACTGCATATTGCGGCAGCGAAAAAGCATCAAAAGAACAGCTTGATACTGTAAGCGAACTTCTGGGCGCTATCGGTACGGCGTTTGAGATACCCGAAAAGCAGTTTGCGATATTTACAGCTATTGCAGGCTGTTCTCCCGCTTATGTTTATATGTTTATAGATGCACTTGCAAGAGGTGCGCAGAAAATGGGCATGAACAAAAAGCAGGCACTTGAAATATCCGCACAGGCAGTTGTCGGCAGTGCATCTATGTTTATGCAAAGCGGCAAGCACCCTGCCGAACTCACAGACAGCGTATGTTCTCCCGGCGGTACTACCATTGAGGGCGTCTGCACTCTCGATGAGTACAAATTTACGGCAGGTATTGTAAAAGCTGTGGAAAACAGTATATTAAAGGATGCTATGTTAAGCAAAAAATAAGGAGAACAAATAAAAATGAGTTTTTTGATGACGATAGGCGCCGCGATTACTGTCATTGTAATAGTTGCCATTATAGTTATTTTACTGCTTAACAAGTGAGGTATTTATGATAATAAGAAAAGCGGAAATAAAGGACACGGGGCGGATAATGCAGCTGCTTGTACAGGTAAATAATGTTCATAACGCAAACCGTCCCGATCTTTTTATAAAAGACAAAACAAAATATACCGAAGACGAACTCAAAAGAATACTTGATGACCCCTTAACACCTGTTTTTGTTGCCGTTGACGAGACCGATAATGTGTTGGGATATTGTTTCGGTATGTTCCAATCACACAAAGAGGACAACAATTTTCCCGATATTACTACTTATTATATAGACGACCTTTGTGTTGACGAAAGCCGCAGGGGTGAACATATCGGTAAAGCATTATACAACTATACAGTCGAATTTGCAAAGAAAAGCGGTTGTTACAATGTAACACTGAATGTCTGGGATAAAAACGACTCTGCAATTAAATTTTACGAAAACTGCGGATTTAAAATACAAAAATACGGTATGGAGATAGTTTTGAACAATATCTCGCAGGAAGATTTTTGAGGTAAAAATGTTAAAAGAATATTTAAAAAACAATGTATTGCTCACGGACGGTGCAATGGGGACATATTATCACAAAATATGTAAAGCTCCCCTGCCCTTTTGCGAACTTGAAGCATTGACCGATAACAATATAATAGAAAAAATACATAAAGAATACATTAACAGCGGTGCAAAACTGATACGCACAAACACTTTTAATGCAAACACAACGGTGTTGGAACTGCCGTTTGAAGATATTGAAAAAATAATAAAAAATTCTTATAATACTGCAAAAAAAGCGGCTGACGGTAAGGATGTATTTATAGGATGCAGTATCGGTCCGAACGCCGAAGACAGCGAAGAATATATAAAAATAGCCGATGTTTTTCTTGATCTCGGTGCGGATATATTTATTTTTGAGACATTTGACCGTTTGGATAAGGTCTCGGCAGCTATCGACCATATTAAGCAAAAAGAGCCTTCTGCTTTTATTCTTATGGAATTTGCGCTTTCCGATGCGGGCATGACATCTTCTTTTTTGAGTGCTAACCGTATTATCGAGCAATGTACGGACAATAAAAATATTGATGCGCTTGGCTTTAACTGCGGTATCGGTCCGAAGCATATGGAAAATGTGCTTGCTTCTTTGAACACACATAGTTACAAGCCGCTTTCCGCGCTGCCGAATGCAGGCTACCCCGAAATAATAAACGGACAAGTCGAATATGTTATGAACCCCGTTTATTACGCTGAACTTGTTTCGGGATATCACAAACTCGGCGTGAACATAATCGGCGGCTGCTGCGGTACAACACCCGAACATATAAGGCTTTTAAGTGAAAGAATACAGGGAAAAGCCGTTGAAAACCGTGTTTTTGCAGCACAGGCGGAAACAAAGAGTATGCCGAAGAGCGAAAACGAATTTCACAAAAAGCTTGAAAGTGACAGATTTTTATATGCCGTTGAGCTTGATCCGCCGTTCAAGACAAACACCGACAGACTTATCGAGGGTGCGGCTGCGCTGAAAAAAGTCGGCGTTGACATTGTGACTATTGCCGATTCTCCAATGGGAAAACCCCGTGTTGACAGCACTATTATCTCCGCAAAAATACGCAGGGAAACGGGTATGGAAGTTCTGCCCCATTTCTGCTGTCGTGACAGAAACGCCATTGCACTGCGTTCGTCGCTTTTGGGCGCTTATGTTGAGGAAATCAGAAATGCGCTTGTGGTAACAGGCGACCCCGTACCCGGCGAAGAGCGCAATCGCATAAAAAGCGTTTTCAATATGCAGTCCTACAGTTTTATGAATATGATTGGCGAAATGAACCGTGAGATATTTACCGATGAGCCTATTTATTACGGCGGCGCAGTCAATTTCAATGTAAAAAATAAACAGACGGAATATTCAAGACTGCTGAAAAAGCGTGAAGCGGGAGCAAAATTCTTCCTGACACAGCCTATTTTTACAGATGATACGATAGAATTTATATCACAGCTTCCTAAAGAGCGTGATTTTAAGATATTCGGCGGTGTTATGCCACTTGTTAATTACAAGAATGCGCAGTTTATCAATAATGAAATGGCAGGCATCAACATACCGGAACATTATATAGAGCGGTTTTCGCCCGATTTTTCACGCGAAGAAGGTGAAAACACGGGTATTGCGATCGCTTTGGAAATTGCGTACAAAATAAGACCATATGTTGACGGATTTTATTTTATTACACCCTTTAACAGATACGAAATGATAATCAAAATTCTTGAAAAAATAAAAGAGGAAAAAAATGTATAAATTACTCAAAACAGACGGCAAAGCAAAGCGCGGACAGCTTGAGACCGTACACGGAACGATACAGACACCTGTCTTTATGAACGTAGGTACGGCGGCGGCAATAAAAGGCGCAGTCGGCACCGATGACCTTAACAATATAAAATGCCAGGTTCAGCTTTCAAACACCTATCACCTGCATTTGCGGCCGGGCGACAAAATTGTAAAACAGCTCGGCGGTCTGCATAAATTTATGGTATGGGACAAGCCTATACTTACCGATTCGGGCGGATTTCAGGTATTCAGCCTTACCACTTTAAGAAAAATAAAGGAGGAAGGTGTCTATTTCAATTCGCATATTGACGGCAGAAAAATCTTTATGGGCCCCGAGGAAAGTATGCAGATACAGTCAAACCTCGGCTCTACGATTGCAATGGCGTTTGACGAATGTCCACCCTCAAAGGCGGACAGAACATATATCGAAAACTCCGTTGCACGCACTACCCGCTGGCTTCACCGCTGTATTGCCGAAATGAAACGGCTTAACTCTCTTGAAGATACCATAAACAAAGAACAGCTTTTATTTGGCATAAATCAAGGTGGTACGCTCAATGATATACGTATGCAGCACGCAAAAGAGATAGCAGAACTCGATCTGCCCGGTTACTCGATAGGCGGTCTTGCTGTGGGTGAAAGTCACGAGGAAATGTATGATGTGCTTGACCATGTTGTACCCTGTCTGCCGCAGAACAAGCCCACGTATTTAATGGGTGTCGGCACACCTGCCAATATACTCGAAGCCGTTGACCGCGGAGTTGACTTTTTCGACTGTGTTTTACCCGCAAGAAACGGCAGACATGCTCATGTATACACAAACAGGGGTAAAATGAACCTTAACAACGCACAGTATGAACTTGATGACAGACCCATTGCAGAGGATTGTAACTGCCCTACTTGTCAAAGATACACAAGGGCTTATCTGCGCCATCTATTCAAGGCAAAAGAGATGCTTGCGATGCGCCTTTGCGTTATCCATAACCTGTATTTCTTCAATAATATGATGGAAGAGATAAGGGATGCAATAGACAAAGGTGAGTATAAAAAATATAAAAATATGCGCCTTTCTGGATTTGAGGAGCTTGACAAAAAGAAAGGCTGACATAATATCATGAGCGATGGAAAGAAGGAAAAAAGATAACAGGTCTTGCAGGCTTCGGAGTAAATTATACTTTAACGCATCCTCCCGAAAGATCACAAGGCGCGGAATATCTTAATAACGATTATGAACAGGTGCCAATATACTTTCGGATAGCCTTTGCAATAATAATGCTATGTGCAATACGTTTTGCACTTGATAACGGTTACGGTATTGCAGCCTTTGTTTTTGCGGTTTTATCTATATACGAAATTATTTTTGCGGCGTGTATGTAGTTTTGTGAATGAATATATTTGCCGCTATAATATTTTTTATAAAAAAACAGTTTACTTATAACGATTTTTGTATTAAAATAAATATATATGTCTAAAAATCTTTACGAAAGGAAAAGAAAAATATGTCTGACATCAAAAGAATTTATGTTGAAAAGAAAAAAGGCTATGATATCGAAGCAGGTCATCTTTATGACGATATCAAGGAAAACCTTGGTATTGAGGGACTTAAAGGTCTGCGAATATTATACCGCTACGATATAGAGGGAATAAGCGAGGATGCTTATGAAAAAGCGAAAAAAACCATTTTTTCCGAACCTCCTGTTGACATTATCCATGAAGAAAAATTTGAGCTTGCAGCTGATGAAAAGTTTTTCGGTATGGAATATCTGCCCGGACAGTACGACCAGCGTGCGGACTCCGCCATGCAGTGCATACAGATAATCACAGGCGACGATTCCACGCTTATCAACTGTGCAAAAGTATTTGTATTAAAAGGCAGTCTGTCGGAAAGCGATGTTGATAAGGTGAAGAACTACTGCATCAACCCCGTAGACTCGCGTGAAGCAGCGGCAGAAAAACCCGAAACGCTTAAAATGCAGCTCACTGTTCCCGAGGATGTTGCGATAGTTGATGGTTTCATCACAAAAAACAATGAGCAATTATATGCTTTAAAGGCTGAACTCGGTCTTGCGATGAGTGATGCGGACATAGTTTTCTGTCAGGATTATTTCAAAAATACCGAAAAGCGCGATCCCTCTATTACGGAGATACGTGTTATAGATACATATTGGTCAGACCACTGCCGTCACACCACATTCTCGACAAATATCGAAGATGTTGAGTTTGAGGACGGCAAATACAAAAAAGTTATCGAAGATACCTGGAAAATGTACCTTGACGAGCGTGAAAAACTCGGCAGAAGCGAAAAGCCGCTTTGTCTTATGGATATTGCAGTTATGGGTATGCGTGCTTTAAAGGCAGAGGGCAAACTCGATAACCTTGACGAGAGCGAAGAGATAAATGCGTGCAGCATCGTTGTTCCCGTTGATATAGACGGCGAAGTCGAAGATTGGCTCATAATGTTCAAGAACGAAACACATAACCACCCCACAGAGATCGAGCCTTTCGGTGGTGCGGCAACCTGTCTCGGCGGTGCTATCCGCGATCCCCTTTCGGGCAGAAGCTATGTTTATCAGGCTATGCGTGTGACGGGCTGCGGCGATCCTCGCACAAGTGTTGCCGACACACTTCACGGCAAACTTCCACAGAGAAAAATAACCACATCTGCCGCTCATGGCTACAGTTCATACGGCAACCAGATCGGTCTTGCTACGGGTATGGTCAACGAGATATATGACGAGGGCTATGTTGCAAAACGTATGGAGATCGGCGCAGTTATAGGTGCAGCAAAAAAGAGCGATGTTATACGTGAAAGACCTGCAAAGGGTGATATTATCATTCTTACGGGCGGACGCACGGGTCGTGACGGCTGCGGCGGTGCAACAGGTTCTTCAAAAGAGCACAATGAGGACTCTATACTTACCTGCGGTGCGGAAGTTCAAAAGGGTAATCCTCCTACAGAACGTAAATTACAGCGACTTTTCAGAAATTCCGAAGTAAGCCGTATGATAAAACGCTGCAACGATTTCGGTGCAGGCGGTGTTTCCGTTGCTATCGGCGAACTTGCGGAAGGTCTTGTTATCGACCTTGATGCTGTACCCAAGAAGTACGAAGGTCTTGACGGTACGGAACTTGCCATTTCCGAATCACAGGAAAGAATGGCAGTTGTTATAACAAAGGAAAATGCCGAGCGTTTCAAGGAGCTTGCGAAGTCCGAAAACCTTGAAGCAACGGTTGTTGCGGAAGTAACGGATGACAGAAGACTTAAAATGTTCTGGCGCGGCAAGGATATTGTGAATATCTCCCGTGATTTTCTTGATACAAACGGCGCAAAGCAGTATACAAAGGTATATGTAAGCGAACCCGAAACAGAAATGCCAAAGGCAGATGTCAAAGGCAGCGATACGAAAGAAAAATGGCTCAATAACTTACAGCAGCTTAATGTTGCCTGTCAGAAAGGTCTTGTAGAGCGTTTTGACTCCACTATCGGCGCAGGCAGCGTTCTTATGCCTTTTGGCGGCAAAAATCAGCTCACACCAATAGAGGCTATGGCTGCAAAGGTTCCTGTATTAAGGGGAGAAACAACCACCGCTACCCTTATGAGCTACGGTTATAACCCCGAATATTCAAAATACAGTCCGTTCCACGGTGCAGTTTATGC
>ODAJ012002757.1_pt1 | contig 11532 bp, 13 predicted proteins | sample 1539241 | NCBI WGS metagenome assembly ODAJ01 (sample SAMN02144231, study PRJEB22623) | gut metagenome | biome: sheep rumen | host: Ovis aries | place: New Zealand | reverse complement strand
CTTTATGGAGCTCTCGCAGCGGATCCTTCTGCCGCTGATTTCTGCATATCTCTCTGTCGGCATCACACTGAGCCTTGCCGGGAATGCTTTCCTGAAGGCCGCAGAAAGGCTTTTGAAATGGTGCATCGTCACCGCAATGACGCTCTTTACCGGCGGCTTTTGTACCTATATCAGCCTCTCCGGGGTCATATCCGGCAGTGCTGATGCAGTGGCGGTGAAGGCCGCAAAATCGGTGATCTCCACGCTGCTTCCCGTGGTGGGCGGCATCCTTTCCGACTCTGCATCCACCATGCTGGCAGCGGCTTCTGTGATCAAAAACTCTGCCGGCGTTTTCTGCCTGATCGCGGTCTGCGCCATCTGTGCCGCACCCTTTGGCTTGCTTCTTGCCAAAATGCTGCTGCTCAAAGCGGCAGCTGCGCTATCAGAGATGGGCAGCTGTGATGCATACGCCGGTCTCCTCTCAACTGCGGGGAATGCTATGGGCATGCTGCTGGGCCTGGTGGGCTGCTACGGGGTCATGCTTTTTTATTCTTTCATGTCCGGCATCAGGATGGCTGCGTGAGATGGAAAAGATCGTGAAAACTCTGTGCGTGCTCTCTGTCTTCTGCGCACTGGTGACGAACCTGATGCCGGAAGGGAGAGAAAAACGCGTGATGCGCTTTGTATGCTCGGTGGTGCTGCTTTCTGCTCTTTTCCGCTATGTCCGGGAACCGGATTGGGATAGCCTGGCGCTGGAGTCGGCCCGGCTCCGTCAACGGGAGGAGGCATTTTTACAGGATGCGGAGAGGATTCGCGACGAGCTGCAGCGCACTGTCATAGAGGACGAGTGCAGGACATATATTCTGAACAAAGCCAGGCAAATGCAAATCGATCTGGAGGATGTATCGGTGACGGCGCAATGGAGCATGGAAGGGATCTGGGTTCCGCACAGGGCGGTGCTCACGGGCAAAACGGAGGAGCAGCAAAAAAACCTGCTCTCTTCGATTCTGGAGACGGAGCTTGGCATCCCCCGGAGCAGGCAGGAATGGAGAACAGATGGAGCATAAAACAAAACTTGCCTCTATTGTTCCAAAGCTCAAACTGCCGCTTTTGATCCTGCTCATCGGCCTCTTCCTGATGCTTCTGCCCTCCGGCTCCCAGGACGCCGCACTGCCCGAGGATCCCGGGGAACGAATGCAGGAGATCCTGAGCAATACCAGAGGCGTGGGGAGGGCAATGGTCCTGATCTCCGAAAAGGGCGTGGTGGTGGCCTGTACAGGAGCGGAAGATCCACAGGTGAAATTGGATATTATTCGGGCCATTGGCTCATATACTGGCTTCGGATCAGATCGGATCACAGTCCTGAAATTGGCGGATGAAACTTAGGGAGGAATGCATCTCATGAAAAACAGGAAACGGAATATCACCATGGTTGCCGTGCTGCTCTTTGTCTGTGCGGCCGTAACGCTCAACTGGTCCTACAATCAACGCTGGGGCAAGCCGGATGCGGAGATGGTGCAGGCCATGGACGAGGCGCGCAGCAGTGCGGAAGCGGCCTACAATCAGACTGTGGCAGCCGGCGCCACCGCCTATTTTGCCGAGGCCAGACTTACCAGACAGACCTCCCGGGACGAAGCGTTGGAGCTGCTGCAGACGGCGGCCACCTCGGAAGCGGCCTCTCAGGAGACCATCGACAGCGCCATGAACGCCATCAGCGTCATGGCGGCAAGCTCTATGAAGGAGAGCCAGCTGGAAAACCTGCTGCTGGCCAAGGGCTTTGCGGATTGCGTGGTGTACATCGGCAGCGGCAGCGTAACGGTGGCGGTGCCCGCTCCTTCTGACGGTCTGAGCGAGGAGTCGGTCGCCCGGATCACCGAGGTCGTTTGCAGGGAGACGGAATTTGAGGCGTCCCAGCTCAGCATAATCGAAGTGCGGGCCTGAAAGACTCCGGGGGTATAAGCCATGAAAAACGCGGGGGAGGAAAACTCTCTCGCGTTTTTCACATGCTTTTTTACGATTCCTCTTTCTTTTTGCGGAGTTCTGTGTTAAAATACTCTGAATTCATTTGAGCAAATGAAGATTACAGGATCTGCGCATCGATTCGATGCACCCACGCATTTTCGTGTTCAGGAGGAACCGTCATGGGAGAGAATTATATTACCTGCCAGGAGCCCAACGGCAGCATCAACATTTCGGAGGATGTCATCGCCAGCATGGTGCGCAACGCCGTTCTGGAGGTGGAGGGTGTAGCCGGCCTTGCCAACACCGCCGGCGCAGAGATTTCCGAGCTGCTTGGCATCCGCACGCTGACCAAGGGCGTCAAAGTCCAGTTTGTGGAGGGAAAGGTCGTTGTGGATACGATCCTTACCGTTTCCTACGGCAGCAACGTGGTCAAGGTCGCCCGGCAGGTGCAGGAGAAGGTGCTGGCCGCCGTGCAGGCAACCACCGGCCTGGAGCAGGTGGAGGTCAACGTGCACGTGACCGGCATCGCCTTTGAGAAATAAAGACTGAGGAGATCAGATTATGAAGAGATCGGCCGCCAGAGAATTGGCGATCCAGCTCAGCTTTGCCGCTGCAGCCGCCAAGCTTGACCCCGAGGATCTGCTGGAAAGCTTCTTTGATCAGGAGCATTATGATACCCTGGCTGTGGAGCAGGAGCTCTGCAGCGAGTATCCGGACGATTCCCAGCTTGACTACATCCGCAGGCTCACCCGCCTCACGGCAGAAAACCGCAGCGAGATCGACGGCTTTATCGAGCGCTATGCCAGAGGTTGGAAGATCGAGCGGATCTCCCGCACGGCCCTTGCCGTGATGCGCTGCGCCATCTGTGAGATCCTCTATATGGAGGATATCCCCAATGCCGCCGCCATCAACGAGGCCGTGGAGCTGGACAAGAACTACGATGATCCCGACACCGTTGCATTTGTCAACGGCGTTCTGGGCGGCTTCATGCGGGGAGAGTTTCCGACAGAAGAGCAGGAGTAAGCCATGGAGAGAAGCGCTCTCAGCGTCACAGAGCTCAACCAATATGTAAAAAATCTTGTGGACGGGGATGAGCTGCTCATGGACGTGTGCGTCCGGGGTGAGCTTTCCAACTACAAGATCTATCCCTCCGGGCACCACTATTTCACGCTGAAGGATGCGGAGAGCAGTCTGCGCTGTGTGATGTTCAAATACAGCGCTATGAAGCTCCGTTTTCGCCCGGAAAACGGAATGAGCGTCACCGCCTTCGGTCGGGTCAGCGTCTATCTCAGGGACGGGGCCTATCAGCTGAGCTGCACTGCGCTCATGCCCGAGGGCATGGGAGACCTTCAGGTGGCCTTTGAGCAGATGAAGGCCAAGCTCTCTGCCGAGGGCTTGTTTGATACCGCGCATAAGAAGCCGCTGCCGCCTTTCCCGGAGAAGATCGCCATCATCACCTCCTCCGCCGGCGCCGCCATTCATGACATGATCCGTATTCTGGGTCATCGCTGGCCTATGACGAAGGTGATCTTACTTCCTGTCCGGGTGCAGGGGGTGGAAGCCCCTGCGGAGATCGCCGGCGCCATCCGCTATGCCAATGAGTTCCAGGTCGCGGATCTCATCATCACCGGCCGCGGGGGCGGGTCACTGGAGGATCTCTGGGCTTTCAACGATGAACGGGTGGCCCGCGCCATCTACGCTTCGCGCATCCCGGTGATCTCCGCTGTGGGCCATGAGCCTGACGTCACCATATCCGACTATGTGGCGGACAGGCGGGCTTCCACGCCCTCCAACGCCGCTGAGATCGCCGTTCCTGACTGGCATGAGATGCAGGACGGACTGCAAAACTACGAGATCCGCAGCCGGCAGGCCATGGAGAAAATGCTGAAAAGCCTGGCCCAAAGGCTGGATGCTTTAAAGAGCAAGCGGGTTTTGACGGATCCCGGCGTTTATCTGGATAACCGCCGAATGGATCTGGATCGGGCTCGGGATCGGCTCCTGGCCGCATCCGAGCGGCAGCTCGCCGCCAAACGCCAAAGCTTTGTGAAGCTTGGCGCCGCACTGGATGCCATGAGCCCGCTTCGGGTCTTGTCCCGGGGCTATACCGTGAGTTCCGATGCAGACGGCACGATCCTGAAGAGCGTGAAAGACCTGCAGCCTGGGCAGGAGCTTTCCGTCCGTTTCCTGGACGGCACAGCAGATTGTCGGGTAGAAACCATCATAGAAGGAGAATGAACCATGGCTGAGAAGATGAGCTTTGAGCAGTCCCTCCAGCGGCTTGACGAGATCGTGCGTCACCTGGAGAAGGGAGATCTGCCCCTGAGCGATTCCCTGGCCCTGTTTGAAGAGGGAACCGGCCTGCTCACATCCTGCAGCAAAATGCTGGAGAGCGCGGAGCAGAAGGTCGTGAAGCTGCGCAAGGGCGCAGACCGGCAGCCGGAAGAGCTGCCCTTTGAGGATGAGGCCTGATATGACAGCGAAGGAGTATAAAGAGATCGTTGACCGGGCCCTGGAAGAGAGCTTTCTCTGCCCGAAGGACTATCCGGTCTATGGCCTGGCGGAAGCCATGCGCTACAGCCTCCTTGCCGGAGGCAAGCGGATCCGGCCTACGCTGGTGCTGGAGTTCAGCCGTGTCTGCGGCGGAAATATCGAAGAGACGCTGCCGGCAGCCTGCGCCATCGAGATGCTGCATACCTACAGCCTGATCCACGATGATCTGCCCTGCATGGACAATGACGAGCTGCGCCGGGGCAGACCCACCAATCATGTGGTATACGGCGAATGCACGGCGACCCTCGCGGGGGACGCCCTGCAGGCCGAGGCCTTCGGCACCATCCTTCGCAGCGCGCTTTCCGCAGAGCGCCGCGCCCGCTGCGCCATGCATCTGGCCAATGCCGTGGGCATGGACGGCATGTGCGGGGGGCAGTATCTGGACATGCTGGGTGAGGGAAAACCTCTCAGCGCCCAGGAGCTGGATGAGATCAACAGCCGCAAGACCGGCGCGCTGCTCACGGCGGCCTGCCTGATGGGCGTTGCTGCCGCCGGCGGAACGGTTGCCCAGGAGGAGGCCGCAGCCCGTTACGGCGCGGCGTTGGGCATGGCCTTCCAGATCCGGGACGATATGCTGGACGTGCTGAGCACGGAGGGCGAACTGGGGAAACCCATCGGTTCGGATCAGGAAGAGAGTAAGAATACATATATGGCCCTGTATGGGGAGAAGAAGTGTGAGGAAATGGTCCTGAAACTGACGGCTGCGGCCAAGGATGCGCTTTCCGGACAGTTTGCGGACACCGCGTTTCTGGATGCCCTGGCAGATTCTCTTGCGGTGAGAAAAAGCTGAGATACAGGCGAAACGAGGTTTTGTTTTGAGTATATTGGAAAGCATCAGCTGCTCGGAAGATGTAAAAAAGCTGCCGGAGGGCTCGCTGGAGGCGCTGTGCGGAGAGATCCGCAGCTTCCTGATCGAGAACATATCCAAAACCGGCGGGCACCTTGCGTCCAATCTGGGGGCTGTGGAATTAACGGTGGCCCTGCACCGGGTTTACGATTCCGCCAAGGACAGGATCGTCTTCGATGTGGGTCATCAGAGTTATGTGCATAAGATTTTGACCGGACGCAGGGAGGCTTTTTCCACCCTGCGCCAGTATGGAGGCATCTCCGGCTTCCCCAAGCCCTGTGAGGCGGTGGACGACGCCTTTGTGGCGGGCCACGCCTCCAACTCGGTTTCCGTTGCCCTGGGTATGGCCAAGGCCCGGACCCTCCAGGGCCAGGCTTACAGCGTTGCCGCTGTGATTGGAGACGGCGCCATGACCGGCGGCCTTGCCTATGAGGGACTGACCAATGCCGCTGCCAGCGGAGAGCCCATGGTCGTGATCCTGAACGACAACAACATGTCCATCGATCCCAACGTGGGAGGCACGGCCTCTCTGCTGCAGAGAATGCGGGTGAGACCGGGATACTTTGAATTCAAGCGCTTTTACCGGGAGGCTTTTTCGCACGCTCCCGGGCTCTATCACTTCAATCACAACGTGAAGGAGTGGGTGAAATCCCGCGTCCTTCCCGATAATATGCTGAGCGCCCTTGGCATGGAATACATGGGCCCGGTTGACGGACACGATATCCGCCAGCTGGAGTGTGTGCTCCGCTGGGCGAAGGAAATGCAAAAGCCTGTTCTGGTCCATGTGCTCACGAAGAAGGGGAAGGGCTGCCCCTATGCGGAGGCGCATCCCGAGCTCTATCACGGCGTCGGACCCTTTGACCCGGTGACAGGAGAGATCCAAAAAAGCGGGGCCAGCTTTTCCGAGGTTTTTGGCGAGAATCTCTGCGCCATGGCGGAACGGGATAAAAAGATCGTTGCCATCACGGCGGCTATGGCCTCGGGAACCGGCCTGGATCAGTTCGCCCGCCGCTTTCCCGGCCGCTTTGTGGACGCCGGCATCGCCGAGGGGCATGCCGTCGCCTTTGCCGCCGGCATGGCCAAGCAGGGAATGACGCCGGTATTTGCAGTCTATTCCAGCTTCCTGCAGCGGGGCTTTGATATGATGATCCACGATGTGTCCCTGCAGGGACTGCACGTGGTCTTCGGCGTGGATCGGGCCGGCATCGTCGGCAGCGACGGAGAGACCCATCACGGCATTTTCGATCTGTCCTACCTGGGAACCGTTCCCGGTATGCAGATCCTGTGCCCGGCTTCCTTTGCGGAGCTGCGGGAACAGATGGAGATGGCGATCTCCGAAATGAAGGGCCCCGTGGCGCTGCGGTATCCCAGAGGAGGAGAAGGAGAATATCAGACGGCATCTCGGGAAGAAGAACAGCTCATCCGGGAAGGCTCCGACGTGACCATCGTCTGCTGCGGCGTCATGGTCAACGAGGCGCTGGCAGCAGCCCGGATCCTGGAAAACCGCGGGATCTCCGCGGAGATCGTGAAGATCAACCTGATCACGCAGAAGGATTATCCTGTGACCATGGCTTCCCTGAAAAAAACGGGACGTCTCATTGCGGCGGAAGAGGTCTGCGCTGCCGGCTGCCTCGGCTCCCGGATTCTGAGCCAGGCCTGTGAAAAGAGGATCCCATTCCAGGCTGCGCGCCTTCTGAACCTGGGTAAGGGGATCGTAGCTCACGGTGATCGAAAGCTTCTGATGCGGGATGCAGGGATCGATGCGGAAAGCATTGCCTCTGCTGCTGCAGAGCTCTGTGAGCAAACAAAGCTATGAAAAAAGTACGTTTGGACCAGCTCGTATTCGAGCGCGGCTTTACGGAGAGCCGGGAACGTGCCAAGACAACTGTGATGAGCGGTCTTGTCTATGTGAACGGGCAGAAGGCCGATAAGCCCGGTATGCCGGTGGACCCGGAGGCGAAGCTGGAGGTTCGGGGCGACGCCCTGCCCTTCGTGAGCCGGGGCGGCTACAAGCTCGATAAGGCCTTGAAGGTCTTTCCCGTGGATCCTGCGGGCAAGGTCTGCATCGACTGCGGGGCATCCACCGGCGGCTTTACCGATGTGCTGCTGCAGCACGGCGCGGCCAAGGTCTATTCCGTGGATGTGGGCTACGGGCAGCTGGCCTGGAAGCTGCGCTCGGATGATCGGGTCGTGAATCTGGAGCGCACCAATCTCCGCTATATCACAAAGGAACAGATCCCGGAGGAGCTGGACCTTGCGGTGATGGATGTTTCCTTTATCTCCATCCGCCTGGTGCTTCCCGCCGTAAAGGAGCTGCTCAAGCCCGGCGCCGATTATATCTGTCTCATCAAGCCCCAGTTTGAAGCCGGGCGGGAAGAAGTCGGAAAAAAAGGGGTGGTGCGGGACCCCGCCGTGCACGAGGAAGTGGTGCGCGGCATCCTGGACTTTGCGCCTTCCATCGGCTTTTCCGTTATGGGGCTGGACTATTCTCCCATCCGGGGGCCGGAAGGCAACATTGAATACATCTGTTGGCTGAAAAACGGGGACTATGACGCGGAGCCGGTGGATCCGGCCGCGGTGGTGAAAGCCTCTCACGAGGCATTTTAAAGGAGGAGATCCCCATGATCGCTCTCTGTCCCAATCCGTTTCGTGATCTTGATCTGAAGCTTACCCGGGATTGTGTCGCTCGACTGGAGCAGGCCGGCTTTTCCTGCGCCATCTGCCCTGTCTTTGCCGAGGATGAGCCGGAAGCCCTGCCCGAGGATCTGCAGTATCAGAAGCTTACGGATATTGCTTCCGATTGCACTCTTGCCATCGTGATCGGCGGCGACGGTACTATCCTGTCTGTGGTGCGTCAGCTGCGCAGCGAATCCATCCCCATGCTGGGCATCAACCTGGGCACTAAGGGCTTTATGGCCAATCTGGAGCCTGAGGATCTTGATAAGATCGTTCCGGCGGCAAAAGGGGAGTATCGGCTCTCCAAGCGTATGATGCTGGAGGTGGAACTGCAGCGCGATGGAAAAATCATCTGCCGGGATCACGCCCTGAATGACGTGGTGCTCCACGGCTATGGCGACTGCATCGGCATGACTACTTACTGTAACGGAGACCGGGTCTCCCAGTTCTCCGGCGACGGCATCATCCTCTCCACACCGACCGGTTCCACGGGATACTCCATGTCTGCCGGCGGCCCCATTGTGGAGCCGGAAGCGGAGAATATCATCATCAGTCCCATCTGTCCCCACGTCATGGGAGCCAGGACCTTTGTGCTGGATCCCCAGCGGACGGTCACCGTCAAGGCGGAGCGTCTCCACGGCCGCCGGGCGTATCTCGCGGTGGATGGCATCTCGGTGGCGGATCTGGCCGGTGGAGATGAGATCATCGTCCGCCGTTCGCCCCACTATACGCTGATGGCGGATCTTGGACTCAAGAGTTTTTATGACATCGCTTACGAAAAGCTGAGATAAAGCGAGGCATTTGCCATGCTCAACGAGCTGCACATCGAGAATATAGCCGTTATCGAACGGGCGGATATCCGTTTTGAGCCGGGCCTCAATATCCTGACCGGCGAGACCGGCGCTGGCAAATCCATTGTCATCGACGCCATCGGCGCCGTGCTGGGAGAGCGCGTCAGCCGGGAACTGGTACGCCGCGGGGCGGAAAAGGCCCTGGTCACCGCCGTATTTGACCTTTCCGGCACAGAGGACTGGCTGCGGGAGAACGAGATCGATCCCGAAGAGGAGCTGATCCTCCAGCGCCGCATCCTCTCCGACGGCAAAAGCAGCTGCCGCATCTGCGGCAACCCTGTGACAGCGGCCCAGCTCAAGGAGCTTGCTGCGCTGCTGGTGGATATTCACGGGCAGAACGACGGCCGCCAGCTCATGGACGAACGCCGCCACATGGCTTATCTGGACTCCTTTGGCGAGCTTCAGCCGGAGCTTGAGGCGTACCGGAAGGAATACCGGCAGTACCGGACGCTCCGGAAGGAACTGGAACAGCTCAACATGGACCAGGTGGAGAAGGAGCGGCTCAGCGAGAGCTTGCGCTATCAGATCGCCGAACTGGAGCGCGCGGAACTGAAAGCTGGGGAGAAGGACAGCCTTGTTGCCCGCCGTGACCTGCTGCGCAATTCCGAGAAGCTCACCGAGGCTTTGGACGAGGCTCTGCGCCTGCTCTATGCCAACGAAGACAACGCCGTTTCCATGGCGGAAAACGCAGAGTACTATGCGGGAAAGGCCGCCGCTCTTGTTCCGGAACTGGAGGGAACGGTTGCTTCTATTCACGAGGCCGCTTTTTCTCTCTCCGATGCGGCGGAGACCCTGCGGGATTTCCGGGAAAACCTGGATTTTTCTCCGGAGGAATACGACCGCCTGGAAGAGCGGATCTCGCTGCTGAACAAGCTGGAGCGCAAATACAGCCGGGACGAGGAAAGCCTGATCGCATATCTGGACGAGTGCAGGGAGAAGCTGGATCGGATCGAATATGCCGACGAGCGCAGCGCCAAGCTCCGCCGGGAGCTGGAAGAGCAGAAAAAGCAGTGCCGCCGGGCCGCAAAGGTCTTACGGGAAAAGCGGCAGGCCGCGGCGAAAGAGCTGCAGGATCGCATCGTCCGGGAGTTGCGGGAGCTGAATATGCCTTCCGTCCGCTTCGCGGTGGAATTCGCGCCCCTGGAGGGGGAGCCCGGCTTTGACGTAAACGGCGCCGACCAGATCCGCTTCCTCATGTCCGCAAACGCGGGGGAGGAGCTGGGCCGCATCAGCCACATCGCCTCCGGCGGTGAGCTGAGCCGCATCATGCTGGCCATGAAAAACGTCTTTGCCGAGCATGATCCGGTGGCAACGATGATCTTTGATGAGATCGACACCGGCGTTTCCGGTATCGCCGCCCAGCGGGTGGGGGAGAAGCTCTATTCCGTCTCCCGGGGCAAGCAGGTCATGTGCGTGACCCATCTGCCCCAGATCGCCGCTATGGCGGACAGCCATTATCTTATCGCGAAAGAGGAGCGGAACGGGCGCACCTATACCGATGTGACAAAGCTCAGTCGGGAAGGACAGCGCCGTGAGCTGGCCCGTCTTCATGGGGGCGACAACATCACCGCCACCACCCTGGCCAGCGCGGAGGAGCAGCTGGAGGCAGCGGAGCGTTTCAAAGCAGCTTTATGATGATAAAAGAGCGGCATGCGTGAACACATGCCGCTCTTTTCCGTATCGGAGGGACCTGTACGACAGCCCTTTTTTCCTGAATGCATACTTGACAGCTTGAAAAAGTCTTTGTATAATGCACGGGTAAACGCGAGGAAGAACAGAAGTAGCGCGCTTTTTCCTGCCAAGAGAGACCCCGGCCGGTGGAAGGGGGAGAGGGGAGCGGGTGAAGTACCGTTCGGAGCGGCGCGGCTGAAGCCAAAACGGTGTGTAGGCTGCGACGGGTGCGCCCGATACAGCGTCCGGAGTCCTGGACTCCCTGAGGCTCCTTCTGTGAGGATGGAGCGAATCAGAGGTGGTACCGCATGTTATGCCCTCTGTCCGAAAGGACAGGGGGCTTATCTTTTGTAAGGAGGTTTCAGTATGAGCGTTCAGGAGGAATCCCTTCGCCTGCACAGCTGCGGCTATAACTGCGCGCAGAGCGTGCTTGCGGCGCTCGGCAGCTATACGGGTTTGGACGAAAAGACGGCGCTTTCCGTTTCCGGCGGTTTTGGCGGCGGCGTACGCTGCGGAGAGATCTGCGGCGCGGCGTCCGGCGCGGTGATGGCGCTGGGCCTTGCGTTCCCCTATGCCAACGGGGAAGACGCGGAGGCCAAAGCAAAGATCGCAAAGCTCACCATGGCCATGAACCGTGATTTTATCAAGCAGTTCGGTTGCATCCGCTGCCAGGATCTGAAGAGAAACGGAGTTCCTTGCAACGAATTGATCGCCTGGGCGGCGCAGCATGCCGAAGAGATCATAAAAGAGAATCTGTAAAAGGAGATCGATACAAGTATGGGTATTTATGAAGAACTGGTCGCCCGCGGGCTGATTGCCCAAGTGACCAACGAGGAAGAGATCCGCGAGATGGTGAACGCCGGCAAGGCTATTTTCTACATTGGCTTTGACTGCACCGCAGACAGCCTGACCGCCGGTCACTTCATGGCGCTGACGCTGATGAAGCGCCTCCAGCAGGCGGGCAACAAGCCCATCGCCCTCATCGGCGGCGGCACC
>ODAJ011306139.1_pt1 | contig 11534 bp, 16 predicted proteins | sample 1539241 | NCBI WGS metagenome assembly ODAJ01 (sample SAMN02144231, study PRJEB22623) | gut metagenome | biome: sheep rumen | host: Ovis aries | place: New Zealand | reverse complement strand
TTAGAAACTTAGGAGCTAATAAATTCAAGAATATTGAGAATACTATAAGATATTATTGCAATCTTGTAAATGGAGATCCTAATGTAAAAATAGTACATGAAAAACTTCATGTACCAAAAATAAAATATGCAATACAAACAACAGAAGAAGGAGAGTAATTATTATGATGACAGCAGAAGACATGAATGATTTTAACAGAAGTTTTGACCCATTAAGAAATAGGTATATAAGCCTGTATGGAAGGGTATTAGATGAATTAAATTTGATATCCAAAGGTATCGAAAAAGGAAAAATTGCTTATATTGGCAATAGATTAGAGACTCCTAATATGAAGCTGTACAATGGGAAAATTGAGATTTGTAATGGAGATAAAGTCTCTAAGACTATCTATATTGAATGCTTTGGGATTGATAGTGATAGTATAGCTACAGTAGAATATGCTTGTCATTGTATGGAAGAATACTTAGATAAAAGAGTTAAAGAGCCTGAATATAAAGCAGAGATAAGCTATGGCAATATAGATAATGAGGAAGCTAATGAAAATGACTAAGAAAAGAATTAGTATAAATACAGAAATAACAGATTTAATGAGTTTAGCATTATTATTTATAGGAGTATCCTCATCCATATACTTGTGTGTATTATCTGAAGGATTTACTTGGTTTGTAGTTTTGATATTATTTGTAGATTTATTAGCTATATCAATAATTGAAATGTATAATGATAACTATAAAATTAAAGATAGATATTGGAAAGATGCTCCTGTACAGTATAGTAAGTTTAAGAGAATTAAAATAAATAATGGAGCTTACAAGATTAAGAAGAGATTCTTAATATAAAAAAGAATAAAATGATAAATCCCTAAATGACTAGGGATTTATTTTTTTGTAATAAAATAATATAGTACTAACACATAAATATAGAAAATAAAATATTGTAAGCAGGAATGGCGAAATCGGCAGACGCACTGGACTTAAAATCCAGAGATCATTAGATCATGCGGGTTCAAGTCCTGCTTCCTGTATTTGGTGTCATTCACGTCTCACCATACTATAAAACCTCACTTTCTGAAAGATACCTAGTGTTGATGCACTAGGTATCATTCCACTGTATAAATGATAATATAATGATGCAATGAGTTATCTTGGAAATTGGGAACCTCATAATACTTTTCCTTTTACAGCTACAGTACCTGGAATATATATTGTTTATGTTCAAGCCGTTCCAGGAAATGCATATAATAATTTTGGAGTGAGTATTAGGGTAGACGATAGAGTTAGAGGTCGTTTTAATTTTAAAGGAGCACTAAATAATAATAATTCTTATGTATTATTACCATTAATAACCGTGCTTGCTCCAGGAGAAACACTTACATCAATCGTATCTGATAATAATGTAACTTTATCATTTGAATCTGGGATATTTATTTATCTTTAAATTTTATTATATGACGCTAAAGTAAGCAAATCTGGTGATACTATGACAGGAGATTTACACATTTCATCAGCAAATCATTATGATTCTCCAGGAATTACCTTTGTTAATTCATATGGATCAACATTTCTTGATAGATATAATAATGATCTTAGAATATTCGATCAGAATGGAGAAATGTTTAATTTTAATAGAGATACAATTAAATCTAATGATGGTATGGATGCGATTAATCTTGTATATTCTAGAAAAATTTTTAGTTATGAATATTGGAGTAATTATCCTATCGGAATTGCTAGCTTTTTTTATGAAGGAGCTGATACAACAACATATAATCTACCATATCCAAATGTCATTGTAACTGTATTTAAAGCTAATTCTAAACGTGGAATTGCTATTGCATATCAATGGAATACTCCTACTGTAGGTAATGATGTAGGATGGATTAATTTTCTCCATGATACATGGCGTGGATGGCAGGTTATGTCAAAGATATGACGCTTGTGTAACAAAAACAAATGCAAAAAACTATGTAATAGAATTAAATAAAGATGATAGCAATCCAGATAATCCTCATCGATTAGATACTGGAGATGTATCTTATATTAGCTCTGCATTATATGGAGGCAATGATACTATACAATTTGTATTTACAAGAGGTAATAATAGATTTTGGATATCTATTGGCAGAAATGGTATTTATTATGGAATTAATAGTACCAATATATGGGGTAAATAATCTCTATTTGACGCTATATCAAATACATATAGCACATGTTATTGGACTTCTGCATATGGTGGTATGGCAGTTCTTGATATTTATTTAAAAAGTCATAGAATATATTTTCAAATAAAACCAGATGGATCCATTTCTATTTTAACATATGATAATGCAGTTATTATTCCACACTCTTAACTTTCTAGGGAAGGAGTACTATCCTTCCCACTTTTCATGGAAGTTCCTTAACTTTTAAATAATTGATATATTCTCGTATTATATTATTTTTTCGGAGGAACTTTTCCATGGAAAGAAAAATTGGCTATATGATCAGTGAATCTGCTGCTATGCCAGTAGCAGAGTTTAAGATAGTAAAAGAAGCCTTAAATACTACAGATTCATCTGGTAGAGTAACAGCATCTGGTGTACTCCAGACAGGTAATCAGAAGAATCGTAATGGACGTATATATAGAACAGAAGACTTAGCTAGAGAGATTGTTGCCCCTAGACAGGTAGAATTACTATCTACTGGTAATATGCTTGGTAGATGTGGACATCCTATTGGACCAGATGCTCAGTCATTAGTAGTTCAGCAAACTATAGATCCTAAGGAATGTGATGTAAGATTCTTAAAGTTCTGGATGGATGGGGATAATGTCTGTGGATTATTCATGGGTACTAATAATGACCTTGGAGAAACCTTTGATAAAGACCTTCGTATAGGTGTATTACCCGCATTCTCATTAAGAGCTTTAGGTACACTAAAGGCTACTCCACAGGGAGCTTTTGTAGAAAATCTTAAAATGATTACTTATGATCACGTAATTTATCCTTCACATCCTACTGCTTATACAAAGGGTATTGTTACAGAGTCTTCAAATATTATTGATCTTCCTGAATCATCATTCAAGTTTACTGATGAAATGGATGCTACAAAGTCATATGTACATGAATTTACTAATGAAGATGTAGTAAAGGCTATTAAAGAGTCTTCTCTTGAGTCTGCTATTGATTATGTAAAGGATAAGTCTCATAACTTTAATCTTCTTAAAGAGTGCTATGATATGACTAAGATTGATACTGTAGATATGCTTAACAATAATAAACTTATTCTTACTGAAGCTGGAAAGAATACTATTGTTATGGATATCGAAGATTATATTGTTAAAGAACTTCAGAATTATAAATAATTAATGGGGTGATTTATATGGCAGGATATCAAAACAATATATCTAAACTGGTAGATAAGATTGAGTGGAGATTAGGATTAAAGGTCTTGACTCCTCATTTACCAGATGAATTAAATAAAGAAGCTTGGGCTAATATTATAAAAGATGATACTCTTGTCACTTACTCTAGATATTGCCCAAGAAAGTTCTCTTTTAAAGTAACAGAGAAGACTGCTCCTAAGAGAGGAGGATGGTACTATATAGATGAAGACTATGTGGGTTCTCAGACTATCTTAGGTGTAGGTGATATAGACTGGTCTGTATTTGGAAATAGATCTATTGGTTTAGCACAAACATTTGGATATGGTACTATAGATGCTGGATTAGCAGCTAACTTTACTTTAGACGATGTATTAGGAATGAAGAATAGAGCAGATTACGCTTCTATGTTTTCTAACCAGTTAATACCAGAGTTTGAAGCTCCTAATAAAATAAGATTAGTAGCTACTGGTAACTATGATGTAGATATTGGAGAGTTTAATATATTCTTATATTTAAAGCACTATGATAGCTTAGTATCTATTCCTGCTACAGCAATGGAAAAATTTGAACAGTTAGCACAAGCAGATATAGCTAATTTCTTAGTAAATAACTTAAAATACTGGGATGGATTTGAAACAATATTCTCTACAATAGATCTTAAACTATCTAATCTAGAATCAGAAGCTTCTAAGAGAGAATCTATTATAGATTACTTAGAGTCTAACTACATTTCTGCTAATAATAAAGCTATTCCATTAATTATGACAATATAAAAGAAAGGGTGTATACACATCATGATTGATAAAGACCTTGAACAGATAAATTCGATTTTAGAGTCAGAAGATTCTAGGGTTGAACTTGAAAAATACTACCCAGAAGAGTATAAGAAATATATTTCAGAGCAATCTCTTAATGAATATAGAATACTTCCTGTATTAGTAGTAACAGCTATTATCATTGGATATGTAATAGAGAAACTCATTAAGTGGATTAAAGAGCATAAGCAGAAAGATATACAGGAGTTATCTACTAATCTTAAGAAGTTAGATGATAAGTTTGTTAAAGCTAATGCATTTTTTAACTTCGGTGGTGGTGGACCTAAAGTAAAGAAGTTTGAAAAGACTGATTGTGAGATTAGATCTATTGTATTAAAAGATAAGGATAATCCATCTAAGTTTTATAAATTAGCATTAGACTTCTTAGCTTATAATCCTGAGTATGTAACTAAGAACTTAGAAGATTGCTTTAGATATTGTGAGACATTAGATGCTGATGCTAAAGCTTCTCATTTGAAAGTATATAGAGAGACTACTTTAAAGACTATCTATGATAGCTTTATGAATAAACATTGGTATATACTTAGTACTGAGCCTTATTGTAAGTCTGCTATGTACAATGATGTAAGAGTAGGTGAAGTATTAAGAACTTATAAGTCTTGGATAGATTGGATTCATGATGCTCTTAAAGCTTACAATGAAGCACTTGAAGTACAGTTACAATATCTCCAGTTATGTAATCAAGCATATAATAATCTTACTAACAAATATGGTAAAGAGAAAGAGTACAAGGATACTATAGATGCTATATTTAAAACTGTTATAAAGAATGCTAATCTTTCTTTAGAGTTTAATAATAAAGCATTTATCATATTAAATGATATGGTAAAATTCTATACTGAAGCTCTTGATACTCTTGTAGAAAAATATAAGAAGTAAAAGGAGAGTGATTAACATGACAGATAATAAGAATAAGGATTTGGAGTTCTGTACTATTACAGAACAGGGAGACCTTGGATTAGGTGCTGAAGTTTTAGGATATTCAGATCAGAAGATCCTCAATGAAGCAGTACAGAAGAATAAGTATAATTCTTCAGAAGATAAAGATAAGAAGTAATTACAATATAGAGGTAGAGATATAGTTCTCTACCTCTTGATTTTCAATGACTCAAACTTTATATTAATATATAAACTACACAGTTAAGGAGGAATTCATACAATGGCTGACAACGAAAAACTCATAGCCAGAGTACCAATTATTCCTGATGATTTCGAAAATAAAGATAAGCATAAAGTAAATGAACTCGTTATGGATTATTCCACTAACGATATATATGCTAAGAAGGTTGAAGGCTATGTAAATATAACTGGAAAAATCAAGGATGAAGTTAAACAAATCCAAGATGGTTCCATGGTTATTCATATTGTTACAGAGTCAACCCTTCCTCCTATTAAAGATAGACCCGAAAATCATTGGTACTATGTAATTACTAAATCTGAGAATGGCTCATCTGGAGCAGGTATTAATGAGACTTCATATGTTTACTATGGTCTTATAGATTCTTATAATGCTGATAGAAACTATATCCTTATTGCACAGAATGTAATAGATGGTTCTTCTATTGTAAAGATTAAAGTAGTAGAAGATTATGTACCATGCTTCTATGTTCCTATTACTATGGGAGCTACATTTAAGAATGCTGATACTGGTAATTTAATTCCTTATGAAATACTTGATAGAGTATATGCTTTAAATACTGAACTTAATACATTTATTGCTTATGATGTATATAAATTAGATCTTACAGATCCAGGAGAATATATGATCGATGTTGGTATTACTGGATCAGACTATTACATTATATCCTTCGATACAAACTATGATGTTGCTGGATTGATATTACCAAATGCTATTGGCGTATATAAGGGATCTTCTATTGGTAATCAATTACCTGATGAACCAGAGAAATCTGATCCTAGATATACTTTTGTTGGTTGGTCTATATCTCAATTATCTCCTAATATTATAGATAATACTTATAAGCCTGAATCATCTATGAAGCTCTATGCTTATTGGGAGTATAATAATGATCCTACATTATTCACTTATTATGCAGACTATTATTCAACCTCATTAGATCCTATTACTGGAGAGCATATTAAGATTGGTTCTTATTGCGGATTAGAGCATAAGGATGTATTAATTCAACCTAAGACCATTGCTGGTTATATTAAACCAGAGGCTCAGGTATTAACTACAGATGCACAGAGATTAGAATTCTATTATGAACCAGTAATATTTAATATTGCCTATGAAATGAATGGTGGTACTAATGATCCAATGAACTTGACTTCATATACCACTGAAGATGAATATACTCCTAATGCTCCTACATATGCAAACCACTACTTTACTGGATGGACACCACCTAGATTAGAGAAACATACAACTGGTGACTTTACTTTCTCTGCTAACTGGGAAGATCATCCTATCTTAGTAGATGGATCTACATTCAATAATGCTATTGCTACTTTAGCAGGTGGTTTATCTAATGTATTATCTATTCAGACTGGTGTATCATTACCTACAGATGAAAAGATAGATGTTATTAATGTATCATCTACTAGTTCACCTATATATGCTTGGTTTACATCTGGTATTTTAACCCTTATGTCTACTAAGGGTGATATATTCTGTAATTCAAATATGACTGGTGCATTTGCTAATATGGATATGCTTAGAGATATCACTGCTTTAGCAAGCTTCATTCCTATGAATGGTATGGTATTAACTGACTTATTCTATGGAGATACTTTATTAGCAGATGTATCTGCTGTAGAGAACTGGAATTCTGGAATTACTTTAGGAGATTTCTCAGGTGCATTTGATGGTACAGCAGCTTTAAATGCTGGAAGAACTCCATCTTGGTATGTATGGAATGTTACTATAGCTTATAAATCATCTACTGGAATAACTATAGATACTATCACAAGAGATTGTGTGCCTGGATCTAGATTATATCCTGTAATTATAAATGGATATGGACAAGTTACTCCTTATGTAGACATTACTAATCCTACATTAACTTACACATTTATCTATGATCCTATAGTATATCAGATTACTTATAACTTAGATGGTGGTACTATAAAGAATCCTAAGACAAGTTATACAATAGAAAATGAAACTTACATTCCACCTTCTCCTATAAAAGATGGATATAGATTTACATCATGGTCTCCGGCACGAATATCTCATGGTGATTATGGTAATATGACATTCATCGCACAATATACTCCTAATTCTTAAATAGAGAGGTTGATTAACAATGGATAATAGAATTGAAACTCTAATTAGTGCTATCAGTAAATTAAGAGATTTCGAAAATACTAGAGATGATCTGCTTAATATTAAACAGGCTCTTGATTTACTCTTTGATAATGCTAAATGCAAAAACTTTATATATACTCTTAATACAGATAAACTTCCATTTGGCTGTATAGTAATGCCATCATTAGATACAGATTCTATCACTAGTATTATGCTTACAGATCAGAATACTAGATTTGATTCTTATGAAATAGAATTAGATTCTAAAGTATTTGATTATGGTTTAACAGATAAAGAAGTTGCTGCTATTATAATCTACAATATTCATCACCTTACATCAGACTTTACTCCTGGCATAAGAGTAAAAGAATATGTAGATGCTTATATGGCAAATACAGATGATAATGTAGTAATTAAGTCTTCTCTGCAATATCAGGCAATTTTAGCATTAGGCTTATGTGATGCACTCGTAAAACTCACATCTTGCTTATATTTACCAGATGATGTTGAGACTGATGCATATTTGGAAGACTTAGACATCGATTGTTTGAAAGATGCTCTTAATAAATTATATAAAGAAATTCCTGGATGTGAAAATGAAGCATTAAGGAATCCTAGACTTACAATGTTAGAGTGGTCATTGAGATTATACAATGACGTAGAGAAGGAGAGAATCCCTGCGATACATACTATGAATAAGTGTAAGTCTATCTCTGCATCTGTATTATACAATAATAGAATGAATGCTGTTATTAATGCTTTAAATCGTATTGATACAGATTACTATGTATCTGAAGCTACAATGGCTTTAAGTGAAGCTAATAAATCTTGGATAGCAAAGCTTAGATATAATGGTCTTAAAGATATTGAAAATGATTTATACGAATTCAATATTAGAGTAAAGAATGCTGAGAGTGAAGAAGACATGTGGTATGTACTTAAGCAGATTAACTCTAGAATTAATATATTAGATGAGTATCTTAGAGATCATGGTGATGAAGATCCTGATGCTGATAGATGGAGAAATGTATTGATGCAGTATAAGGATATTAGACAGACTCTTGTAAAGAATGGCTATTACAAGCATAAAGGTTTTGGAATTGCCATAGATTATGAGAAGTTTGAAAAAGATGAAAATAGAAGATATTAAAAAATAAAGAGAGGGAGTCAATCTCCCTCTCTATTATTTAATCTGGTAACTGAGTATAGTCAGGTGGAGTTGCTGGAAAGTTATTTCTTCTACGTAAACAAGCTTTACAAGTTGTATCCTCATCACACATATCGATACATCCTTGTATAAAAGCTTCTTTTAATTGTTCCCATCCACCATTATTCAATACTTCTGTTAAGACCTTCTTATCATTTTCACTAAGACTACCATGAATCTCATCTATATATTTCGGTTCATATATAGATATATTTATTGGTTCATCTGAAAAGGTGTTTGGTATATGAAACCAGTCATCATTAATTTCTGGATATCTTTGTAATATTGCAAAAGGTACAAGTGGTCTATCTGTTTTATAACCACTAAAATCAATATCTGTAGACACACTATCGCAATGATACCATTCATTTAATTTCTGCATTATAGTCTCTCTCCTTTATTAATTTAAGGTATTCATCCATATTCGGTTTTTGTTGCTACATCCAAATTATATCGCACTGCTTCATCAGTTAAGTATTTCCATATAGCATCATATACTTTCATCCCTTTATATTTTCCAATATTAACAGATCCTTTAAATGCACTAATTATATTTCTCTTTACCTTCGAATTAATATTAAAAGCTGGAAAGTTAGTATGCTTAATATATCTGCCATCTAATAGACTAATTCTAACTATTCCTGTAGCAGCTTCTTGCTTTGAAGAATTGTATAATTTGAAATATGGATCTAATAAAAATCCTTTCTCTTGATCTTTTCCAAAATCTACTGTCAATAAATAATTATTTTCTCTGTCCTTTAAAAATGAATCTTCTTTTAATAAATAATCATTCAAATAATAAATCATAATATCCTCCTAAAATTTAAGGTTTATCCTTTAGTTTCACTATTATAATACTTATTTGAAATTAAGTTTGTCCTTCAAAAAAATAATATAATGCGTAGATCATTTCCAAAGTTAATCTACTGATATATCTCCGAAGAGATATATCCATTATATTATTTTTATAATCTCTTTAATCATAATAAATCTCCTACAAGAATATATCTCAGTCTATGAAATATACTCCTTGAATCATTTGTTTACCTTCCTCATTATAATAAACCATATTAGACTTATTATACTGAGTAGTATTGTTACTATAATAATTCTGTGTATTATTTATCTGAGGCTGAACATACTGTTGTGGTAGTCCAGTATAATAAGTATTATTGTAATTTCTACTTGGATTATTTCCAAATATATTATCGACTATTTCACATAAGCCATTCACTCCTTCCATAATAATGGATCCCCAAGGGATCATTTTAAATAATGTTTCAAACATTCTTAATACTTCCTTCTTTTCAAAGAATAAATGAGAATGGATTTACACCCATTCTCATTATTATAATATATAATTGAATTTCATTTTACAAATGGAAAATTATTACCTAAGATACTATATAATAAGTGAATATTTTAATATTAAAAGGAGAAATAAAATGTTAGTAGAAATAGGATTAAAGGATAATACAAAGGGAGTTTACCCAAGTAATATAGAGGTAAAGATGAATCCTGTAAAAGAATGTGAAGTTGATGATGGTAAATATCTTAAGATATTATCAATGCCAGATTTCTCTACTTTTGTATTAGTAGATGATACTAATGGTAATCTTTATAAAGCCGAATCTGAGAAAATTACCATAAGTGAAGTAGATTTAGAATCTACAGATCTCTATAATGGTAGACTTACTGGATATCTTAAAGCTATGATTGAAGATGTAGTAATAAAACTTTTCTTTATATATACAGAAGATGGTTTTATTGTTAATCCTATAGATTTCTTAGAGGATATAAATTATGAATTAATAGCTGCTTTATATGCTTATGTAATCTGTAAGAATCGTTGTTATTGCGATATAGACTCTATAAATAAATTAGAGTCTAATCAGGACATTATTAATATTTATAATACTCTCTTATCTGGAGAATCTTATAAATATCAGATCTGGTAAATTATTATGTTTATAGAAGATAGACAACAAATAGAAGATATTCTAGAGAAATTAAAGACTCTAGAAGTTGCTTATAAGAAGACTAATACCAAATATATTATAGGTGATAGACAAGTTCCTAGAGTAACAGAAGTATTATCTATGATGCTCAATGATGAATGGATTGCTAATTGGGCTAATGGTCTAGGATGGAAGAGGGTGTCTTATAAAGCTTTTATGCAAGAGGCTGCTGATAAAGGTACTTATGCTCATCTAGCAATAGAGAGATATCTTAAAGGTAATGATCCTGATATAGAGAATATGGGTATTGTAATGGAGAGTATTAAGAGTGCCGTATACTCTGTATTTGATGGATTCTTAAAATGGTGGAATGATATCCATTATATATATAAAGATATTAAAGTGGTATTCTCTGAAGAGAGATTAATACATGAATATTTTGCTGGAACTTGTGATTGTTTATTAAAAGTAGATAATAAGTATTGGTTAATAGACTTTAAGACTAGTACTCATATGAGTTATAAATATGCTTTACAATTATCTGCATATAGATATTTATTAAAAGAATTAAAGAATATAGATGTAGATAAAGTAATGATATTAAAACTAGATAAATATACTCATAGCTATAGTACTTGTGAATATGATATGGATAATGAAGACCATAGAAAGTTAATAGATGATTGCTTAGAAGAATTCATGTTATTATCAGTTGCTTACAAGGGAAGATTATATACAGAAGAAGAGTTTAATAATTTAAAGTGAGGTAATTAAAATGGGTATGGATTATCAACATGCAGGAAGTGCTAGCTATCCTAGATTTAATGATGAAATAGAAAAAATAGCTAGATTATTTGGTGCTATAGATAGTAAAGAATTAGAAAAGAATAAAGAAAAAT
>ODAJ012163034.1_pt1 | contig 11536 bp, 8 predicted proteins | sample 1539241 | NCBI WGS metagenome assembly ODAJ01 (sample SAMN02144231, study PRJEB22623) | gut metagenome | biome: sheep rumen | host: Ovis aries | place: New Zealand | reverse complement strand
GAAGGCATCAACGCCGCGATGAAGGCCGCCTCCAACGAGTCCTTCGGCTACACCGAGGACCAGATCGTCAGCTCCGACATCATCGGCATGAAGTTCGGTTCCCTGTTCGACGCCACCCAGACCATGGTCTCCAAGGTCGATGACGACACCTATCAGGTTCAGGTCGTCTCCTGGTACGACAACGAGAACTCCTACACTTCCCAGATGGTCCGCACCATCAAGTACCTCGCCGAGCTCAAGTAAGTCAAGCGAACTCCATCCGGAGTATGTTTTAAGACAGGTTCCCGCCGGAACCTGTCTATTTTTTTATTATCTTTGTGGATAGAAACAACTTTACTGATAGTAATATGAAAAAGTTAACCCTTGTTGCAGCCCTTCTCGCGGCATTTGCTTTCTCCGCGAAGGCGCAGGAATTCGAGCCGGGACTCTACCTCCAGCTTCAGGGCGGAGCCGCTTACGACCTCGGCGAGTCCACCATCTGCAAACTGATCTCCCCTGCCGCACAGGTCGGCATCGGATACCGGTTCAACGAAGTGTTCGGCGCCCGTCTGTCCGTAAACGGCTGGCAGGCCCGCAACTACACAAGCGGTTCCGAAATCCTCTATAAGTACCGTTTCGTCGAACCCGCCCTGGACCTTCAGTTCGACCTCGGCAACCTCTTCGCCGGATTCAACCCCAACCGGGTATTCAACACCTACTGGTTCATCGGCGCCGGCGCTCCGGTCGGATTTGACAATGCCGATGCCATCGACCTCGCCAAGGGCGGTGAAAAGCTTTCCCTCCTCTGGGAGCCCACGAAGGTGTTCTGGGGCGCCCGCACCGGTCTTGGTGCCGACATCCGGATCACTGACCACGTCGCTTTCAACCTCGAACTGAATGCCAACATGTACCCGGACACCTTCAACTCCAAGAAGGCCGTGGACATCGCTCCGGGTCCGGACTGGCGCTTCAACGCCCTGGCCGGTTTCACGTTCCGTTTCGGCGGAAAGAAGGCACCGAAGGCGGCTCCGGCCGTCGTCCCCGAACCTGCGCGCCGTGAGGAGGCCAAACCTGTCAAACAGGAACCCCGGAAGGAAGTCGTTTCCGAGCCCGAGAAGGAAGACATCGGCCCGGCCATCTACCAGGGTGCCGACGTGGACATCTTCTTCGACCTGAACAAGTCCAACATCCGCAACGACCAGGTCATGACGCTCAACCGCCTCGTGAGCTACCTCCGCAACAACCCGGACATCAAGATCCAGCTCGACGGCTATGCCGACCGCGCCACCGGTACGCCCGAAATCAACCAGGAACTCTCTGAGCAGCGCGTCGCCGCCGTCCGCCAGTTCCTCGTGAGCCGCGGCATCGCGAACGCCCGCGTGAAGACCGCCGCCCACGGCGACACCGTCCAGCCCTTCTCCGGCGCAAAGAACCGCGTGGTTACTTGCCGGGTGAGGTAAGATTCAAGATTAGATTCCCCCTCCCTGAACACTTTCAGGGACGGGAGCAAAGGCGGGCTGAACGAGGTTTCGGCCCGCTTTATATTGTGCTTTTGCTTCGGAGACGAGGCGGCCGATGGGAGATTCGGGGCTGCGGCCGACATCAATAAGGAGCCCATGGACGGTCTCCGGATATGCGGTAAGCATGGGCACATCGCCGTTGGAGTCTCCCCCGACGAGGACGGGGCCCGCGCCGGCATGGGCAGGAGCCATCCACGCATTGATACAGGCTACTTTACCGGCCTTGATGGGCTGGACATAGGTCGAGTCATAGACCGCTTCCAGACGCTCTCCGGGGGCCAGCCGAAGGCCGAATACGTGGTCCGGGGAGAGTCCCGGTCCCAGGTCCGGATCGCAGGCCAACGCTTCCACAACGTGTTCCAGGGAGGCGGAACAGACGTAAGCGTCGATTCCATTGTTGGACAGGCAGCGGTACAGGTCCTTCATTTCCGGGGAAACCCAGATTCCACGCTCCACGATGCCGCCCCAGCGGCCGTCCGGTGAACGCCATGATTCCGCAGCCAGTTTTTCCCGGCCATATTGATCGTGAACCGCTTCACGCACAAGGGCTTGGGCTTCTTCCGGCGTAAATCCCGTCAATAGACCGGGCATCCAGAGATAGGAAACGGTCCCGCCGAAGGCCTCGTCCATCCCCGCAAGCAGGGAAAACATCCGGGCCCGGAAATCCAGATAATCGTCAGAAGCATGTACTTCCTCCAAGGTCGATCCGGCGTCCAGCATCTGTCGCATGGCCTCATATTCCGTCTTCAGGGTTGCCCCCATATCGGCAAAGGTAACTCCTTCCACCAGTTCCTTCGAAGGGTCCGGGACGCCGTCCAGGAAACAGTGGGCCGGCGCATCGGCATAGCGCAGATGCTCGATCTGATAGACCCAGAGCGCCTGCGAAATGTCATGGACACTCGAGGTCTTGTCAAAGTCGAACACCGCATAGGCCCCTTTCCGGGCATTTTCCCGCATCAAGGTATTCAGGGACTTCCGGACGGAAGGATCCCAATTCCCGGGCTCCAGCCGCGCGGCCGGATGACAGGCAACCAGGCAACCGGCGCAAAAGACAAGCAGAAGTTTCTTCATCGTTTTCAGGTCAATACTCCCTCGGTCCGAAAATATCCGTTCCAATCCGCACCATCGTCGCCCCGTGCCGTACGGCGATGTGCCAGTCCTGCGACATGCCGATGGACAGCTCCGTGAAGGTTTCCCGAAGCTGAGGGAACTCCTCCCGGATCCGCCGGAACAGGCCTTCGATCCTCTTGAAATCCGCCTCGATCACGGCCTCATCCTCCGTATTCGTCGCCATGCCCATGAGGCCACGGATCCGGATATGAGATTTCTCGACTCCGCCTGCGGCTTCGCTCGAAATGACAGAGAGCACCTCATCTTCCGAAAACCCCTGTTTGGTTTCTTCGGCGCCGAGGTGGAGTTCCAGGAGGACGTCGATAATACGGCCGTTGTCTCTCCCCCACTTGTCGATGGCTTCCAGTAGGTGGAAGGAATCGACGGACTGGACGAGGGTGACGTACGGGAGGACGAGTTTGAGTTTGTTGGTCTGGAGATGGCCGATGAAATGCCACTCGATATCCGCGGGCATTTGCGGGACCTTGGCGGCGAGTTCCTGGGGACGGCTCTCGGCAAAGATGCGCTGGCCGGCGTCATAGGCCTCCATCAGGCGTTCGACCGGATGGAATTTGGAAACTGCCACCAGTTTCACGGCTGATGGCAGTTTCGTCAATAGATGTTGAAGATTCTCTTTGATCATAAAAGATTCTTTCGCTTCGCTCAGAATGACAGAGGATTGCTCAGAATGACAGATGCTTAACGTCTCTTCTTATTCTGCTGGGCCTGCTGCTTCTGCATTTCACGCTGCATCTTCTGGGCTTCTTCCAGGCGCTGCTGCCACTTGGACTTGGGCGCCACCTTGCCCTCGGCCGCCTTCACCTTCGCCAGGATCTCTTCCGGGTGGACGAACCACTTCTTGATGATCCAGGTTTCCAGCATCGTGATGAGGTTGGAAAGGAGGTAGTAGTAACTCAGGCCGGAGGAAAGGTTGTTACAGATGAAGAACATCATGATCGGCATCATGTACAGGCTCATGAAACGCATCATCTGGGCGTTCGGGTCGTTTCCGGTACTCTGGTTCTGCATCGTGATCTTCGAGTAGAAGAACATCGACAGGGCCATCAGGAGGGCGAACAGGGAGATGTGGTCCATGCCAAGGACACTCGTGCCCCAGTGGATGACATCGTCATAGGCGGAGAGGTCCTCGGCCCACAGGAAGGGCTGCTGACGCAGTTGGATGGAGGCCGGGAAGAACCGGAACATCGCCCACAGGATCGGCATCTGGAACAGCATCGGAAGGCAGCCGCCCATCATGGACACGCCGGCCTTGTTGTACAGTTCCATCGTCGCCTGCTGCTTCTTCATCGCGTCCTCCTGCTTGGGATACTTCGCGTTGATCTTGTCCAGTTCGGGCTTCAGGGCCTGCATCTTCGCGGAGGAAGAGTAACTCTTGTAGGCGAACGGAAGGACGACCAGTTTGATGAAGATCGTCATCAGGAGGATGATGATGCCGAAGCTCTTGATGAACTTGCTCAGCCAGTCGAACAGCGGGATGATTACGCCCTTGGTGAACCAGGAAATCCACGCGCCGCCCATCGGAATCACCTTCTCATAGGCATGGTGGTATTCCCGGAGACCCTTGTAGTCGTTGGGACCGAAATAGAATTCGAAGGGGATATCGATCCGCGGGGAGCTCGGCTGGATATCCGCCCGCATGGAGGCCGTGCAGGTCATCAGGTCATGCTCGGCATTGTCCTTCGGGAGGTAGTCGATGGAGAATTCGCCGTAGGTAAAGTCCTTCGGGGCGCGCATGATGGCGGAGAAGAACTGCTGCTGGAAGGCGAACCACTCCAGTTTGTTGTCGAAACGCTTGGAGCCGCTACGGCCGTTGCCGATGCTTTCCGGCTTCTTCTCGTCCGGGAAGTAATAGTTCAGGCGAGAGTACTGGCTCTCGTTCTTGAAGCCCTTCTCCATCCGCGGAATGACCGCATCGAAATCCACGTCGATGCTGCCCACATTGTGCGGGATCAGGTTTTCCATGCCCACGAAGGAGAGCGTCTGGTTCACCGAATAGGAATCCTTCACGAGCGTGTAGGTTTCCTCGATGTAACCGCCGTTCGAGAACGGCAGGCGCATCACCACGGTGGAATCCGTCGAGGCCTCGGGGACATACTGGAAATTGAACTTCCGGGTGTCCACGGCCGTCGGGGCATAGACCACGAATCCGAGCTGGCTCTTGCCGTCGCGGAGGATATACAGGTCCGTCTTGTCGTAGTTCTTGTACTCCTTGACCCGGACCGCATAGGGCTGGGCGCCCATCGTGGTGAAGGTGATCTCCAGTTTTTCGTTCTCGAGTTTCAAGAGGGTCCCCTCGCCCTGCGCCGCAGTGTTCAGGAGGGAATCGCTATAGACCGCAGTCTTCGCAGGAAGGGCGGCTACGACCGTATCCTCCGGATGCTCGGCCAGGTAAGCGGCGCGGATGCTGTCCTGACGGAAGGCCTCCACGGCGGCGATGGAATCCAGTTGCGCCTGGTATTCCATCTGCTTTTTGACCTGGCGGCTCTGGTACCCGAAGAAGCCCATCATGATGAGGGCGATGAGGACGAAGCCGATGATTGAGTTTTTGTCCATAGGCTACTCGCTCTGCTCCTCCTCCTGCTCCTTGGTCACCAGTTCGCGGATCTTGGCCTCCAGTTCCTTCAAGTCGGCCTTGGCGGCGTCGATGCGCTCCTGCATCTGGGCCTTGAGTTGCTCGGCGCCCTTGGACAGGCCGAAGAAGCCGATGTTGTTCTCGTAGGTCTGGATGTCCTGCTGGAGCTGGTTGTACTTGAGGGTGAGCTTGTCCTTCTCGGTGAGCGGGGCATTGCTGCGGCGCTGCTCGCCACGGACGGGACCGCGTCCGCCTTCCCGGCGTCCGCCCCGGTTGAAATCCGGGAACTTGGCCTGCATCGCGCTGCGATAGGCATCCTGGACGGCTTCCTTCTCCTTGAACGGAACGAAACCGATGGCGTTCCAGCGCTCGGCGAAACCGCGGGCGGCTTCGAGGTCGGCCTCCGCATCGGCGGAGACATAGGCCTCGATTTCCTCGATGAGGGCGCGCTTGGCCCTGAGGTTGCCATAGTAGTCGTTCTCGGGACGGCCCTGCTTGTCGCGCTCGTTGAAGAAGGCGTCGCAGGCGGCGCGGAAACGCTTCCAGAGCTGCTCGGACTTCTTGCGCGGCACGGCACCGATCTCCTTCCACTGCTTCTGGAGTTCGATCAGGGTATCGGAGGTCTTCTTCCAGTCAGTGCTGTCCTTGAGGGCCTCGGCCTGCTCGATGATGGCGAGTTTCTTGGACATGTTGTCGTTCATGTTGTCCTTGAACTCGTTGTAGTAATCGCGCTTGCGGCTGAAGAAGGCGTCGCAGGCGGCACGGAAGCGGTCATAGACCTTCTGGTTGTCCTTCCGGGTGGCGAAGCCGATCTTGCGCCACTCGCCCTGGAGGGCGACGATTTCCTTGGAGAGGGCGTTCCACTCGCTGGAGGACTTGATCTCCTGGGCGGCGATGGCCTCGACCTTCTCGCAAAGGGCCGTCTTGGCCTCGAGGTTCTGGACCTGCTGCTCCTTCAGGCCTTCGAAATGGGCCTGGTACTTCTTGTTGATGACGGCGGTGGCAGCACGGAAACGCTCCCAGATGGAGTCGCGGAATTCCTTGGCCACGGGGCCAAACTCCTTCCACTGCTCATGGAGTTTCTGGAGTTCCTTGAAAGCGCCCACGACATCTTCGTTCTCGGCGAGGGCTTCGGCCTGCTCGCAGAACTCGGTCTTGGCCTCGAGGTTCTTGCGGAAGTCCAGGTCGCGGAGTTCACGGTTGATCTGGACGAGGTCATAGAACTTCTCCACGTAAAGCTGATAGGTGTCGTTGACATCCCGGAAGTTCTGCTGCGGGACCGGACCGGTCTCCCGCCAGCGGTTCTGGATTTCCCGGAACTTGGGGAAGGCGTCCTTCATGTCGCCCTGCTCCTCGACGAGGTTCTTGAGGTCCTCGATGATGGCCTGCTTGGTCGCGAGGTTCGCCTCGCGCTCGGCATCGAGCTGGCGGTTGTACTCCGCACGCTCTTTCTTATAGACATTGTAAAGGTTCTTGAAACCGGCCTCGATGGCGGCGAAGGGGCTCACGGGAGCGCTCGTCAGCGGCTCGGTCGGGGCGACTTCCTCCACGGTATCGGCATCGGGCTCTTCGACCGTAGCGTCCTCGCCGGCTTCCGCCTTTTCGCGCGAAAGCAACTTGTAGAAAGCGGACTTGATGGCCTCGGCCTCCTTGGAACGCTTCATGCGGTCTTCACTTTCCGTCAGGCTCTGGAACAGGGCGGAGAGTTCGGCCAGGGTCTTGTCGGCATAGTTGACGACGGTCTCCTTGACTTCCTCCACGGCATCCTTCACCTCCTCCATGACGGGCTGGGCTTCCTCGGCGGCGGGTGCCTGCACTTCCTGGGTCTGTTCCTGTGCTACATCTGCGGTCTCGACGACGGTCTGCTCGATGACCTCAGGCTTCATTTCTTCACTCATGATCAATGGTGTTCAAAAATTAAACATACAGACGACAAAGATAACAAAATTTCCACAATTAAGCATAAAACGCTACATTTGCACTCAAGAAAGAGAAAACCCATGCGCATCGATATCCTCACCGTGGTTCCGGAACTGCTGGAAAGTCCGCTGAGCCATTCCATTCCCGGCCGGGCCGTCAAGAAAGGCCTGGTGGAGATCCATGTCCACAACCTCCGCAAGTACGGCCTGGGGCCGCGCCTCACCGTGGACGACTACTGCTACGGCGGCGACGCCGGCATGGTCATGATGGTGGAACCGGTGTTCCGGATGATCGAGGAACTGCGCTCCGAAAGGGAGTACGACGAGATCATCTACATGGCCCCCGACGGCGAAATCCTGGACCAGGGTATCGCCAACGAACTGTCCCTCAAAGAGAACATCATCATCCTGTGCGGCCATTACAAGGGAATCGACGAGCGCATCCGCGAGCACCTCGTCACCCGGGAGATCTCCGTGGGCGATTTCGTCGTAAGCGGTGGCGAGATTCCCGCCGCCCTCCTCGCGGACAGCATCATCCGCCTCATCCCGGGCGTCCTGACCGACGAAACGTCGGCCCTTTCCGACAGTTTCCAGGACGGCCTGGTCTCCCCTCCCGTCTATACCCGCCCCGCCGAGTTCAACGGCTGGAAAGTCCCCGACGTCCTCCTCTCCGGCAATCCCAAACTCATCCAGGCCTGGCAGGACGAACAGGCCCTCGCCCGCACCCGCGAGCGCCGTCCCCATCTTCTGGACTGATTTGAGGGAGCTCCGTATCGATGTTTGAACGTAAAAAATTAAGGCTCGCATCCCTGCGAGCCTTAATTTTGGTTAGTTAGTAGTGTATTCTTACTCAGAAGAAGGTTAATTGTGTTGGTTAGAAGAGTCGTATCTCAATTCCAGCAAAAGGTTTTTAAATAATTTTATTAAACCATTCTTTTTTCCTTTTGCAAGAGCAAAGATAGGCAAAGTTTCTATACTTCCAAAATTTTAGGCAAAAATCTTTATTAATTAAAATATTTTAAAAATAGAAAGCAATCATGCCCATGTAATTCCGAGGTGCCTGCGGATACAGTCCCGCTTCCAGGTACATCGGGTCGGAACCGCCCTGCCAGGCCCGGTAAACCCAGGCATAGGCATAGTAGGAACGGTTCAGGAGGTTGTTCACATACAGGGAAAGTTCCAGGGAACCGCACGGAATGTCGAAGGTATGGCTCAGGGAAAGGTCCGCCACGAAGAAGGCCGGAATGCAGCGTTCGGCCGACTGGGTGTTGTCCCAATACTGCTTGCCGACATACTTTCCGCTGAGCGTAAGCTTCAGGGGCTGCCATGCGCCACCGAAAGGAGTCAGCGCCACACGGCCCATCCCGACGACGGACGGCGAGAGCAGCATCGTCGTATTCTCATAGGTTTCTTCCTTATACCCGCCGTTCTCCCAGTCTTCCAGATAAGCCGTGAAAGAACGAAGTTTGTTCGTGGAGAGGGTCAGGTTACCATCGGCACGGATAATCCGGGAAGGAGTCCAGGCCGCGCTCAGTTCCACGCCCCGGCGCCAGCCACGGCCCACGTTTTCCTTGATGGCATAACCCGAGGAGCTGAGTTTTCCCGTCTCCAGCAGCATGTCGCGGTATTCCATCAGGTAACCGTTCACCTCGCCGGAGAAGCGGCTGCCCGAGTACCGGTAGCCCAGTTCGATGTCCAGCATCGACTCCGGCTTGATGGGGATCATCTCCCCCTTGATGTTTTCCTTGATGTCGCTGCGGCCGGGCTCCCGGTGGCCGATGGCAGCGGAAGCGAAGAACTTATGGGCCCCGAAAACGGCCGTCAGGCCCGCCCGGGGATTGAAGAAGTTCCATTTCTCGTGATAGTCCATGGGCACGGAGCTGGCCTTGTCGTCGGGGCCCACGAGGTCGTAACCGATGTGGCGGTACTGGAGGTCCGCATAGGCGGTGAGCCAGGGAAGCGGGCTGTACTCCGCCCGGAGGAAACCGTTCATTTCCTGTTTCCGGCCGGTATTGCGATACCAGGTGTAGTTCCGGTTCATGGACGCATAGTCGTAGCCGTCCCCCAGGAGCCGGGCCCAGAGCATCTCGCCCCAGTGGTCGCCATTGTAGCGGGAGACATAGACGCCACCGTCCAGTTTCAGAGCCGAGCCCCGGTACCGGAGGGTGGTCTGGCCCACGTACAAGTCGTTCCCCATCTTCTTCCGGTAGATCATGTCGCTCTTCTTCACGCCGTCCACGTCGGCGAAGGGATAGCCGAACTCGGCGAATTTGCGGCCCGTCTTGTAATACTCGTCATAGCCGTCGCCCCGGGTATAATCCAGGGTGGTGGTCCAATGGAGCCGGTCCGTCAAACTGCGGGTGTAGTTGAGTTGAAAGTGATGCTGCGCGTAGTTGTCCGTCTGGTTGGGATAGTAGCAGGTACGGCCCGCATCATCGACATACTCGCCCGCCCCGTTGTAGGTCCGGTCCACGAGATACATCTCCGGGGAGATGCCGTCCCAGGTGATCCCGCTCTTCTGGTCACCCATCAAGTAGGTCAGGCGCAGGGAGTTACGGCCTTTCAGCCATCCGATTACGCCGAACAGGGAGGCGGAATTCACCCCCGCGTTCCGGATATAGCCGTCCGTCCGGCCCACGGTCCAGGCCAGATCGAAATACAGGCCGGAAGGAAGCAGTCCCGACCGGGCCGAGAAGCCCGTCAGAAGCGTCCCGTAGGATCCGGCCGAAATCTCGCTGCGGAAGGAAGGTTCCGGCGCGACGAAGGCCGTGTTCATGTTGATGCTCGCTCCGAAGGCACCGGCGCCATTCGCCGACGTACCCAGGCCACGCTGCACCTGGACGCCCGAAAGCAGGCTCGTGAGCGCGGGGATATTGACCCAGAAGACTTCCTGGGACTCGGCGTCGTTCAGGGTGATGCCGTTCAGGGTGACATTGATCTGGGATCCCTTGGAGCCGCGGATGGTCATCGCGGAATTGCCCAGGCCGGTTCCGCCCTCGTTGTAGGTGACGACGGAGGGCAGCAGCCCCAGGGTCATGGGAAGGGAGTTCATGGGATTGGCGCTTTGGAGGGCGCTGCGGCCCACATCGACATGGGCGACAGGGGTTTCCGCTCCGGCGCGGGTGGAAGAGACGACGATACTGTCCAGACGTTCTTCCCACTGGGTGGTGCTGTTCTGCGCACCTGCGCAGACACACATGGCGGCGAAAGCCGCGGTCAACAGGCTTTTTTTCATATACTTTCCTCCGGCGGTATGAACCGCATCAGGTTCAACGGGTATGTTCTCAACCGGGCGGCCGCCCGATACCCCGATATGGCTTTATTTCTTTTTCGTCAGTTGAATTTCATACAACTTGGGCCAATACTTCCCTGTCAGGAAGATCCGCCCCTCCGCATCCACGGCGATGCCGTTCAGGACATCCGTCTGCGGCGTCCGGTCCTTCGCGGGCAGCAGTCCCCGGCAATCCACCGTCGCCTCCACCTTCCCGTCCTCGGGATTGATGATGACGATGGTGTCGGAGGTATAGACATTGGCCCAGACCTTCCCGTCGATCCACTCCAGTTCGTTCAGGTAGCGGACGGACTTCCCGTCCAGGGTCACCCGCACCCGGCGCAGCTCCTTGAGGTCCTTGTCCATGAAGAACAGGAAAGAGGAACCGTCGCTGGCGATGAGTTGCTTTCCGTCCGTAGTGATCCCCCATCCCTCGCGGGGATAGGCCACCGTGGACTTGTACTTGAGCGAATCCGCATCATAAATGAAGGCCAGTTTGTTGGTCCATGTGAGGATGTACAGGTTGCCGTCCAGGATGCAGGAGCCTTCGATGAAGTACTTCCGGGAGAAGTCCTGGCGGCTCAGCGCCTCGCCGGTCTCGAGGTCCACGGTCCTCAGGGTACTCTCGCCCCACTGGCCGGTCGTCTCGATGAAGCGGCCGCCGTCGAAGAAGAGTCCCTGCGTATAGGAAGTGACGTCGTGCGGATACTCCTTCACCACCTGGGCCTTGTATTCCCTGACCTTGGCGCTCCCGCAGGACAGGGCGCACAGGGCAAGCAGTATGAATGCAACTTTTCTCATTTCGCAAAAAGTCTACAAATGTAAGGAAAAATCCGTACCTTTGCAACCACAAAGGCGGGACGATCTGCCGCGCCTCCGGCCCTGAACTTGTCGATGGGCCGGTGGTGAGGAAAGTCCGCACAGGGCAGGGCGCCTGACTGTGGAAAGCACAGAAGGGAGTAATCTTTTCCGTCCGTAACAGAAAATGACCGCCCGCAAGGGTAAGGGTGAAAACGCGGGGTAAGAGCCCACGACGGCGTGCGGCGACGTACGCCGGGTACGGCGGCAGGCCTGCAAGACCAAATATACCGGCAGATGAGGGCGGCCCGTCCGATGCCGGGGGGTAGGTTGCGAAGATAAATGG
>ODAJ012098085.1_pt1 | contig 11537 bp, 13 predicted proteins | sample 1539241 | NCBI WGS metagenome assembly ODAJ01 (sample SAMN02144231, study PRJEB22623) | gut metagenome | biome: sheep rumen | host: Ovis aries | place: New Zealand | reverse complement strand
TGCCCAGCACAAGTGTGTTGTACCTCTCAAACAGCCTCTGCTCAGCGTAAAAGTCGAACAATCCCAGACACTCGAGATGTTCTTTGTTATCTTTTTCTATGTATTTATATAGCACTTCCGGTGCGTTGCCTGTGAACAGCACCACTGTGCCGCTGTCGATCAATGCCTTCAGCCTGTCACCATAGGGCTTGAGGCATTTTATTATTTTTTCCTGGCTTCTTTCGGAACAGGCACCCATATATATCATATCGGGGCTGCCTGAAACAAAGGCAGGTACATCATTCAGCGAGGTGCTGATGAACTGTGCATCGGGAAGGCATTTTTCCAGATACCTGATGTTGCCAAGATCACCGAAAAGGTTGCACTGTTCAGGATATAGAACTTCGATCTGCATTGTTCATCATTTCCTTTACTTTTGCTTTTACAGTGTCCTTATAGCTATCCATATACATATTAAACAGAATGTAGATGTTTTTGGTATTGCTAAGCTCCAGCAGCTGTGCTGCATCACTTTCAAGCTCGGTGGTTTTTATCTTGTCCTCCGGTACACCTGCTATAAGCAGGCTCAGATGCAGGTCATGGGCACGTTTGCCTGCAATTATTATCTGCTTGATATTATCCCCGGCAAGCACATCAAAATCGACCTCATAGTACCACGCAGTATTTTCGGAGGATTCCTTTTTGTCAAAAAAGCCGTCCCACAAAAGCACGACCGATGTGTCGGGGCTATCCTTTACCACGCTGATCGAGCGGGAGCAGGCTATGGGGTTGTATCCTTTTGCCATTATGCACCTGAGAGTGCGCCCGTTGATCTCATCTATCTCATATCTTGACTTGACTACCTCTATCTTTTTGAATGAAGCTCTCAGCTTATCCTCACTCAGTCCGAATGTTCGCAGTGCTGTGATAGCAGCCAAAGCGTTATAAAGACTTATAATGCTTTCACAGGGGACATCATAGTTTTCTCGGACTCCCTTATTCATCAGCGTTATGCTGCTGTGCCCGTTGCCTGTCCGAACTGCCGATATCATCTCAACATCAGCCTTTGGCGAACAGAAGCTGCACTTTGAACAATGGGCTTTGCCTATATGGTTATAGTGGAGGTAATCATATTCGAGCGGTGAGCCGCACAAGGGACAAACAGTTATATCACGCACTATGTTGAACGACGGCTGCTCGCCCTCCAGGGGCTGCATTGCGAAATATGTCCGCTTGTTATCCTTTTTGAGTGATGAACTTATAAGATCGTCTGCGTTGAGAATAAGATGCGTCCTGTCAGGAATACTGCCCTCAAGAATATCAAAAATGTACTCAACGTGTGCATTTCTCCTATAGGAGTCACGGGTCAGGTTTGTGACCACAAGTAAATCAGGCTCAATATATGGGTAGATCTTTGCAGCGCTGCGCTCATCTATTTCCAAAATGCAGTATTTCTTTTTTGCTTTGCCGGAAAGTGTGCTGTCCTTCAGAAGAGCCGCACTGATACCGGTATCGACATTTCCGCCGAAGCTGTTATTCGTACAATCATAGCCGTTATCGGCAAGTATATCGTGAAGCATATTGCTTACGGTAGTTTTGCCGTTAGTGCCTGTTATAGCAATTATCTTTTCGGGCTTGTCTATATATTTAAGAAACTGAGGGCAGATCGCAAGCACAACTGACCCCGGAAAATTGGTCGCACGTTTTTTTAGAAGCCTGAGAACTGCAATACTCATCTTTCCGCATATTATCGAAAAGTAAAAACGTATGGGTTTCATTAGTTAAGATTTTCTCCATAAAATTATTTTAAGTCCAATTTTAACTATACTACAATATTATGTATATTTCGACACTAATATATAAATAGATGTATAATTAAATCAAAGGGGTTGAAAATTAATATTCTGTTATATGAATGGTCACTATGCATCTGTTGAGGCAGACATTTTATTGCTCGTTTACTGCAACTATCTCCTCCTCGTCATAAAACAAAACAGTCGGACTCAAAACCCGGCTGCCGGATCATAAAGTATAATTTGTTTTTGACAGTGTAATGTTTTATGGTTGAATTAGGATAAAATACGGTTGTGAAGTGTATTGAAATCCTTGGCACTGTTTCAGCCGGGCCTTACTCTTCACAAACTGCTTAACGATATTTATTTGCTTATATTATCAATAATTTGCAGGTATTCTCATTTCTATTACCTCAAACTGCCTGCTCGATTTATGCTTTATCATCTGTACCTTGCATTGAGGACATTTAAGGAGGTCAAGAATTAGTCGGTTAAAACCACCTGGGATACCTTTTATATTGCAGCGCCCTGCACAAGAATTATTGCAAATAATTCGCAGAACTGGACTCCGAAAACGGAATAGGCTATAATATAGCTACTATGAAATTGGAGGTGCTTCAAATGTTAGCAATACCCGAATTGGCAATGCAGAGATCACGCAAGGTTACTACTGTCTGCAACGGCAGGCGTGAGGTCTGGACGGATCACGAAGAAGCGAAAGCCTATTTTCTTGAACTCATGATGTCCGCTGAAGGCGAGGAGCATGAACGTGCGGAGTGCGTTTACATTCAGCTTTTACACGGACTTGATGTGTGTTCCGATGAAGATGAATAAGCGGTAACGAAAATAGCTCAGAGTGTAAAACTCCGAGCTATTTTTCTGTATCTGTGAAGTCTATAACCCTGTCGCATATCTCCAGTGCCGCAGGGCGATGTGTAACGATCACAACTGTCTTATCCGTCATATTCCTGAGATTTTGCAGGAGCATTTTCTCCGTATCAGCATCGAGTGCGGAGGTGGCTTCATCAAGGAGCAGTATCGGGCTTTCTGAAAAGATCGCTCTTGCAATCGCTATTCTTTGCATCTGCCCCTCAGATAATCCTGTGCCACGCTCACCAAGCAGAGTATCAATACCGCCGTCAAGCTCCGAAACAAAATCATCAGCGCAGGCAATATACAAAGCCCTGTTGATACGCTCATCGTTCTGCATATCTGCCTTGTCAGCAAATGCCACAACCTCACGGATAGTACCCGACATAAGCTGATTGCCTTGTGGAACATAGGCGAACAGCCTGTGCCATTCAGCAGACAGCGGTTTTGTGCCTTGCGTATCGGTCAGAAAACGCTCACCGCCGTCAAGCTGATAAATGCTCATCAACAATTTCAGCACCGTAGATTTTCCGCACCCGCTATGCCCCGTGAAAGCTACATACTCGCCCTTGCCGATCTCAATGCTGATATGTTTCAGCACGATAGGTTGATTATCCTTTGATAAGTCCTTGATACTGTCAACTGCAGGATAATAAGTAAAATCGGCATTTTTCAGACCGAATGATTTGAATGAATCGGAGTAATACGCTTTGACCGTATCAATATCCAGCGCTGTTTTTTCGCTGTCATTTCGGAAGCTCTCAATTTCCATTAGTCGTTCCGCACTTGCCGTCATTGCGTAAAAACGTGGGAGATAGCCTGTGATATTGGCAAACGGTGCTTGTATCTGCGAGATAAGCTGTGTTATCGCTGTCAGTGTACCATAGCTGATCGTACCGAGCAAAATGCCGTAACCGCAGTAGCACACACCAAAGAGATACATTCCATTCATCGCAAGCCCGAAACCGATATTGCAGAAGTTAGAGAAATGATTTTTACGCATTCTTGCGGTTTTATGCTGTATCATCTTCTCATTTGCTTCATCTTCCGTCTGCTGTTCCGTAGCAAATGAACGTATCATCATCATACTGCTGATATGCTCTTGCAGGAAAATACGGAGCTTGCCGTCACGCTCCTGCACCTGTTTGTGCAGACGTTTCAGCACCTTGCGGAAAGCGTAAGTGAACACAATAAGCAGCACTCCGCTGGGCAGTAGAACACAGGCAAACCGCCAGTCAAGTACGATCATCATAATGACCGCACTAATGAGCTTGACCACCATTCCCACCAGTCCGGGGAGTATTTCCACATAGCTGTCAGCGACCACAACGGTATCATTTGTCAGGCGATTCAGCCATTCGCCCGAATGGACGGCGTTCACACTTGCAAAGTCTTTTCGGAGGATATTGTGCATCAGGCGAGCCTTGAAAATGTTTTCAAAAGTCGCTCTGGACAACTCATTCAGCCAACGAATGACCGCCCTCATACCGATCTGAGCCAGTACAAGCAGGACGGTCAGCACCACATAATGCCAAAATCCTGCCTTATCGTGATCCGTTGCATTGTCCACGATATTCCGCAGGAGCAGAGCATACAGCACACCGCTTGCACCGTGCAGAGCCTGCACCAGCATCAGGGCGAGGATATACAGCTTTTTCTTTTCGGGGACGGCATAGAGCCATTTTATCGCATTATTCATCGTTTCAATAGTTTGCTCACCCTTGCTCTTATCAATTTTATAACTCGCCTTATGGGAAATGTCATAACTATAAATCTGCTATAAAGCTGATACCCGACCTCATTTGTGCTATGCTCCTTGCCCTTGCGAACATAGCCCGTCATAATGCCGATAATATCGTTGTCGGTAATGCAATACTCTTTATTCAAACAGTTATCTCCGAGCAGAACATACCCGTCTGGGCGCACCTCAACGATACGGTGAAGCACATAGCTTTGGGGCGGACGGCGGTACAGTACAACATCATATTTCTCACAGCGTTCAGCGCCCTTCTTGCGGACGGTAAACATATCCCGACCCTGCTTTATCAGCGGCATCATACTTGTTCCACGATTTGTATATGTCATTTCGCCATTTTTGTCAAGATATTCCTCATAAGTCATAGCATACCCTCATAAGCGACCTTTGCCGCCGATATATCCATATTACAGCCGAGTTTGTAGAGCTTCACACTGTCTGCAAGCCATTCCACCAATTCCAATGTTTTCGCCATTTTCAGCATATCCGCAGGACGGTAGACCTGTTGCAAAAGCATTGTATATGCCTGTTCTCTGGTAATTAGCTCAATGTGATTATCGGCAGACCGAGTGAGAATACATATCGCTTTCAGCGGAACGGAAGTGTTTGTGCCGAGCCTGTGCTTGCCGTTGTAGGGAGTGCCGTAAGCTGTGACTGTATCAGCGATATGCAAAAGCGGTTTATCATCATTCACCATGACAGCACGTTCTCCGAAATATTCCCTCCAAAGCCTTGTATGCGTGGACTTGCCTGTGCCTGACTTAGCCGTGAACAGGTAGCCTATACCGTCCACAGCAATCACAGAGCCGTGAAATAAAACTGTGTCAAAGTCAAGCATTTTCTCCGCTATCTTGCGGTAAACTGCCAGTTCTTCAAGGTAGCTGTCGGAGAACTGCCGTGTCGGGATACCCTCGACCTCGTCCTCACGGGCAGACTTCTCACGCTCATAGTCAATATCTGCTTGTGTGGTAGTTACCGAATAATCGGCATTTTCATCGGTCTGATAGTCGGTGCAGTATTCGTGTACCTCAGCGTAAATTGATGTAACTTCGACCACCTTGTCTGCTATCTTATACCTATTTACCATACTTTTTCACAGCCTTTATTGTTTGTCTCAGTCTGTCACGCCGTTTTATCAGCACCCGACCGCACTGCCAAGCCACACCCACGGGGTACAGCAGAGGGCTTTTCGCCGTGAACGGCACAAATGCCGCCATTTGCTTACGGGGAATGAAGATGCTATGCACCCAAAACGACAGCTTGCTTTGGTCTTTCAGCTTCTTTTTGATAGCATTATCGAACGTGCCGTATGTGCCTGCCGTGAGGTAGAAAATCAGCATTTCCTGGCCGCTTTCCGTCAGATCGGGAAGTGTGTCCGAGGAAATATCTTGACCGCCAATGCTCTGCGTTCTTTCTCAAAATCGGTTATTTCAAGCTGTCTGCACTGTGCCGTGTTATATTCCCAGTCAAGCAGATCGCCCTTGATTTTGCAGTAAACATAGCAATCCAAGAGTGAGCGTATGCCCGCACCGCCGCCGCTGTAATGTTTCCATTCGTGGGCGGTCATGTAGACATAGAAATCTTCATCGGAGAAGTGGTAGCCGTAATTATTGCCCTCGTCCTTGCGAAGCAAACACTTTGTATCGGCATAATAATTGTAAAGAGGTTCAGCGTGAGCAGAGCCAAAAAGCGCCGTGTGCAGCTCAAAATTCAGCACAGGAGGTTTCATATACACATCATGGTTTCCAACGCCGTAATGCTTCGCAGTATAGCTGTGCGATAGCATGATTGCCTTGCTTTGCTCCTGCTTTTCGGCATCGAACGGCACATCATTGTCAGCCATTTCACGCATACCGTTTTCGGGGTAGAGGTCTTTCAGCACCGAGCCTTTCAGCGGCATATACCAAATGCCCTTGTCCTCAAAATTTGAGAGGATAGCCGTTCGCTCCATATCGAGATAGATATTCTTGCGGACAGCTTTCTTATAAGCCTGATAAAAAGCCTTATCTTCAACTCCTGCACGTTTCAGTGCTATGCATACCGCACCACGAACCGTGTGAAACTTCGCCAACCGATAGAGCCGTTCCAAGTCCATAGCCTGCACCCTTGCCGTGTTGGGCGTGATACCGTTCACGGCGCAGGACAGCAGATAGATCAGGTCTTTGTAGAGTGTGTTCATTCCTTGCCCCAATAGAACGGAGTTTGCCAATGATATTCGCCACATCACGCTCCACAGTCGGACGGTCTGCGCCTTTGTACTTCGCAAGAAGCTTGTCAACGACAGCGGATTCCGTGGTATCTGATTTCAGGCACTCAACGATAAATGCCGCTGTTTCATTGTTTTTTACGATACCTTTGAATTGGGTGTCGCTGGTGCTTATCATGTAATGCTCTCCCTTTGTGACGTGGGTGAGGAATTTCGGGTTTAGTTTTATATAATTATCCTTCCTTATAAAATACATTCTCAACGGGCAGTAAATTGCTGTTCACTGTTTTTATGAATGAATATAAAATAGATATACGGATAAAAAAGCAACCCTGCAAAGACCGCCACGGTAATGTAGAAGACTTTTGGCGAAAGGGGAAAGCACTCTTCCGCCATAAGTATATACGTCATACAATGTGGGCTTGCCAAGATATTTACCCTAAAGCTACACTATAGATGCACCGGAACTGCAAGCGCCGATATAAATGAAATCATTTTCCATTCTCCTGATCTTTTTATTATTAAAGTAGTTATTGGACGGTAATATCTACCTTACTGCCACCCAGATCGTCCTCGTAAATATGAATGCTGTACTTAAATTCATCATCACCGTCTTTTACAGTGAATGAAGTAGTGCCGTAGGCGTGAACGTGTACCAGAACTGTGCTGTCCTTTCCCGTGTTTGATATATTGATCTCGGCTATATCGGTATCCTCTACCGAAACAACTGCATTTTCTGTCAATACTGCCTCGTCAGGAAGGAACTCGCTGACAGTAAAATCAACGGTCTTTGGGAACAGCAGCACAATAGCAGCAGTTATGACCGGCACAAGGACTCCGATCAGCTTCTGTGACAGCTTATCCGTAAAGGCGTAAAGATATATAAGCATCTGTGCTATACAGAAAATGACCGTTATCAGCAGATGCGGGAATTCATGTATCAGATGCCTTGACGCATCCTCACATATCAGCGCCAGCAGAACAAGCATCGGTGACAGTATGAGCAGACTTAGCCAGTTCTTTTTCTTTCTATTATGCAGCAGTAATGGGGAGTCAGCCCTTGTAGATCAGACCGAGCATGGTCATATCATCGAATTGCTCCGCATCGCCCACGAACTTATCGACAGCACCTTTGACATTTTGAAGCATAGCCCTTGGATCGGCATTTTTGTCTTTGTTTAATGCAGTCAGCAGTCTGTCTGTACCAAAAAGCGCATTGTCCGGATTTGTCGCTTCGGGAACGCCGTCGGTATAAAGGAATATCGCTCCGCCTTTTTCAAGATAAAACTCCTGCTCCTTATACTTCATGCCCTCCATGCCTCCGATCACAAAGCTGTGCTTGCCCTTTAACAGCTCAAACTCTCCGTCTGGTTTTCTGATGATCGGGTATTCATGCCCTGCGTTAGCGGCTGTGATCCTGCCTGTAGAAATCTCCAGCACTCCAAACCACACAGTTACGAACAACTCGACCTCGTTATGCCGGCAAACAGCTTCGTTTGCCTGCTCCAACACCCTTGCGGGTGAGCCGTCCTGCATCCACCCTTTTTCTGTTTCATGGGTGTACAGCCCTTTTTTCACATTTATCGGTATGACCTCAACGGAGGAATTAAACCAATCATGCGAGCTGATAGTCAGACAGGCAAGACAGTAAATATGCCCAAGCGCGTATATCACATTGCGCATTTTATTGCCTATCATTACACTGCATATCCCATACAGACCCAACAGCAGCGAGATATTCATCCACATAAGGGAAACGTATTTGAATCCCTTCGTGTACATATATATCCTTGCGGTATCGGCATGACACATGAATATTTCAGAGACCATATTATCCGAGCGCTCCGATGACAGAGCCCATGAACCATTTCTGTGTTTCAGAAATACGGCAGCGCATCACTATTGCACAGGCAGCAAAAGCTACCAGCATCCCTGCTATCAGTACATAAAATTCAGCCATATTCCCTCATGTTTTTACTCCGAAGGTTACTTTCCCGAATAATAAATATGCGACGATTCGCTCTTTTCGACCAGTACGGAGCTTTGGTTGAACTCCTTGAGAAACTCATCGAGCATTGCCTGGAGATCAGATTCAGAAATATCATAGATCATATAGACAAGTGTATTTTCATGACCCAATGTTCCGTCATCGTTTGTCCAGCCGCCTCTTGCGGTGAGCTGTGTGTACCCTCCGGAATGTCTGGCGCATATTTCATTAGCTTTTTCAATGGCGTCCTCGGTGCTGATCTTCTGCTCAAAGGTATCCTTGTCATTCAGACCGAGATACAGAGTGTATTTTTCTGCCTGTTCTGCGCTTTGTCCGAGGATAACTGCTTCTGCTGTTTGGCTGGCTGCACTGTCTGCGCTGCTGTCATTGGCAGATGAAGAGCTGCTGCTTGCGCAGGATGTCATTGCAAGCGCCATAATTCCTGCGATAATAAAAGCTGTTATTCTTCTTTTCATGATGACCTCCATGTTTCACTTGACTTTAAAGTGTATGTGCTGTATGTTTTCAAAATACTTAAGGCAACACCGCACAATGACCGTGCGGCATTGCCTCAATTATATCATATCAGAGCAATTATTTCAATAGGAACAAATATAAATGTTTGATTATGATGTAAGGTCTGCACCGATCATCCACAAGCTGTGCCTGCTCATAGTCATCAATGTGCTGAAGCAATGCCCCGGCGTACTCATTTCCGGCCTCTGCTGATTTAGTGAGCCATTCCGCAGCTTTTTCTTTGTCTCTCTCGATTTCGCCCTTGCCGAAGGCGTAAAGCTGCCCCAGCAGGAACGAACACCAATTGTTATCGTCTGCGGTTTCTTCAAGAAGACTAATAGCTTTTTCTTCATCACGGAACTCATCATCTGTCAAAAGCTTGGCATAAGTATATGCAGCGTATGGCTTTACTGATTCACAGCCGCAGGCCTTTTCAAGGAGCTGCGCTGCTTTTGAAATATTCTTTTTATCGTCTGTCAGATATAATTTTGCAAGTGCATACACAGCAAATTCATTCCCGCCGTGCGCTGCTTGCCTAAAGTATTTCTCGGCCTTGTCAGCGTCTTTGAATACGACCTCTCCGGCGAGATAGATCTTTCCGAGCTTGTATTACTATACAGAATGTGATCATATTTTTTCCTCCTTTCATTCAAGCTTGATTATTGTTAGTGTTCTCTTAGCTGTCATTGTTTTTTTCTTGTTGCTGCTTCTTTTCTCTTGCTGTGATTACATTATATCACATCGCCTCTTACAAACTGCTTATAAAAATGACAATCACCCGCACCTTTTTTCGGTACGGGTAATGCCTTTATTAAAACAAACACAATGAATTTGGAGAAAGCTGTTATTTAGCAGTTCAGCAGATGACCGGGTTTGTCAGCCAGTCCCATGAAGTATTGTCGATGCTGAATGATACGATGTTTCCGCTTTCAATGAAGTTCCAGTCCTCATCCGCATATATATTGAAACCTGCATGGTGGTATGTGACCTCTCTTTCATATATCAGCATAGAGTCGATGTTTATACTCTTATATGAGGCGTGAGCGGCAGCGTATCCGCATAAGCCTGTAAGGACGTGTCCGATCTCCAGATCGCTATAAGCCCTACCGGTGATAAGGATAGAGTTTACGGGCAGATCGTCAACATTAAAACCGTTTTTCTTCAGGTACTGGCGGACAGTGAGCCCCTGACGCAGCGCCGCTGCTGCGATGACCTTTATTTTACTTCCGCTGAGATTCGACGGGCAGGCGTTTTGGTTGATGTAATTGGTCGATTTCTCAAGAGCAGTTACTTTATTATTAAGGTCAAGAGGGATAGAATTATGGTTGGTCACTATCAGATCCTCGCTGAGCTTCTCATTGGCAGTGCCGTTATTTATAAAGATCAGCCTGTCGGTAGTTTTAAACTTGTTATACTTGCCGGCGATCGAACCGATGTCATATTTTACAACAGGGCCTGTTGCATACACAGGCACTTTTTTGTTCTTGAAAAAGCTGCTTGTCACGGTACAGCCGCTCGGGATATTATTAACAGTCCTGTATCCTGTGATGTACCTTTCAGTGCGCACGGTCGTGTTGCCCATCACGCAATCTTTCAGCTGATTTATCTTGTTAGTGATAAACTGCTGGTTGTCGCATATCTTTGAAAGATATTTCGGCTCGATCCTGCTCTTCTGCTCGGCGGTCATATTATCCATAGAAGACGATACGCTCATTTTTTTAACGACCTGTGCGTTGTTAGCCGATGCCGCAATTGAAGCGGCTGTTGTCATCATCATTACTGCTGCGATAATTCTTGTTTTTTCATAGTGATTACTCCTTTACAGTTTTGATTTGTTGTTTTGGAGTCTTTCCCCTTGCTGTGATTTAAGTATATCACAGTGCCTCTTACAAGCTGCTTACAGATTTCCGGGCTTTAAAATTTCTAAAAAAACATTTGCTGCTCTGTTTTTCTTAATTCCCGGGCTTCTCCTTTACGGAAACGTTTCATATTGATGTTCTTTTAAATATGTTGACTTATATTAGAAATTGTGTTATAATGATATCATATAGAAACATATACGAGGAGAGTCAACTATGAAGATCTCAAGAAAAAATGCAAAAAGGATCATAGCTTTAGCCACTGCGGTTATCTCAGCAGCATTTATGATGACCTCATGCGGAAGCAATGACAGTTCATCAAAGTCTGGCGAAACTGCTAATGCTGCGCTTTCCATTCAAGAGCAAAAGGTAATTGATTCTCCGGAATGGCTCACAAAGCTTGACGCTGTTAAGGACACAGACCAGATCATTGTCGTTGCCGGTGTGGGAGATACTACAGCCTATGTCAGTATGCACGAAAAAAACAAAGACGGTAAATGGGAAATGATCCTGCAAATGCCCGGCTACATTGGACTGGAGGGCATGGGCGATGCAGACTGCGATCACGCAA
>ODAJ011991598.1_pt1 | contig 11537 bp, 11 predicted proteins | sample 1539241 | NCBI WGS metagenome assembly ODAJ01 (sample SAMN02144231, study PRJEB22623) | gut metagenome | biome: sheep rumen | host: Ovis aries | place: New Zealand | reverse complement strand
GCGGAGATGACGAGCACCTTGTCTGCAAGCGGATCGAGAAATTTGCCGAAGTCCGTGATCTCATTGCGGGAGCGTGCCAGCTTGCCGTCGATCGCATCGGTGACAGAGGCGATCACAAAGATCACAAGCGAGACAAGATAGTGCGCGGGGAATCTCCAGAAAAAGCAGATGACAAAGATCGGTACCAGCAGCACACGCGCCAGTGTCAGCTTATTCGGTGTATTCAACTTGAGATCACCTCGCCTATCAAATCATAATCTGCCGTGTCTGTGATCTGAGCGGTCACAAACTGCCCGATCGCATACTGTCCCTCATCTGCGGCAATGAGCAGCCGCCCGTCAATATCGGGAGCATCCGCGGCTGTGCGGGCAATGCAGCAGCCGCTCCATGTATCATATCCTTCGATCACCGCTTCTGTGACAGTGCCGACGCGGGCAGCGTTCAGTTCTGCGGAGATTGTCATTTGCTGTTCCATCAGAAGATCGGCGCGTTTCTGCCGGATCTCCTCGTCCACCTGATCGGGCATTCTTGCCGCGACGGTGTTTTCCTCCTGCGAATAGGCAAAGCAGCCCATGCGGTCAAAGCGCATTTCTTCGACAAATTCCGAGAGCTCCGTGAAGTCCTCCTCGGTCTCTCCGGGGAAGCCGACCAGCAGCGTTGTGCGGAGCGTGATGCCCGGGACGCGGTCTCTGAGCTTTCTGAACAGTGCACGCAGCGTGTTGACATTGCCCTCTCTGCGCATGGCCTTGAGCACTCTGCCGGAGCAGTGCTGGATCGGAATATCGAGATACTTGACGATCTTCTCCTCCCGCGCGATGACATCAATCAGCTCATCGGTGATGCGCTCGGGGTAACAGTAAAGCACGCGGATCCAGCGGAAGCCGTCGATTCTGCAAAGCTCCGTCAGGAGCTCCGGGAGCATGGATTTGCCGCCGTTCAAGTCCTCGCCGTAACGGGTCGTATCCTGCGCGATGACGACCAGCTCCGTGACGCCGCGCCCTGCGAGCGCACGCGCCTCCGCGAGCACATCCTCTATCGGGACAGAGCGGTATTTGCCGCGGATCTGCGGGATGGCGCAGTAGGTGCAGCCGTTGGAGCAGCCCTCCGCGATTTTCAGATAGGCAAAGAACGGAAGCGTTGCCAGCAGGCGTTCGCCTGTCAGGGGCATATTGCACTTCGGCGCAAAGCGTGTGACGCGGCTGCCGCCCGTGATCTCATCGAGCACCTTGCAGATCTCCGTCTGGTCGCCGATGCCGATGACGGCATCCACCTCGGGAAACTGCTCTGCGACCTCCTGCTTATAGCGCTCGGCGAGACAGCCTGTGACGACAATGCCCTTCAGCGTGCCCGCTTCCTTGAGACCGATGATCTCTAAAATTGTGTCGATGGCCTCCTCCTTTGCCGACTGGATGAAGCCGCAGGTATTGATGACTGCAATGTCGGCGTCGGCGGGGTCTGCTGTGAGCGAATAGCCGCCCTTTTCGAGCAGGGCAAGCATGCGCTCGGAGTCTACTAAATTCTTGGCACAGCCAAGCGAGATCATACTGACTGTCATGAGATGCTCCTAAAATATACTTACTCCCAGAACCAGTCCGGGGTGTTGCCGAAATCCTCTGCGAGTGCTGCCGCGTAGGTATCGCGGGCGGACACGCAGCATGCCGCAAAGCGCGTGAGGATGTCCTTTGCCGTTTCAGGGTCGGTGCCTGCGTAATCCAGCGACGGGAACGGCAGCTCTCTGAGGGCGAAATTGCAGCCCGTCACCTCCAGCCAGACACGGAATTCACCGAAGGAGGAGACCCGCTGCACATGGGCTTCATAGCAAAAGCCGTGTGCGTCGGTGCAGGCATAGCAGGAGAGCCAGCCGGGGTATCCCTTCACTTTGACGAAGCCTGTCCCGCGGAAGAGCCGGTCGAGCAGCGCGGTCTTTGCATGCTGCTCTGCGTCCCGCATCCCGGCGGTCGGATTGATCGGCGCCGGCATTGCCGCACGGATCTGTGCGCTGAGTGCCGTGCGGTGTGTTTCTTCGAGTGTATGCAGCCGTTCCCATTCCGCCGCGTCATCAAAGACACAGACGCGGTTTTTCAGCTCCGGCTCGCCGAGATAGGGCGCGAGCTTTGCAAGAATCTCCGAGGTATCCCGCGGGGCATCCCCGCCTGTGACCTCGATGCAGAGGGAGACAGACACCAGCTTTCTGCCGTCGCCGTACCTGCGGGAGAGCCGCACGGAGTTGCAGTACATGTATTCGGGGATCAGGAACGGATTGCGGAAGCGCCGTTCGCTGCGGAATTCCGGCATGGCATCGTCCCGGCTGTCTTGAAACCAGCGGATGCCGCCGAGGACAAGCGTGCAGAACGGGAAATTCAGCGTGTGCGGGATCTTTGCAAAGAGCGTGCAGATTTCAGCGCGGTCGCTTTCCTCCGCGAAGATTTTGCCCGCATTGTATGCCGCGGGATCGGGGTCTGCGCTGGTGAAGCCGTGCATGAACTCACCATCCTGCACATATTTGCAGAGAAACGGGTATTGTGCCGCTGCCTTCTGCGGCACGCTCTCCCCGGCAGCATAGACGGAGAATGCGGTTTTCGGCGCCGCAAAGCCGGTCTCCGCGAGCATATCGGTCAGATAGGGCGCCGCCTTTGCAAAGGTCACCCTGTCTGCGAGATTGAAATCATAGGTATCAAAGACGCGCATCATGAGGCGGGGGTTCCTTTCTCCGGCTGTGACTGCGGCTGCGCTTCGAGATATTCCCGCAGTGCCTCCGCGCGGCTGAGCGGCATGCAGATGCGTTCGCTCATGCCCTCCTTGTGGACATAGATCTCATACTGCTCATTCTTCCGCTGATAGCCGCCGTCGGAGATGCGCTTGCTGCGGATATCGGATACCGTGAATGTACGGACGCCCTGTGTGAGCGTGCGGTAGGTAAATTCCCCGGCGGATGTGTCGCATTCGAGCACCCAGAAGATAAGGTGCAGCGAGAAGCCGACACCCGGGAGCATCAGCAGGATGCCGAGGATGATCCTGCCGATCAGGAGCCCGAGCAGGAGTCCGATCAGCAGCAGAATGCCTGCGATCAGCAAATGAAACGGCGTTGTCTGCCGGACAGTGATCTTTCTCTCCATCAGTCTCCCTCCTCCTCCTGAGAAGCGTAATAATCTTCGATCGCAAAACGGATCTGCTGATAGGTAAATCCCCGCCGTACGAGCGCCGCCGTGACCTTCTCGATCGCCTTGCGGTCATCGGGGTCGGAGAGATACCGCGCATATTTTTTATGCAGGAGCTCTGAAAGCATCTCCGAAATGCGCACGGGGTCATCAAACTCCGCGAGCGCATCGTCGATGTCGGTCTGCGAGAGACCGCGGTGCCGCATCTCATATTCCGCGCGCCGGATGCCGTATTTCTTCCCCTCGACAAAATGCCGCGCAAGCTGCTCTGCGTAGCGGGCATCGTTCAGGAAGCCGTATCGCGTGAGCTTTTCGAGCGCTTTGAGGACAGCATCCTCCTCTGCGTTCTGCGCGTGCATGAGCTTGTCGTAGAGCTCGCGGTAGGAGTATCCGCGCTTTTCGAGCAGATAGAGCCCGTATTCATAGGCGCGGTGCTCCGCGGCACGGTGCCGGAGCCTTGCGATGTCCGCCGCAGAGAGGGAATCCCCCGTGTGCAGGGCGGCTTCCGCCAGCAGGTCGGCATGCAGCCAGAGCTTCTGCCCGTCGTCGAGCGTCACCTCAAAGAGCTTGCTCTTCGACGGTGAAACAGATGTGATGATCATTCCTCAGGCGAAAACTCTTCAAAGTTTTCATCGGAATCCGCGGTGCTTTCTGCGAGCGCGGCGCCGGTCTCTGCCGCTGCCTGCTCTGCCTTCGACTTTGCGCCGGAGACTGCCGCATCCTTCTTGTTCTTCTTCGAGGCGAGCACGAGGTTATCCTTCATCTCGAGGATCTTCTGCTCGACCTCTGCCTCAAATGCGGGATCCGATTCCAGCAGCTCCTTGACGGCATCTCTGCCCTGACCCAGCTTGCGGTCGCCGTAGCTGAACCAGGAGCCGCTCTTGTGGATGATATCAAGCTCCACGGCCAGATCGAGCACCTCGCCGATGCGGGAAATGCCCTTGCCGTACATCAAATCGAATTCACACTCACGGAAGGGCGGTGCGACCTTGTTCTTCACGACCTTGACGCGGGTGCGGCTGCCGATGACCTCCGCGCCGTTCTTGATCGCCTCACCCTTGCGCACCTCCATGCGGACGGATGCGTAGAACTTGAGCGCTCTGCCGCCCGTGGTGGTCTCGGGGTTGCCGTACATGACGCCGATCTTCTCGCGGATCTGATTGATGAACACTGCGACGCAGTTCGATTTGGAAATAACAGGGGTCAGCTTGCGCATGGCCTGCGACATGAGGCGCGCGAGCATACCGACATGGGAGTCGCCCATTTCGCCTTCGATCTCTGCACGGGTCGTCATTGCCGCAACGGAGTCGATGACGATGACATCAATCGCGCCGGAGCGCACGAGTGCTTCCGCGATCTCCAGTGCCTGCTCACCGCTGTCCGGCTGGGAGACCAGCAGGTTGTCGATGTTGACGCCGAGCGCTTCCGCATAGACAGGGTCGAGCGCATGCTCCACATCAATAAACGCCGCTTCGCCGCCCTGTTTTTGTGCCTCTGCGATGATCTGGAGCGCAACGGTCGTCTTGCCGGAGCTTTCCGGGCCGTAGATCTCGACGATGCGCCCGCGCGGGACACCGCCGATGCCGAGTGCCATATCGAGGGTCAGGGAGCCGGTCGAGATCGCCTGCACATTCGCTGTGGTGCGCTGACCGAGCCGCATGACGGCACCTGCGCCGTACTGCTTTTCGAGCTGTGCGATGGCGTTCTTCAGCGCCTTCTCGCGCTCCTCTTTGCTTGCGGGAACGACCATGCCGTTCTGCTTCTTCTTGAGATCCTGCTTTGCCATGTGTGTATCTTTCCTTTCTATCGTATAGACTGTTCGCCTTTGAATCCGAGTATTACGCGCGCGACGCCGTTTAAGTCGGCGATCTGCTCAATGCCGGTGAAGCCGTTTGCGCGGAGAATCTCCGCCACGGCGTCTGCCTGCCCGATGCCTGCTTCATATGCGAGAAGCCCGCCCGGTTTCAGCGCGCTCTTCCATTTTTCCGTGATGATGCGGTAGAAGCAGAGGCCGTCTTCTCCGCCCGCGAGTGCCGTCTCCGGCTCATATGTGACCTCCGGCTGCAAATGCCGCATGTCCTCTGCCGTGAGATAGGGCGGGTTGCTCACAACGGCGTCCAGCCCCCGGAACAGCCCGTACACAGCGGGATCGGTCACATCGCCGTGAAAGAACTGCACGCCGAGCGAAAGCTGCATTTCATTGATGACGGCATACTGCATGGCATCATGGCTTTTCTCGATGCCGATGATCTCCGCGTCTCTCCGCTGCGATTTCAGCGCGAGGGCAATGCATCCGCTGCCGGTGCAGAGATCTGCAATCTCCGGCTTCGGCGTCTGCGGCAGACGGCTGAGCACCGCATCCACCAGTGTTTCCGTGTCGGCACGCGGGATGAGCACCCCTTTGCCGACTCTGAGCGTCAGCCCGTAGAATTCCCATGTGCCGAGCAGATATTGCAGCGGCTCATGCTGTGCGCGGCGGCGGGCGGTCTCCCTTGCCTTTTCCGCATCCGGGATATCCTCCGCGATCCACTGTGCTTCCAGCGCGGCGTCTTCGATGCCGCCTGCCTCCAGAATGTCCGTGAGCTCCCTGCGGAGCACGGGGTCTGTGATTTTCATATTATATCCTGTCAGAATTTGTATTTGCTGCCGAGCACTGTGATCAGCAGCGCTTCGAGATCTTCGGGCGTGCCCTCCCGGAACATATGATCCATGATAATGACCGCGCCGAGCGAGTCGAGCGTCAGCTTGAAATATCCCTTGCGGCGCTTTGCCGCGCGGACATTCGCATAGCTGTAATCGCTGTGTGAGGAATAACTGCGGCGCGTGAAGTCGCAGGTGAATTTCTCCGCCGAAAATGCCCAGACAGCGACCGGGGCATCCTTTGCCCAGCGCCTTTGCTTCATAAAGGGCATCCGCAGGATGTAAAGCGCCGCAAGCAGGGCGACCATGGCGGGGAGAATATAAAACTGCGGCAGCCGGAGCGCACGCAGGAGCAGCCCCTCAGCGGCAAGCGTCCGGAGCGTGCTGAGCAGGCGGTATCCCGCGAAGATGAGCAGCCCGATCCAGAGATACTCAAACGGCTGATTCCATGCAACAGCGCGTGCATAGGCGAGATCATAGCGGTTTTCGGTCACAATCATCGGTGTTTACCATTCATCATCCTCGAGATTTTCGGGGATGCAGGGGGTCATTGCGGCAATCGCGCATTCGATCTGCGAGGCATCCGGCTCTCTTGTCGTGATGCGCTGCACCCAGAGCCCGGGCGCGGAGAGGATCTTTGTCAGGATGTTTTCCCTGCGGCCTGCGTAGCGGATGACTTCATAGCTGACGCCCATGATGACCGGCAGAATCGCCAGCGAAAAGAGCACGCGCTGCCATGTGATGTCAAACGGATTGAAGCAGCCGAAGAAGATGCTGATGATCAGCACAAGGAAGATGAAGCTGGTGCCGCAGCGCGGGTGGAACCGGCACTGCTTCTTCACATTCTCGACGGTGAGCGGGAGCGCTGCCTCAAAGCAGGCGATGGTCTTGTGCTCTGCGCCGTGATATTCATAGGTGCGGCGGACGGATTTCATGCAGCCGGTGAATGCCATATAGCCGATGAAGATCGCCATCTTGACAAGACCCTCCGCGCAGGAGCGGATGATGTGGCTTTCGGTCAGCGGCTTGATAAGCCCGACCGTGAAGCGCGGGAGCCAGAGGAACAGTCCGAAGGCGATGACGATGCTCAGCACGGCAGCGATCCCCATGATGATGCCGAAGATCTTGTCGCCCAGCTTGTCATCAAGCCACTGCTCAAATTTGCTCGGCTCCTCGTAGTCATAGTGCTCGCTTGCCTTGACAAGATACTCCCATCTGCGGGCAATCGTGTCGTCGTCGGGTTCGCCGGGCGGGATATATGCCGGGTCTTCCTTTGCTTTTTCCTCGTCCAGACGCTTCCGCTCCGCTCTGTACCATTCCGCGAACCTTATCTTCTGCTCGTCTTCTTCGAGCTTGTCGATCTTCTGCTCCTTTTTCCATTTGCAGTAGTCGTCGATCTCCTCGTCCATCTGCTTTTCCGCAGATTTCATCATGCACTTGTAGCCGCCGACTGCGGAATCAAAGAAGCCGTAGACACCGCGCACGAGCGGGATCCTTGTGTACCACGGACGCAGGAGCTTCTTCTCTCCGGTCTTCGGATCGGTTGTCCACTCTGCGGGGAGATCCCATGTTTCGAGGTCGATCTCGCCGTTCGGGAGGCGGCAAGCCATTGCGCCGCGGAACGCGCCCTTCATCATGACGCCCTCAATGAGCGCCTGCCCGCCGATCTTTGAACGGTGGGCGTATTCTGCTTTTGCGGCTGCGAGTGCCGCGTCTTTTTCAGCCATTGTTCCCTGTATCCTTTCGGGGAGCTGCCTGCGGGGGCATCAGCCTTCCTTCGGCTTTGCCGGGAGCGTGATGATGACGGTCGTGCCGACACCCTCCTCGCTCTCAAGCTCCAGTGTGCCCTTGTGCAGCGAAATGATCTCATCGGCGACTGCCAGCCCGATGCCGGAGCCGCGCTTGGTGTGGTTCGGTTTATAGAATTTTGTCTTGACCTTCGCAAGATCGGACTGCTTGATGCCGCAGCCGGTATCCTGCACGGTGATGCGGACGAGGGTGTCGTTTTCTGCCGCCTCTGCGGTGACTGCGACGAAGCCGCCCTTCTCGGTGTATTTGATCGCGTTGTCGATGACATTGATGAAGACCTGCCGGATGCGGTTCTTGTCGCCGATGATGAACGGCAGGTTCTCGGGCTCGGAGTAGGTCAGGCGGATGTCATCCTTCTTTGCGCGCTCCATATAGATGAGCACCGCGTCGCCGAGCTCGGCAAGCACATCCATTGTTGCCATTTGCAGCGTGAAGTGTCCGCTCTGCATGCGGGAGAAATCAAGCAGCTCCTCGACCATTTCCGAGAGGCGCTCTGTCTCGCCGACGATGACGCGCAGACCCTTCCGCATCATTTCAGGATCGGCGGGCTCAGCCGCTTCCCCTTCGCTCGGGGGCTCTGCCATGTAGGTGAGCGTTTCCGCCCAGCCCTTGATCGCCGTGAGCGGCGTGCGGAGCTCGTGCGAGACGGAGCTGATGAATTCGTTTTTCATGGTCTCAGCGGTCGAGAGCTCGTCTGCCATGTGGTTGATGCCGCGGCAGAGCTCACCGATCTCATCCTCGCTCTCCTGCCGGATGCGTGCGCTGAAATCGCCCTGTGCAAATTTTTCCGTGTTCGCGTTGATCTCGCGGATCGGGCGCAGAATCAGTCCGACGAAGTAGAGGTCGGAGAGACCGAGCAGCAGCAGGATCGCAACTGCCAGCAGCGTCATCCAGAGGACAAATGCGCGGATGGTCTCGTCGATGGTTTCCAGCGATGTGACAACACGGATCGCGCTGTATTCGCCGCTGATCTCCGTGATCGGGATGCTGACCGCCATGATGCGTTCGCCGTTTTCGGTGACAGATGTGCTGTAACCGTAGCTGCCGGTGCCGTGCATCGCGGCATCGTAGTCCGGCATGCTGATCTCGTAGTCGGGAGAGAATCCCGAGGAGGTGAGGACGATCATCCCGTCATAGTCGATCGCCATGAGCTCCATTTTGTCCTTGTCGGAGAAGGTCTCAAGCGTGCGGCGCAGCTCCGTGTTGAGATTTGTGCCCGAGGCGCGCGCGTAGTTTGTCAGGACGCCGTTGACGGCATTGATCTTTGAGACCATGTAGGTGCGCGCGGAGTTATAGAAATAGCTCTGCACGCCGTAGATCAGCGCCAGCTCGATCGCCAGCAGGATCAGCACGATCACGCCGAGGTTATTGAGGATCCAGCGGCGGGTAATGCTTTTTTTCGCCATGATGCGGCGTCTCCTTTACCGGCGGTTATCCGGGTTCTCTTCCCACTTGTAGCCGTAGCCCCAGATTGTGATGATATACTTCGGATCGGAGGGGTCATCCTCGATCTTCATGCGGATGCGGCGGATGTTGACATCGACGATCTTGTTGTCGCCGTAGTAGCTGTCGCCCCAGATATGCGAGAGAATGCTTGCACGGTCAAGAGCGGTGTTCTTGTTGTTGAGGAAATATTCGAGGATCTGGTATTCCACCTGTGTGAGGTCGATCGGCTTGCCGTTCTTGGTGATGGTGCGGCTCTTGAGATTGAGCACGAACGGGCCCGATTCGAGCACAGTGGTCTTCTCGGTCTTCATGAAGCTCATGCAGACTCTGCGGTAGATCGCATCGACGCGGGCGGTGAGCTCCGAGGGTGCAAAGGGCTTGGTGATGTAGTCATCTGCGCCGATCATCAGACCGTTGACCTTGTCCATCTCCTGCGCCTTTGCCGTCAGCATGATGATGCCGATGGTGGAGGAGCGCTCTCTGAGCCGCTTGCAGACGGTGAATCCGTCGATGCCGGGCATCATGATGTCGAGCAGCGCAATGTCGAAATTGCCGTTCTCCTGATCGAACATGGTGAGGGCGTCCTCGCCGCAGCTCACATCGACCACTTCGTAGCCTGCGCGCTTCAGATTGATGACCACAAATTCGCGGATGACATCCTCATCCTCACAGACCAGTACACGCTTCATTCAAAGCACCTGCCTTTCATTCGGTTCATAGGTATTTCATTGCAAAGAGCAGCTCGCTCTGTGTCAGTGTGAGCGAGGCGCTGCCGGATTCTGCATTCGCGAGGTAATAGCTGCCGCCGCGCTTCTGGATGAGCAGATAGCCGTTTTCCTGTAAGGTATCTGCCTGCACGGGATCTGTTACAGTGCGGAGCCGCAGCAGCGGGGCGCGGAGCACGGGGCTGCCGTCCTCCTTCTGTGTATCGGGATCATATTCATAGAAGACGATCTCCTCATCCTCCGGGACTGCCGTGACCCTGCGCTCCCAGCGCTTGGGCATCAGGAAGACATAGCCTTCCTGCACGGCGTAATAGGAGGAATATTCGCGCATCAGCACGCCGCCCCGGCAGAGATACCAGTTTGTCATGCTGAGCGGAGAGCCGTCCTCGACATTTGCATAGCCGTAGAAAACAGTCTGCACCGGGATCTCAGGCTCTCCGTCGCCGTTCAGGTCTGCTGTCAGGAGACCCGCAGGGCGGGAAGTATTCGGGAAGCGGTCGGGGCTGTCAGTATAAATGAGCGACAGCGCGTTGTCTGCATAGGAGAGCACGACCGTCTGCGCGGTGGTCGCGCCGGAGCTGCCGTCCACGAAGAATGCGGGGATCTGCCCGATGCCGTTTGATGCAGGCACAGCGCCGTATCCGATCGAGCTGATCTCGGTGACGGTTTCCGGGAGCGGTGCTGTCGATTGCAGATAGCTGCCGCTCTCATCCAGTGCATAGACGGTCGCCGATGCCGTTGCGGAGGTCGTGGAGCCCGAAAGCACCAGAAGCTCGCGTGTGCCGTTGCCGTCAAGATCCGTGACGCTCATGCGGGAATAGGGCAGCGAGAGCGTGCGGGTCAGCGCTTTGTCGTCATAATGCAGCACCTCCGCGGTGCGGTTTGCGCCGTCTACAACGCTGTATCGGATGACGAGATTCTTACGCGGATTGGTGCCGAGCTGTTCCACATCAATGCGCTCGACCTCAGCGCCCGCAGTCGGGTATTCCGCCATCGCGCGCCATGTACCGTCCTCCTGTGCCAGCAGTCCGAGCCGCAGACGGTTTTCATCCTCTGTGCTCCGGCTGCTCTCGTAAAAGACGATCGCTTCGTCCTGTCCGTCGCCGTCAAGATCCTCGACTGTAAAAGCGGAGAGCCGCTCGCCGGATTTCGGATATTTCAGGCTGACAGAGCTGCCGACCGCCGCCTGTAAGGCACGGTAGATATTCTCCTGCTCGACCGTCAGACGCGGCGGGGAGAGCATCGTTTCGACATTGCCGGAGAATGCGCAGGACGGAAGCTGCACCGTCAGAAACGCGGCAAGCATGCCGCTCAGCAGTCTGCGGATCATTTCGTCTCGGCGGTACGCTCCGCCAGCGGGACATAGGCAGTTGTTTTGGTGATGGATTTATATGCCGGGCGGATGATTCTGCCGCCGGTCAGCACTTCTTCGATGCGGTGTGCCGCCCAGCCCGCGATGCGCGAGACTGCAAACATCGGTGTCAGCAGGTCGCTCGGAATGCCGAGCATCTCATAGACAAGACCGGAGTAGAGGTCCACATTTGCACAGACATTCTTTGCCGCGGCTCTTGCGGATTTTTCGCGCACAAGCTCCGGCGTGATGCGTTCGATCGCGCTGAGAAGCTTGAAATCACGCTCATGCTCTGTGCCCTTTGCCAGCTCGTAGGCCTTCTCCTTGAGCAGCAGCGCACGCGGATCGGAGAGGGTATAGACCGCATGACCCATGCCGTAGACAAGCCCTGCGCCGTCGCCCTCCTCG
>ODAJ012099802.1_pt1 | contig 11541 bp, 8 predicted proteins | sample 1539241 | NCBI WGS metagenome assembly ODAJ01 (sample SAMN02144231, study PRJEB22623) | gut metagenome | biome: sheep rumen | host: Ovis aries | place: New Zealand | reverse complement strand
CCGAGGTCATTTAATGTACTCCGCAAATTGCGGCGCCTTAAATTTGTGGAGCTAGCGGGAGTCGAACCCGCGTCCAAACAAGGAACACTTATGCTTTCTACGCGCTTATCTTGGTTTTGGTTTTCGTCCGGCGGCAAGACCCAAGCCACCAACCTCCGGCTTATCTGCTAAGTTTTCGAGGCCGTATCGCAGCGTGCGACCTCTATTCCGTGTATTTCTGCACCGCTTGATCCTTTCAGCCCACAGACCCGGCTTGGAGCGATGTCCCGTTCAGGCGCCTTGCGCCCGAATACGCCAATCTACTATACTTCGATTAGGCAGCGAGAGCATAAGAAGTGTTGCCAGTTATAGTTTGAAGATGATATTAACGAGCGTATCCTCGATGCTCGGCGTGCTTACACAACTATTCTACCTGCTGTCAAAACCAGATAGCCCCTCGCGCGGGCAACTCTTGCCCGCGCTCTCAGCGCTTACTCGGCGCTCTCTGCCGGTTGCTCGGCTACAGGTGCAGTCTGCTCTACCTGAATCACGGACTGGTCGTCGGCTGCCTCATCCTGACCCCTGCTGAAACCTACTGCGGCGATCGAGAACACTACAATCAGCGCAATGATCGTCCAGGTCGCTTTCTCCAGAAAATCAGCCGTCTTAGGCGCACCCATCACCTGGTTTCCGCTCGCAAAACCGGCTGCCAATCCGCCGCCCTTGCTGTTCTGAACCAAAACGAGGAGCGTCAGCAGAACTGCAGCGATGACAATTAGAATGGTAAGAAATATGTACATGGTCTTTTAAATTTTAGTTTTCTGTATCAAATTTTACATCTTCAGCCAAATCGACTGCAAAGGTACAACAAAAAATCGATATATGCAAATAAAAGAACAAAAAAAATGCCAAAATTACGGAAACAGCCCCGCATTTCTGCGGAGCTGCCTTTCTTTTGTCCCCCTTTTCGGGGTACCTTAGCGTTTATGCATCGTGCAAGAATGTGCGATTTTACAAACGTACACCCAGTACATTGTACTTCACGCCGTTCTTCTCGATGATCAGCATGCCGTTCTTGAGAATCTTAACGGCTTTTGCCTCACCTGCCACCTCGTCGATAGCGGTTCCGGAGTTCGGTGCGATAAAGATGCAATGCGCATACCAGTCTTCGCCGCCTGCATAGTCCGGACGGAAATAGATGTCCTTCACGCCGGCATGAGCTGCATCAACTACATAGTTATTGTCCGTTCCGTTCGGGTACCAGGTCGTGATGGCATCGTTCTCTACGTAAACCACTTTGAGAGAATCTTCGGCCGCCAATGTAACGCCTGCAAGAACATACTCACCGCCCTCGCCGTTTGCTACGAACAGACGCTCTGCGGCAGGAGTCCAGTCGTACTTGTCACCAACGAGATAGTAACCGTTAGTCAGCTTCGGCTCAACTACCGGCTCTTCATTCGCAGGAATATAGAAATATCCGCCAAAGGCAGCCCACTCGGCTTTGTAATCCGGTTGGAAGTAGATAGTCTTCTCGCCTGCGTGAGCAGCGTCAACAGCATAGTTGTCACCCTCGGGATACCAAGTGATAATAACGCCGTTCTCTACACGAACAACCTTCAGAGAGTCATCTACTGCCAATGTAGCACTTACCATGTATTCGTTTGCATTTTCCGGATTAACCGTAAGAATACGCTCTGCGGCAGGAGTCCAGTTGTACTCGTCACCAACGAGATAGTAACCGTTAGTCAGCGTCGGCTCTACTACCGGCTCTTCGCTCGGAGTGAAGGTAACATTAGAGACAACGATTGCAGAAGAACCGGTAATAGTTACATCGCCTGCCGGAACAGCGATAGCCTGGGTCTCAACGTTCAACTGTTGATCGTGCGGATCCGTAGTACCGTTGTTTCCGCGAGAGGTCCAGTACTCGGTCTGCTCGCCGTTTACAACGAGGTAGCGTTTTACTGCGCTAGTGCTTGCCTTCGAACCGGTGTCGGAGAACTTCACAGTGATTGTACCAGCTACGGTAGTCTTGAAACGGAGCGTACCAGCCTGGCAGTACTGATTCTTGCGGATAGGATACTCACCTTTGAATGCCATAGTAGCCGCATCGAAGCCCTCAGCGAAAGTCATGAAGTCTGCTGAGTAATTCGCATAGACCATTTCGTCATTCTTGCTCGGCGTTGATTCATCGGTCAGTTGAATACCTTCATTGTTATAGAGTGCATTCTCGGTATTGGCAGTGATCTTGGAGAAATCCCAAGTGGTAGCTGCGCTTACAGCCTGCAGTTCAACGACTACCGGCTCTTCGTTTGCAGCAATATAGAAATATCCGCCAAAGGCAGCCCAATCGGCTTTGTAATCCGGCTGGAAGTAGATAGTCTTCACGCCAGCGTGCGTAGCGTCCACGGGATATTCGTTATCCATACCATCCGGATACCAAGCGACGATAGCGTCGTTCTCTACCTTAACCACCTTGATGCTTTGACCCTCTGCAAGAGTAGTAGTGAGTTTATACTCACCCTCGGTGTCCGGGTTAGCAGCGAAGAGGAGGGCAGCGCTCAGAGTAGCTACGTCCCAGCCGTTCTGGCCGATGAGGTAGAAACCGTTAGCCAGCGTCGGCTCTACTACAACCGGCTCTTCGCCATATACAGACCACTCGCCGGTAACTTTGTTGCCTTCGCCTATCCATTGTGCAGTAGCGGAAGTGATGGTGTAGAGATCCTTGTCTGCAGGAATCTCCAGATCCTCTGTTTGTGCTCCCCAGTTAAGGCAATCTTCTGTGTTGCAATCATTCGGATTGAAACGTGTGAAGATGACGGTGTTATAGAGTGCGGTGTCAATCTCTGCTTTCCAGAGATCGGTCTCGCCTTCTACCGGTGTCATGCGTACGCCCGGGAATTCTGCGTTCTTTGCCTCTCCCTTGAATGCGTAGATACCTACAGCAGCGTTTCCATCTTTCCACCAATCTTGAGCTACCTTGCAATAGAGGGTCTTCGTGGTCGGCTCTACTACCGGCTCTTCGCCGCCTTGGGAAGCTTTGAGCACATAGAATGTCAATTCTGCGCCCTTGTAGTTAGTAGCGTTCTCCGTGTTATACGTTCTCCAATCACTACCATTGTTGTCGTACGGACCCACAAAACGGGTGCCTGTAGTTACTTTCAACAATTTTCCAAGGTCTCCCATTACAAACTTATCGTTCGCGGAGTTTGCATTGCCGATACGCAAACCGGTGTTTGTGGACAAACCGGTAAGGTACATGCGAATTTCCTCGCTACCCTCCTGATAGAATTTGTAATTGTCACCACTCTTGACAAGTGTCCATGCCAAGTCTTGCAAAGAAGAACCTTCCGGAGCGGTAATAGTTGTTACACCGTCAGCGGTGGTCACCTCGCAAATCTTCTTTGCGGGATTTGAAGTGGTCGCCGTGGACGGCAATGCGACATTCGTAGCAGCCGTCGAATTACTGATGATGACAAGTGTCGAACCATCAGCAATGTCTGCCAAAGCCTTCGCCTCCCATTGGGGATTTTCAGGCAATGTCGCCATCATGCTTGCTGCAAAGAGAATTGCAGTGAATAAAGAAAAAATCTTTCTCATGATACTTTGATTTTAGTTAATAATGTTAGTTAATAATAAGTATAGTAGTTATACTTGTTAGATTTTCCGTTAGACAAAAAGGTTAATTTATATAGTCTTTCCAATTCCGCTGCAAAGGTAAACATTTTTTTTTGAATATGCAAATAAATTTACAGTTTTTTGTATTTTGGCATTTGTTTAAGTCCAAAATGCCCTACAAAGCCCCAAAAAAGATCAAAATGAAAAATGAAAAATGAAAAATTAATAAATTCTGAACAGGTAATAAGTAGGTAATAAGTAGGAAATAAGTCCGTTTTAACCCTGTTTGGTTAGTTGGCTTTGGATTTAGCTTTAGCGGCTTTTCTGGCTTCGCGTCTATAGTACCGAATAGCGGGTTCGACAAGCCGGTAGAAGATCACCCGTCTGCGTAAAAAAAAGCAGCCTGCATTGCTGCAAGCTGCTTATCTCCCTTCCTTTTAGGGTGAAGAGCTCTGCTCGATCGGACGTCCGGTGGACATCCGTAGAACATATGGGGTTAGGCTTACTTAACCTCTGCGCCGAGAGCGTTGAAGATCTTGCCGTCACGGAGGATCAGTACCTGGCCGTCACGGATCACCTTCTCAGCCTTGACAGCAGCCTCTGCGTTGTCGATAGCGGTCGGAATGCTGAACGTGGTCGTGATAGTAACATCCGCTGCCGGCATCTCGAACGTGATCGGTGCACCCGGAGCACTCTGATGAATCTCTTCGCCGTTTACGGTGCAGTTCATTACGATGTAACCCTCTGCGGGAGTGAAGGTCAACTCTACTTCCTCGCCCGGGATACCCATCTTGAACGGAGCTGCTACAGTACCGTTCTCTACCTCTGCGCAGTTGATTGCGAACAACTCAGGAGCCTGAAGTTCTTCGCCGATCATAATCTGCTGGAAGACAACGGCATTGGGGTCCATCATCTTGATGCTGATGAGTTCGTCTGCCTCACCTGCCGTGTGGGTGTACACCTTGCCGGTGATTACCATATCAGCATATTCGCCACCGTTGATAGAAACGTTCGGAGTCTTCTTGATCTCGCCGAACTTGATGGTTACGGTATTGCCGGCTGCCAAGCGGAAGTTGAGCAGCGCGCCATTCTGTTTAACTTTCAGACCCAGATAAGCGTAGTTACGCATGCCGTCATCTTTTACACTGAGAGAGTCAAGCGAACCGGTGATGTTGCTTGCATAGCCGAGTGTACCGAGTTGAGCGATGATGTCGTAGCCCTTACTATTCTCCATTACGGCTTTCTCGATATTGATGGACTCGGCATACTTGTTCTCGAATTTAGCATAATAGGTAGTAGCCTCATCGATGACCTCTGCAGCCATGTCGGCTACAGCGTGCTCGTCAGCGAGGTCAGCGTTGCTGTACCAGCCCAAGAAGGTCGCCAGATTCTTGTTCTGGTATTGTGCATACTCAGCCGGGTTGTCGTTAACGGCTACGTTCTCCGTACCGAGAACCGTCTCGCCGTCCATGTAGGTAACCACAACGGAAGCAGCCTTCGCCAAAGTGATGGTATAGGTGTTCTCGCCAATAGTAGCTTGTGCTTGCCATTCGCCTTCAACCTCAGTAGCAGTAACCTTGATGCTATCGTTGGTGCTTACCGGCTCGGTCTCGCCCTCATAGTATATGTCGCTGTGCTTAACGAAAGCAACTACCGGAGCGTTAACATAAGAAGGTTCGGTGATTGTCAAGGTACCTTCGCTAATCAGTTGAGTTACAACGGGGTCAGGCAATGACACGCCATCAATAGCTGCACCTACGAGAGCAACGTCTGCGTGATCAACCGGTACAGGACGGATAACAGAAATGGAGTTAACTACAGCGTTCCATGCATTATCAGCTGTACGAACGATGTAGAGGGCATTCTTGCCATTAACAGCTGCGGGGAGAACGAATTTGTTGTCACCGGATACACCGGCAACGCCTGTGTTAAGAATGACATTCTCTGCTGTACTCTCGGCGTAAATGATGAGTACGGCTGCAGAACTATTCTCTGCTCCGATGTTAACAACAAGAGTATCGCCTTCTTGGAAATTACCGGAAGCCAGTTGAATTCCGAAATAGCCGTCACTATTGATTTTACCACTACTTTCTGTGCTCTTGTCAGCAGTACCACCAATAAGTCCGGTAACGGTAGCAGTAGTCTTTCCTGTGTGAACAGCCTTGATTAATTCGCCACAAAGAGAAGAAAGAGCCTTGAATGCAATAGGTTCAGAAGCGATCCACTCGCCGGTAGCGTTGTTGGCGTTACGAGCTTTGCAGACGATGCTGTAATCACCGGCATCGGCAGGAGTGAACTCAAATGTCTTAGCAGTTGCGCCTTCTTGGGCGGCATCATTTACGAACCATTGGTAAGCGTCAGCTTTTATATCGGTAGAGGCAGTGAACTCGGCTGCATAACTTGCTGTTCCCCTTGCCGGACCTGCAATAGTTACCTCTGCAACAGGATCTACAATAGCAGCTGCGGGCTCAAATGCAATAGCACTCATATATGTATTACCTTTCTCACCGGTAGGAACTACAGCATAGTAACCGGCTGCTAACTCCTGAGTACCTGTAAATGTATTGGTCTCAGCCGGAATGTCAATAGTAAAAGTACTTGGAGTGAGTCCACTTAGACTAAGTGTCTGGTTTTTAGTGGCAGCGGCTTTATTATTATCGAATTCTGCGTACTGTTCTTCAGAAATGCTATACACATTAATGGTTACGGTGTGCGCATTTTTGGATTCAGCGTGTTTAATCGAGCATGTCAGTTTTGTATTCTCGTTTAAGCGGAAAACAAAACCTCCTTGGTTGGACTGGGTTTTTAATCCGTTGCCATTTGAATAACTATACCCTGAACCTAGACGATACGCATATAAGCCATTAGAAATAACAATAAATCGGCCACCGTTACTTACTTTAGCAGTCGATTCTGATGTTAAATCGTACGACCCTTCTGCCGGTGCGTCATAGGCCAATACGCTTGCACTAAACAAGGTCGCCAGTGCAAATGCAAATAGTTTTAATTTTTTCATAAAGTTAGATTTTTAAATTAAATGAATAATTGGGTTATTTGAATAGCGTTAAGCTATATGATCTCAATACTAAATTGCTATACCTGTTTGCAGAACATCCTCATATAAGGGTGAAGGGTGCGATTTTTCAATAAGAACAGGTTCTATTAGCAAACTTACTTTATCTACATCATGCCATAGGCTCTTCGTTAGCGAGAACCATTCGGATCCTGCCGAAGTAACCACGACCGCAACATCAATATCGCTCTCGGGACGCTGCGTTCCTTTGCTGTAAGAACCATACATATATACCTCTGCTTCGTTGTTCAAACGAGGCATTATGACTTCTTTGTATTTTCTTACTAATTCTATAGCTTCTGCTTTATCCATGATTGTAATTCGCTATCTCCAACCAATATTGTACTTTTTCTTCCTGTGTCATTGTTAATGGTTAAAAACAATTGGGTTATTTGAATAGCGTTTGCTATGTACGTTTATCAAATCAGGTGCAAAGATACATCTTTTTGCGCACATATGCAAATAAAAAAGGAGAAAAAAACAATTTTTCCCCCTTTTCTGTCAAAAAGTTGCATAATGAGTTATGCCTCGATGATGCCTGCCTCGCGCCAGGAAGCGACGGTGGCTTCGACGTCGGTCATTGCCTGCGCGGGCGACACTTCGTACTCGTCGCACAGCGGTTTGCAGAGGTCCGAGGCCTCAAAAGAGCCGTGTGAACGGGTTATCTCCTCCGCTTTTTGCCAGAGGAAAGCGGCGGTCTCGTTGAGGGTGATCATCTTGTTGAAATTGATGAGCGCCATCGACTCGCCAACCAAGATGTACTCGTTGCCTAACTTGCGGAGTCTGAATCCTTCAATCGTTTTCATTGCTAATTAGTTATTTAATTAAGCGCATTTGGTATGCCGGTAAATTTTGAGAAGCCATTTGCGGCAGGGCTTCATGTGGTACCAGAGTCTTCCGCGGGAGAGGTATTTGCGTTTGCCGTCCGGTCGCTCGATCGCCGCCACGCGTCCGATGATGTCCGCACGTGAGCAGACCTCCTCGCCCTCCAGATTACCGTCTCCCATGAGGATATACGCCTCCTCGCCTTTCTCGTCCCGCTCGATACGCACCAGCCGGTGGAGGACATAGATATGGAGTCCGCCGGGGTTGATAGCTTTCGCCAGCAGTATGTCGCCCACGCGCGGCGAACGGTGCAAAGGCGCGATAACCACACTGTCCACGCCCCCCTCGATAAACGGGCGCATGCTCACTCCTGAGGGCGTAAAACGCACCTCTTTCTCCTCCTCCAGCAGTCGTGCCAGCTCGGGGATCAATATGTCGTTAGGAACTTTCATTCGGGGATATAGGTGTTGCAATTACAATTAACAGGGGTGTATCTGAGAGTTGTGATATATACCGGCTTGGAGCCGTCGGTGTTCAGAACCTTGATAAACCAGGTTCCTTTTGGAATAATTGCCTTTACAGTGCCGGCTAAAGCATAATTCACTCGATTGTTAGGTAATGGATTCCCCCAGGTACTTCCATCTTCGGAGATGTAAATCTTAATATTGGTGTAATTGTCTGTCTTTTTGGCGTTTGAAGTGAAATTGATAACGAATTCAGACAAGTCCCCCATTGCGGGTGAAAGAGTTACGTAATCGCCGGAATGGGTCAGCGCGACGGAAATCTGGCTTGAGGGATCTGCTCCCATAGACGAATTACTGCTGCAAGTATAGGTGTATGTACCGGAGGATAGAGAAATAGTACAAGACTTGAAATCATCAGAGAAGCTTCGTCCTGTGGCAGATCGGAAATCATGAACTATATCCGCAGAAAAAGCCGGCAGGACTGCCGACGAAAGGACTAATACCATTATAGCGAATATGGTGTGCTTCATGCGCTTTATTCTTGCGGTCTGTCTAAATCGGCTGCAAAGGTAGTGTTTTTTTTTGACATACGCAAATTATTGAGAAAAAAATCACTACTGTCCACTAAAAAAGTACAAAAACATAGATAAATCAAATCGTCGCACAAGTAATACTTTTAGAAGATGATATATAACAATAGTTTATAAATACAATCATTGATTTTAAGTGGACACTAATGATATGTTATACAACATAAAAACGTGTGTTTTGTTAAGAAACGGCTACACCTTATTAATAATCGCATGCGCGAGGGGGTAAAAAATTTGCGTATTCCAATAGAAAATATTAATTTTGTGCACGATTTTGGTTATTACGGCTTAGAAAACGCACTTTTAATCTTAAAAATCGTACAATTTGCAAAGCAGACTTGGCAAAAGTAAGAGGGATTGGATAGAATAAACAGATACAAAAATAAGATGTCACAACAGGAAGCAATAAAACTCTTTGACCAGTCGAGAATTCGCACGGTATGGGATGACGAGCAAGAGAAATGGTATTTCTCCGTGGTGGACATCATTGAGGTGCTGACGGGAAGTCCTCGCCCACGCAAGTATTGGAATGCTCTGAAAACCAAGTTGGAGGCGGAAGGAAGTGAAGTGTCCCAAAATATGGGACAGTTGAAGATGACAGCTTCTGACGGCAAACAACGATTTACAGATGTGGCTGATACTGAGCAAGTACTGCGATTGATACAATCTATTCCATCCAAGAAGGCGGAACCGTTTAAGTTGTGGCTCGCTAAGGTTGGACAAGAGCGTTTGAACCAGTTACAGGATCCTGAGCTGAGCATCCAACAGGCGATGCGCGATTACAAGCGTTTGGGGTATTCTGACAACTGGATTAACCAGCGGCTTAAGAGTATAGAGATTCGCAAAGACTTGACTGACCAATGGGATATGCATGGAGTGCAGGAGGGACAAGAATATGCCACACTGACGGATATTATCTATCAAGCATGGTCGGGAAAAACAGCGCGCGAGTATAAGAAATACAAGGGGTTGAAGAAAGAGAATCTGCGTGATAATATGACCAATGAGGAATTAGTGCTGAATATGCTGGCGGAGTTGTCCGCAACAAGTATCACGCGCGCCAAGAACCCGGAGACCATGGAAGGGAATAAACAATGTGCCAAAGAAGGCGGTGATGTCGCCCGTGTAGCGCGCGAGGAACTTGAGGCAAAGACAGGAAGAGATGTGGTGAGCCCGTTGAGTGCGAAACGTTTCTTTGAGGCACAGCAGCCGAAGATAGATTTGCCGGAAGTCAAAGATGATAAAGAAAAATAACAGAGAAAATCGTAAATAAATATAAGACACCTCAAGATGGATAAATATAATTTGCCCGGGAGGGTGGAAAGAAATATTGGTATGAAAAATATTGGTATGAAAAATATTGGTATGAAAAAGAATATTAATGAGCAGAGAGAAGGGATTTGGGGCGAGAGTCTCAAGAGTCTCAAAAGTCTCATGCAAATTTTTGCAGAAAGTGCAAATAGTGCAAATAGTGCAAATAGTGCAAAGCAGATTTTTGCCACTTTTGCCACTTTTGCCATGCAAATTTTTAGCAACTTGGTCAACTTTGTCAAGTTGGTCATGCAGATTTTTGCAAAAGGCGAGTATAGTGCGGTTAGGGTGTCGTCGGTACAACGACCAACGAATATCCAACGTATATCTAACTTATCTCTAACGGTTAATACGGTGAATGTAGCACAAAAGTCTAGGATTACCAGGTCTCTACCCTTATTTGCTACTAATTCGGTTCTCTCTCGAATCTGTCTCGCTAGTCTGATTTGGCTACTACTTATACTGGGTGGTTTCTCTACGAGTATGTGGGGAACGACTGTTTCTTCTGCAAATAGTGGAGATGATGTGAAGAATAATAAAATTGTGATGACAAATAATGATCACGTTACCTTTACTTTTGCTATGGATGATTATGATATCTCGAATGCGGGATGGCCAACTTATCAATACTATTTGGGAAAATTTAGTGGGAAAAAGTATGGCGCTTTTACGTGGTCTGTAGATGCCGGGTATGCGGTAAAGGTTACTAATATAGCTTTTAATCTTAGGGGGTATTCTTCTGCGGCATGGGATAGTGATGACTTGGAAGCTACTTTTAATGGCACGAATAAAGAAATTGGAACTAACGGTACGGGCATGAAAGGTTTTGATGAAGCAAAGGCCGCTGGTTTTGCAAATGGTGTCCAGATCGAATTTGAAAACCAATTGGAGGAAAAATATCCAAAGGAGTTTTATATAAAGGATATTACTATCACTTATACAGTAGCTACTACATACTCAGTTCGCTTTAATGGTAATGGATCTACAGGAGGTTCGATGAGTAATCAAGCTTTTGTGTATGGAACGGCACAAAATCTGAGCGCGAATGCATTTACTCGTTCTTATTCTGTAAAATACGATGAGGCCGGAGGTAGCACGGTTTCTGATGCTAATGCGGTTTATACCTTTGCGGGCTGGGCAACGAGCGCCGGTGGAGATGTGGTGTATACTGGTGGACAAAGCGTAAATTACTTAACAACAACACCAAATGGCGTATACGATATATACGCAAAATGGAATAGTGCATCGGTAACGTTGCCAGCTGCTCCGACGAAAGACGGATATAATTTTGACGGTTGGTATATTGGCGAGACTCGTATCGGCGGCGCAGGTGGTAGTTTCACTCCGACAAGTGATACAACGATAACTGCTCGCTGGTCGTCAAAATATACACCTGTCTTTAGCTTTACCGGAAGTAAGACAACTTTGATGGTAGATGAGGTTTTACCTAACGCATTCTCGTTTGAACATGTAGTAGATTCTGCAGCTTCTTATCGCGTGATTTCTATTTCTGCTATCAATGATGGTAGCGGAAAGGTAATTGAGTATGACAAGAAAACAAACTCTATTACAGCTATCAATGCAGGTCAAGCAAAGATTGTGATAGATCAAGCTTTAAATGACACCATCTTCGCTGGGCACTCTGATTCGGTAACTATTACCGTAAATAAATATATTACCGACC